>Ga0180432_10010992_pt1 | contig 10733 bp, 12 predicted proteins | sample SS_ome_10_FD_132414 | JGI IMG/M metagenome (GOLD analysis project Ga0180432, IMG submission 132414) | Hypersaline lake sediment archaeal communities from the Salton Sea, California, USA - SS_1_MS_2 metaG | ecosystem: Environmental > Aquatic > Non-marine Saline and Alkaline > Hypersaline >...
ATTGAACGTCTGTGCGTTATCAGCGAGTCAAAGATTAGTGAACAAGACATTAGGGGAATCATTGATGAATTTAGTATGCAAGAAGGGAGGAGCGATTCTTCAATTCTGCAAATTACGCAAGCTCACATCTTGAAAACCCTCGTATCCTGCAATAATAACCGCAGCTTGACGGCAAGACAGCTTGGAATCAGCCGCAGCAGCCTTTGGAGAAGATTGAAAACGCCTAGATTTTAAGCTAGTTGTTATCGCAGGCAAATCCCCGAGACCTTCCATGCCACAGTAGCTGTACACCGAAAATCCTCAATTCCAAAAGCCGTGTTGCTGAAACCGACGACAACCGAGCCGTCTGCTGAAACACCATAAATCTCCATACAAACTTTGTCACCCGTTAAATCCCCTGTCTTGTCAAGCAAAATCTCATCAGGGCTGTCAGAGTTCGGGCACATCGTAAAGGTAAAGTATCTACTATATCTTGTGCTTAGTTTTTGTTAGCGGTAAGTAACGACTTCGTGCCATAGGTTTTAGTCTCTATAAAATGTATATTACATCTGCTAATCAAAACCTCAAATACTCTTTTCTTGAATAAAATAGCAGGTGTCGACCTCTATAAAAGAACAAGACATCACCTCTCTTTGTGAGAAATGGGGTCTTGACTTTCAGCTAATCACACGCAACATCATGTTTCGTGTCTCATTTCACAGCAAAATCCTTAATATAAAGAATTAGAACAGCCTCTTTTTCCTCTTGAACCCTGCCGGTCAACATGAATGTTTTCTCCCCCAGATGATCGGTCTTTTTCAATTTTTTCAAGAGTTCATTTTCTTGTAAAACAAAGCTTTGATCCACACCATCTACCTGGAATATCCATTTCCCGTTTTGCTCTGTAATTTTGCCTACAGCCTTAAGGTCTATCCATTTGGCCGTAAACCCGGCATCTTCCACCGCTTTTCTTAGAATACCTGGTCTGAGAGGTTTCTCCTTTTTTAAGGTAATGAATCCCAGGTCCTTCTCAAAACTAACCTTTGCTTTTTCCACGTCTTCCAGACGGGATAGGGAATTCTGAGTTTCCAGAGCTCAGAGGTGTCAGGCCATACCGTCTATCTTCACAGTCACCTGCTGAATTTCAGCCAGGCTGAGTTGGGAAGTCGCCAGTATCAGGAAAAATAGGCTTAAAAACATCAAAGCATTCATTTTACTCAATCGCATCCTCATCACCTCCTTTACGGTAATATGTAAGGCAGTCAGAATTTGACTTTTTTAAATCAAAAACATCCTATTTACATAAGGCACTCAATTCCTAAATAAAATCAAGGAGAATTTTCGGGGGGTTAAATTATGTATAAGAGCTATCCACATTATAAAAAACAATATCTTTTGATAGATCCATACAGCCGAAGATTTCACACTACGGGCCAAGTTATTTAATATCTATAAAATATAGATTACCTCTGATAGTCGAAACTTAAATAATCTCTTCTTGCGCAAAACAACGGCTGTCAATCTCCATAAAAACAAAAACCCCACTTTTCTATATGAGAAATGGGGTTTAGATTTAAATCATAGCACCCTCTATTAGTTAACAATAAGCTACTGAAAGAACACACATATTTTATTGCAAAAGTCAAGGGTGATTTTAGGGGTAGGAAATGGGTAGATGGAATACTTATTATTGGAAGTTAAAGCTTTTAAAGCCAGGGATAGAAAAGGAAAGCCCCTATGGATTATTCCACTATCTATAAGGGCATCATTGAGTGATTGGCTATTTTCTTAGCAGCAATCGAAACTACCTTTACAGGTATTATTAGATTAATTGTTTCCTAATACAGTTCCGTGACAAAAGATGTATAGCTAAGCGGCGCGGCTTTTGGCAGTCTGAGTTTACGAAATTGCATATTCAACTGCTTTTTGGGCATGAATTAATGTCGTATCGCACAGCTCGATATCAGTATCACTTTGGCTCACTAATAGGCCAATTTCTGTGCATCCAAGAATTACCGCTTCAGCCCCTTGTTCAGCCAAGCTATCGATAATACGAAGGTACTCTTTTTTAGACTTTTCAATTATTTGTCCTAAACAAAGCTCTTGATAAATCACATCGTGAACAATCGTTCTGTCCTGCTCATTTGGAACAAGAACGTCTAAACCATGTTTTTGCATCAGGCGACCCTTATAGAAATCTTGCTCCATAGTAAATGCTGTGCCCAACAAACCGGCGGTTTTAATGCCTTTATCCACAAGTACCTGCGCTGTGGCATCAGCGATATGTAGAATAGGAATGCGAATAGCTTTTTCGATATCAGGTGCTACTTTGTGCATCGTGTTTGTGCAAATAAGTAAAAAGTTTGCACCAGCGGATTGGATTTTTAGAGCAGCATCAGAGAGGATCTTAGCTGTACCCTCCCAATCGCCCTTATGTTGTAGCTGCTCAATAGGCTCAAAGTCGACGCTATAAAGTACTATCTTTGCGGAGTGTAAGCCTCCAAGAAATTTCTTTACTCCCTCATTTATTGCTCGATAATATCCAACTGTGCTTTCCCAGCTCATACCACCCAGAAGACCTATGGTTTTCATGTCGCTCCTTAATGTATTTACAGTATAACGAAACCATCACATGAAGGCAAAGGACGTTTGCCATCAATCAGGTACATGGTATGGTTATAAATGTTATAAGATTTATTATCGTGTTCGAAGATATGGTTGCAACTGACCACTGACAACGGACAACTAACAACACATAGTATTGTGTTAAGGATTTTCCTTGTCCTCCTTTTTCCCCTTAATAAGCCTTAAATCTGGTCTTTTGTGAGGATGTGCATCTTGTTTTGATTCTCTTTTGGCCATTATTTCTTTTATTATTCTGAGTTGCCATTTTTCCCAGGATTCATCCTTCCTCTTGTCAATAAAGCTCAGTATCTCATCGATGTCTTTTTGTGTAAAAAGGTATTCGCCTTTCACCTGTCGTGGAGTAATGTTCGGATAATGTTCAGGTGCTATAGTTTTTTTCAGCACGCGTATGTAATGCATAATAAGGTTTTGAGGAAGCGTGGTTATTTTTGATACCTCGTCAATGGTATAAAAAATTTTTGTGTTCAAAAAGGCCTTCCTATTTTCGCTTAATTTTGCATCCAATAGCTTTTAGGTTAGGTGTTCCGAATTCCTTTCCCAATTTTTCAGTAGAGGTGAGCATATTAAAGTTAGATTTTTCCCATCCATACAGAGATTCAACTTTTTCCTCCGGAAACCACCACCCATGTGAGGCATTTATTACCCTTGGATCAATGATATCGGTACAATGTGCAACCTGGGTTATGTTTCCATACCTTGTTTCAATAATAACCTCATCGCCTTCTTTTATCCCGTATTGTATCGCAGTATCGGGGTGTATTTCAACCTTTGGATCTGGTCTTTTTTCTCTTAGCCTTTTTATCCATCTATATGAAGAATGAAGGTAATACTGGCTTTTTGAATTAGTGAGTACCAGAGGATATTCAGGATCATCTTCCTCTGGAAGTCCTTTAAATGTCGGAAGAGGCGGTAGATTGAATTTTTTTGCAGTACTCAATATAAGCTCCACCTTACCTGTGGGGGTTCGAAAGCCCTTTTCCTCATAGAGCTTAAATCTGTCAGGACCTTTCAAGTAGCCCTTCTCAACGAACTGACTGTATGTGAAATCACTTGGTTTGACAACATCTTCCAAAAACTGGCAATAGTCGTCATGCCAGTATTCTTTTGGAGAAATACGTTTCCCCAGCTCATTCATTATCTTTATATCAGGCCAACACTCTTCAGGTGGATCAACTACTTTGGGCCGTGCCAGGATAAAACCATGACCGAGTCCATAATGACCAATATCGTCAATCTCGAATTGGCTTGCCACAGGGAGCACTATGTCGGCCATAGCTGCTGTCGGCGTCATTAACAGATCAGCGACTGCTATAAAATCAAGATTCATAAATGCTTTATATGTCTGGCGACTATCTGCATAGGATAGCATGGGGTTTGCGCACATGGCATAGAATCCCTTGATAGGGTAGGGCACCTCGTCAAGGATTGCCTTTTTAAAGAAAGATGGTGCAATGGTCATGAGCCGTGGTATCACACCGTGATGCGCGCTGATCATTTCCTTTCTCTTGTCCGGAATAAGGTCGGCGCGGACAAATTGCCCTAAGCCCATGATTTTTGGATCTTTTGCATGTACATTACCACCAGGTACATCAAGATTGCCACATAGTGCCATCAAGCAAATGAGTGCGCGCGTTGTATCAAAGGTATGGATAGTATGCTCAATCGGATTTCCCCACTGGATAGCAGCGGGTTTTGATGTAGCATATAATCTTGCTGTCTCTCGAATGAAATCATGAGGAACCCAGGTGATCTCGGACACTTTTTCCGGAGTATATGTCTTGATGTGATCTGCTAACTCATCAAAGCCGTGAGTCCAATTTTGGACAAAATCCTTATCATATAACGACTCTTCAATGATGACGTTGAGAAATCCTAATGCAAGTGCGTGATCCGTTCCAGGTCTTAATTGTACCCACTTCTTGGCTTTTTTCACCAAATCGATCTTTCTCGGGTCAACAATGATCAGCTCTGTACCATTTTTTAGCTGCTGTAAAAGCATGCTGTTGATTTCTCCCTCCTCATTTGTGGAGGCGATATTACTCGCCCATAAAAGGACGAGCTTGCTTTTGTGATGCAGGTTCGCTACCGGATAAAAGCCGCAGGTATGAACACCTGTTATCTCTCGAAGTGCATGGCATACATCCTGAGATGCGATAACATTGGGAGAGCCAAAAATATTGGCAAGTCTGATTAATACAAAGTGTTCCAAACCTTTTGGCATGCCAACACCAAATGCAACACCTTTTGCGCCATATTTTTCTTTTATGTTATTTAGATTTTCAGCCGTTTCATCCAATGCCTCTTGCCAAGATATTTGTTTCCATTTTCCTTCACCTCTTTTTCCCACTCTTTTTAAAGGATTTTTGAGGCGATCAGGATGGATTAGACGGTCAGATGATGCAATTCCTTTTGCACATACATAGCCCTTGTTTAAAAAACCATCTGGATCCCCTTTCACACTCACAATTTTGTTATCTTTTACACCTACTAACAACCCGCAACCGCCATGATCCATCCTTGCACAGTGGGTTTTTACCCACCTAATATCATCTTTCATTCACAGTCTCCTTTCCGATTTTTTATACTATCTCTCAGTAGATAGTACGCAAGTGATCACAGGGTTGTACCGTTAAACCGATTATTTATGGGCAATGAGACCTTTTCTGAAGTGATTGGTGGGAGGCCGCCGTACTTTTCATGACTTATCAGTGGGGGAAACCGCAGGCCCCGACATATCGGGGCAATGCGGAGGGGGTAAGACTCCACCGCAGATAAGTCGTAGAAAAGATCAGGCCGTGAGCCTCTGAACTGAAGAAAAGGACTCATTGCCTTATTATCCCGTGATCAGTTAAGATAGTACTTCATACACTTAATGTATTCTTTTGGCAAACAGTCAATGCGTTTAAATCATTATTTGTAAAAGTTCAATAGTAGAAAAGAAGTTGGTTGCATGAATAGAGTGCCTTAATGCACTAAGATATGAGAAGAAAGTGACTATGTTACGACATTTAATGAGAGAGAAACATCAAGAAAGGGTACTTATAAAACGTTGAATACGTTCAAAGGCTTCTTTTAAAACCTCCTGATTGACTGTTAGAGCAATGCGTACGCAACCTTTCCCTGAAGGTCCAAAGGCTTCTCCTGGAACTACCACGACCTGCTCCTTATCCAACAAATCAAGGGCAAACTGGCGGCTGTCTTGAGTGATTTGGCTGATATCAGGGAAAATATAAAAGGTTCCTTTCGGTTTATGAACTTTTATCCCTGGCAGTTTTTCCAAGACTTCATATGCGTGGTCACGACGCCTGCGAAATTCTTCAACCATGGCACCCACAACTTCCGGATTGAGTCGCAAAGCAGCAAGAGCGGCACGCTGTGAAACAGATGGGGCACACGATGTAGTCGAACTTACGACCTTGATCATGGACTCAATGAGCCATTCCGGCCCAAACGCATATCCTATTCGCCAACCGGTCATAGCAAAGGATTTCGAAAATGAATGAACCACAACTGTTCGTTCTTTCATGCCTGGCCGTGTCCGAATTGATTCGTGTGTCAGTCCATCAAAAAGTTGCCTTTCATAGACTTCATCGCTTAACACCAACAAATCTCTCTCTACTGCAACCCGGGCAATATCATCCAGAATTTCGGCGGGGATGACGGCCCCAGTTGGGTTGTTCGGCGAATTTAAGAGTAATGCTTTAGTGTGGGGAGTTATTGCCGCTTCAAGATCCTGAGGGGTTGGCACAAAATCATTTTCAAAGCTGGTTTGAACCTCCACGGCCCTTCCACCAACCCATTCGATATGATGTCGATATGGGGGAAAATAAGGATCTGGTATGAGGACTTCATCACCGGGATTAAGCACAGTGCGGAAAAATGATGTCAATCCACCGACCCCACCTGTAGTTACGACAATCTGACGGGTTGAAAAGTCTTCGTTCAGGCGCTCATGAAGATATCCTTGAATTGCTTTGAGCAATTCAGCGTCACCCTGTGATTGCGTATAGTGGGTTGCACCGTTAAGCGCATCCTGAAGTGCCTGATTGCATACCTCTTTTGGAGTAGTAAAGTCTGGCTCACCAATCCCTAAAGAAATATAACTTTCGAATTGTGCAGCCCGTTGCCACATTGCTCTAATACCGGAGAGGGGAATTTGACTTACAGCGTGTGAGATCTTTGATTTCATAGTGAATCACCTCGTATCAGAAAATTATAAAGAGTGTCAAATATAAAATCCTTTATGCGCTCTACTTAGGTTCAAAGCTCTAAGGTTTCCCGATAAATCGGGATTCAAGGTTAAAGAGATAAAATAATGTCGAATCATCAATCTAAACTATTTAGTTTTGATTTGATGATAAATGAGGAGTTCATCCGGTTTTTCCAACAAGCCACAGCGTATTGCATGGATGTCAACCATGACCCTTGAACCTGACAACCTGAGTTACTCCTTTATTTCATCATTGTAGTGATCTTGTCAACATATCCAACTGTTTCCTCATGGCGCCAGCCCCTAACCTTTGGTGCAACGGACTTTATGTTGTGCCAGAGGTTTTCATTAAGCCCATGGTTTTTAGCTGTCTTTTGGGCCTTTATAATGTTTCTAAAGCCAGCATTATAGCTTGCGAAAGTAAAAGATATTTTATCTTTAAATGGGCGCTCGGCTTTCCATTTTCTATAAAGTTGACGATCGTAGTAGATACCTGCAGCTATATTCCAGCGCGGTTCATTAACATCCACAAAGGAGGGTTTTTTCTTTTTGATTTCATTAAATGTTTTTGGCATGAGCTGCATTATTCCTTTTGCATTGACCCAGCTTTGAGCATTCGCTTTAAGGTTTGATTCTGCTATGGCCTGGGCCTTGAACCATTTCCACTCAAAGCCTGCTCCAAAATATCTTTTCGTATATTTTCTAAAATACTGATCATACTTATTTGTCCATTTTCTCGAGGTTACTTTAGGAAAACCCTCTATCTTGCTGACTGCCGTGCTTGCAGCATAGGCAGGTGCCTCTGGCGTAATACAAAAAAGCAGTAAAGCAATTATTATTATCTTGGGGGTATATGTTCCCATTTATAGAATCCATTAACTTTATACATTCAGCGCATCTAATACGATAATATAAGTCTTATGAGTCTTTTTCGTCAATTTGTCTTTTAATTAAGCCCTAATCCGATAACCAAGCCTACGGCAACCCCAATACCAATAAATATTCCCATTACAACCAACCCGACTGCTTTGTTATCTTTAGCGAGCTCATTGGAGGTGTCAAATTTGGTGAATTTATCAAACCATTTATAGCCGAAGTACATAAACAGTAATGTTAAAACTCCACCTATAATAGAATAGATAATATTAACGATCATTGCTGTTAACTGCATAATCCTTCTCCTTGTTTAGGTTTAAAGATTACTGCTTATTCATCACATGTTTTTTGCATTCACAAAATTTTCTTTACTAATACATCTTGTCTCATTCCGCTTTCATGTTTTAGGTCAAAACGGATGGAATGGATGGTTATCTTATTTTGCCTTAATCTAAATCAACAGGTGTTTTGCACTTATTACATCTTTGCGCGCCCCTGAAAAGCTTATGCCCACACTCTGGGCAGATATAGCGCGCTTCCTCATCCATAATCCATTTTTCTGTTCCAACTTCTCGCCAGTAGGGAATAGCCCTTAGGATAACCTTTTTGCCAAGAGGTATGGAAAATTCTTCTATTAATGTACACGGAAAATCTGCGCATTCGTGGCAGCCTGTATACCCCTTTTTTGTTACACAATCTTTAATAGCGCATTCTTTGCAGAAATAAAATGGCTCACTTGACAAACAGCCCTTACAATGAATGTCTTCAGCAGAGAGCTTTTCAGCTTCAGGAAGTTTATCGCTATAAAAACCAGCCAGTATTTCTTTAAACTTCGTGTTATTCTCACGTGTTGCATAGAGAATACCACATACTCCGCAATAGAGACCACAGGGTGCTATATAGTCAGGATTTATTTTCATATGTTACCTCCAATCAAATAATGTTGAAATTTGGATATTATCGAGAGTTACCAGTTATGTCAATAATCTTGCTGATAGTGCCTTACAAGATCTTACATTCGCATATTTATCGTTTAGTTTTCGTTTCTCGAAAGGCTGCACCAAAGGCTTTGAAGAGACCACCAGAGATTGTTAAATTTTTTAAATCCTTTGGGATTCAAACAAAAGGCAGGGAACCACGGGGCTTTAAGGCTGACTATATCTGGGGAAACAATATTCTTAAGAGCGAAGTTATTGATTATCTAGGTTTAAAGAACCATAAGATGGTGGTTGTTGAAAAGGATTGTGATGCTCACAGATATTGATGAGATGAATAAAGGGGTTATGCCTCATTACAGCAGCATTATAATGATGGAAAAGTAGCATCTTTCTGCATTTCTTCCATCATTGAGTGTAATTGCATAACACTGACTGTTATACTAATTTGATTACTTTTTTCCAGTAAGAGACGAACAATAGTTATATTGCCTCAATAGTAGAAGGTGGTTTTTTGGTGATGTTGTATGTAACGCTGACAACTCCGGGCACTTCCGTAGTGAGCCGGTCAGCCAACTGGTCTAACACATCCCAAGAAAGTCTTGTGGGCGATCCTATTTTTGCGTCTGTGCTCTCCCAACACCTGACCTCGATTTGCAACCCATAATCTCTTTTTCCTTCCCTTATTCCAGTAACCTTATCATCATGAAGAATAGCTAAATACTGAAATGCACCACTATTAGATAGTTCTTCTTCAACAGTTTTAGTAGCATCCCGTAAAATTCTTACCCTTTCAGGTGTAACCTCACCGATTACTCTTGTTGCCAGTGCAGGGCCAGGAAAAGGGGGTCGGTTATAGAGCTCCTCTGGTAAGCCTATTGATTTGGCAACCTTTCTGATTGCTGATTTTCGAAGTTGAATTAATGGTTCTATAACTTTATACCCGTACATTTTCTCTGGATCGATTCCAAGCTGCTCAAGGATATTATGCTGTCTTTTAATACCTGCAACAGTTTCTTCAACATCTGTGTAGTTTGTGCCATGAAAAAGATATCTCGCACCTGTTTCTTCCACCAATTGAGCAAAAACATCTTTATAAAATGAGCGTGTGATAGCCTCTCTTTTCTCCTCCGGGTCGGTAAGACCTTTTAATGCCTTAAAAAATATTTCTTCAGCGTCTATGAGTTCAACTGTGACTCCCAGATCTTTAAATATTGAGACAATATATTGGGGTTCTCCCTCTCTCATTAGGGCATTATCAATAAAATATGTCTTGAATCGATTCCCTAATGCCTTATGTCCAAGGATAGTCACAACTGATGAATCAACACCTCCAGACAGGGCGTTGATAGCCAACCCATTACCAACATTTGAAGATATGTCTTCAATCTTTTCCGCGATGAATTTATCAGCATCTAATTCTTCTAAGGCAATTTCTTTGGTTTCCATGCTACCTCCGTATTTTATAGAGTATCTGGTGCTGCGTAAGATTCGATATAAGCTAACATTCTCACAATGTGCCACAGGTATTACAACTCGTAGCGCTACAAGAACTGCATAAAGATCCCTTTGAATTTGAAACCTTTCCCTTGCTTTTATGGTTAAAGGTAGAAAGAAGTTTTGTAACATTTTTTCCTAAGCAGAGAGGGCACAGCACTTCCTGATCACCCAATACTATAATCTCAAAGCCCTTATCGCATTCCATGCAATGGTATTCAAAAATTGGCATGGTGTTTCAATCTCCTTCAGCAATTATTTCTTAAAGATTTTAATATAACAATAAATCCAAAATTGTCAAAAATTTTTAAGTGATTAGTCTTTAGTAACAATTTTCACAGCAGGTGCAGCTAAAATACTCTTTTCCCTTGACATATGGCTACATTATGCATTATGGTCTGATATATTAATGGCCTGGCTCTATTTGCGGGTTGGCATTGCGCTGAGGAACAGTTTCCTTTGCCAGGGTGACGACCTGAAGTTTGGGACCATGGAAGAAAGTATTTTAAAAGGAGGTTAGCACTATGGCAGAAGGAACGGTAAAGTGGTTTAGTGATAAGAAGGGATTTGGCTTCATTGAGCAGGAAGAC
>Ga0180432_10010993_pt1 | contig 10732 bp, 10 predicted proteins | sample SS_ome_10_FD_132414 | JGI IMG/M metagenome (GOLD analysis project Ga0180432, IMG submission 132414) | Hypersaline lake sediment archaeal communities from the Salton Sea, California, USA - SS_1_MS_2 metaG | ecosystem: Environmental > Aquatic > Non-marine Saline and Alkaline > Hypersaline >...
AAGGTGCTCGACAAGGTGATGGAGGAGGCGAAGGGCGCCGCCAAGCTCGGCACCACCCTCCGAGGCATCGGCCCCTGCTACGCCGACAAGGCCAGCCGCACCGGCCTGCGCATGGTCGACCTCGTGCGGCCCGATGCCCTGCGAGACAGGCTCCGCCAGAACCTCGACCACGTCAACCGCGTGCTCCAGAGCGTCTACGGCCACGAGCCGCTGGCCTTCGAGCCCATGCTCGAGCAACACGTGGCCTACGGCGAGCGGCTCCGCCCCTTCGTGGGCGACTCGGTGGGGCGGCTCCACGCGGCCTACGCCGAGGGCCGCAAGGTGCTCTTCGAGGGCGCCCAGGGCTCGATGCTCGATCTCGACTTCGGCACCTACCCGTTCCTGACGTCCTCGAATGCCTCGGTGTGTGGGGTGTCGGCGGGCACCGGGGTGCCCCCCCGGCAGGTGGGCAACGTGTTGGGGGTGGTGAAGGCCTACACCACGCGGGTCGGCGCCGGGCCCTTCCCCACCGAGCTCCACGAGGAGACGGGCGAGCAGATGCGGGAGCGGGGCAGCGAGTATGGAGCCACCACGGGGCGGCCCAGGCGCTGCGGCTGGCTCGACGCCGTGGCGCTCCGCTACGCCACGGCGATCAACGGCACCAACTACCTGGCGGTCACGAAGCTCGACGTGCTCGACGATCAGCCGAGGGTGAAGGTGTGCACCTCGTACCGCCTCGACGGCCGCACCTGCGAGCGCTTCCCGAGCGATCTCGAGACGCTCTCGGCGTGCGAGCCGCAGTTCGAGGAGCTGGCGGGCTGGCAGGAGGACACGAGCGGCGCCACATCGCTGGAGGACCTGCCAGCCCCCGCCATGGCCTATCTGCGGCGTATCCAGGACCTGTTGGGCGTTCGCCTGGGCATCGTGTCGGTCGGCACCGACCGCAATCAGACCCTCTTCGCCGAGAGCGGGGACCTGTTTGGGTAAGCCGCGCGGCCACGGTGCCGGGGGGCCGCGCGCCGAATCCCGGGTCCTGAACCCAACCCAGTGAGATGACGCGGGGATCCCAAACGAGCGAGTCGACGCACACGGTGGCGGGCCTCGACGCCAGGCACCTCCCCCGGCACGTTGCCATCATCATGGACGGCAACGGGCGCTGGGCGAGGGAGCGTGGGCTGCCGCGCGCGCGCGGCCACGAGGCCGGCACGCAGACGGTGCGGGTGATCACCGAGGAGGCCATGCGCCTGGGCATCCGCCAGATGACCCTCTACACCTTCTCGGCGCAGAACTGGGGCCGGCCCAGGGGCGAGGTGAGCGGGCTGATGCGACTGCTGCGCCGCTACCTCGTGGACGAGCGCGACAAGCTGATGGAGCACGAGATCCGCCTCGCCGCCATCGGCCGGCGCGAGAAGCTCCCCCGGCGCGTGCTCCGCGAGCTCGAGACCACCGAGCAGCTCACCGCGGGCAACCAGCGGTTCACCCTCTGTCTGGCGCTCAACTACGGGGCGCGCGGCGAGATCGTCGACGCCGTGCGCGCCCTGGCCGCCGACGCCGTCGCCGGCAAGCTCCGCCCCGAGCGGATCTCCGAGAAGACCGTGAGCCGCTACCTCTACACCGCCGGCATGCCCGACCCCGACCTGGTGATCCGCACGGCCGGCGAGATGCGGGTGAGCAACTTCCTGCTCTGGCAGATCTCCTACGCCGAGTTCTACGTCACCCCCGTGTGCTGGCCCGACTTCCGCGAGGAGGAGTTCCACGAGGCGCTGCGAGCCTACGCTCGGCGCACACGCACCTTTGGCTTGATCGAGAAAGAGTAGGCGGCGCATGGTCCGCACGCGGGTGATCCTGGGCTCGTCGCTCATCGCCGGCCTGCTCGCGCTGCTCTGGCTCGACAGCCTGTTGGCGCGCGGCCCCGCGTTCCACGCGTTCATCGGGGCCGTGCTTGTGGCCGGCCTGGTGGAGTTCTACGGCCTCGCGGCGCGAGAAGGCAGCAGGCCGCTGCGGGGCCTGGGCGTGGCGCTCGCCGTGGTGTTCGTGGCGGCCGACTACGCGGTGCGTGTGCGCCAGGGCGCGGTGCTGGCCGAGTGGTTCGGCTCGGCGCTGGGCGGCTTCTACGCGCCGATGGCGCTGGCCGCGGCGCTCGCGGTGCTGGCGGTGGCGGTGGGGCACTTGTGCTGTCGCGACACGCGCCAGTGGCTGGCCGACGCCGGCGCCACGGTGCTGGGTCTGTTCTACGTGTGGTTTCTGGGAGCCCACGTCTTCGCGATCCGCGGCCTGGGAGTGGGCCACGTGCTCGCCTTCATCGCCGCGCCGAAGCTGGGCGACGCGGGGGCCTACTTCGCGGGCACGCACTGGGGGGGCCGGCGTCTCGCCCCGCGGGTCAGCCCGAACAAGACCGTGGTGGGCGCCGTGGCCGGCCTCGGGGCAAGCATGGTGTCGGCGGTGGGTGTGGCCTGGGGGCTCGGGCTGGAAGGCGGGCTGGGCTTCTGGGCGGCCTTCGGGCTCGTGGTCGGCGGGGTCGGGCAGGCGGGCGACCTGGTGGAGAGCGCGCTGAAGCGGTCGGCGGGCGTGAAGGACTCGGGCCGGCTGCTGCCGCAGTTCGGCGGCGTGCTCGACACGATCGACTCGCTGCTGCTCAGTGCGCCGGTGGCGGTGTGGCTGCTGGCGCTGAGGTAGAGGCCCTGGTCGGGGGATGTGCGCGCGGCGCGGGAGCGGCGTGGCGAGGAAGGGGTGCGGTGAAGGAAACGGTGGAGATCGGCGACGCGGAGCTGGCGCGCGTGCTCTACGGCGAGCGCGACCGCCATCTGCGCCTGCTGCGCGACACGTTCGGGCTCAAGGTGGTGGCTCGGGAGGGGGCCGTGAGTCTCGAGGGCGACGAGGGGGCCGTGGCGGCGGCCGCGCGGGCGCTCGACCTGATGCGGAAGCGGGCCGCCGAGGCCCGGCACCTGCGGCTCTACGAGGTGGAGGACATCGTCGACGCGGTGGCTCGCGACCCTGGCTTCTGCGACGAGGTGCGGATCGAGGTGCGCGGCGGCGGCTACGTGACCCCGCGGACCAAGGGCCAGGCACGCTACCTGGAGGCGATGCGCGACCACGACATCGTGTTCGCCATCGGCCCCGCCGGCACGGGGAAGACCTACCTGGCCGTGGCGGTGGCGCTCCAGGCGCTCCGCACGGGCCACATCAAGAAGATCGTGCTGGCCCGTCCCGCCGTGGAGGCGGGCGAGAAGCTCGGGTTCCTGCCAGGCGATCTGCGCGAGAAGGTGAATCCCTACCTCCGGCCGCTCTACGACGCACTCCACGACATGCTCGACTTCGCCCAGGTGCGCAAGTACACGGAGCGCGACATCATCGAGGTCGTGCCCCTGGCCTTCATGCGCGGCAGGACCCTCAACCGCTCGTTCGTGATCCTCGACGAGGCGCAGAACACGTCGGTGGGGCAGATGAAGATGTTCCTCACGCGTCTGGGCACGGGGTCGAAGGGCGTGATCACGGGCGACGTGACCCAGACCGACCTGCCGCAGGGCCAGGCCTCTGGGCTGGTGCACGCCGCGCAGATCCTCGGTGGCATCGAGGGGATCGGGTTTGTGCGGCTCACGCGGCGCGACATCGTGCGGCACAAGCTGGTGGAGGCGATCGTCGGCGCCTACGAGCGCGATGACGAAGAGCGGCGCAAGGGCCGTGGCCCCGAGCAGGCGCCCTGAGCGCCAGGCCCGCCGCCGCGGGCCTGGACGCGCCGGAGCGAGGAGCGGGCAGGATGGCTCAACGCGAGTCGAGGAGCCGGCGGCTGTCGCTGGAGCGGCTGGGGGTGGTGCCGCGGCGGCGGCTGGGCCGCGCGCTGCGGTTGCGGGTGGGCGCGCCCGATGTGTTGGTGGCCGCGCTCTTCGTGATCGCCGTGGTGGTGGTGCTCAACTACGGGGTGCTGGTCGACCTGCTGCGCGGCCGGGCTGGGCAGGCTGGGCTCGCCGCGCTGGCCGGCTCGGCCGTGGTGGTCGCCGCCGTGGCGGCCATGGCGGTGGTGTACCTCGAGGGCTACCAGCGGCGGCTGGTCGCCACGTGGCGCCAGCTGCTGGTGCTGGCGCTGTGCTGCCTCGGGTGCGTGGTGGCGTCGAAGGCTCTGGTGTCGCTCGATGCGGCGCTGGGGGGGCAGTGGCGCGGGCTGGTGTACCTCACGCCGCTGTCGGTGTTCGTGGTCCTCTTCGGCGTGGTCTACGGTCGGCGCGAGGCGATCGCGGCGAGCGTGATCCTGGCCATCCTGGTCGGGCTCACGGTGCAGGTCGGCGGCGGCGGGTCGTCGCAGGCGGGCGGGTCGCTGCCCGTGGCCGTGGTGCTGCTCAGCGGCGGGGTGGTGTCGGCTCTGGCGACGCGCAAGATCCGCACTCGGCTGAAGCTGGTGAACGTGGGCGTGCTGGTGGCCTGGTGCACGTGGTGCTGATCGGCGGGTTCGAGCTGCTGCAGGGGCGGATGCGGGTGGGCCACGCGCCGCCGCGGGAGCTGCTGTGGGGCGCGGCCAACGGCGTGGCGTCGGGGGTGCTGCTCACGGTCCTGCTGCCGCTGATCGAGGTGGTGTTCAACGTGGCCACGGAGATCCGCCTCCTCGAGCTCAGCGACCAGGAGCAGCCGCTGCTGCGCTACCTGATGGCCCTGGCCCCCAGCACCGACAACCACTCGCGGCGCGTGGCCATCCTGGCCGAGGCCGCCGCCGAGTCCATCGGCGCCAACAGCCTTCTTGCCCTCGTCGCGTCGTACTACCACGACATCGGCAAGATGCCGAAGCCCAACTACTTCATCGAGAACCAGACCGGCGGCGACAGCCCTCACGACCGCCTCCGCCCCACCATGAGCTCCCTCATCATCGCTTCCCACGCGAAGGACGGGGTGGCGCTCGCCAGAGAGGCGAGCCTGCCCCGCGCCATCATCGCCATCATTGCGCAGCACCACGGCACCTCCGTCATCGAGTTCTTCTACAACCGCTATCTCGAGGAGGCGGGCGACAAGCCGCATCTCGACGAGGACTTCTTCCGCTACCCCGGCCCGAAGCCTGCCACGAGGGAAGCGGCTATCGTGATGCTCGCCGACGCCGTGGAGGCGGCCTCGCGCACGCTGGCCGAGCCGCTGCCCTCCCGCATCGAGCGGCTCGTGGCGCGGATCACGATGGCCAAGCTGCTCGATGGGCAGCTCGAGGAGTGTCGCCTCACCCTCAGCGAGCTCCACCGCATCGAGCAGAGCTTCGTGCGGGCCCTGTGCTCCATGTACCACGCCAGGATCGAGTACCCCACCGTCGCCGGCAGCCGCACCTCCCCGGCCACCCGCCCGTGAGGGTGGCACAGGCGGGGTTCCGTGCTCAAGAGCATGGGGGGGCGTCGGCGCCGTCGGCGCGTCGCGCGCTCATGGCCGCCGCCAGCCGCACCGCGGCGATCATCGAGCTGGGCAGGGCCGCGCCGCGCCCCGCGATGTCGTAGGCGGTGCCGTGGTCGACCGACGTGCGGACGATGGGCAGGCCGAGGGTCACGTTCACGGCGTCGTCGAAGGCGAGGAGCTTGAGCGGGATGAGGCCCTGGTCGTGGTAGAGGGCCACGACGGCGTCGAACTCGCCGCGCGCGGCCCGCACGAAGCAGGTGTCGGGCGGGATGGGGCCCCGCGCGGCGAGCCCCGCGTGGCGGAGCTCGACCACGGCGGGCTCGACGATGCGCAGCTCCTCGTCGCCGAAGCGGGAGCCGTCGCTGGCGTGGGGGTTGAGCCCGCACACGGCCAGCCGGGGCTCGCGGAGGCCGAAGTCGCGCTGCAGCGCCTGCTCCGTGATCCGGGCCGTGGCCACGATGCCCTCGGTCGACAGGGCACCGGGCACGTCGGCCAGGCGGATGTGGGTCGTCACGAGCGCCACCCGCAGCGGGCCGCCGGCCAGCATCATCACCACCTGGCAGTCGCCGCACAGGTGTGCGAGCAGGTCGGTGTGGCCGGTGAACCGGCAGCCGGCCATGGCGATGGCCTGCTTGTGGATGGGCGCCGTGGCCATGGCGTCGACCCGCCCGTCGCGGGCCGCGGCCGCGGCGGCCTCGATGTAGCGGAGGCACGCGGCGCCGCCCTGTGGCGTGGGCCGTGCCGCGAAGAGCAGCTCGGGGGGCGCCCCGCCGAGGTCGTAGACCCACGGGCCCGGCCCGCCGCTGGGCAGCTCGCCCAGGTCGCGCACCACGGGCCACGGGGCCGGGAGGCCGAGGCGGCGTGCCGCCTCGCGCAGGGCCTCGGCGTCGGCGAAGGCCACGGGGCGGCACACGGCGCCCACCGCAGGGGCGGCGAGGGCCTTGACCACGATCTCGGGGCCGATCCCCGCGGGGTCGCCCATGGTGACGGCGATGAGGGGAGGGGGGGGCATGACGCGGCTCCATGCTCGCCGATCGCGGGGGCCCTCGGTGCCCGACGGGCCGCCTGGCGGGCCTGGCTGGGCGATCGGCGGCGCGGTCACATGGTGAAGTCGTCGCCGAGGTATCGCTGGATGACCTCGGGGTGGGCGACGATCTCCTCTGGGGAGCCGTGGGCGACGATGCGGCCCTGGTCGATGATGTAGGCGCGGTCGGTGACGCGGAGGGTGTCGCGGACGTTGTGGTCGGTGAGCAGGATGCTCATGCCCTTGGCCTTGAGGCCGCGGATGATGTTCTGGATGTCGGTGATCTTCTTGGGGTCGATGCCGCTGAAGGGCTCGTCGAGGAGGAAGATCTGGGGGTTGGTGATGAGCGCCCTGGCGATCTCGAGACGGCGGCGCTCCCCGCCCGACAGGGTGTAGGCCATGTTGCCGGCGATGTGGGCCAGCTCCACGTCGCGCAGCAGGTCCCTGAGCCTTCGCGTCCGCTCGGCTCCGTCGATCGACAGCGTCTCCAGGATGGCCAGCAGGTTGTCCCGCACCGTGAGCCTCTGGAACAGCGACGGCTCCTGCGACAGGTAGCCCATGCCCAGGCGGGCGCGGCGGTACATGGGCAGGCGGGTGACCTCGCTGCCTCGGAAGAACACCTTGCCCTCGTTGGGCCGGATCATGCCGATGGTCATGCGAAACGAGGTGGTCTTGCCCGCGCCGTTGGGGCCCAGGAGGCCCACGATCTCGCCGCTACCCACCTCGAAGCTGGCCTGGTCGACCACGCGGCGGCCGCCGTAGGTCTTCACGAGCTTTTCGGCACGAAGCAGGTGCATCGGATCTCCCTTGCGGGTAGCACTCATCGCACGATCTTCATGCGACCGAGGGGCCAGAGCACCAGGAACGCCTCGCCCACGAGGTAGCGCCGGGGCACCCCGCCTCGCTCCTTCCAGCCCCGGCTGTCGTTCGAGTTGCAGCTGTTGTCGCCGAGGACGAAGAACTCGTCGCTGTCCAGCGTGTGCGGCGACAACACCGCCCGCTTCTGGGGGTGCTGCGTGTAGTACACGTCCACCGAGATCGACGGCTCGCGAAAGGCCACGTGGCCCTGCTTGCAGCCGATCTGGATGTCGGTCTCGCGGCCGAACCCTCTCCAGCGGAAGATCCGCCGGCTCGGCTCGTAGTCGTGTCGCACCAGCTCGCGCCCGCCGATGCGCACGAGGAGGGTCATGTCCACGTTGCACACCTGCACCAGGGTGGCCCGTCCCTTCTCGAGCCGGTAGGGCTGGCCCCTGGCCGCGAGCTTGCCCGAGTGGAACACCTCGGGCTGCTGCGGCTCCGCGCCGATGGGCACACGCACGGTCCACTGGTCCACCACCTCGCTCACCCGGGCGGCCGTCCTCACGTCGAAGGCCACGTGCACGCTGCCGGCCATCTGGCGGGGGACGAGGTGGAACTGCACCATGGCGTCGCTGGTGGGCATGCGGAAGAAGGGGTGGTGGCTGACCAGGAAGTCGCGCTCCTCGTATGCCAGCACGTCGCGGCCGTAGTTGAGGTACTGGGGCTCGGGGGCGTCGCCGCAGTCGACGGTGAACTCGTCGTCGCGGAGCTGCCAGGCGGTGGGGTCGTCGGGCTTCCAGGTGGCGGCGGCGGTGGACTGGGGGCGGAGCCGCCAGAGGGCCTGCTGCACGGGCCAGGGCTTGCGGGCGATCTGGCCGTCGATGTACACGTCGCCGTCGCGCACGTGGATGGTCTCGCCGGGGAGTCCCACCACGCGCTTGATGTAGTTCTTGGCCGTGTTGTCGGGGTATTTGAAGACTACCACGTCCCAGCGCTCGGGGTCGCGGAAGTCGTAGGCGAACTTGTTGACGAGGATCTTGTCGCCGGTCCACGGGTCGCCCAGGAGGGTGGGCTGCATGGACTTGGTGGGGATTTTGAAGACCTCGAGCACGAAGTGGCGGATGACCATGGCCAGGATGAAGGCGATGGCCAGGGAGTCGGCGATCTCGCGTGCCTGGCGGCGCCAGTCGGGCTTGCCGTTGTTGCTGTCGTCGTGGTTTGCCATGTGTGGGTCTCTGGGGTGACAGGGTCGGTCAGGCTTCCCGCTGCTCCTGGAGGGCCTGCATGGCGGTGACGGCGGCGCCGATGACGCCGGCCTCGGCTCCGAGCCTGGAGCAGACGATCTTGCAGCGGTCGGCGCCGATCTTGAAGCTGCGCTTGCGCACCTCGTGGCGCAGGGGGACGAGGAGCTGGTCGCCGGCGTTGGTCATGCCGCCGAAGAGCACGATCATGTCGGGGTTGAAGATGTTGATGAGGCTGCCGATGGCGGTGCCGAGGTAGGCGGCGGTGTCGTCGACGACCTGCTGTGCGAGCCTGTCGCCGGCGGCGGCGGCGCGGAAGACCTGCTCGCAGGTGAGGCTGTCGTCGGCGCCGGCGAGCGAGCTGTCGGCGCCTTGCTCGATGGCCTGGCGAGCCCTGCGGACCACGCCGGTGGCCGAGGCGTAGGCCTCCACGCAGCCGATGGAGCCGCAGTTGCAGGGGATGCCGTCGTACTTGACCGACACGTGGCCGAGCTCGGCGGCGATGTCGTCGGCTCCGTGCCACACGCGGCCGCCGAGCACGATGCCGCCGCCGATCCCCGTCCCCAGGGTGAGCATGATCATGCACTGGGTGCCCTTGCCTGCGCCCACGTGGGCCTCGGCCAGGGCGGCGGAGTTGGCGTCGTTCTCCAGGAAGGTGGGGTAGCCGCAGCGTCGGCGCACCTCGTCGGCCAGCGGCAGGTTGATCCATCCTGGCAGGTTGGGGGCCTCGTGGATGATGCCGCGCTTGGTGTCGAGGGGGCCGGGGGAGCCGATGCCGACGGCGGCGATCTGCTCGGGCTGGAGGCCCGCGGCGTCGCGCACCTTGCCTGCGAGCATGCCGATGCGGTCGAGCACGTGGTCGCGCCCTCCCTCGACCTCGGTCTCGATGCTCTCGAAGTGCAGCACCTCGCCGCTGGCGGTCACCACCCCGCCCTTGATGTTCGTGCCGCCGAGGTCGATGCCCACGTAGTGCTTGTCCATGTCAGCCCGTCTCCTTGGCGCGGGTCCCGATGAGATCTGGCAGCCGCTCGGCGAGAGCGCGGAACGCCTTGCCGCGGTGGCTCACCCCGTTTTTCGCTTCGGCCGACACCTCGGCGAAGGTGGCGCCGAAGTCGGGGTAGAAGAACAGCGGGTCGTAGCCGAACCCGTTGTGGCCGCGGGGGTGGCGCACGATGCGGCCGCAGCATCTGCCTTGTGTCTCGAGCAGCAGCCCCTCGGGCGCGGCGAGCGCCGCGGCGCACACGAAGGCGGCGACTCGGCGGGCGGGCTCCACCGGTTCGAGTTCGGCGAGCAGCTTGGCCACGTTGTCCTCGTCGGTGGCTTCGGGGCCTGCGAAGCGGGCGGAGCGGACCCCTGGCCTGCCGCCCAGCGCGTCGACGCACAGGCCCGAGTCCTCGGCCATCACCCAGGTGCCGAGCTGGGCGGCCAGGCCGATGGCCTTGAGCCGAGCGTTCTCGGCAAAGGTTTCGCCCGTCTCCTCGGGGGGCTCGGCCTGGGGATAGGCATCGAGGCCGCGCAGCTCGACGGGCAGGCGGCCGAGCAGTGCCTCGAGCTCGCGCAGCTTGCCGCGGTTGGTGCTGCCGAGCACGATGAGACGCGGGGTGCTCACTCCCACGGCCTCCTTCGCCAGCGCAGCGCCTTGGCCTGGAGGGCGAAGAGCTCGGCCGCGCCGCCCCTGGCGAGGTCGAGCATCCGGCCCAGGTCGCGTTCCGTGAAGGGCTGTCCCTCGGCGGTGCCTTGCACCTCGATGAACTCGCCTCGGTCGGTCAGCACGACGTTCATGTCCACCTCGGCGCCTGCGTCCTCGCTGTAGCACAAGTCCGCGACCGGCCGCCCGCCGACCATGCCGACGCTCACGGCCGCGACCATGCAGCGGAGTGGGAGGTGGTCGATGAGCTTCTGGCGCGTCATCCAACGCAGGGCATCGGCGAGGGCCACGTAGGCCCCGGTGATCGAGGCGGTGCGGGTGCCGCCGTCGGCCTGGAGCACGTCGCAGTCGAGCCAGATCGTGCGGCCTGGGAAGGCGGTGAGGTCCACCGCGGCGCGCATCGAGCGGCCGATGAGCCGCTTGATCTCCTGGGTGCGGCCCTCCGGGCGGCCGAGGGTGGCCTCGCGGACCTTGCGGGTCGTGGTCGAGCCCGGCAGCATCGAGTACTCCGCCGTCACCCAGCCCTGGTTCCTGTTGCGCAGGAAGCGCGGCACGGCGTCCTCCACCATGGCGGTGCACAGCACGCGGGTGTCGCCGGTGCGGATGAGCACCGAGCCCTGCGGCGTGGAGGTGTAGCCGCGGGTGATCCGCACGGGCCGCAGCTCGTCGGCGCGTCGTCCG
>Ga0180432_10010995_pt1 | contig 10726 bp, 7 predicted proteins | sample SS_ome_10_FD_132414 | JGI IMG/M metagenome (GOLD analysis project Ga0180432, IMG submission 132414) | Hypersaline lake sediment archaeal communities from the Salton Sea, California, USA - SS_1_MS_2 metaG | ecosystem: Environmental > Aquatic > Non-marine Saline and Alkaline > Hypersaline >...
GATCGGTCACGGCGAGGAGTACGAGGACACAGACGAAGAACACCAGGACATGGTCGAGTCCCGCTCGATCTATGACCTTCTTGAGAACGATATCGTCCCGCTCTTCTATACTCGCGGCGCCGATGGCGTACCCCGGGGCTGGACGGCCAAGATGAAAGCGAGCATGGGCACGCTCTGCCCGGTCTTCAATACCAATCGCATGGTCTGCGATTACGCGCAGGACTACTACGTGGCCTGCGCGGAACGCTATCGGCGCATGATCGAGAGCGGGCTGAAGCGTGCGGAGGCTCTGGCGGCCTGGCAAGGCCGGGTGACGGCCGAGTGGCACCATGTGAAGGTTCTGAGTGTCCACTCCAGTGGGACCGAGGAAGCGATGGTCGGCAAGGACGTCAAGATCTGGTGTCAGGTCTCGCTCGGGTCACTCACCCCCGATGACGTCACGGTTCAGATCTTCTACGGACCGGTTGATCCGCGGGGGCGCATCGTTTTGACCGGCACGGTCGACATGGACTGCGGCGGGGAAGCCGAGCCGCACGTCTTCCTCTTCGAGGGCATGCTCTCGTGCCGGCAAAGCGGCCAGATGGGCTATGCCGTGCGCGTGCTGCCGCGCCACGAAGACCTCTGTCACGCGCACGCCATGCGGCTGATCCATTGGGCGGTTTGATGCGCGATTTCCGGTACTGCCCGTTTTGCGGAGAGGTGCTGAATCGGCCCACCCGGATGGATCGTCCCCGCTGTGCGTCCTGCGGCTTCGTTCACCACCTCAATCCGATCGCGGTGGTGGCGGGTGTGCTCCTCTCCGATCGCGACGACCTGCCGCCGGTGGGCACCATCATCGATCACGAACGTGCGACCCATCTGCTGCTGGTTCGCCGGACCGGCACCCATCGCGGCTCTTGGTGTATTCCCTGCGGCTACGGTGAGTACGATGAGTCCGCCCAGGAGACCGCCATCCGAGAGATGCGCGAGGAGACGGGCCTTGTGGTTGCAATCGAGCGGGTGCTGGCCGTGCACTCGAATTTCCACGACCGAGATCGCCAGACGGTGGGGACGTGGTTTCTGGTGCGATATCTGGGGGGTGAGCTCCGGGCCGGGGACGACGCCGACCGGGCCCAATTCTTTCCCCTGGCCGGGATTTCGGTCCCCCTGGCATTTCCTACCGATGAGAAGGTGATTGCGCAGCTGCGCTAGCGAGCGTCGAGAGACTCCAGGAGCGCGGCGGCGCGTGGAACCAAAGCCTCGTTCTGAATTCGCTGCAGCAGGTCGGTTGCTTCCCCCCGCCGGCCGCGTTGACTCAGCAGCAGACCCAGATTCAAGCGAACCAGATCGTCTTGCGGATTGCGCACCATCTCGGCCCTCAGCAGGTGTTCGGCGCGATCGAGGTCGCTCTCGCGGTAGGCGATGATCGCCTCCAGCAAGGCAAGGCGCGGCTCCTCCGGGAAGCGTCGCCGCGCCTCCCGGACGTAGATCCGCGCCTTGCCGAGCTGACCGATGCAAATCTGTCCGCCCACCAGCCAAACCGCCACGTCCGCCGATTGCCGGCCGCGTTCGTAAACCGTCTCTGCGGTCTGAACGGCCGAACGGAGGTCTGCGTCGGTGGGTGACCCCGATCGATACGCCGGGGTCCCCGCCGGCGGACGTTGCTCCGCCCCCGGTAGCACCATGCCCTGCGTCGGGGCGCTCACGATCGCGTCGGTCAGACAGGCGATCGAAGCGCCGTCGAGATTGGGTCCGATGAGTCCGAACTGCGGTTGCGTCACCAGGAAGAAGACCAGCGCAATCAGACCCATGCCCAACGCGAGTCCGACCGGGCGCCACCCGATAGAAAGCGGTTGGCGGCGGCGACGGGAGGCCGCGGGTGAGGAGGTCAAGGATGGAACCTTCCTGCCTGCCCGGACCAGGGATTCATGCGGTGCAAACGCATGGGGGTCGTCGAGCCAGAGGGTACGGAAACGCACAGCCTCGCTGAAGGCCGCCGTGCAGCTACGGCAGGCCGCCAGGTGATCGCGCGCCTCGGCGGCTTCCCGCTCGTCGAGCTGGCCGTCGACCAGGGCGGCGATCGTTTCCTCGGTGAGGTGCTTCTTGCGCTCCACGTTGGCTCTCCGTGTGGCCGGGCAGTGTAGGGCCCTATCCAGCCCAATTAGACGGCCCGGCCGCCGATGTTACCGCATCTCCTTGGGCGCCCGCTGTATTCCTAATAGGGACCTTATGTTACGGATTGCTCGATCGATCAGGGTATAGGCGCGGCGGGAGCTCTCGAGCCCCATCTCCTCGGCGATATGGGCGGCCGTCCAGCCCCGATCGAACCGGAGATCCAGGACGCGCCGTTCCTCGTCCGGCAGCCGCTGGCGGACCTCCTGAACCCGCTCGGCCAGCCGGGCGGCTTCCTTCTGGAGCAGGTCGTGCTCGGGGGTGCGCCGCTGCCGGCGCGCTTCCTGAGTGGCCCGATGCCACTCCAGGAACTCCATCATCCGTCCCGATGCCGCGCCCACCGATGGGGCGTGCAGATCGAACGCGATGCGCTGGAGGACCCGAGAGTCGACCTTCTCGTGAATCCGCCGCAGGGCGGCGGCGAGGTCCGAGGCGCTGAGCGGTTCCTTCCGCCCACCCACCCAGTGCCGGACCGCATCGAAGCTCATGCCCTCGACGTAGTAGAGCCGGAAGATCTGCTGATCCCGCCGGCTCAGACGCTGGACGCTCCCGGGTAGGTTGCGACGCCCGAAGCGTTTGCGGAGGAAGTCCAGGGTGACGTTTCGGGAGACCAGGACCAACCAGGTCGACAGCGCGCTCCGGCCCTCGAAGGACTCCAGCTTGCCGTGGTAGAGGCGTTCCAGGACCTCGACATAGACGTTCTGCACCTCTTCGTCGTCGAAGAGGTAGCGCCGGGCAACCGAATAGATGAGCCCCGAATAGCGTAAGATGAAGCGCTGCCAGGCTTCATCGGAACCCGCCACAATCTGCCGCACCAGAGCGAGATCGTCTTTTCGGTTACGTTTCATCTCTTCCGCGCCGTTTTTGAAAGCCTAAGGGGGCAGGTGTTCGGCTGCAAGCGCGCTCACAGTCGGCTATGCTCCGGGGATGAAAAGGAGGAGGTTGCGATGGTACAGAGACCCATGGATCTGGTGGCTCTGATCGAACGCAACGCCGATGACTTGACCCGCAGCTGGCTTCGCATCGTTCGGAGTCATCCCGGCACACCCACCTATCACCGCCATGACGAGCAGGAGCTCTATCAGCGGGCGTATCGCGTCTACAGCCAACTGGGCAAATGGATCTCGCGCCAGACCACCAAGAAAGACATTGCGGCCCAATACACCGCGCTGGGGGCCGAGCGCCGCCGGGAGGGGTTCGAAATCTCCGAAATCATCCACGCGCTGCTGGTCGCGCGTCGCGTGCTCTGGTTCAAGGTGCAGGCCGAGGGATTCCTCGACACCGCGCTCGATCTCAACCGGGCGCTCGACCTGTACAACCGGGTGCTGCTCTTCTTCGATCGCGCGACGTATTTCGCGGCGGTGGGCTACGAGCAGGAGAGGCACCGGACCTAGCCGTTGACGATCCGCCAGGTGCCGCCGCAGAAGCGCTGCACCAGCTCGCAGGTCTCGACCGCAATCCGGTGAAGCTCGGCCCGCGGAATCGCGGGGTTGCCCTGGATGCACATCGCGGCGTCCCGCGTCTCGATCGTGACCGCCACCGCCTCGCTCTGCTTGGTGAGGATCTTGGTGACGACCCGATCTTCCTCGTCGGTGATCACCCACTCCCCCGGCCGGATCGGTTCCGGATCCCTGCCCGCCACGGGGACGAAGTGTTCCCGGCCGCTGGCGACCTTCATGTGCAGGCTTCCCTTGAGCGCCCGGCGGTCATACGCGCCCATGACCACGGCGTGTTTCAGGCTCTGCAGGTTGTAGGCGTCGACCAGGGTGTTGATGGTGGGTAGCTTGCCGGCACGCTCGGTGATGTCGATCAGGTTCTCCACTGACACCGAACGTCCTCCCAAATCCCGTTGAGCAAGGAGAGGGCGGTAGCCTTCGAGGCGCGGGTGCGTCCGCACCGACTGCAGGTCGATCGCCCCGAGTGTCGCCTTCTTCACCTGCTCCAGCTCCGCGTGCCGCCTCTTCACATCCGAACCGGTCCACTCGACGACGAGGCTGAAGTAGTCGATCCGGTCATCGATCGCGTAGGTCAAGGGAGGCAGGGCGCTCTCGGGAGCCCGGCCGCGGAACCGCTCCTGGAGTTCGGCGAGGATCTCGGGGTCTGCCTTGGCAAAGATCGGCGTGGGTTCGGGGATGGTGTTCCCCTCCAGATCCGGATCGGGTTGCCATGCGCCGTTGGGAACCTCCACGCCCAGTTGCCGGCGGATCTGAGCGGCGGCGGTCGGCAGGATTGGGGCCATCGCCCACGCCAGCTGCGAGAGGATGCGCGCGGTCGTATGCATCACCTCGGCGCATCGCTCTCTGTCCTGCTTGGCCAAGACCCAGGGCTCGCTGCGGTGGAAGTAGAGATTCCCATGGTCCCCGAACTCGAGCAGGGCGGCGACCGCCTCGCGCATCCGGAAGGCTTCGAAGCATACGCCCACCCGATTCCGTAGCTCACGGGCGCGTTCGAGGGCAGCGCCATCCGCTCCCCGGAATCTCCCGGGCGGTACGCTCCCGAACTGCTTGTGCAAGAACGTCACCGTGCGGTAGGCGAAGTTCCCCAGGTTGCCGACCAGGTCGGAGTTGATGGCGTGAAGAAACATCTCCCACGAGAAGTCGACATCCTTCTTCTCCGGTCGGTTGGCCATGAGGGCGAAGCGCCAGACGTCGGGCGCGAAGGGGAGTGAACGAACATCGGAGGTGAAGATTCCCCTCCCGCGGCTCTTCGAGAATTGCCCTCCTTCGTAGTTGAGATACTCGTTGGCGGCGATGTAGTGGGGGAGCGTCCAACCGTCGTCGGCGCCCAGGAGCGACGCCGGCCACATGATTGTGTGGAAAGGGATGTTGTCCTTGCCGAGGAAGTGGATGATTCGCGCCCCGGGTTCCTTCCACCACGTGCGCCAGTCCTCGTCCGACCCCGCCGCCCAGTCGGCGGTCGCCGCCACGTACCCGATAGGGGCGTCAAACCAGACGTAGAAGACCTTCTGCTCGAAACCATCCCGCGGGATGCGCACACCCCAGGAGAGGTCGCGCGTGATGCAGCGCGGACGCAGGCCCTCCCGGATCCAACTGAGTGGCACACTCCGGATCGTTCCCTCCCAATGGGGTTGGCTCTCGATCCACTTGCGGATCGCGGGCGCGAGGCGGGGAAGGTCCAGGAAGAGATGCCGGGAAGTGCGCGCTTGGGGCGCATTGCCGCACTCCCTGCACACCGGCTCGATCAAGGAGAGGGGATCGAGAAAATGCCCGCAGGCATCGCACTGGTCGCCGCTCGCACCCGGGGTTCGGCAGATGGGGCAGGTTCCCGCCACATAGGTGTCGGGAAGAAAACGCCGGCAGGACGCACAGAAGAGCTGCTCCATCTGCTCCTCGAACACATAGCCGTTCCGATCGAGATGACGGAACACGTCGCGGGTGATCTCGTGGTTGGAGGGAGAGGACGTACGCCCGAAGTGGTCGAACCGAACACCAAACCAGTCGAAACTGTCGCGGATTTCCCGATGCATCCGCTCGCACCAGGCCTCGCAGGTCATTCCCGCCCGCTCGGCCTCGATCTCGGTTCTCGTGCCGTGTTCATCTGTCGCGCAGATGTAGATCGCGGTCTCTCCCCGGAGGCGCAGGTAACGGGTGTAGACGTCGGCGCTCACGATCGGGACCAGATTGCCCAGGTGGGGCACGTTGTTGACATAGGGCAGGGCGCACGTGACGAGGGTCTTTTCAGCCATGGATCGCACCTCCCGGCCGGGATGGTAGCAAAGCCAGGCGCGGGGTGGGAGGGCGAACCTGGCGAAGCGATTCCCCGTATCCATTGTGGGAGGTAGATATGCGCGCAACAACCCTGCTTTCGATCGGATTGGGGATGCTGGCGGCCGGCGCGACCCCCGGCCGAGCGGTCGAGCTGGCCCGCATCCAGGGGATGGGCATCAACGAGATTGAATCGCGCCGTTTCTCTCTCGACCGCGAGGAGGAGGTGGAGATCGAGGCTGTCACCCTGCGCCCGGGCCGCCTGGCGACCGGCTGTGATGCCTGGATTCTCGATGCCTCGACGCGCGAGGTCGTCTGGCGTGTGAAGGAGGCGGATACGGAGCGAAAGGGCTCGCGGCTCCTCGAGGTGGAGGATCGCAAGCGTCTGCCGAAGGGGGAGTACGAACTCTATCTGGCGACCTTTCCGGATCGCGATCGCGGCGGATTCGGGCTGAAGGAGTTCTTCGGCCTCGTGACCCGAGGGCATCGCTACTGGCATGGGGCGCGGCGGCTGGTCGATGACCTGGAGATCACCTTGAGAGCTCCGAGCGGAACGGCCCAGGGGCGCAACCGGCTTCACCACGTCGCGGAGGCCCTGGGCGAGGGGGCGATCGCGTCGATGATCGGTATGGGGGATGGGGAGAGGCGCTGCTCGGCCTTCGTCCTCCCGGAGAAGACGGAAGTGGAGATCTACGCCCTGGGCGAGGCGACCGGCGACGGGCTCTATGATGCGGCATGGATCATCGATGTCGACACCGGGGAGAAGGTCTGGGCGCTCGAGCGGCGCAACTCGAAGCGCGCCGGGGGTGACAAGAAGAACCGCCTCGTGCGGGAGAAGCTCGATCTTCCCGCCGGCCGCTACGCGGCCTTCTACGCCACCGACGATTCGCACGCCTGGCCCCGGTTCAATCTGCGTCCACCGTTCGATCCGATGGCGTGGGGCCTGACGATCCGCACGACCGATCCCGCGCGGGCCCGGCGGGTTACCGAATTCGACTACGAGGGGCACGAGGACCGGAACCGCGTGGTCGACCTGACGAGGATTCGGGACCACCGGCATGCCATGGCCGGCTTCACCCTCGATCGACCGCAGGAGCTTTGCATCCACGCCGTAGGAGAGGGTGACCATGGCGACATGTACGACTACGGCTGGATCATCGACGCTCGAAGCCGCGAAGTCGTTTGGGAAATGAAGCATCGACACACCCGACACGCGGGCGGGGCGAAGAAGAACCGCGTGGCGAACCGGGTGAAGCGTTTCGACGCGGGCAGCTACACGGTTCACTTCGTTACCGATGATTCGCACGCCTACCGTGATTGGAATGCCGCCCCGCCTTTCGAACCCACCCGCTGGGGGATCACGCTGACCGGGGTGGGGGAGGACTTCGATCAGGAGGCCGTGCGTCCCTACCGTCCGGATGAGGATCCGGACGTGCTGGCACGGATTGCCCGGGTTCGAAACCGCGAGTGGGAGCAGACCTCCTTCCGGATCGACCACGATCAGGATGTCCTCGTCTATGCCCTGGGTGAAGGGCGGCGGGGTGACATGTACGACTACGCCTGGATCGAAAACGACCGGGGACGGACCGTCTGGGAGATGACCTACCGGAAGACCGATCATGCCGGAGGTTCGAAGAAGAACCGCCTCTTCCGTGACGAGGTTCACCTCAAGGCCGGCACCTACGAGGTCTACTACATCAGCGACGGTTCCCACGCCTACGGCCGCTGGAACGCGGAACCTCCGCGAGACCCGGAGGCCTGGGGGGTGATGGTGCTCGCCGTCGACTAACGGCCTTGCACATCGTGCCCAACGGGTGGCACTCTCCCACGGGGAGGGTGCCATGCGTTTGCTCTGCGCTATCGCGATACTGCTCCTGATTGGATCCGCGGAGGAGGAGGTGTCCACCATGCTCGACTCCGTTCAGTGGTTGGGTCATGCCGGAATCCGGATCACGGGCGAGAAGGTCGTCTACATCGATCCCTACGACATCAAAGGGGGAGATGCCGCCGATCTGATCCTGGTGACCCACGACCACTTCGATCACTACTCGCCTGATGACATCGCGAAGATCCGGGGCGAGCAGACCATCCTCGTCGTGCCGTCATCCATGGAGATCGAGGCCGAGGGCCGAGTGGAACGCCTCTCGCCGGGCGATTCGACCAACATAGAGGGGATCCGGATCCGGGCGGTGCCCGCCTACAATCCGCACAAGCGATTCCATCCCCGCGAGAAGGGCTACGTCGGCTACGTCTTCACCATGGAAGGCATCACCTACTACCATGCGGGTGATACGGACCTGATCCCGGAGATGGAGGAGATCGACGCCGACGTGGCCTTCCTGCCGATCGGCGGGACCTACACGATGGATGCCGCCGAAGCCGCCCGGGCGGCAGCCTTGATTGGCCCTCGGGTGGCGGTGCCGATCCACTGGGGCAAGATCGTAGGTGCGGCCCCGGACGCCGAAGCCTTCCGGAAGGCGTGCGCGTGCGAGGTCCGCATCCTACCCCTTCCGTGATCGCGTCGATGCATACGAGGTCACAACTGCTACCATCCTCCTCGATGTTGAACCCGTGTTCAAAGGGCCGGGTGCTCCTCGTCGTCTGGCTCGCCGTTCTGGGATGCGGCGGGGGGCGGGAAGATGAGCTGCGGCACTACGTCCCCGAGCTACCCGCGGAGATGGTTCGCGTACTGGCGGCGGATCCCGCCTCGCTATCCCGATACGGACGCCTGGCCGGCATCGAGGAGCTGATCACCACCCGTTCGTCGATTCGCCGGGCACTCGACTTCTCCTCCGAGCCGGCCTACGAGCAGGGCGCCCGTGTTCTCGTGCCTTACATCTCCCGCCTCTCGGTCACCCTGGCCAGCGAGTACGCCTGCGGCGACTTCTTGGTCGATGATGCCTTCTGGCAATCCCTCACCCCGGAGCAGGCGATCCGATTGGGTCGGGTCGAAGAGGAGATGACCGATACCTACAACGCTACCGATCTGCTTTTGACCGAGAAGATCGATCGTATGCAGGTCCAGCGTCGGATATTCCAAGAGGCAGGATACTGGACGGGCGCGCTGGCGGCCGACCTCGCGCGGGCGGGCTTTCTCCGCGCGCTCGGCCGCCGGGAGGAGCGCGCGCACGTGCTCCGGGGAGCGCTGTGGGTTGCGCGCCGCGAGGGCCTGCGCATCATGACCTGTGATCTTCTCCGGGCGCTGGGTGAGCTTCACCGTGCAACCGGCCACGTCGACTCGATGATGCTGGCGTGGGATGAGGCGCTCGCCATTGCCCATCGCCACCGTCTTCCCCGGCAGGCGGCGGAGATTACCTCTCTCTACGCTGACTTCAACGCCGATCGCGGTCGGTTGGCGCTGGCGGCCGACCTCTACCGGACCGCCCGGGACGTGTGCCGGGAGTACAAGGCGGGAGCCGCCGAGATGCCGGTCCTCCTTCGGGAGATCGAATTCCATGCCGAGTACGGGTTTTGGGAGGTGGTCGAGCAATTGCTCGATCAAGCTCGCGTCCTGCAGCGAGGATCTGCCGAATCCGCCGGAGCGGGTTCGGACACGGAAGTACGCTTGGCCGAACTGGAAGCGCGACTCCTACTGGCTCAGGGACGGGGTGAAGAGGCGGAGGATGCGTACCGCGACATCCAGGCGCGGTTCCCTTCGTGGCCGCACCATCCGATGGGGCTCTACCCCCGAGTGCAGGGGCTCCTCGCGTGCGGTCGCCCGGCGGCGGCGCTGCCGATCATCGGGCGCGGACTTGTACAGAGCATCGAGTCCGGGCGGCCGGCATCGCGTGCGCGTTTCGTATCTCTTCTTGCCCGAGCGCTGTTCCATCTGGGAAATCGCGACGCTGCGCTCCAAGCACTCGACCAGTTCCGGACGCTGGCCGAACGGCTTGGACCCTCGGGCGAGCGGCTGCTGCGTGTCGAGTGGATCCACCACGACGCCGCCCGCGCTCGACTGCTGTATGGGGAAGGACGGCGCCGGGAGGCGGCCGAGCTCTTGCATCAGGGTCTCTCGCGTCTCATCGGCTACCTGGCCGTGATGGATCCCAGCGCACATGGCTACCTGTTTCTGGATGCCAGTTCCGATCTTCGCCAGGCGCTGCACGAGCTGATGCGTGACGACCCGACAAGGGGCTACAATCTGGAGTTGAGTTGGCGCCAGTTGGGCCAGCTTTTGGGTTCCGGCCGCGGATCGAGCCCGACCGGATGGGGAGCGGAAGGCGCGCCGATTCTGTCGATCCTGACCGGCGGAGAGGGGGCTTGGGAACGGCAACTCCGCCCCCGCCTCCTCCACCGGCGAGCGGCGCACTGCCTCTATCAGCAAACACCGGACGCGTACGTGCGATGGTCGGCGGGGGCCTGGGGTGTGCGGTGTGACACCCTCGCGATCACACCGACCGACCTGTGCCGGATGGTCTCTCGCGCGCTCGAGATGATGTCCCAGGACCCCGGGGAAGCAGACGCGGTTCTGCCGACCGAGCTGGCGGTCTTGCTTCAGGAACTCGCCACCCTCCTTCTGCCTGATGAGGTTCTCCGCCCCTCCCCGGGGCGCGAGATCCGAGAGCTTCTGATCACCCCCGATCGCTGTCTCGAACTGCTGCCGTTCGAGACTCTGAGCGTGGGACCTCCCTACGACTACGTACCCCTGATCGAGCAATGCGAGGTGGCCTACTTGCGGTTCGCCGATCCAAGGCCGGTGTTGCCCGCCAGGGGGCGGGGCATCGTGGTTGCTGATCCCCTTCCACCCGAATCGCTCCGACGGCGGTATCCCTACCTCACCTCGCTGACCGAGACGGTGACCGAAGCCGAGGTGGCCACCACGTCACTTCCCGGGTCCCTGATCCTGCAGC
>Ga0180432_10010996_pt1 | contig 10725 bp, 14 predicted proteins | sample SS_ome_10_FD_132414 | JGI IMG/M metagenome (GOLD analysis project Ga0180432, IMG submission 132414) | Hypersaline lake sediment archaeal communities from the Salton Sea, California, USA - SS_1_MS_2 metaG | ecosystem: Environmental > Aquatic > Non-marine Saline and Alkaline > Hypersaline >...
AGGCAAGGTCGTCCATGATATTTTTTGGTGCGTCAAGGAAAAAACGGTGCATGGACACTTTGGTGCATTCCGGTTCCCATTTGACGCTCAACATAGTCGAACGGTTGTTATTGATCCGAAGTTTCACGTTTTTTCGCAAGGCGCGTTCGAGCTCAAGCTGAAACTCGGCTAGGGGATATTGATTGTTCATTAATGAGCGAGTAATTTAACTGGTTATTTAAATATGTCTTTCCATAAATATGCGGCCGGTATAAGAACCGTCAGCTTCTTTTATCCATTCGTCCTGTCGTCCGAATTCTTTGAACCCCATTCTTTCATATAAGCGTTTCGCGGGATTTTCCGCGTACACTTGAAGATGGAGAAGTTCGATTTTAAATCGTTCCCGCGCAAGTTCCATTAAAGTAAATAATAATTGAGTGCCGACCCCTTTCGCGCGGTGGTCGGGTCCGACAATAATCCCAAACTCACACTGGTGAGCTAATTTTTTATAAGGCTGTAAATAAAGAGTTGAAATGCCGCACGGCACTCCGTGCATTTCAGCAGTGATACTGCAACGGTAGCGGCTGAACCCGACCCATCGATTGACGGCATCGTCAATTTCCACCTCGTCTGCCATGGGAAACCATTTGGCGACTGAGGGATCCATCAACCAATCTTTTAAATGTTTCGCATCACTGTTTTGGGTGTAGCGAAAATCAAGTCCTTCGATCTCTTTTTTTTCTGGCGTCATGACGTTCAACCGAATTCTTTTAAATATGCATTGACGAACGGATCGAGGTCGCCGTCCATCACTGCCTGTACATTAGCAGATTCTACTTTAGTTCGGGTATCTTTCACAAGGCTGTAGGGGTGAAAAACGTAATTTCTGATCTGGCTTCCCCATCCGATATCCATTTTCTCCCCGCCTAACTCCTTAAGCTTCTTCTCTCTTTCGATCACTTCCATTTCATAGAGCTTGGATTTCAACATCTTTAAGCAGGCTTCTTTATTCTGATTCTGGCTGCGTTGGGATTGGCAGGAAACGACCACTCCTGTGGGAATATGGGTAATTCTGACCGCTGAATCCGTCACATTGACATGCTGCCCTCCCGCACCGGACGCTCGGAACGTATCCACCCGGATATCGTCCGGACTGACCTCTACCTGGATATCATCAGTAATTTCGGGAGTCACATCGACCGAGGCGAAACTTGTATGCCTGCGGTTGCTGCTGTCGAACGGGGAGATCCGTACAAGCCTATGCACCCCTTTTTCCGCTTTTGAATAGCCGAAGGCAAAACTGCCGGACATTTTCAGGGTGACGCTTTTGGTCCCAGCAACCTCTCCAGGAACCATGTCGACCACTTCGCACTTCCACTCCCTTTTGTCACACCACCGTTGGTACATACGGGAGAGCATCTCGACCCAGTCGCACGCTTCGGTCCCCCCTGCTCCGGCATTGATGCTGAGATAGCAGTTCTTGTTATCCAGCTCACCTGAGAGCATGCGGCGGATTTCTAGTTCTCCCAGTTCTGTCTCGATCCTTGCGAGTTCGTCATTCAGCTCCGCTTGCATGTCCGCATCACCGTCCTCTTCCACTTCCGGCTGCAATTCCTTGACATCTTCAATTCTTTGCTTGAGGTCTCTGCAGGGCACGGTCCACTGCTTAAGGGTATTCGATTTGGCGATCAGTTCTTGCGCGGTGTCAGGATCGTCCCAAAAACCGGGTTCCTCCATTCGCTTTTGTAATTCGGCTACCTGATTTTCTTTTTCTGGGATGTCAAAGATACCTCCACATATGGAGGATTCTTTCTTCGAGTTCTTTCACGTCGATTTTCTGCGTTTCGTTGGTCATCAGTGATTCTCCCATACGGTTTTTCATCACGTATTATGGTTGATTATCAGGATATTAGGCAAACGTTTGTTGAACCTATCCAGCGCCAGCTTCATATATCAATTTAATTATAAATTGTATAATATATCCTTTATCAAACAAATCAACTAATAAAAAAAAACAATGAAAGTAATTAATAACTACTGTAATCCATTCTCCAATCAATTCCGTCAATCAGTTATACCGATCTTGTTTAATAATTATGTTTTCAGACGAGGAGGTGCCCGGAATTTCTATCAGACATGTTCGGGTGTTATATTCTCCAGGGAAAATTTGTTGATGGAGTAAATCATGGGAAATTCATCGTTTGTCCATATGAAATCCATCCGAATAAAGTATAAGTATCCTGTATTTGCGAAAACGGCTTCAAAAACGGTCAACCTGACGGAACATGGCTAAACGTTACCGAATCTAGTTGGGAGGAAATCGTTATTAAAGAGTTTTCAACTGATGACGGTATAACTGGAAAGATATCCGGTCGAAATGAAGCCGCTGGGTATTATTACAAAGGTGAATGCAAAAATTCCGAGCTTGATGGAAAGGCTACAATCATTTGGGATACTGTAGAGTGTTTTGTAGGCAGTGGCAGCTTGACTAATCAAACATTTGAAGGAAATGAAAAGCTAACCCTCGCAGCTGGGATGACGTTTGAAGGTAATATCCAAATAAGAATGGACCAAGAAAGATTTACCTACTCCGGTAATGGAAAACTCACACATCCGGATGGCAGAGAAGAAACCGTACGTGTTGAAAATGGCGAGATCATCCATATCGAAGCCTGAAGTTATACCGAACATGATGAATGATGCAACAGTCTCATATTTCGTCGGATTGCCTCTGAATTTTTACCTGCCTGCATCATTCAACTCATTCGAGTTGAACTACTCCGACGTCATCTACATACGGTATTAAATACCATAGATCAATTTAATTATAAATTATATAATACATTATTTATTAAACAAACAAAACAAAAAGAACAATGAAAATAATTAATAACTACTGTAACCCATTCTCTAATCAATTTCGTCAATCAGTTACTCACTTTCACGATCTATCCCTCTCAAGAAAAGTCGCCGCTGTAGCAGCCGCTGTTTTCGGGGCCCTCGCAACTCCTTTTCTATTGTGTATCGGAGGGGTCGCATTATTCCAATTAGCAGTCAAATGGCTGCGACCCATTCAAAACGGAGCGGCAAATATCCAAGCGAACTCTCCTACAACAAACAAGCGTAAAGAGACACGAAATGCAAAAATTGAGGAGTTAAGAGGAAAATTGGCCCTGAACCTTGAAGAAAGGAAAAGAGAAGCTGTCGAACAAGGTTATACTGTCATTGAAGATCCAACAGGATTCTCAGGAAAAGGGTTTTTCGTTGCTGATGATATAGAGATCGGGGGTCATATTCTCCAGGGAGAATTTGTTGATGGAGAAGCTCATGGGAAACTCATCGTTTGTCCATATCTAATCGATCCGAATGAAGTATCCTCTATTTGCGAAAACGGCTTCAAAAACGGTCAACCTGACGGAACATCGCTAAGCGTTACCAAATCTAGTTGGGAGGAGGTCGTTATTAAAGAGTTTTCAACTAATGACAGAACTCTGAATGGAAAGATATCCGGTAGAAATGAAGCTGCAGGGTATTATTATACAGGTGAATACAAAACTCCCATACTTGATGGAAAGGCTACAATCATTTGGGATACTGGAGAGCGTTTTGTAGGCAGTGGTAAATTGATTTATCAAACATTTGAAGGAAATGGAAAGCTAACCCTCGCAGCAGGGATGACGTTTGAAGGTAATATCCAAATAAGAATGGACCAAGAAAGATTTACCCACTCCGGTAATGGAAAACTCACACATCCGGATGGCAGAGAAGAAACCGTACGTGTTGAAAATGGCGAGATCATCCATATCGAAGCCTGAAGTTATCTCCAGGTTAACATTGAGACCGTTGCATAACTCATCAATTTAAATGAGACCCCGTCCTTCAGGACGAGGTTCATATCCCAAATGCAAGTACGTGTTAGATGTTTTTAGGGTATTTATTACTAAATTCATACGGTAAATAAATATTATCAATTATTTTACACTCAATTTTTAAAAAAAAGAGAGAATATCATGCAATCGATTAATCACTACTGCAACCCGTCTACCAACCATTTTCGGCAAACGCTCCAGGATTTCCAATCCTTAAATTTGTCTAAAAAAATCGTTGCCGTGGCCGCTGCAGTTTTTGGAGCGCTCACCACTCCCTTTCTTTTGTGCTTAGGAGGCATTGCGCTCTTTCAACTTGCGGTCAAATGGCTGAAAACAGGTAGTGGAGCTATGGGGAACGTGCAGAACCCTTTATTCGCTGCACATCCAAACACTGCCAGTCGAGCTCAAAGGATTGGAGAGTTAAGGAGTATGATGCGTCTGGATTCTTCAGAGCACTTAGATCATGCAGTTGAACAGGGGTATACAGTACTTTCAAGGGATAATATCGATGGATTTACGGGAAAAGGCTTTTATGTTCAACCGAACAGAATCATTCAAGGAGAGTTCGTCAACGGTCAAGGAAAAGGCAAGGGCATTATCTTTTATGCTGCAAACAACAGGAGAGCTCATGGCATTTACGAGGGGGATATTGCTGAAAAGCCCAAAGGAAGAGCAATCGAGGTGACAGAACACACTTGGTATGAGGGTGGGTTTGATAGGTTACATCATGGCAAAGCAACCCTAAGAAATGATCGGCATCAAGCGACATACAGCGGTAATTTCAGCAATGGGATGATTGATGGTGAAACTTCAATTCGTTGGGATACAGGGGATCTTTTTTCAGGCAACGGACAACTCACTTTACTTATCAATGATTATACCTTCGAAGGCGATGGAATATTGACCTCAGCATCGGGAATAAAATTTGAAGGCCGTATAGAAAACATGCGCATCAGTGGCGATGGTTTCTCCTTCTCAGGAAATGGAACGCTCACCCATCCGGATGGAAGAAATGAAACAGGACAAATCACGAACTGGGTAAAGGTGGATTAAAAACGAGTCGACGCATGAATGCAATTAATCATTACATCAATCCTCTCTCTGACCATTTTCGTCAGTCCATCGAGGACTTCCGGTCACTCTCACTATGCAAAAAAATCGCTGCCGTGGCCGCTGCGGTTTTTGGAACGATTGCGACATTTTATCTGTTAGGCATTGGAGGAGTCGCCACGTTCCAGCTTGCTGTCAAATGGCTGCGAACAAGTGATAAAACAGTTCAAACCGCTTCCACAAGTACTGAAACCCATACAAAACCAATTCAAACGCGTGATAAAAAAGTTTCCAAATTAAGGGAAATGTTAGACCTCTCGCTTGAACAGATGAAGAGAAATGCAATCGAAGAAGGATTTACGGAGGTCACGCTAAACGATCTTCTCTCAAGGTTTACAGGACAAGGATGGAGCTACGATGATGATTTCTTCACTCAAGGAGAATATCGTGATGGGAATCTTATCGGCAAAGTAACGAGTTACAAATTGAATGAATTGAATGCCTGCCTAACAGTATATCAGGGTAGTACGAACACAATTGGACAACAAAATGGGATTGAAGTCGGAAAAGAACATTGGTACGAAGGCGAGTTTCAAAGAGAAGGAACCTATGTAATGCGCCATGGAAAAGGAACCTTAAGAGACGAAGGACGCCGCATGACGTACTCTGGGAAATTCAACAATGATCGACACGAAGGTGAAGCCAAAATAATTTGGGACTCAGGAGAACGATTTAAAGGAACTGCTAGTCTAATTTCACATTCTCCTAATGAATTCAGAGGCGATGGAACCTTTATCTCAAAGACAGGAGAAATATTTGAAGGAAAAATTACAATCTCTAGCGATCGCGACGAGGTCAATTTTTCAGGCCGTGGAACGCACAGGCGTCCAGATGGAAGTGAAGAAACGGGACAAATCGTGAATTGGGAAAAGCTGGATTAAAAATGAGTGGCCGCTTGAATACAATTAATCATCACATCAATCCTTTCTCCAACCATTTCCGGCAGTCCGTAGAGGACTTCCGGTCACTCTCACTATGCAAAAAAATCGCTGCTGTCGCCGCTGCGGTTTTTGGAGCGGTTGCGACATTTTACCTGTTAGGCATTGGAGGAGTAGCCACGTTCCAGCTCGCTGTCAAATGGCTGCAAACACATAAGGCAGGCGTTCAGGACGCTGACGGGAGTTCAGAGACAGCCTTGAATAAAGCGCGTAATCAAAAAGTTTCCGAGTTAAGACGAATGCTGCAACTGAACCATGAAGGACGGAAAAGAAAGGCTGTCGAACAAGGATTTACAGTTATTACAGATTCTACAGGGTTTTCAGGAGAGGGATTCCTTCAAGGAGGCCGTATTACCTACCAGGGGGATTATGTCGACGGTCATTTACAGGGAAAAGCCACCATTTTTTATCCAAATCTTTACAGTGATACCAGCCGAAAAATTTATCAAGGCGATATGGAAAATGACTTAAAGCATGGAAAAGGGATGGTAGCAACAGACCATTGGTGGATCGAGGGTGAATATGTGAATGGCTTTCTTAATGGAAAAGGAACCTTAAGAAGTGATCTGGACGCTTTTACATGCTCCGGTGATTTCGTCGACGGTGAACCTGATGGAGATGTCAACATTCTCTGGGACTCAGGAGGTCGGTATACAGGGTCTGGAAAATTAACTTTTGTTGAAGTTGATCCCAGTTTCATAGGAAATGGGACTTTGACTTCAATATCAGGAATGAAATTCGAAGGTGATATACAAATACGAATCTATAACGACAGGTTTACCTATTCAGGCAATGGAAAACTCACGCATTCAGACGGAAGACAAGAAACGGGACAAATCACGAACTGGGTAAAAATCGCTGATGAACAAGTGGATCCATGAATACAATTAATCATCACATCAACCCTTTCTCCGACCACTTTCATCAGTCCTTGCAGGATTTTAAGTCGCTGTCTCTATCTAAGAAAGTGTCAGCAGTTGCTGCTGCGATTCTTGGAGCGCTCGTCACCCCCTACCTGTTGTGCATTGGTGCAATCGCCACGTTCCAGCTCGCTGTCAAGTGGCTGAAACCGGGAGACTGTCTAAAAGAGAATACTCAAAATAATATCTCCGGGATAAATCGACACGTCAACAGACGAGCTCAGCAAATCGCTGAACTAGAGAGATTGTTACATCTAACTCCTGATGAACGATTAGAAAATGCCGTCGCACAAGGTTATCGTAACCTTACTCCGGAAATCAGCAGCGGTTTTTCTGGAATGGGTTTCCAAATCAACGGGTACCGCACCTATCAAGGAAAATTCGTCGATGGTCAACAGCAAGGTCATGGGATCATGTTTTCGACCGGTTACCGAGGAATAACCCGGTTCATTTACAAAGGGGAAATGGCAGACAATAACAAAAATGGGCATGGGCTCGAAGTGAGTGCGGACCGCTCCTGGTATGAAGGAGAGTTTGTCAAAAACTATTATCAAGGAAAAGGAACTTTCAGATTGGAGAAAGAGTCCGTTACCTTTACCGGTAACTTCAAACGTGGATATCCGGATGGAGACGTCAAGATCACTTGGGATTGCGGAGATCGGTTTGAAGGGACAGGGAAATTAACCAAAGACTTTAACCGCTATCAGTTCAAAGGGCACGGTATCCTGACCACTAGCACAGGCGAAAGTGTTCAAGATCCACTTACAATCACATTTGACGACGGTTACACAGTGCAACTACAAACTAATCGATAGGGTAGCACTCGCTCATCAAATACGGTAAACAACCTTTCTCCCATCATATTAAAATTGCTTGAAAAAGATTCTGACAATGCAATCCATTAACAGCTACCTTAACCCCTTCTCCAACGATTTCCAACAGTCCTTCCAGCATTATCACTCATTGCCCCTGGTGAAAAAAGCAGCTGCTGTCGCTGCCGCAATCTTCGGTGCGCTCGCCACCCCCTACCTGCTATGCTTAGGCGGATTCGTCGCTTTTCAACTAGCTGTCAAATGGCTGAAATCAAGCAGGGATGCTGTCCAAAATGCTGATGAAAATACTGAAACACTTTCCAGGACCTCCCAAACACACAACGTAAAAGTCGACAAGTTAAGAAAATTGTTTCAATTATCCCATGAAGAACGGAAAAATAAGGCTGTTGAAGAAGGGTTTACACCCCTGACAGATCCTTCAAATTATTCAGGTAAAGGCTTTCTGACTTACACTAAGGAAACCTATCAAGGCAACTTCAAAAATGGGCGGAGAAACGGAAAAGGTCTCTTATATATTCACAATCCTGATGGATACATAAAAAGAATCTATCAGGGAGATTTCCATCATGACAAGATTTCCGGGACAGGAATCGAGGTAGGTAAAGAAGGCTATTGGTTTGTAGGGTCCTTTAAAGATGGGATGTACGATGGGACAGGGATTTTCAGGAACGTAATCAATTCCACGACCATGACCGGTTCTTTCATACGCGGCGTGCCCACAAGAACAGTCAAGATCATTGGGACACAGGAGAATGACTGACCTGAACGGGATTCACTGTATTCACGAGCGATCATTACGAATTCAATGAAATTTCCTTTTTATTGAGTAACGATGGGGTCACCCTTCATTTTGTGAAAAAAAAACTGCCGTCCAAGATTCCATAAAATCAAGCAGATTAAAATCGGATAGCAGATCTTGAACACCGGCGCTGTGACAAAGGTGATCCCCTCCAGCCCGAACAACGACATCACATAAGTGGCTGCTAAAGCAATGACGACTGACAGGACCGGATGCTGTTTCTGCTTGAACACCTCATCGTGCAAATAATCGGTGTAGGCCAATATCAAAGCGATCGAAGTGGAAAAGCAAGCGAGAATAATCGCCAAAATTGCCGCAAACGACCATGTGGGCCCCATCAGGACCTGGGCCAAATAGGCCAAAGCTTCATCTTTGGGCACCCCCTCCAAAAGCCCCGCATGCCTTGCGGAGACAGCAATCAAACTGATGTAGACACCTCCGAGAATTGAAATGCCGATAACTGAAGAACGCGCAACAAGCCTCAGCGTCTGCTTCATGGAGCTTCCAGATTGGTTGATGATATGGATCACAGAAGCGGAGAAAAAAAACGACGCGATCAGGTCCATTGTGTTGTACCCCTCAATGATCCCGGATAAAAACAGCCCTTCATTAATCCCGTCCACAACAGCAGGTGTTGGCGGAGCGACAAAACCCTGATAGAAAACACAGGCAATACTTCCTAGAAGCAAAGGCGTGATCCACTTCCCCAAAATATCTAAAATTCCCAGTTTTTTTGAGACCACAAAAAAGACCAACGCACTATACAGCAAACTGAAAATCCAAAGGGAAGGCATGGAGTCAAAGTAAGAATTCAAACTGGCGAAAGCCAGTGTCATGCATCTTGGAGCAGATCCTAGAGGAATCCAGATTGTTAACAGAAAAGTACTGAGGATAAACCCCGGGATACGTCCGATCGTGTTGAAAAAACTGGCATAACATCCCTTGTACATGACCATGGCCACGACCCCAAGGAAGGGCAGCAGGACTGCTGTGGTTAAAAAGCCCATTCCCATCGTCAACCAATGATCCTGCGAAACTTTCCCCACGAAAAGAGGATAAATCAAGTTCCCCGAACCGAAGAACATCGCAAAAAGCGCCAGACCGATGATTAGAGATGGTGTACCTTTATCTAACTTCATACAATAAACTGCTCCCAGGACTTAAGCGTGCGATGAACCTCACACTGCCCAACCCCTTTACTTCTTTTATTTTTTAGGTATATACCGATAATGTTTCAAAGTTGTGCTTCAGACTTCATCGAATTTCCTGAAAACGCAATTTTGAAACATTATCGGTATACTGAAAATGCCGGCAGAGAACTTTCAATACTATTAACAAAAGAATATTTTATATATTTCTTTTCTTTTTTGTCAATTTCCTATCGAAGATTGCAAAAAATACAGGACAACAGTATAGTCGCAACAATTAACATTAGCCAAAGTGTAAACTTATTATCGAATACAATTTTGAAATGTCAAATAAGTTTAATTATACCGATCGTGATTCAAAATTTAAGTTTCAGGCGAGGAAGCGACCTGAATTTGAGCCAGACGCAGTCGACGCTGAAGCAGTTCAACTCAAATGAGTTGGACGATGCAAGCGGGATTAAATTCAGCGGCAAGCTGACGAAGCATGGAATCAAATTTTGAATCACGATCGGTATACATAACAAAAAACGGGAATAGGAAGACGGAAGGTAGCTGAGAGAGGGATTCGAAAAAAGAATTTCAAATTTGACAGATCCGGTTATCTTCCTTCATCGGAAGTTTCATCATTGTAAATATCATTAACTTAAGTATTTTAATTTAGGAGGATATCCTTATGAACATTACAGCTATTCAAAGTGGAATAGGTGAAGCCGCATCTAAAGTTTTCGGATCCTTGAAAGATGCCGCTATTTGGAGCGGTCACCAGATCTCTAAAGGTTTCGACAAATTCGCTGAATTGATGAAATCAGCCTGGAACGCGGCATTCCCTTTCCTGAAAGATCTTGCGATCCGCACTGCCGATTTCCTTAAAACTGCCCCTGGAATGGGACTTGTCCTCGGCGTAACAAGCTTGGTCTTGGGCTACACTGCACACTCTATGAGCGACAAGAAATGGATCTCTCTTGCATTGCAGGTGTCTTCCATTACACTCGCCCTTGGAGCTGGTGCTGTTCTCGGTTATGGTTATGCAACCGGACTGACAACTCCATTGATCTAACCCGTTTCATTACAAGGTCTCGCAGGAGCAGTGTCAAAGACATCACTTCAGCGAGGCCCTGTCGCTAAAACA
>Ga0180432_10010997_pt1 | contig 10725 bp, 6 predicted proteins | sample SS_ome_10_FD_132414 | JGI IMG/M metagenome (GOLD analysis project Ga0180432, IMG submission 132414) | Hypersaline lake sediment archaeal communities from the Salton Sea, California, USA - SS_1_MS_2 metaG | ecosystem: Environmental > Aquatic > Non-marine Saline and Alkaline > Hypersaline >...
CGACGGGGACAGCCAATTCAGCGCCATCGTGCCCGATTCCATTCTCCAGATCCTAGGGCATTACCAGACCGTGATCTGGGATTGCGCGGGCCAGCCGCGATATACCGGGCTGCGTGCCATTGCGCGTTCGGGGGAATTAGCGCGATACGTGGGTCTGGGGGGCAATCTGCTCCTGATGACGACCAACGGGCCGGTGGCCATGATCGACGGAACCGTGACCGACGAGAATACCCTGTGCAATGACGGGTCCGAGAACGATCCGGACCTGACCACCGCGGGGGATCCGTGGAGCATCCATAGCTTCCTCTGGCGCCAGTTGCACCTCCGTGGGTGCGTGAGCCATCCCCGGGGAAGTCCCGGGACACCCGAATCGCGGCAAGAGCGGATCGACAACTCCATGTGGGGCGCGGATGCCGCCAATCCGCTCTATCCCGATCTCGATCTCGATCTCGATCGGTTTGATGTGGAGGGCGCGACAAGCGATCCGGCGGCAGGCAACATCTGGTTCGAATGCCTCGGGGAGTACAACATCGACCAGGGCCTGCTGGGGTGGTACGAGCGAGAAGACGGGCTCGAGGTGATCTACAATTTGAGGACACAGAACAACGAGGCCCGGTTATTGGGCCGCCCCGTTGCGTGGAGGACCTCGGCCACGGAAGAGGACATTCGCGACGGCCTCGATCGAGGGCGCATCGTTTGCTACTCCTTCCATCCCTACTATTTCAAGGAGAGGAAGGTGCGGGACGCGATGACGTGGTCGATCAACTGGCTGATGACGGGCCTCGACTAGCGGGATTCCAGGGACCGGCACGCGACCGATCCCAGAGAGGGTGCAGTTGATGAGAGGACGGCTGGCACAGACATTGATCCTGCCGCTGCTCTTGGCCACGGTGTCTGGGGTGGCGGGAGCTGTGGTCTTCACGCCGGATGCGGTGGTGAGCGACCGGCAGGTGGAACTCCACTGGAAACCGGAGCAGGATGATCCGGTCTACACCGGGGGATTCTCGCTCTACCAGCGCGGTGAGCAGGTCTTCGGGGAAGGGGACCTTCCGCTCACCGAGGAACTCCCTTTCATTTCCCGTACGAACACCCCCGGCGTGCTCTGGTATTGGGATGTGCGCGAACAGACCTTCGTGAGTCTTTCTCAGTCGGGAGACACTTGGGTCGGAGTGGACACGGTCTTTGCTATGCCTTCCGAAGCCGAGGGCGTCGAGGTGACCGCGTATGGGATTCACCCCAGCGGATCGTTGTTGCTGGCCGGATTGGCGGACGGCCGGGTCGTGGCGTGGGAGAACGGCCTGGAGAAGTCGGTAGCCGTTCACGAGGCGCACGAGTCGGGGACCGCTTGTCTTGATCTGGCGTTCAAGCCGTTGGCCACCAGTGCCTCGCGTGAGTTCCTCTCGGTGGGGGAAGATGGCACCTGGCGCCTCTGGGATGCGCCCGGTCAGCTTCAAGCGGCCGCCTTCCCGGATACGGAGAACGTGGTTGCACTCCGAACGGCCAAGTTCGGTCGTGCGGGTGTGCGGTTCGCTCTCGGATCCGAGGACGGGCATGTCATTACGTACGCCACGAGCGACCTGGAGAATCCGCGGCGCATCCTGGAGATGGAATCGGGTCAGTCGGTTCTCGGCCTTTCCTTCTCCGACGATGAACGACGTCTGGCGAGCGTCGATGCCGATGGGGTTATCGATATCTGGGACTTCAGCAGCGGATCGCTCCGCGGTGTCGCCACACCGGAGACTCCCGAAGAGATCCACATCGCGTACACTCCGCTCGACAGCCCCTACCTGATCTATGCGCGCGCCGATGGGGAGGTCGGGGTTCTGGACGGGTTCACCGCCCGCAAGCTGAGTTCCTACGAGCAGCTTGATCAGACGATCCTATCCTTCGCGCTGTCGGCCGACGGGAGCATCGGCTACTTCGGGGGTGAGACGGGGCTCTTCGAATGGTGGTACCTGGGTGCCTGTGTACCCAGCGAGGCGACTCCCGAGTGCTTCGGCGGATACCTGCTCTTCCGGGGGCGCTATCCGACAACGAAGCAGGATTTGGATGAGGATCCGACCGCCGAGAAGCTCGAGCTCTTGCGGATCTTCAGTGTCAGTGACTCGACCTGGGGCTGGGGAAGCAATGATTCCTTCCGGGTCTTCGTCGATCCCGATTCGATTATCAGCGGGGGGTACGGCCTCGACTCGACCCGAACCGTGGCGGGTCCTCACAACGGCATTCCCTACTACTACGCCCTTCAGAAGTTCTACTGGGAGCGTGGGCAGGGAACGCCGGAGCGCTCTCCGCGCAACAGCTGGTACGATGGGTTTTACCGGGCCGAGGGTGAGAGCGAGCCCACTCCCCTGATTCCGCGCGTGGATCCGGTGTCGACCCTGCCGCTCCTGGACGACGTCTTCGTGGTTCCCAATCCCTACGTGGCCGACCGCGAGAACTCCCACTTCGGTCCGCTGAGCGAGCCGTTGGTCCGCTTCGTCAACCTGCCGGAGCGGGCGACGGTCCGGATCTTCACCATCAGTGGAGACCTGGTTCGGATCCTCCACCACTTTCAGACTTCGGGGGGTGAGAGCGGTGGTTCGGCGCCGTGGGATCTCCGGAATGACGACGGGAGGCGGGCCACGTCGGGCGTCTACCTCTATTCGGTGGACACCCCCAGCGGCGAGCGGACTCAGGGCTTCTTCACGATCGTCCGCTAACCCAAAGCTCATCAACTGACGATAGGATGCGGGGATGGGCGACATCCCTCGACCACGCAGCAGTGCGGGGACGGGCGGATTGCCTGAAGGTTAAGTATCGGTTTTCGAGGGAATTGAAGGACCGGGCAGCACCCGGGTTGACATAGGCGAGGGGGATAGGATCATGGCGATGCAACCGCAGACGGGAACCGAGACGGGGAGCCGTAGCGGCATGAGCGGATGGGATCCCACAGAGAAGATGGTCTACTTCTTCGGCACCGAGGGGACCGAAGGGACCGGGGAGATGCGGGATGCCCTCGGGGGCAAGGGCGCCGGCTTGGCGGAGATGACCAATGCCGGGATTCCCGTCCCGCCCGGATTCACCATCACCACCCGGGTCTGCAACCTGTTCTACAACCTGGGCGGCAACATGCCCGAGGAGATCCAGTCGCAGCAGAACGCCGCGCTGCGGAAGCTGGAACAAGCCCAGGGACGCCGGCTGGGGGATGCCTCCGATCCTCTGCTGGTCTCGGTTCGCTCGGGAGCGAAGTTCTCCATGCCCGGGATGATGGACACCATCCTGAACCTCGGTCTGAACGATGAATCGGTCGAAGGCCTCGCCCGCAAGACCGGCAATCGGCGTTTCGCGTTCGACAGCTACCGCCGCTTTCTCCAGATGTTCGGCGATGTCGTGCTGGGCATCCCCAAGGAGACGTTCGAGAAGCGGATGGATACGCTCAAGGCGGAACGGGGGGTCAAGCTGGATCTGGAGCTGGGTGATGAAGACATGCGGCACCTGGCCACGGTCTATAAAGAGATCATTCAGGATCTGACCGGCAGGGCTTTCCCCCAGGATCCGCACGAGCAGTTGAATATGTCGCGCGATGCGGTCTTCAAGTCATGGTACAACGATCGGGCGGTCTTCTATCGCAAGCAGAACGACATCCCCGACGATCTGGGGACCGCCGTCAACGTGCAGGCGATGGTCTTCGGCAACATGGGAGAACGTTCCGCGACCGGTGTCGGTTTCACCCGCAATCCGGCAACCGGGGAGAAGGTCTTCTATGGCGAGTACCTGCGAAACGCGCAGGGTGAGGACGTCGTGGCCGGCATCCGTACTCCCCGTCCCATTCAGGAGCTGGAAGGGGAGATGCCGGAGGTCTACGCCGAGTTGCGCCGCATCACCGACCGCTTGGAGCGTCACTACCGGGACGTGCAGGACTTCGAGTTCACCGTGCAGGAAGGTGAGCTCTTCATGCTCCAGACGCGTACTGGCAAGCGCACCGCGCAAGCCGCGGTCACCATCGCGGTCGAGATGGTGGCGGAGAAGCTGATCACCCAGGATGAGGCGCTGCTGCGGGTGGGGCCGGCGTCGCTCGACCAACTGTTGCACCCGCGGATCGATCCTTCTGTCTCCTATACGGTGCTGGCGCGGGGACTGGCGGCATCCCCGGGCGCGGGGGTGGGCAAGGTGGCGTTCGATCCGGACGAAGCCGTGGCCATGGCGAAGGAGCCGGACGAAGAGGGCAAGCCCTCGCGTGTGATTCTCGTGCGTCGCGAAACCTCACCCGATGACATCCACGGCATGGCGATCTCGGCGGGCATTCTGACCGCCACCGGCGGCATGACCTCACACGCCGCGGTGGTCGCTCGCGGCATGGGCAAGTGCTGCGTGGCGGGATGTTCGGCGGTTGACGTGCGCGAGGAGGCGGGCGTCCTCAAAGTCGGAGAGATCACGATCAAGCGGGGTGACTACATCAGCCTGAACGGATCGACCGGCGAGGTGATCGCCGGCAAGGTGGCGACGATCGAGCCCGAGGTGGCCAACGAGTTCCGGACCTTCATGGAGTGGGCCGACAAGCGCCGCGCTCTCGGTGTCCGTACCAACGCCGATACCCCCGATCAGGCGGAGATGGCGCGTCGTTTCGGCGCCGCCGGGATCGGCCTCTGTCGAACCGAGCACATGTTCTTCGCCGAGGAGCGACTCCCCTTCGTCCAGCAGATGATCCTCTACGCACCCGAGGTCAAGCTCCTGGAGGCGCAGCTGGCACGCAAGCGCACGGAGCTGGAGAACGCGGTCGGCGACTACCGCGCCCAGGCGCAAGAAGCGATCCGCGTCCTCGAGTCGCGGCTGGCCGAGCCGCGGGAGAAGTATCGCGAGGCGCTCAGCAACATCCTTCCCTTCCAGCGCGACGACTTCTACGGGATCCTGAAGGCGATGCACGACCTCCCGGTCACGATCCGAACCCTTGATCCCCCCTTGCATGAGTTCCTCCCCAAGCGGGAGGAGCTGATGGTCGAGCTGGCGCTGCTCAAGGAGCGGGGCGCCGCCGATGAGGAGATCGCTGACAAGCAGGAGATGCTGACCCGGGTCGAGGAGTTGAGCGAGGTCAATCCGATGCTGGGCCACCGGGGTTGCCGGCTGGGACTGGCCTATCCCGAGATCACGGAGATGCAGGCGCGGGCGATCATCGAGGCGGCGATCGAGCTGCGCCGCGAGGGTCTGACGGTGCATCCTGAAATCATGATTCCACTGGTCGGAAGCGTTCGCGAGCTCGACCGGCAGCGCCACGTCGTCGACCGCATCGCCCGCGAGCTGATCAGCGAGGCGGGGGTGGACCTTTCCTACCACGTGGGGACGATGATCGAGGTTCCGCGGGCGGCCCTCACGGCCAACGAGGTCGCCACGCGGGCCGACTTCTTCTCCTTCGGAACCAACGATCTCACGCAGATGACGTTCGGTTTCTCTCGCGATGATGCCGGCAAGTTCCTGCCCTCGTACGTCGAGGAGGGGATCCTGCCGCAGGATCCGTTCGTTTCTCTCGATCGGGAAGGGGTGGGGCAGTTGGTGCAGATGGCGGTCGAGAAGGGGCGGGCGGTGCAGCCGAAGCTGAAGACCGGGATTTGCGGGGAGCACGGCGGTGATCCCGACAGCGTCGAGTTCTTTCACCGGGTCGGGCTCGACTACGTCAGTTGCTCGCCGTTCCGGGTGCCGATCGCGCGGCTCGCTGCGGCCCAAGCGGCGATCCGCGCCGATGCGCCGGGCTCGGCCGAGGGGCACCGCGGGCAGATCTAGACCGCGCCAGCCGGGGAGGGGGCTTGAAGGACCTATCGGAGCGCATCTTGTGGCTTGTCGTCGGTCGAGGTCCCCGCACGGTCGCCGCCTTCGATTGGATTCGGGGTGGCGTGGGATCCCGGCAGAACCCGGATGGCATGCGATCTCTGATCCACGCGGGGCTGGCGATCGCGGGCGTCTGCCTTCTGATCGACGGCTTGATTCTATGGCGCCACGGCTGGGCGCATTGGACCGGATTCGCCTTCGGTCACTCCGCGTGGATTTCGGCCTTCATCGTCGCCTCGGCCCTGAATGTGGGTTTCCTGGAGACCGTCGAAGGGGAGCGGATGAAGGGGTTGGGCGGTCCCAATGCCCTGACGCTGACCCGGGGGCTCCTGCTTCCGTCTTTGATCTATCTTCTGGCCCTCAAAGACTACGGGCTCGCGGTGGCGTTCTACGTGCTCCTTTCGGCCACCGACATCGCGGACGGTTGGTGGGCGCGGCACGGCGGGCTGCAGTCGAAGCTGGGCGTGGTCCTCGATCCGATCGTGGACCTGCTCTTCCATTTGGGCGTTCTCTTCACCCTTAGCCTGACCGGTCTTCTCGGTCCCTGGGTCATGGGCCTCATCTTGGCGCGCAGCGCGCTCCTTGTGTTCGGGACCGCGGTGCTCTATTTCTGGAAGGGGCGGGTGAGGATCCTGCCCACACCGATCGGGAAGGGAACCGGGTTCCTAGTCTGTCTGGCGACGATCCTCCTCTTGGGTCTCATGGCCTTGGACGAGGATGCGGGCGGATTGGCGATTCTGCGCGCGTGCATCACCTTGCTGCTGACGGTGTCCTTGGTTCACGTGCTCGCCATGGGGATCATCAACCTCTGCCGTCCCCCGGCGCCTACGCGGGGGGAAGACCGCACCGGAAAGGGCGGATGGTGAACGGAAGCGACCGGCGGCTCCTGTCAGGCGATCTGAGCATCTTTCCAGCCACCCAGGTCCTCCAATGGATGACTCACTACCCGGGCGAAGGGGTGCTCACCGTGATGCGGCCGAGCGGGTCGTGGGAGGCACGGATCCACGTCCGCGCCGGTGAGGCAATCTCTCTCCAGACGCGGGGCTCGGCGCCGGAGGACACGCCGTCGCTCGTGCCCCGGGATCAAGCCCTGGGGGGCGTGCTCCTGAAGCAGGGGAGTGTGAGCCTCACCCAACTTCGCGGTGGGTTGGCCCTGCAGCAGAACCTTCGGGGGGCGGGAAAGGGGCGGCTCCTCGGTGAGCTGCTGCGAGGGACGGGGGCGCTCGATGCGCCGGCACTCGACCGCGCGTTGCATGCGCTGGCCCTCGGGCATCTGGCCGCGCTTTTCATCCCCTCGCCCGGCCGGTTCGAGCTGCGCGGCGGCGGGCTCAAGCCCCCTACCCTTCCCCTGAACGAACGCATCGATCGGATCCTGCTCCACGCCGCCTGCCTCGCCGACGACCTCGATCCGGATCCCCGTTCCTAGTCGGGGATGAATCTCCGCAACCCCGAAGGCCTCCAGGGGTACGTGATCGAGAAGGTGGTGGAACCCGGGATCCGGATTGGGGATGATGCCGGGGGGAGGACGCGAACTCGATGGATCATCTGGGATTGAGCTTTCTCACATCGCCCCGGCTCTGGTGGTACCTTGCGGTCGCCGGCGCGTTGTTCGCCGGCGTCTACACGTACTACCGGTTGGCGGCGCCTCTAGGTCGGCCCCTGCGACAGGCCCTCCGGGCCCTCCGGTTGCTCGCTTTCGTCATCCTGCTGTTGCTGCTGCTCGAACCTGTGCTGACGAGACTGGGGGAGAGCTCCGGGCGGCCGCGACTCGCGGTGCTGGTCGATCGATCTTCGAGCATGCGGCTGCCGGTGACGGCCGAGGGGGAGGTGAGCCGGCGGGATCGGGCGGCGGGATTGCTTGACACCCTGCAGACGACGTTGGCGGACCGGTTCGAGCTCGATGTGCGGGGTTTCGCCGGAGGGCTCACGGCACGATCCGGGGCCGAGGAGACCTACCCCTGGGAGCCACTCGGGATCACCGCGGTGGGCGAGGCGCTCGAGGAGGTTTTGGTCCAGCAGGGGGAGTTGCCCGTCGGAGGGATCCTGCTGGTGACCGACGGCGTCCACACACACGGCAAGGATCCGGCCCTGGTTGCTCGTAATCTACCGGTGCCGGTTTTTGGAATGACCGTGGGGGACACCACGGCCCCGCCCGATCTGCTGGTCCGCCAGGTCCGCGCCCAGTCGGTTGGATACACCGGAGAGCCGCTGGCCGTGAGGGCGATCCTCGAGAATCGGGGTCTGGAAGGCCGCGAGGTGCGCGTTACCGTTCGTGCGCGCGATGAGCTGCCGGGCGCGGCCGAGGTCGAACGGCGCGCGCGCCTGCCCCAGGCGGTGGGGCGGGAGACGGAAGTGAGGGTCGACATCCTGCCGACCCACGTGGGACTCACCCTTCTGGAGGTGACGGCTTCCCTGCTAGGTGCCGATGGCGATTCGGCCGAGGCGGTGACGATCAACAACACGCGTCTGATCGCCATCGACGTTCGGGAGAAGAAGACGCGGATTCTCTATGTGGAATCCGAGATGGATTGGGACTTCGCGTTCCTCAAACGCACGTTCGATGCCGACACCACGCTATCCTACGACTACCTCATCCTCCGAGGCGAGGATCCGCCGCTGAGCTACGGCACCAATCGCCTGACCCATCTCCCCTCGAAGCACTCCGACCTGTCCCCCTACGCGGCCGTGATCCTGGGGCGGACGCCCCCGACCGCTTTGCCGCCCGACATGATCCGAGCGCTCCGCGCCTATGTCCTGGGGGGAGGGGGCCTGCTCTTCCTCGGGGGGGCCACGTCGACCGACCTCGCCGCCTGGGCGAGAGCCTGGGGCGAGCTGCTGCCGGTTTCGGTGAGGGCCGAACGCCACTGGGGGTTCACCGAATCGGGCGTCGGCGTCTCGCTCGCCGGTCTCACCCACGAGATCGTGGGGCTCCGGGAGAGCCCGGCGCAGACCGAGGAGGCGTGGGGCGAGCTGCCGCCCCTGCAACTGCCGGAGGGGGAATACCGGACCACCACCGGGGCGGCGATCCTCCTGACCGGGCGCACCGAGCATCCCCCGCGCGAGGTGCCGGTGTTGGCGCTCGCCCAGGCGGGCGCCGGTCGCGTGGGGGTCTTCACCGGACGCGGCTTCTGGCGCTGGGACTTCGCCATGCGGGCGGTGCGAGATGAGTTGCCACTGGCCCGCGAGTTCTGGAAGCGGATGACCCGATGGCTTTCGGAACCTTCACAAGCGGACAAGTTCGTGGTGTCCCCGGTTCGCACGGTCTTCCAAGACAGCGAGCCGCTCGCGTTCGAGGCTCGGCTGAACGATGATGCCTACCAACCCGTGCCGGGTGCGCGCATCACCCTGACCCTGGAGCCCTTGGCGCGATGGGATCGGGGAGCCTCTGAAGCTTCCCGGCCGGTCACGCTGCAGCTTTACCCCGATGGTCCCGCCGGACGCTACGCGGGCACCGCCTCGGCGCTTGCCCCCGGGGCGTACCGCTACCGCGCCGAGGCGGGGCGCCCGGAAGAAGCCGAGCGCTGGACCGCGGAGGGGCGGTTCTGGGTCGAACCGATGGGGGCCGAGTACTTCGAGTTGGCGGCTGATCCCGGGCTGACCCGCCTGCTGGCGGGTATGTCGGGTGGCCTGGTTGCGCCCACGGGCAACGTGAGCCGGCTGGCGCGCGCCTTGCCCGACCTGTACAAGCGGGTGCGTGTTGTGCATCAGGACGAATTGTGGAACCATTGGGTGCTGTTTGGGGTCTTGATGGTCTTGCTATCGATGGAATGGATCGCGCGGCGGTGGAAGGGCCTGGCCTAGGGAGGTTGTGCATGGCAGTGGGAATCGAGGCGAAGGCAACGGGCGGCGCGCTGATCCTTCTGCTACTGGCTCCGATCTTGCTCTGGGGTTGTGGTGGCGAGAGCGACGAGGAGCCCGGTTCCGCGGACACGATGGTCGCGCGCGCGACCCCTCCCGACACCCTCGTTGTGCCCCCTCAGGCGGAAGAAGCCGCGGCCGTGCCCGAGATCGAGGACGAACCGGAAGAAGAAGAGGAAGACGATCGCCCCCCGCTCGTGCTGCCTCGGCTCCCCGATCCTCTGAGGCGCCCGGCCGCTCCCGCGGTGGAAATGGTCGACCTGAACGGCCGTCGCTTCTCCCTGGCCGACCACAAGGGCGAGGTCGTCCTGCTCGTCTTCTGGGCCACCTGGTGCCGACCCTGCAAGATCGAGATTCCCACCCTGGTTCATTTGCAGGAGACCTACGCCGACTCGGGTTTGGCGGTACTCGGGGTTTCAGTCGATCAGACCGGCCTCAAGGCGGTCAAGCCGTTCGTGCGGGGGCGCAAGGAGATCAACTACACGATCGTGCCCAACGGGCGCCGCCCGGCCCAATCGTTCGGGGGCATCCGCAGCATCCCGACCAACTTCGTCATCGACCGGCAGGGCCGCGTCGTGCAGAAGATCCGCGGTGTGATGCCCGAGCGGGAGCTGGAGGCCTTGATCGTCGCTACGCTCCGGGAGGGGTAGTCCGCTCGCCGAAGATGGCGGTGCCGATACGCACGATCGTCGCCCCTTCCTCGATCGCGATCTCGTAGTCGCCGGTCATTCCCATCGATAGGTCCCGGAGCGGCATGCCGGGCCGCCCTCGGCTCCGTTCGTTCTCCGCCAGTTCCCGAAGGCGCCGGAAGGTATCGCGGATCGGAGCGGGGTCCGGGGTGAAGGGGCCGATCGTCATGAGGCCGTCGACGCGCAGGTGGGGCAGCGTGGCGAGCCGATCGAGCAACTCCGAGAGCCCGCCCGGTTCCACGCCCGATTGGGTCTCCTGGCCGGTGAGGTTGACCTGTACCAGGACCGGCTGCTCCGCACCGGGAGAGACGCGGTCGGAGACCTTCTGCGCCAGCTCCAGGCGGTCGACCGAGTGGATGAGTGAGGTCCCTGGAACCAC
>Ga0180432_10011000_pt1 | contig 10724 bp, 5 predicted proteins | sample SS_ome_10_FD_132414 | JGI IMG/M metagenome (GOLD analysis project Ga0180432, IMG submission 132414) | Hypersaline lake sediment archaeal communities from the Salton Sea, California, USA - SS_1_MS_2 metaG | ecosystem: Environmental > Aquatic > Non-marine Saline and Alkaline > Hypersaline >...
ACATTGCAGGCCTCGGCGGCAGGGATATAAGTGTAAAAACCATTGAGGAGATTTACAGGAAAACACTTACCGATGATCGACCGGATGATGTCGATATATGGATAGGAGTCAACTATGTATAGCCTAAATCAAAGATTTGACAACAACAATATCCCCGAAGATGAACTCATGACCTCTGGAAACGTGGCATGTGCTGGGTGCGGGGCATCTCTTTCAATGAGGCTGGCATTAAAAGGGATCGGAAAACCAACAGTCCTTGTAGTGCCTGCCTGCTGCTGGACAATTATACCAGGTCCCTGGCCTCTCTCCACCATGGATGTCCCTCTTTTTCATTGTGCCTTTGAAACAACCGGAGCAACCATAGCCGGGGTGAAGGCTGCATATCGACAAAGGGGCATGGATGAAATCTGCGTTGTTGGTTGGGCAGGGGATGGGGGCACCTTTGATATCGGTATCCAGGCACTATCAGGTGCTGCAGAAAGAAATGATGATGTCATCTATGTATGCTATGATAACGAGGCCTACATGAATACCGGAATCCAACGCTCAAGTGCAACCCCTAAGGGTTCCTGGACAACAACAACCCCGGTTAAAAAACCCAAGTTAGAAAACAAGAAGGATTTTGATGAAATTATGCTCGCACACAGGATTCCCTATCTTGCTACCGCAACAGCTGCCTATCCACAGGATATGATCGCCAAGTTTAAAAAAGCAAGGTCGATCAAAGGAACAAAATTTATTCACCTCCTTGCTGCCTGTCCCACCGGCTGGAGAATGCCTGAAAATTTATCCATAGAGGTTATGCGCCTTGCTGTGTTATCAAACATCTTTCCTTTATACGAAGTACACGATGCTGAGATCTATACACAGACTGTAATTCCCGATGAAATTATTCCAGTGGATAACTATATTCACCTTCAGGGAAGGTTTCGGCACTTGACCGAGGAGGATATTGCCGAATATCAGAAGATGGTAGATGCAAAGTTCGAACGTTTACAAGAGAGATTTACAAGGTCTAAAGCTTAGAAAAATTCACAGTAAAAACCAACAGATTGCAATTTATTCACTCTTTCATTCTCCAATTTTCTCTTATTTCAGATCAGTTGAGTCGTATACCCTGTTTTTTCCATAATGTTTCGCCTTGTACATAGCCTTGTCCACTCGTTTTATGAGTGAATCCACTGTTTCTTCATATCCTATACGTAAAGAGGCTACTCCAAAGCTCGCAGTGATTTGAATCGATTGTGCGATATTGGGGAGCTTCATCTTCATTTCCTCTATCTTTTTGCGCATTCTTTCAGCAACTGAGAACCCATGAGTTTCATCTCCACCTGGTAGACAAACAACAAACTCCTCTCCTCCATATCTTCCTACAAAATCGTATGACCTTGAAATTTTTTTCAACTGTTTAGTAAACCTTTGAAGCACATAGTCACCTGCCTGATGCCCAAATTTGTCATTAATACTCTTAAAAAAATCAATATCTGTAAGTATGAGAGAGAGAGGAATGCCTTCACGGATGGATCTGTTTATCTCTATTTCCATCCTCTCTATAAAGGCTCTTCTATTTAAAACACCAGTCAAAGGATCAGTAGACGCGAGCACCATTATTCTTTGCTCCAGCTTAAGAATCCTTTCCCCTATCTGAACTCTATATTTCAACTCTTCCTGATGAAATGGTTTGATCAAAAAATCATCTGCTCCAGCCTCTAAACCCTTAATAACATCTTCTTTGCTCTCCTTTGCCGTTAAAATTATAAAATAGGTATAATGGGATTTTTGCATCTCACGAATCTTACGACATAGTTCCAATCCATCTACTTTGGGCATCATCCAGTCTGAAACAACCAGGCTCGGAGCATCTGCCTCATTAAGAGCCTCCCATGCCTCTTTGCCATCGCACGAAACCACTACATCGTAGCCCCACTTTTTCAGAAAAGCCTCTAACAATCTCCTGGAGACTGGATCATCATCAGCAATCAGTATCCTCACTTTTCATCTCCTGATAAAGCTTTTTTCATTGCGCCCTCGAGATCTGTAAGTTGCTTTTCCAGCTCAAAAAGCGCAGCGTCCGCTTTCGCTAACTTCCCTTCTTTTCCCATAAGCTCTAATCGATAGGCCGCCTCAAATGCACGGTTTCTCGCGAAATTACCCACAGAGCCCTTCAGACTATGCGCAGCCTTATCCAGAGCATTGGCATCACTTTTGGCAACTGCCTCTCGAATCTGTGCTATTGAATCAGGCAAATTTTCCAAAAACAGATCGACGATCTCTTTAAAGAGATCCCTATCTCCATCAACCACCTCCAGGGCCTTGGAAAGATCAAAGATATCTTTGGCTACTGGCACAAAATCCTTTTCGGCAGGTACTATCATTTCCTCTTTAATATCTTCATCTCGTAATCTACCAGAAAATTTCTCTATTACTTTAAAAAGTTCTTCTGGCTTGATCGGTTTGGATACATAATCATCCATTCCTGCTGCAAGGCATCGCTCCCTGTCTTCCTTCATGGCATGGGCAGTCATGGCTACAATGGGAATATTACGAATTTCTAATTCCGAATTTCGAATTGCTTTTGTGGCCTCAATCCCATCCATCTCAGGCATCTGCACATCCATCAGGATAATATCAAACGACTCTTTTTTAATTTTTTCAATCGCCTCTCTTCCATTTGAGGCAACAATAACTCTATGACCCCGCTTTTCCAATATCTTTACTGCTAACTTCTGATTCACAATATTATCTTCTGCTAAAAGAATGGTAAGTCGTCTGCGGGAATCCTGGATGGTATAGCGTGTAATAACAGGGATTTTTTCTTCATTTGGATGGCCGAGTGTCAATGTGATAGCATCTAAAAGATCCGATTGCTTCACTGGTTTAACCAAATATCCTGAAATCCCCACCTCTTTACAGAGTAATGCATCGCCTTTTTGTCCGGCAGAGGTGAGTAAAATTATCTCCACATCTTTTCCAAATGCACTTTCTTTCACTCTCCTTGCTACCTCAAATCCGTCCATATCCGGCATCTGCAAATCCAATAACACAAGCTTATAAGGGCTCCCGGAATCAAATGCCCTCTTCATCTCAGCAAGAGCCTCCTCTCCATCCCGAACATCTGTAGGCTCGAGATCCCATGAAGAGGTCATCTCACAAAGGATCAAACAGTTTGTGGCATTATCATCCACAATAAGAACTGGCATACCCGATAGATCCAACACCTTCAGATTCAGAACATCTATCGCTTTTTTATTGCTCAATTGAAAGCGAGAAGTGAAATGAAATATGCTGCCCTTGTTAAGTTCACTCTCCACCCAAATACGCCCATCCATCATATCCACAAGCTGTTTGCATATATTCAGGCCCAACCCAGTCCCGCCATACTTTCGAGTGGTGGAAGCATCTACCTGAGTGAAACTCTCAAAAATTTTTTCTGTCTTGTCAGGAGGAATCCCAATGCCCGTATCCGATACCATAAAATGTAAGAGCACTGAGGAATCTTCTTCCTCTTGCTTATCTACTCGAATAACTACCTCTCCTTCTTTCGTAAACTTGATGGCATTTCCGGCCAAATTGACGATGATCTGTCTAAGACGAGAAGGATCTCCTATCAAGGTTGTGGGTGTATCAGGCATAATATGACATGCAAGCTCAAGGCCCGCCTCATCCGCCTTTACTGCAAGGGTTTCAGCAGCATTCTCCAAGGTAGTGCGGAGATCAAAGTCTATCTCTTCAAGCTCGAGCTGACGGGCCTCGATTTTAGAAAAATCAAGGATGTTATTTATCAAAGAAAGTAAAGAATCAGATGACATTTTCACCATCTCCAGGTACTCTCGTTGCTCCTTGGTAAGGTCTGTAGCGAGGGCCAAATCAGTCATACCCATGATAGCGTTCATAGGTGTGCGGATCTCATGGCTCATGTTGGCTAGAAAGTCACTCTTGGCTTGGTTGGCTTCTTCAGCCGCTATCTTGGCCTGTTTCAACTCCTTCTCCGATCTTACCTGTTCAGTGATATTTCGTGTAATCTCAATAATATTCACAATATCACCTGATTCGTTTTTTATAGGCACGGCATAATCATCCCAATAGGCTTCTCCTTTTGTAGTTTTCGACTTAGTTTGATGCATAACAGCATGTTCAATTTGACCAGACTTAATTGATTTTATTACCGGACATCCAATACATGGCGTATCTCGATACACGAGAAATTTATAGCATGTATGACCTACTAATTCATCAGGAGCGATATTAAGCTCTCTGGTTGTTGTTTCGTTTGCCCAGATTATTTTCAGATCCTTATCAACAAGCCTGATTCTATCAACTGAGGCATCAAGTATTGCCTTTTTCTGGGCCTCACTCTCCCTCAATGCCTCCTCCGTTTTCTTTTTTTCTGTGATGTCTCGTATGATACCCTGATATCCTAATGTGCTTCCATCATTTGATTTTCGGATACTTGCAGTAATCAGACAATCTATTACCATTCCATCTTTTTTGTGCAGCTTTACTTCAAAGTCTCTCACAGCACCTGTTTTTTCTATCTCTTGTTGAAACCTTAATCTATCTCCTGTATCAACATAAAAATCCTGTGCTTTTCCATCTACCACCTCTTCTTTTGTGTAGCCAAATAGATTTAAAAAAGATTGGTTGATATAGGAAAGTGTGCCATCTTTGGTGGTAATGTAGATTGCATCTGTAGACTGTTCAGATAGGGTGCGATATTTTTCTTCGCTCTCCTTGAGGGCATCCTCCGCCTGCTTGCTGGAGGTGATGTCTCTTACCCAGACTTGTACTCCAGGTTCTTCTTCTAAGCTTATAGTTCTGGCGTTGATCTCTCCATAGAACCATGATCCATCTTTACACTGCAATTTGACCTCATACTGTGAGGCAATGTTCTCTCCGCGCATACGAGCCTGTGCACGCTTTTTTGTTATCTCTTGATAATCAGGATGATACACAATCCAATGATCCAAACCTACGAGCTCATCTTTTTCATAACCAAGCATCTTATTCAAACGCTGATTGGCAAAAATGATTGTAGAGCCTTTTTGGACAAAGATACCATCAAAACTATTTTCTATTAAGCTTCGGTATTTCTCCTCGCTCTCTCTCAATGCCTCCTCTGCCCGCTTTCTTTCATCAATCTCTGATTGCAACTCTAAATGGGCTGTATTGATATTCCGGTTGAGCCTTAAGATGAAAAGAGCAGACCCCAAAACAGCTGCAAACATAATGGTAATAGCTAACATCCATCCCCAATAATTTCTTGTAACATTGGCAATTGTTATCTTCCCAAAATCCTTATAAGGTCCGAGCCTTAACTCTTTTAAGCATTCATGCACTGGTTGATAGTTCAACGGGATGGTCCATCCAGAAGATTCTGCAGCAATGGCAGCAGCGGATTCAGTGGGCATTTCAAGTAATGCTACTGCAACTTTTTCGGCCAATTCATTAGAAATGTGCTTGAGTTTTGCAAACGGCCATTCCGGGTATAGACGTGTGCTAAGAATAAAAGGGAAATTCTCATACTGCTCTGATTTGCTATTGATTATACGAAACGTGCTGATATCAATCTTCTCATGCATGGCCATACGCTCTAATGTGTCAGTCCGAACTGTTCCGGCATCTACCTTACCGTCTCTGACCGCATAGACAACCGTATCCTGCATACCTCCAAACTGAACCTCCTTGAAATCGCTATAAGGGTCGATCCCGTTCTCCTTAAATTCTCGAAAGGCCATCCTCCAACCCCCAAAAGAGGTTTGCTTGGCAGCCATGAAAGTCTTACCTTTGAGATCATTCAGGGTCTGTATATCCTTTCGATCAGCTTGACAGAAAATCAGCCCTCCAAACTTGGTTACAACTTGTCCAATACCCTTGTTCTCCAATGTTGCGATTCTGCTAACACCATAACAGTTTTCAAGTTCCACATAAATGGAAGGGTTGGCAAGAACAAAATCGATTTTTTTGGATTCAACAAAAGATAAAATTCCATCAAAATCGACTGGTACAACCATAAAGGTCTTGCCCGGAATTTTTCTTGTCAGATATTTCGCCGTAGGCGTCCACTTCTCTAAACACCGTACAACTCCTCTTTTAGCCAGAACGCCAATCCTCACATGAGTGTCTTTACTCCATGCAATACCAGAGTACATCACAAAAAATAGTAAAAGAGTGATAAAACTGTATGTACTTAAACGTCGAGCCATTTTTATCATTTTCTATACTCCAATATAATGGATGTCAGTGCTAGAAGGGTGTTGTTTTAATCCCCATTGAATCGAACAAGGCGATAATGCTTATAATGCTATTACATTCATTATTGATATAATATTTCATATCTTTAAAAACCTTTACTTATATGGATATTTACACTCAATTTCTTTTGCTCAAAAAATTATAAAATTCTTTTATATTCATAAACCAAGCTTACACCATTCTAATATCTTGTATTTTATTAGAGCAGTACTGATAGCATTTCATCACTTGTAGATTTCTTTGGCAGCAAAATGTTTTCTCTCTAAGGATTAGCTATCATTTCAAAACTCATTTGCTCTGCAGAGCCACTTTTTCCTCTTTCAGTCTTTGAAAAGAGCTCTTTTCAACTGCATCCTGTATTATTTTAAGTTTTACAGGTTTATCAATAAAATCGGTGACTCCAAGTCTCAGAGCCTCTACTACCTCATCTTTTTGTCCATATCCTGTCAGCACAATAATCTTTATATCACTGGTTACTTTCTTCATTTGCTTTATTAGCTCAAGCCCGTGCATTTCTGGCATATTGAGATCTGTAATTACTATTGGAAAAGGGCTCTCCACAAAGGATTCTAAGGCGGCCTTTGGTGAGTCAAATGTAAGAACTTCATGGCCAATTCTTGTAAAAAAATCTCTCAATAGACTGAGAATAGATATTTCATCATCCACTATCATGATACGTTTCGCTCTCTTTTCTATCACTTCAAGACAGGCCTCCACAACCTTATCGTCATAGATAATCCTGCGACCTTTTTTAATCTCATCTAAGGCAACTCCGAGGCCGAGGGCAGGCCTGTATGGCCTATGAGTGGTCATTGCATCCACCACATCGGCAACAGCAAGTATTCGAGATTCCTTAATAATCTTTTCTCCTTTTAAACCCTCGGGATAACCCGACCCATTCAATCTTTCATGATGCTGAAGTGTCACTGTTGCTACCGGCCACGGAAAATCTACATTTTTTAATATCTCATAACCAGTAGTGCTGTGAAGTTTAACCATCCCAAACTCCATCTCAGTAAGCTTTGTGGGTTTGGTAAGAATTTCTGCGGGCACTGAAATCTTTCCAACGTCATGGAGCAAACCGCATACCCTCAGTCCCTCGATCGAATCTTCATCAAGGCCCATCTGGTATCCTATGGCAACTGCAAGGCGAGATACTCCGTCTGCGTGGCCAGCCGTATAGGGATCCCGTTGTTCCACCATTTTACCCATGGCCTCGGCAATCCCTTTAAAACTTTGACTCAATTGGAGCTGAGACTTTTCCTGTTCGAGCTTGATTGAATTCATCTCGGTTATATCTCTTAACACATGTATGTATCGGCTCGATGTCACATCCTTTTCAGTAATTGGGGATACATCCATGCGCATAGTTTTTTCTAAATTCGGGATGTACTCATCCCATTTTTCATTGTTGCTGTTCTCTGAAACATGGGTATGAGGGCACGTATCACAAGGGTTTTCCCGGCCATAAATAAGTTGAAAACAGTAGTTGCCAACCAACTCTTTTGGATTACCTCTAAACAGTCGTGCGGCGGCTCTATTGAGTCTGTTAATAGTCAAGTCTTTATTAATCACAAGGACTGCATCTATCATAGAGTCAAAAATCTGACGCCATTCTTCAGCGGCTCGTAGGGTTTTTATTTCTGAATCTCTCATTTCACATGGCACCTCCTTCAGGTTTAATTGCTCCGAATAGAGAATCACTCTTCATTCTTTGTAGTATCCAGAATGTGAATGAACGTTTCAGTTAAAATTATGGCCAACTCTTTCAATCCAAATATTTTCATATGGCATTACTCTATAGCTTACATCAAAGCATTCTCTATAGATTTTTTTAGAGTTTTCAAATCCACTGGCTTCGCAAGTACTGCAGATATATTATACTTTTCAAGCCTCGCTAAGTTATCGTCTGTGGCATGACCTGTGAGTATGATTATCTTGCTGCGAGAACTTGCCTGTTGTATCTTTTCTGTCATGTTATAACCATCAAGTTCTGGCATAAGCAAATCCAGGATAATAAGATCAGGTTTTCGATCACCTATGAAAAAAGCTGCCTCAATGGGGTTGCTAAAGGTCTCAAGCTTATACATATAGGGCATATCATCAGCGAAAAAAAATTGTTTTAAAAGATTGAGAATCATTTCGTCGTCATCAACAGCCACTACCAATTTTTTTTCTTTTAGCCTAAGGAAGGCAGGGATGGGCATGCCATGAGTATCCAAAAAAGCAATCAGATCATCTCTTGAAACTCTGTATCTGCCACCAGGTGTGCGAATTGCTTTTATTGCTCCCTTTTTTATCCAATTGGTAACAGTCACTCTATGAATACCAAGAATCCTGGATAGATCGATTGGGGAATAGCTTTCGTCAAAAATCGACATCGTAAGTCTCTAACATAGTGGTTTTAATTTTCATTTTATTGTTTATGCATCATATTTTACATAATAAACATTTTTTTACATGTCAACTAAAAAATGATATATTTTTGTTTTTTTATCATTTTTTATCTCCAAATCTTGAAGATACAATTATTATTAATGCGCTCAAACGATTTGACACGGATATCTCAATTGCTTATGCTACTTTTATTTTCAAATCTATTACCAACATGCCTATGAATATAGTTGCTACTATTATAATAACCTGCATCGAACGTAGATCATGACAATCCGAAAGATTCTAATATTTACCCCAATCGTAATCATACTATTCTTGGTCCAGTCATATTTTTGGGTGCCTACCTATAAGGAACAATCACGCGGTAATCCCAATCGGCTGAACGAATACATTACAGCATCCATTGGTGACGCAAGCATTCTTAATCCAATACTGTCAGCAGATTCTGCCAGTAGCCAAATAGAATCAATGGTTTTTGAGGGGCTCATTGACAGAGATGAAGATCTTAACTTTCGAGGACGCCTTGCAAAATCCTGGCGAATATTTGAAGAGGCCTTTTTTTATGTAAATGAATCAATCGATATACAAGGGCACGGAAAACTACAAGCAAAGGAAGTGGTTGAGCTTCTCAAGAAAGCAAAAGCCGGAGATGTAAAGATCGACAAAAAGACTAAGGCATCTTTGAATAATATCGAAGGTATTTCTATCATTCCATCCAGTGAATTTTTTGTAACAAGACATGAGAAAACTATAAAAAGAGGCCAGCAAAAGAGAGAGGTAAGGATTCATGTTAAAGCGCCAGCGAGGATTAAACTGCTTTTGCATAGTGTCGATCAAAATCTTTTTCGAAACCTCTCAACTATTCTCGGTAAGCAGTATTTCAGATCGTTAGATGGTGAATCTTTTTTAAGATTTGATCAGGAAGTTGGGCAAGAGAAAAGAGATGCTTATACGCGAGAGATCCTACCTTCTACTGAACATAATCCAATTATGGTCTTTACCTTGCGTCCCAACGTAAAATTTCATGATGACCACGTTTTTGATGCCAACGATGTTAAGTTCACCTACGAGGCAATCATTAATCCGAAGAATCTCTCTCCACGAATAGCAGATTATGAACCAGTCAAGAGTGTTGAGGTAATTGATCCCATGACCGTTCGCATTACTTATAAGCGACTCTATTCACCAGCCCTTGGTACATGGGCAATGGGAATACTCCCGGAGCATCTTTTAAATGATGGAGCCTTAGAAAATGAGGCCAATAGAGGTGGAAAAGATCCTAAAAAATTCTCCCTGCGCCAGAGCAGCTTTAATCGCCACCCTATTGGATGTGGCCCCTTTGTATTCAAAGAGTGGAAATCAGATCAATACATCATAATGGATCGGTTTGATCATTATTGGGAGGGGCCACCAAATTATAAACACTATATCTATAGGGTCATTCCTGATCTTCTCACCCAAGAGATGGAATTCTACGCAGGTACTGTTGACAGCTATGGCGTTCAGCCTCATCAAGTTCAGCGTTTAAAAAGCGATCCGCAGTACCAGAGCTTTTCAGGGCCCTCTTTCGGCTACACCTACATAGGGTATAACATGAGGCGAAAACCTTTTGATGATTCTCGAGTTCGAATGGCCCTGAGTATGGCTATTGATGTAGATAAAATCATTAAATATGTCCTCTATGGACAGGGTGAAAGGATTACTGGCCCTTTTGTCAAACAAACCGATTATTATAATCAAAAGGTTAAGACCATTCCGTATGATCCCAAAGGAGCACTAAGGCTCCTTGAAGAAGTAGGCTGGAAACGAAATAAGGAAGGCTGGTTGGAAAAAAATGGAGAGAGATTTCAATTTACCCTTATTACCAACAGCGGCAACGACCTCAGAAAAGCCATTTTAACCATTGCACAGGACGGGTGGAAACAAATCGGCATTGATGTGCGCACCGATCTGTTAGAATGGGCAGTGTTCATTCAAGAGAGGGTGGATAAGGCAGATTTTGACGCCCTCATCCTGGGGTGGAGCATGGGAATTGAACCTGATCTTTATCAGATATGGCATTCGAGTCAGGCCAA
>Ga0180432_10011001_pt1 | contig 10724 bp, 7 predicted proteins | sample SS_ome_10_FD_132414 | JGI IMG/M metagenome (GOLD analysis project Ga0180432, IMG submission 132414) | Hypersaline lake sediment archaeal communities from the Salton Sea, California, USA - SS_1_MS_2 metaG | ecosystem: Environmental > Aquatic > Non-marine Saline and Alkaline > Hypersaline >...
GAGGGCATCTATTCGTTTCACGCCTACAATCTCATGTCTACATGGGACTGGACGCCAGGAGCACCCAATGATGGCAGAGTGTTGTCAGCGGACCAGGGTTTCGTTCTGTGGCAGCCGGGCAGCGACGAGAAGCCCTGGGACCAGGGTGCGTTCAGCGCCACGGTAGACGACCCGGACGTGAGAGTCAACTGCGCCTGGTTCCGGGGTGGTTGGTTCGACCCACTAACCATGGTATGGAAGTCGATTCAAGACGGCACCATGCCCGAGGCCTGCCCGATCAGTGAAGGCGAGCCCAGCCTCGGAGGCAGTCTGTATGTGCCGTTTCGGCTTGGACCCGGTGAGGAGAAGGTGATCTCTCTTAGGCTGGCGTGGTACGTGCCGGAGACCGGTATCCGCTTCTCGAAAGACCTTGAAGATCAGGCATTTTGCTGCGGTGTTGAAGCCAGCAACGATCTACCGAGACACAGGCCGTGGTATGCCGGGGTCTTCAGTGATATCGAGGCGGTGACCGACTACTGGCGAGAGCACTACGCGGTGCTACGAGAGCGGTCACTTGCCTTCTCTGACTGTTTCTACGATAGCTCCCTGCCTCCGGAGGTGATAGAGGCAGTGGCGGCTAACCTTGCGATCTTGAAGTCGCCGACCGTGCTGCGGCAGACAGATGGCCGTCTATGGTGCTACGAGGGTTGCTGTGATAGTGTAGGTTGCTGTGCGGGGTCCACCAATCACGTGTGGGATTACGCTCAAGCGATACCGCATCTCTTCCCGGCCCTGGAGCGATCACTTCGCGCGACCGAGTTCGGCGAGAACCAGGACGAGAGGGGTCATCAGTGCGTATGGGCCAGTCTACCCATTCGTCCTGCAGTCCACGACTTCCATGCCGCCGCCGATGGCCAACTGGGTGGGATCATGCGAGTGCATCGCGAGTGGCGGATCAGTGGAGACACGGAGTGGCTTCGAGGCCTGTGGCCGAAGGTGAAGCAGAGCCTCCAGTACTGCATCAGTACTTGGGACCCCGACCACAAAGGCATTGTGGAGGAGCCGCATTTCAACACGTACGACATAGAGTTCTGGGGCCCGGATGGAATGTGCACGTCGATCTACCTGGGAGCACTCAAGGCGGCCATTGCCATGGCCGAGGGACTGGGTGATGAGACGTCGCTGTTCAGGGAACTCCTTTCCAACGGACGAGAGTCAATGGAGTCTGAACTGTGGGACGGGGAGTACTTCATCCAGAGGATCGAGTGGCACGACCTGAAAGCCGGGGATCCCACACAGCTCTTGTCGCAGCAGACCACGTACTCTCACGAGGCGCAGGAACTCCTCACGAAGGAGGGGCCCAAGTACCAGTATGGCGCAGGCTGCCTTTCCGATGGCGTGCTTGGAGCCTGGATTGCGCGGGTCTGTGGCGTGGGAGATTTCCTCGATCAGGAGAAGGTGAGAGGGCACCTGCTCGCTGTGCACAAACACAACCTCAGGCATGATCTCTCCGATCATGCTAACCCTCAGCGCCCAACCTTTGCGTTGGGCAAAGAGGGCGGACTACTACTCTGTTCCTGGCCCAAAGGTGGAGAGCTATCGCTGCCCTTCATCTACAGCAATGAGGTCTGGACCGGGATCGAGTATCAGGTGGCTTCGCATCTGATGATGCTGGGGGAGATCGAGAAGGGACTCGAGATCGTCCGCACCGCTCGAGATCGCTACGATGGGCGCGTACGCAATCCCTTCAACGAGTACGAGTGTGGTAGCTGGTACGCACGAGCCCTATCGTCATACGGCCTGTTGCAGGGTCTGACCGGAGTACGCTACGATGCCGTGGATAAGACCCTATACCTCAAGCCCAGCATCCAAGGAGACTTCCGCTCGTTCTTCTGCACAGCCAGCGGATACGGTACGGTGGGGGTGCGTGATGGCGAGCCTTTCGTGGAGGTGGTGCAGGGCTCGATACCCTACGAGAGGATCGTGTATCCAGCCAAGGGGTGATTTGAAGGAGTATCAAGCGAGGAGGAAACCATGGGCAAGCCTGTGAAACTGATCGCGTTGCTGAAGGCCCGACCCGGGATGAGCCGTGCCGAGTTCGAAAGGTACTGGATCGAAGAGCACGCCCCGCTCAATCTCAAGTTCAAGAACCTCAAAGGATACCGGGTCAACATAGCCCTTGAGGATTACCAGGACGAGGAGGATCTGCCCTACGACGGCACTGCCGAGCTGTGGTGGGACTCCATCGAAGAGATGGAGGAGGACTTCAACTCGCAGGAAGGCCAGATCGCCGGGGCTGATGCTGACGGATTCACGTCGATGAGAATGCACGTCTACACTCGGGAGCACGTGGTCAAGTAAGGGCCTTCTCGGTAGGGAGAAACCTGCGGTTGCGCGTCGTGGCAGGCGCGTTACAGGAAGGGAGTGTTGCATGGTCAAGCCTAAGGTCTGCGTAGTCGGTGCGTCCAATCTGGATCTGATCAGCTTCGTTCCGCGATTGCCCAAGATGGGGGAAACTCTGCACGGCTCCAAGTTCCACATGGGGTTCGGGGGCAAGGGGGCCAATCAGGCGGTGATGGCGGCCAAGCTTGGTGGCGACGTCGCCATGGTGACCAAGCTGGGGCGCGACATCTTCGGAGAGGACACATTCAAGAACTTCGAATCCTGGGGCATCGACACCCGGCACGTGCTCTTCACCGAGGAGGCCTTCTCGGGCGTTGCCCCCATCACCGTGGATGAGAATGCTCAGAACTCGATCATCATCGTCACAGGCGCCAACGATCTGCTGACCGAGGAGGAGATCGAATCCGCTCGTCCCACGATCGCCGCATCCCAAGCTCTGGTCTGCCAGTTGGAGATCCCTCTGGAGATCACTCTTGCCGCCCTGCGCGTCGCTCGTGAGGAAGGGGTGCGCAGCATATTCAACCCTGCCCCAGGCCGATCGGATCTGCCTGAGGAATTCTACCAGCTCAGTGACATCTTCTGTCCCAACGAGACGGAGGCAGAGCTTCTATCCGGCATGACGGTTGGCACTCTGGAGGAAGCCGAGGCGGCCGCCCGCACGTTCGTGGGGCGCGGGGCGGGAGTGGTGATCCTCACTCTGGGCGAGCGCGGAAGCCTGCTGGTTACGGAGAGTGAGACCACTCACGTGCCGGCGGAGGAGGTCACCGCTGTGGACCCCACCGGCGCGGGTGACGCCTTCGTGGGCAGTCTGGCCTACTTCCTTGCGGCGGGCAAGCCTTTGCCCGAAGCCATGCGGCGGGCCAACGTCATCGCCTCGATAAGCGTGCAGCAGGTTGGCACTCAGGTGAGCTTCCCGGTGGCGAAGGACCTTCGGCCAGATCTGCTGACGTGAGGGAGCGGAATCCCATGCTGCAGTCATCTCCTTCGCCACGGCAGAACCGATGAAGGGGCAACGCCGGTAGGCGGGGCAATACTGGCATTCTGACGAGATCTAGGGTGCATCACCGTGGGCGGCGACTGGTGGCTACGTAAGTGTTGAGGAGGTAGACGCAATGAACGGCTACACAGGCAAGCTTCTGAGGATCAGCTTGACGGAGGGCAGCAGCAGAGAGGAGCCCATTCGGGAAGACTGGATCCCAGACTATGTCGGCGGTGTCGGCATGGGCTATCGCTATCTCATCGAGGAGGTGAGTCCAGGGATTGATCCTCTGGGCCCAGATAACAAGCTCCTGTTGATGACTGGACCCTTCACCGGTACCGTGATTCCAACGTCTTCGCGGTTGGTGGTTATCACCAAGTCCCCTGTGAACAACACAGTACTACTGTCGCACACTGGAGGCAGCATCGCTGGGGAGATGAAGTTCGCAGGGTATGATGGGATCATCCTGGAAGGCAAGGCAAAGAAGCCGGTGTATGTGTATGTGAAGGATGATGAGATCGAAATCCGAGATGCCGGTCATCTGTGGGGCAAGGATGTCCTCCAGACCCAACAAGCAATCCGCAAGGAGCTGGGAGACGAGCGCATCAAGGTGATCGGCATTGGCCCTGCCGGTGAGAACTTGGTCAAGTTTGCCTGCCTGACTACCGACTCATACCACGCCGCTGGCCGTGGAGGGCCGGGCGCAGTGATGGGCAGCAAGAACGTGAAGGCAGTAGCGGTTCGTGGGACTGGGGGCGTGCAGGTCAAGGAAATGCCGGGGCTGCTGGCTTACTTGAAGGCAATCATGGCCGAACAGGTGCTGAACGATGATCACGAGTGGACCTGGACGGATGGGACCCCCATGCTCGTGGACGTGTCGCAAGGTGCGTGTCTACTGCCGACGCGAAACTTCCAGCAGGGACAGTTCGAGGAGGCGGAGAAGATCAACACGGATCAGGCGGTGGCTCAGGGCAGCAAGAACCGAATCGCCTGCTTGGCATGTCCCCTGAGCTGCGGGAGATACTACGTGAAGAGAGACGGGGTGGTCACAGAGCGGGCTCAGTATGAGACTGTCGCCCTCGGCGGCTCCAACTGTGCGATAGGAGACTTGGATGCGGTCGCGGATTTCAGCAGCCTGTGCAACCGTCTAGGTATGGACACCATCTCTGCAGGCGCTTCGGTAGGCTTCGCTATGGGGATGACGGAGAAGGGCGTGCGTGACTTCGGTGTGCGCTTTGGCGATGCAAGTGCATACCTCAGAGTAGCGGAGGATATTGCCTACCGCAGAGGCGTAGGTGACGAGCTCGCCGAGGGGGTCAAGGCGGTGGCTGAGAAGTACGGGGCTGCGGATATGGCGGTGGAGATCAAGGGGTTGGAGTTTCCCGGGTATGATCCACGGGGCTCGTTTGGAATGGCACTGGCATATGCGACATCCTCGAGAGGCGCTTGCCATCAGCGTGCGTTCGTCATCGAGCACGAGGCCTTTGGTGATATGGATCCGTTCACGTTTGAGGGAAAGGCGGAGCAGGTGATCAAAGGCCAGAACTTCACCAGTGTGAAGGAGTCGCTGCTGCTCTGCGACTTCTGGCGGACCTCTCGTCGGGTGTACAGCAAGCTGCTCGAAGTGGTCACGGACTACTCGTTCAGCTATGACGACCTGGTGCTTGCGGGGGAGCGGATCTGGAACTTGGGCCGTCTGTTCAATGTGCGAGAAGGCTACCGTCGCAAGGAGGACTGTCTACCGGCGAGAATGTATGAAGAGCTGGGCGGTGGTCCCGATACAGAAGAGCGCATAACCCCTGAGGCTTACGACGCCAGCTTGAGCGAGTACTACCGACTGCGCGGTTGGGATGAAGAGGGAGTTCCGACGCTAGGGAAGCTGGATGAGTTGGGGCTGACGGAGTTCGCCGACATCGTGAAGGAGGCGAAGGCATGATGAAGCTAGTCATAGATGAAAGCCTGTGCACCGGATGTCGGTGCTGTGAACTCGCGTGCTCGGGTAGGCGCGTGAATGAGTTTGCTCCGGCTCGGGCGAGGGTGCGGATCAGGAGTAGCAGGGAGAAGCATGGCAGCTTCATAAGCGTGTGCGTGCAGTGCGCAGAGGAAGGGTGTGTGGCCGCGTGCTCTCAGGGAGCGATCGCGCGTGATCCTGCCGATGGGATAGTGAAGATCGACTATGATTTGTGCACAGAGTGTATGGCTTGTGTAGACGCCTGCCCGTACGATGCCATGTCCGTGGATGTGGTCACTGGGCTGCCCATCAAGTGTGATCTGTGTGGCGGGGATCCGGAGTGTGTTCAATTCTGCCGTCCACAAGCGCTTACCTTCATCTTGTCACAAGACTGATTCCTCAAGTTCTTGCGCCGTTTGCCCGGTGCCATCAATGATGACAGGCAGATGGTAGCTTGAGTCAGGCCCGAGGAACGGTGTTCTGTTTCGGAGGAGGTGATTCCGGTAGTGACGTGAGAGTCTCGCAGGATGCTGAGTTGAGTAGTCGAGAATACACTGTTCAGAGGAGGCAGAAACTCGTGAACCTCAGCCAATGCACCAACAATCTTGAAATGGCAAGAGTATTCCAGTTTGACCAGACCGGCAGGGGGATCTTCGGCAATGGAGCGGTCGAAAGCGTGGGAGCACAGGCCAAGTGGCTTGGGGCGGGAAAGGTAGTGGTTCTGACCGACAAGGGTATCGAAGAAGCAGGGCTTGTGGACAGGGTCCTAGAATCGCTGAAAGTCGCCGGGCTAGGAGCTAGTGTATATGACGGGATTCCCGCTGAACCAAGTATGGAGACTATCCGCGCAGCTACTGCCTTCGTGAAGATGGGCAGATACGACGTGGTGATTGGGGTGGGCGGCGGCAGTTGCATGGATACGGCCAAGATGGCCGCAGTGATGCAGAACAACCCGGGGGAGCCACAGGATTATGTTTGCTCTGAAGAAGACAGTCTGCAAAAGGGCTCACCCATGATTATGATCCCCACCACAGCGGGTACGGGGAGTGAGTTTTCTGACTATTCGGTCGTCATAGAGGAAGGGCATGATGGTTGGGCACTGAAGAACTGGTGGTGGGGCAAAGCTCTGTTCGCTGACGTGGCGATAGTCGATCCCACTATGACGCTAACCTGCCCTCCTGCACAGACAGCCGGCAGCGGGATGGACGCCTTGAGTCATGTAGTTGAAGCTTTGATGTCTCGTTTGGCAATGCCACTATCTGATGCTCTGGCCCTGCAGGCTGTGGCGTTGATATCGAGCAATCTGCGTAGGGCCTACCATCGCGGGGAAGATCTCGAGGCCAGGTGGGCCGTGTCGCTGGCGGCCGCCTTCGGCGGAATGACCATAGCCTTCCCCTGGGTCAATGGCCCAGCCATCATGGGTCATATGACGGCCGAGGCCCTGGGGCCGAGATACGGTATCCCACATGGGCTGGCATGCGCATTGGTACTGCCCTACGCCATGGATTTCAATCTTCCGGGATGTATGGACAAGCTTGCGCTTGTGGCGTCAGCGATGGGCGTTGACGTGCGCGAGCTGTCCTTGCGCGAAGCGGCGTGTGAAGCGGTACGAGCTGTTGCAGAGTTGATGAAAGATTGTGGAATGTGTACAAGTCTGGAAGAGCATGGTGTTGTTCCGCGAGAGGACTTACCCGGCTTCGCAGAGTACTTGGTCAACGAGCGGCAGTACTTGTACGACATGCAGGCTACCAATCCGAGGAAACTGACAACTGCGAACGTCACACGATTCCTCGAGGCGATGTGGGAAGGGAGATTGGGGCAGTAGACTGGGATTTCGCACAATGGTATCACGGTGAACTAGGCCAGTTGGGGATAGCCTCAGTCTCAAATGCAGGGGATGATGTCTCATGTAGCGGTGCAAAAGAGAGACCTGTGAAGAATGGCCATTGCGTGCATCCTTGAGTGAGACCAATCACAGGAAGGAGGCGACACGATGACCAACGCTACTGTAGCAGTGATGGAGCACTTGGGTCAGTTGAGTGTGGACCTAGATGGAGACATACTGCAAGAAGTGGTCTGTTCCGTGGAGGATCAACGATCGACGTACTTGGTGGTCAGTAATGATCGTGCTGCAAACGACAGGTGTGGCGATGCACTGGTAGGAGACGAGTGATCGGCGGTGTCTTGGATGCGCCTGGGACTTGCTGAGCGCAAGCCGGCCTAGCAGTTGAGCCTAGTCACCGCGGAGGCGTGGGGCGGAGTTGGCGCGAGACGGGCCGACGCTGCCGCCCGCACGTTCGTGGGGCGCGGGGTGGGAGTGGTGATCCTCACCCCGGGCCTGGGCGGACGTGGATGGGTAGCGCTACGGGCCGCGGTCGGAGCCCCTGAACCTCACGCAGCCCGTTCTTCTTCCTATCGTGCTGCGACGCTATTCGTAGCGGGTCCCCTGTAGCCAGGTGCCCGGCACCTCCGAGGTGCCGGGCACCGCGAATGTTCACCTCACGCCAGCACGATCAGCCCCGCGATCCCGACCATCGCCACTGCCACGCAGGTCTGGGGAATGCCCAGGATGGGCACCAAGAAGACGCTGGCGAGCACGGCTCCCAGGCAACCACCCACCAGATCGGCTCCGTACAACAGCCCGGCAACCCGACCCGTCGCGCCCCTTGTGCAAGCCACCCCCAACGGGAAGGCCATTCCGGTCAGCCCTCCCGCGGCGAGCGCCAGGAGCGGAAAGGCCCAGGCCGGCGGTTGAAGCGACAGTAGCGCCGGGAGGCCAAGAGCGAGAAGTGCGATGCCCAGAGCAATCAGGGCCAGCGCGGAGCGGGGGGTCAGGTGAGCCCTGCGCGAACGTGCCTGTGGGGCTGACTCGGCTGAGGGAGCCACTTGAGGCCACTGCATTCGGTTAGTGGTTGCTCCGCCAAGGGCCAGCCCCAGCATGAAGGCGGTCACGATCAGGCCCACCTGGCCGTAGACGTAGCCGTGCACGACCTGGAAGCCGAACAGGATGACCACCTCGAGGGCCATCTCCGCCAGCCCGATGAAGCCGATGGCCGCCGGGATTGCGCGGCGTCGGAGTAGGATTGTAGCCACGGCCAGGGGTACCACCAGCCAGCCGAGGCCCAGTCGCGATGCCGTCGTAGTCGCCTGGCTGAGTGGCCCATGGAAGCGCGAGAGCCATACGGCGAGATCGTAGAAGTAGCTGATGGGCATCAGATCACGGTTCAGTCTGACGTCGATCGGTGCATCCAGCAGAGCCTGAGCCTGCGCGACTCGACCGGTGGTGAGCAGGTACTCCAGGTAGGTTGGCACTACCCAGCGGTTCTCGATTCCCCGCCCTGCCATCCGTGTGCTCCACACATCTGGATCCGTCGGCAGCGAAAGGTCGGAGGCCAGAAGGTAGAGCCGTTCTCCGGGCAGAAGGAGGATGTGTGGGAAGCGGGACTTCAGCGTGCGGTAGATGCTGGAGCCCAGGTGCTGAAGCGCGGGGCCGGGGTAGTTCTCCTGCCACGGTAGGCCCAGGGCCAGCACACCTTCTGGCGAGAGAATGGCTCCTGCTTCGCCGAAGAACTCCTCTGTGTAGAAGCGATTGAGCTGCCCGGTGGCCGGCTCCGGCAGGTCGACGATGATCACGTCGAAGGGCTTGCCTCCGTGCGATTGGCCAACCTGGCGAACGTAGACCCGGCCATCGATGTGGGTCAGAGTCACGCGCGGGTCGTCGAGCGATGCGGCCTGATCCGAAGGCAGTTCGGCCCGGGCAGCAATGACCACCAGGGGATCGAGTTCTACATAGTGAACCGCCTGAACCGAAGGGTGGCGCAGAGCCTCGGCCAGGGTGCCGCTCACGCCTCCTCCGATGAGCAGCACGTGTTGGGGCTCAGGGTGGGCCAGCAGAGGCAGGTGGGCCACCTCCTCGGGCGTCACGCCCTGGGTCTCGAACAGGAGCATCCCGTTCTCGAAGAAGACCCGTTGTTCGCCCTGTCCCGTGACCACGATGCGGCCGTAGATCGAATCCTGGGTCCAGCGAAGCCCCACGTACTGCCGCTCCAGCGTTACCCGATGGAACCATGCACCGAGAGGTAGGAAGCTCACCGTCACGGCGATGGCGCCCAGGGCCGGTATCCAGGCTCGGGCGCTGAGCAGGACCGCTGCGGTGGCCAGGTTGATGGCGCCCACAAGGAGCACCGTCTGGAAGGGATCCAACCAGCGCACGAACACGAAGCTGAACAGAACGCCACCCAGGACCCCACCGAGGCTCTCGGCCACGTAGGCAGAGCCTGCTGAGCCCCGCCTATGGTCCCCCCCGCGTGCGAGGGGGACCGAGAAACGCGCTTCGCCTCGTGTGCCTGAGCCTGTGCCTAACCTGGCGCCCAGCGTGAACTGCCAACCGAGGAGCAGACACAGCGGCGCGAGTACCACCACGATGGTGAGTGTCATAGGCCCGAGGGCCACCAGTGCTCCCGGGGTCGCTCCCATCAGACCGCGGCTGGCTCGGATCAGGGCCACCTGCACGGGCAACAGGAGCGTTACGGCCGCTAGCCCGGCGGCCAGGGCTCCCTTGCCCTGAGATCGCCTACCGAGGCCCCAGGCCCCCGCGGCGACCCAGGCCAGCCAGGCGGCCAGGATGAGGCCCAGAACCAGTTCGTTCCCGTAGAAGACGGCTATCAACTCCCGTATCAGCACCAGTTGGCCGACGGCGGAGGTGAAGCCGCCGACGACGAGGGCGACGCGGATTGCATTGGGGCACCGGTTACGCCTCATGCTCGAATCGTCTCCGGAGAGGGCAAGCCACCTCGTTTCGATCCCCCACCAGGGCAGGAATCCGTCCTGTGGTAGCGTGCATTGTACCCATCGACGTGTTGCGGGTCAAGACGTTGACAGGCGCGCCGGTTTGGAGTACAATGGCCTCAATTGAATACTCTGCCATGAGATGCAGGGGAGAGTCCGCTTAGGTGCGGCACCGAAGGGGCAAGCTGACGCGATGGGCTAATCGCGGCAGCGAAACTCTCAGGTACAAGAACCCTGCATTTTGGCATCTCTGGAAAGTCCATGCTTCAAGGACGCCGAAGGGGCAACTCCCGGCCGGGCCCATCGCAGGGCCAACTCAACCGGGGTGAATCTCTCAGGCCAGCAGACAGAGAAGGTATAGCAGCCAATGTCGTCGTGCGCCTCCTGTCCCTGCCTACCTCCTACTGCAGAGAACAGGAGGCGCATTGTGTTGCATTCAAGACCAGTCGCACCAAATCGCAATAGCTGTGAGGGCCGGACCGATCAGACCCGCTATGGGCGGAAGGTCTCTCTCCACCGGCGGCGTTGCGACGCCCGGGGGTCGGGTACACTCAGAGGAGAAGCGATCCCCCATCGTTCGCACGGGCCACCCTACTCTCGAGGGCGTTGGGCGAATGATCACGC
>Ga0180432_10011002_pt1 | contig 10724 bp, 26 predicted proteins | sample SS_ome_10_FD_132414 | JGI IMG/M metagenome (GOLD analysis project Ga0180432, IMG submission 132414) | Hypersaline lake sediment archaeal communities from the Salton Sea, California, USA - SS_1_MS_2 metaG | ecosystem: Environmental > Aquatic > Non-marine Saline and Alkaline > Hypersaline >...
AAAGGCTACCGGAGAGCGCAATTTGGGTCTGGTGCGTGGCAAGCGCAAGGAGTTGGCCGCGCAAATGCGGCGTTGCACTTGTCTGAAGGATGAAGAAATCATGCGTATACTTAATGAAATCGCGGACGTGGCCTACAGCGCGGGCTGGGAAGTGGGCTGCACCGAGACCATGATGAAGGCTCAGGAGGCACTGGCGCGGGCTAAACTGAGCCGGTGGGTCGCGGCGATCGTGACTGCGGCCTGTGTGGTTTACCTGATTAGCCTTTGACAAACCTATTTCATGGCATTAGGATGGCTAAAACCAAGGAGCTGATATGTCGATAGTGCGTCAACCCAACGGTCTCTTTGCAGTTTTCTCTCCCATCGTGGACAACTTTGTGCTGGTTGATGCTGACCGGGACAGGCTGATTGAGTATTTCATGGAGGACGAGCGCGACTCGGTTGTCACGTTTGTGGACCAGCGGTTGAAGCTCATAGAAGAGGGGTCAGACCAGGGGGCTATTGTGGGTGCGGTAACGACCTGGGAGAGGGCGCTTGAGACGATAGAGCAGGCCCATGGAGCAGAAGAAAGAAGGACTTTCGAGGGCCTGGAACAGGAGAAGGAGAATGGAGAAGAAGCATCACGAGCTGAAGAACAGGTTGATAGAGCTGGGGATTGAGGTCGAGGAATCCTCGTCATTTGAGTGCGATGTGTGCGGTGAGACTAAACTGGTTTTTGGTCTCGATTGCATTCTCAGCAAGAAATCCGATCTAGATGGTTCGGTGTATATATGTCTGGACTGTTTTCAGAAGATGGTGCCTCTTGCCATGGACATCTTCCAGGACGAGTTCCGTGAAAAGCTGGCGGCGGCAGCTCATAGCAGTTGGTCTCATTGGATGGAGTATTTGCTGCCGACGATCAATGACGGACTTTCCGCTTGTGTGAAGTTGGGCAAAGTCTCACCGGTTACAGAACAGCTTTTAGAACGGTGGAGCAGGCAGATGAAAACACGCTATGCCGATCTGTCCGAGGAGGAACAGGAAAGTGATCGCGCCCAGGCCGACGAGATAATGAAGGCGTTGGGGGCTGGCCAGAGAGGCCGTGTTGAGCGTCGGTTTGTTGGGACTGGTCAGTTTTCTTCTGGCCGTATCGAGACAGTGGGGCCGCATGACAAGGTCAGGATCTGGAACCGTGGGGGCCTGGCGGGGGAGTTGGTTTTGACCAAAGGCGATGGAGAACCCATGCTCAGGGCGCTGGGTATGCTGGAGAAGGCGGAAGAGGATGATTAAGAGCAAAGAGATAACTGAAGGTTGTTTGTCGAAAATACCTGATGACGAACCCATATTCGTGTTGCGGGCGCGGGATCCGGTAGCGCCCACGATAGTTCGGATGTGGTCCATGGTTGCGGCTCTTATGGGGGTGCCTGCTGTCAAAACAACAGAGGCCCGTAACTTCGCCTACCACATGGAAGAATGGCAGGAGAAGAACGGCTCCAAAATGCCGGATTGAGGTGAGTCATGACCAAACTGAACGATAAGATGAAGGTGGGCGGCAAGGAGTTCGTCCTGGTGGAAATCCTGGAGGAACCCAACACCGGTCTTCTTCGGGTCCGCGCCGACCATGGCGCTTATGCCCTGGTTCCGGTGGAGCTGTGGGAAGCGGCGGCGAAGGGTGTCGAGTTAGAGGCGGGGATTCCCCTCGACCGCCTTATTTGTCCCGTGTGTCAGGCCACTGGTTGGATGACATCTATCGTGCGGGAAAGAGGAAGCACGGCGGTAATGGGGCCGGTGGACAAGTACTACGATGAAGAGGGGAAGTATCATTTTCACGATCCCAGTTACATCAGGCGTGAGTACGAATGCAGTCAGAATCATCGGTGGGACCGTATCGAGAGTGCAACGAAGTGCTGGTGCGGCTGGACAGCCGAGGAGGAGACCGAGGATTGAGGAAAGGAGAAAAGTTGATGGTGCAGTTGAATGATAAATTGGTGGTTGGTGATAAGGAGTTTTTGGTGTGCGAAACTCAGGATAGACCCGGTGAATTGATTCTAAGGGTAGTTGTTACCAAGGGGCCGTGCGAAGGGGGTAACGGCTATGTTCCGGTTGAGATATGGGAGGCGGCGGTGAGAGGCGCGTCTTTCCCGACCGACCAGGAGTTGATTCGGTTGCAAGAGAAATTCGAGGAAAAGTACTCTGACAGCATCTCAGGCATTGCGGCCCGGAACTATATCAAGGCCCTGGAAGACCGGCTGCGCAAGTTGACAGAAGAAAACCAGCGGTGGAGCACAGCAAATTCCAAGGCTGTGGAAGACCTGTTGAGAGGCACTGAAGACTTGGAGAATCGCTTGACCAAGATACGCTGTTTGGCGCAGGGAGTTTTGGAAGCTATTGAAAAGGAAACGGTTTTGGATGACGGAGAGGAAAATGACTGAAGAAGTACTGAAAAGGCTTAAGAGGTTGGAGGCAGAAACACTCAGCCCACTTGTGCGTTCGATAATCGATCTCATTGAGGATGGCCGTCCAGCGGAGGATGCTCTTTTGGAAGGGCTTGAGCTTTTGTCGAAAAAAATGGTGGTGGTGGAAGATGAAGTGTTGGCTTACGCAACCAAGCGTACACCTGGTCCAATGCAGGTGATCGTGGACGGTCATGATCAGGCGGCATTGCGCCGGGTGAAGGAGCTGCTGACGGATCCGACCTATTTCGACGTTCGGCTTAATGAGAGCGATGCTCCATATTGGCCGTGGTGTCCTGTTTGTCATAGTGAAGCGGCCATAGATGGAAAGCCAGAGGACATCGAGCACGACGACTATAAGATGTCGATGCCGTGTTTGATCGGCAAACTGTGGGACGCGGTGAAAGGGCAGCCGTCTGCCGAGGAGTAGAGTATGGGGGATTGTGGCTGCGTGGTAGCGGATGATTATGATGGCCCGGAGTTTTACTCCGAGACGATGCGCAAGGCCCGCAAGGAGCACCGATGTACAGAGTGCAGGCGCATCATCGAGCACGGAGAGCACTACGAGTACGTCACCGGGAAATGGGACGGCGAGTTTAGTGAGCACAAGACCTGCCCAGATTGTCTGTCAATCAGGAAAGCCTTTTTCTGTAAGGGCTGGGGGCACGGGGCCATCTATGAGGATTTGTGGGATCATATCTACTACATGGATGGCAGCGTCTCCAGCGACTGCATTGTTCCACTGACGGCCACTGCGCGGGAGTGCGTGTGCGCGATGATCGAAGAAGCGTGGACGCGGCTGGATGAACGGGAAGCTCAACTGGAGAAGATGCGTGCAAGAAAGACCACTGGTATTCACGGGTGAGAGTATCCCTCTCATTCTTTCGCGCCAAAAGACCCAGACCCGGCGCGTCGTTACGAGGACCAACAGCCTGGTAGATGGATATCCAGCAACCCAAAAAGTGTGGGATCAACTACAATTTGACCGGGCGTGGATTGATCCTGGCCCGTCGCCAGCAGGTAATCCCGGACCGTATTTGAAAGTGCCGCGTAGATGGCGCGAGGATATTGATGTATTTGATGAGACTGTGCACCGGGTTTATTCTCGGTTTTGCCAGGCGGACCAGTTCTGGGTGCGGGAAACATGGCATTGTGATGGCGACTATAAAGACCCGGATATAAGAGCGCGCCATGAGGATGCTTTAGAAAACATGGCCGTCATCTTTTATAAGGCAACCGACGGAAGAGATAATCCAGACGCTGGGTGGATCTGGAAACCTTCTATCTTCATGCCGCGTTGGGCCAGTAGAGCGGACCTTTTGAATAAGGGTGTGCGCGTGCAGCGGATTCAAGAGTGTATTGATTTCGAGGCTGAAGGTGTCGTGTATCGTTCTCCAGAAGAGAATATTAAGCTGGGTTGGCCTCACGATGGTCCGAATTGGTTTGCCGCCGGTACAGGGCACTATACTCCTGGAGAGGCCATGCGGGCGCTGTGGAATTCTGTAAATGCCAAAAGGGGATATCCTTGGGAGTCGAATTCCTATGTATGGATTATTGATTTCGAGTTGATTGACAAATCCTCTTGACAGTATTGTTTTGGTCTGCAAGACTGGGTGAAAAGGAGAAGGTGATTGATGGATGTGGTAGTTACATTGCCCAAGAGTTTTGGGTTGAAGAAGTGGATTCAAGAGGGAGACCCCGCCGGACATCCTTGGAGCGGTATTGAGTGGGGATGGTTTATGAGAGGGCGTCCGCCGAAGAAGTTGATGCCCGGCGATCGCGTGTACGTGGTCTACAACGGCCACCTGATCGGGTATGCGCCATTGGTTCGCGTGAAGATTTTTTCGGATGAGAAAAGGTTTGCTTTGATACGTCGCGGCGATGCCGTGGCCGTGACTATCGACGAGAAGATAAAGGGCTTCCAGGGGTACAGATATCGCTGGTGGCATCGTAGTGATGAGCGTCCATTTCCGGAATGGAAGGTGTTGGCTAAATAAAAGCGTTACGAATTGGAGGCCAGACTGGAAGATGTTGGCATGACAGACGGCATAAAAATATCAGTACCTCTAAGTAATGGGCGCCCCAACCTGGCCAATCTTGATAGTGAGACAGCGACCAATATTAAACGTGTTTCTGTTCATATTGAGAACTATATCAGGGACCGGGCTGCGATGAATCCTGGTGTGAAGTCGCAAGTAGTGCTGATCGGGTACGTGGAGGAATGGTTGAGAGGAGCCAAGTAGGCAAGTGTACACACTGAAGGATTTAAGCAATTGCTGTTTTGCCCAGGCGGAAATCAATGGCCGGTGGGTGCCTGCCAGGCCATTGCCGTTTTATGGCTTGTTTGGTTTTTGGTTACGTTTGAAGGATGCCTGGGCGGTGCTCACGGGCCGCGCCGATGCTTTTATATGGCCGGAGGGGCAGTAAATGAATAGCGAGATGACCAGCGAAGGGCAGCAGGCCGGGGAAAAGCCCACCGGTGATCGCATGACGGTAAAACAGGTGGTGGAGTACGTGCGCCTATACGAGGAGGCTATCAAGAAAGCGGCTCCGACGGCTTGGCACCGGATCACCCTTCTGTTCGACAAGCTCAAGGAGCTGGAAAAGGAGTTGGGCCGCAATGTTATGCAGGATGAAGTGGAATCGGCGGTTTCGGAGGATTCATCCTGCGTGTGTGAGAGGTGCGGTGCACAAGGTTGTGTTTCCAAGGTAATGATAGCTGTTGGCGGTGAAGTTACAACAAAATGGTTTTGTCCTTCTTGTTGTCAACAGATGGCTGGTATGGATGAGGTGGGGAAAAAGTGGTGGTGTCCAGGGTGCAAAGGTTACCCAGATCCCACGGACGTTACTTCTGATAAGCGATGTGTCCGGTGCAAAGCGTATGTAATAAGCGTTTTTTTGATGCCTGAAAGTTCTGTGCCCAAGTCAAAGTTGGCGCAGAGTCTACAAATTGGGCAGCACGTTTTGGTAGGCGGAGTTAAATCTGTGGTGGTACAGATATCGAAGTTCCGCGATACCTTTACTTTCCTGACGGAAACGGGCCAGCGTGTTTTGAGGGCGGAAGAATTGGAAGGGCGCGTGGACCCAAAGGAATGGCTGGAGAAGGAGGATGACGGCGGCTGATGTCGTACTATCGGACAGGACAACTTACAGTGGTAATCCAATTGCCGGATGACGAGGACGATTGCTGTGAGTTGGTCAGCGTGACAGTGGATGAATCGAGAGATCGTACCGATGAAGACATACATCCAGTTGATGCTTTCAGGGAAGAGTGGAGCGCGGTAGGTACTGATTTGTTGTGGGATGAAATCCCGGAGGGGCCGGGCAAGATAGAATTGACCGGGTATTTATGGTTCGACGGGTACAGGGATTATGAGGGAATCACCGAATGCGATGTGGGATTTGAAGTAGAAAAAGAAAGGCGTTTGAATAAAATGGTAGGTGAACTTCAGAAACTACAAACGGTGTTGGAAACGCGGAAGCATATCGGTCAAGTCCGCAGGTTATTGCAGCGGGTGGTGTCTATGCTTTTGCAGAGGGCCGAGGAACATGATGCGTCCAAACTTCAGTCTCCTGAAGTGGAGGGCTTTGCTGAGTTTACGTCTAAGCTGGCCACTTCTACCTATGGCAGCGACGAGTACAAACAGTTTCTGAAGGATATGCAGCCTTTTTTGCTTCATCACTACCAGAACAATAGGCACCACCCTGAGCATTTTGAGGGTAGTATTTGGGCCATGAACCTGGTCGATATTATCGAGATGTTCTGTGATTGGAAGGCTGCCACCCTTAGACATAATGATGGTGACATCCATAAGAGCATTGAGATCAACACCGAACGATTCAGGATTGCTCCCCAGTTGATGCAGGTTTTTAAGAACACGGTGGAAATCCTAGAGGATTGATGGGCAACGACAAAGAAAAGATGATTCTGAGCTGCAAGGCCGACGAGTGTGAGAGTACGACTGTGGAAGGCAGCCATGAGTGGCGATCCAAGTGGTGTCGCGTGTGGATAGAGAAGATGGGCTGTTTGATGGATGCGTGCTCGTCGGAGTGCGCGGATAAAATCAAGGAGAAGGAAAAATGAGGGTCAATATCGGCGGAGCAAGGTTCGATACAGACGACGTGCTCTTGTATACAGCCAAGCACACCACTATCAGTTACTGGATTGAAATTATTTTCAAGAGCGAGGTTGATGGTAAGGCTGTTGTGGCGCAGACCAAGTCTTTTGATACAAGGGATGACCGCGATGAAGAGTTGGCAAAGCTCGACCTGTTCATGGGTGTGGTGGATGCCAACGCGGGAGGAGGGGGTATGAAAGTCACTCTTTGTCCTGATTGTGATTGGTGCAAACCTGAGCAGGCGGAATGGCTCAAAACTTTTGGCTTCAAGTTTGAGGAAGGGGAAGGAAATTTCAGTGACTTTCTCCGGAAGACCCCGTCGAACCTGGATATCGAGGTCGAGTCCATGGAAAAGCTGGTGGAGATTACCAAGACCGTCAGAGAGTTGGGCATGGGGTGCGTGATAATTGGCGAAGGCGAACATATTCCACGCCTGGAAATATTCAGCGGGTATCTGGAATGAGCGAGCCGAATCCCAAATATGGACCGCCGGAAGTGCGGGCGCTTCTTGATGAGTACTACGAGATAGTCGTGGAGCTGCGCGGTCTGACGAAAAAGAAGGTTACGCGGCGGCACAAGGAAGGGCACTACAGACAGCTTGAGATTTTGAAGAAGATAGGGCGGTTGCGGCCCCACAATGTCGCGGTGTCCTTGGTGGGTGAATACGTGGAAGATGCCGACGCGGGGAGGGTGTAGAGGATGGCTAGGATGAAGAAAATTAAGAGGCCCGCAATCCCTAAGACAGTTACGGTGTTCGGGCGCAAGTTGAAGGTGGAAAGGACTCATTTTGCCACCAACGACTGGGTTATTCGTTTGGGACCAGGTCTTCCGGTTATATGGATTATCGGGGGCGATGTCTTCCATGTTAGCTGGAACGGGTGCAGGGGGCACGCGGAGGATTTCAGGAAGGCGATCCAGTGTATCGAGCCTCAGATGGTGGATTACTTCAAGCGACTTGGTAAGGTGCTCGGCTACGACGTGGAGGACTGAGATGGCTCAACAGGAAATAATGTTGTGGGTTGTGTTTGTGACTAGCGGGGCGACGATGTTTTATCTGGGGTACCTGGTGGGGCACAGCTATAGCGAGAAGCAGCTCGATCGTGTTCTGGGGAGTTTTAAGAAGTATCTGGGCGAACCTGGTAAAAAGAAGGCTTTGGTGGCCGATGTTCAGAAAATAGAGAGAGAGCTTGAGGGTAGGGGGTTGAGGCCCGGTGAGTTTTATAATTACAAGTGCACATACGAGGGGGAGCTTGGTTTTGAGTGTTAGATATCAGGAACCGGGTGTCCCTCTTGTGAGGGCTGTGAGTATGCTGTTCCGGCGCAGATTCTGAAGATGGTGCCGGATAACGAGGAGAAGAGCGGATGACGGGAGCTGAGCTGATAGCCAAGGAGAGGCAGCGGCAGATAGACGAAGAGGGCTATGATACCGCGCACGATGACAGGGAGTATGATCACGGTAATGGTCAGTTGGCTCTTGCGGCTGCGTGTTACGCAACGCCGCTGCGTCTGTACGTGAAAAAGGAGGTCCCTTCACAGGTGAGCTTCGATGACCCGTGGCCAAGCGCCTGGAGCATGAGGCACGACAAGCGGCGCGAATACGGTGGGCTGCTGTGTCACTCGGAGGCTTCGGTTCCGGATCCGAAGTGCTATACCGATGAAGAACGACTTGATTTGTTGGTGAAGGCGGGTGCCCTCATTGCCGCCGAAATCGACCGACTGAATCGGCTGAAGGAGAAGGCGAACGATGGAAGATAATCCAAACATAAAGTATTTTATGGATTTGAGTTATGGTGATGTTTTTTCAATGCCCGATGGCGAAGAGTTTGTGAAGGTGCCTGAGTGTAGAATCGGGGTTCCTGTTCCCAACGTGTATCCGCCGGGGCCTTCCCTTACTGATTGTGTAAATGCAATAAGTATGGATGGAGAACCGGTGCAGTTCGATTTGAATAGAAAGGTGTTGAAAAAAAACGGCTGAATGTGATGAGCATGGAGAGTTGAGTGACTGAGCAAACCTGGATAGATGCGGTAACTGTTTTGATGGTCGTGGTTGTCACGGCCTGGGCCATCTGGAAATTCAAATGAGCGATCAAATAATGGAGATGATGGTGGTTGCGGGGGTGGAGGGTCCGGACGACAGCCTGGGCTATCTGTATCGTTACGAGGACGTGAAGTATTCGCGTGGCTGTGACGAGTTCGACAACCCTTACCCTGGATACGATTTGAAGGTAGAGCTTCACAAGTATCGGATAACGAGGCGCACGCCAAAAGGAGCCTGGATTTCCTTGAGTGGCTTTCCCGGCCATGAGAAGTTTGTGTTGCTCGATGCTCGCAAGAAGTTTGCCTGTGAGACGGGGGAAGACGCTATGGAGTCGTTCAGGAGAAGGAAGCAGAAGCAGGCAAAGATATTGGAGGGTCAACTGAAGCGTGTTCAGTGGGCACTGAAACTTGCCGATAACATGGAGCCGAAATGACTTTTGAAGAGATATCGGCGGCGTTCTTTTTTACCGTGCTGGTCGTGGGTAGTGTCGGCTTCGCGTACATCTGTGTTTTCGTGTTGAAGGAAAAGGATGAGTAAAGGAATAAAGGTTCCCCGTGGGGCCGCTGGCATGGGATAAAGACTAAATACTCCAGAGCCGGTTTGAGTCCGGGTTGTGGTACATCATACCTCTGTGGAAGTTTACCAGCGGTTTATGGTTGTGGCGTGGAGAGACGGAATGATCATAGAAACAAGGTGCCCAAGATGTGAAGCGTATGTTTGTGGTGAAGAAGACAGTGATGCCGTGGAAGCGTGGCTGACTTGCGAAAAGTGTGGAGAGTATTTTTGTGAGGATTTGGTCGGGGATGCATGTGCATGGATTGGTGAGGTAAGGAATGATGGGTAATGCAGACAAGTGTCATAAAAAACCAAAAGAAGCTGGTTGGGGAAGGGTTGTGGATATGGACACGACTGAAACTAGCGATTTTTTACAGACAGAAATTTATCAAAAAGGGTCCCTACGGGTGGTGTCTTCCTACGTGGATTTTCCTGAGAGTGCGCCGCGCTGGATGGTGTCGGTCAGTATTGACGGGCAGCCTCCGAATGACAAAATAATGGAAAGGATTAAAAAAGCATTTGGAATGCAGGATGCGGAAGAAGTAGGGGGAACATTGAGGCATCGAATGTTAAGGCTTTTTGTGGAAGAAGAAGAAACGGAAGATGGGCACGATCACAATCAATAACAAGGATGAGTTCTGTGTTTCCGAGTCCAATATGGAAATGATAGGACGCTGGCTCGAACAGCACGGCACGAAGTCGCCGTTTCATTTCTTGGAGGGCAGAGAAGTGGCGGGGCGTATAATGCAGTTCCGGCCCTTGTGCGGGGCGCTCTCTACTCACGGCACCGTTGATGAATCCAAGGTGACCTGCTCGTACTGCAAGGAGTACCTGGGAAAGCCACAGGTCCGGAATGCGCTTCAGCGCAAAGGTTGGCTAACAGAGGCAGCGGTTGAAGAGAAGCCGCGCCGGGTGAGTGCAAGGAGAAGGGTATGAAGGAGTGTGAATTCTGCGACGAACCCAAAGGCGATATCATGTGTGAACGATGCGCCGATGAGATGTATGGTCACGATGATGTCAGTGATGAAGAGGCGTGGCAATTTGGTGTAACGGCGCTTACATTGGCTTTCGCTGCAGGTTTGGTTCTGGGTGGCGCGTTGACTCGGTGCGTAATGGTGGCTTGGTGAGCAATGGTTTGGAATGGACTCGGGCGCGATGTTGGTTGCGTGCTCGGTATGGGTCCAAGGCCATAAAGGAAATGCGCCAGCCGATTGGGACTGGTGGAATTTGGGGGGCCGTTGTATATAAGGGGGATGAAGAAATACAGGTGGAGTTTCAGCGGGCCGGAACCAGGCGCTGGGCCCTTCTGAAAGAAACGCCGAAAGGAGAAAGTGGAAGATGAGTACAATTCCTGACCTGTACCCTAAGTATAACGTTACCGAGGAAATACGGGAGTGCCAGAGTTGCCACCTGAAGGTGGTGGGGCGCGGTGATAACGCTGGCTGGAAAGGTGTTGACGGGGGCAACGGTCAATTATACTGGTACTGTAATAAATCAATATGCCAGCAACAAAAGGATGAATTTATCGCCAAGCGGCGCGAGGAAATGGTGGTAGAGCAGCAAATCACCCAGAGATTGGCC
>Ga0180432_10011004_pt1 | contig 10722 bp, 6 predicted proteins | sample SS_ome_10_FD_132414 | JGI IMG/M metagenome (GOLD analysis project Ga0180432, IMG submission 132414) | Hypersaline lake sediment archaeal communities from the Salton Sea, California, USA - SS_1_MS_2 metaG | ecosystem: Environmental > Aquatic > Non-marine Saline and Alkaline > Hypersaline >...
CCGACCTGGATTCCGTTCTGGGCCGTCACGGCGGTGGGCCCCTGCCCGGTCGTGGTCACCCGGGTGAGAGCAACGGTCATCCCGTCCCCGAAGAGAGCGACCGCCGTCTTCTGGTAGGCGTCCACCAAGACATCGGTCATGGCAATCGTGTAGGGGCCCCCGGTGTCGTTGTCCGAGTAGACGCCGACGCCGTGCTGAGCACCGCTGAACGGATTGTTCATGACGTTGAGGACCTCGACGTCCGTCACCGAGCCGCCGGCGTTCCAGAAGCCGATACCGGAGAAGCGGTAGTTGTCGTTCCCCAGGCTGTCGCCGTCGACGGTGAGATCCGAGATCGAAACGCCCGTCGCCCCCTCGATGAAGAGAACGGGGTAATTATCGTAAGTCGTGGTGAAGTAGTGGGTTAGGTTGGCGGGCGAGAAGATCACGGTGCTCGCCACGCCGGCGCCCACGAGGCAGAGGTCGTTCTTCGTTACGTACACCTGCTCCGTGTAGTCGCCGTCGGCAATCTGCACCGTATCTCCCGGGCTCGCCGCGTTGACCGCCTCCTGGATCGTGGCGAAGGCGTCGACGCCCCACGCGTGACCGCCGCAATCGCCGGGCCCCGTCCAGTCGTCGTCCACATAGAACGTGCCCGCGTAGGCCGGCACGACGAGTGTCAGCAGCATCACGAGAAGTCCAGTTGCGCGCATTTCTTTCACCTCTCTAACCACTCCTTTCTTTCTGCCGGACCGGTGCCGATGCCAGGAGCGCTCACCGGCCTGCGCTCAGCTTGTTCGCCACACCCTTTTGTCTACCCCCTAAGATCACCTCCTTCTTCCAGAGACGAGAAGAGCCGCGATCTTTGGTGACCGCGGCTCTTCCTACCCGTCCTGGGTTCCCAAACCCGGGAGACCGGGTTTCCCGGCATCCCCCGAGTTCATCCTTCCCATACCGATGCAGGATCTCAGTGCAATCTCCGGTTTCATGGGACTCCATCCGTAGCCAATCGCTCGGTACTTACCCCCTCCTCGGCACAGGGGAGCGTTGCGGACCAACGCCCGAAAAGCGCAGTCCGGTCCGGCCGGCAGCCGCGCACGACTGCCGTCTCAGCCGACTCAGCGGATTCCCCGGTTCTCCCGGCGACCAATCCTATGTTTTTCCTTGGTTACTCCCCGCCACCCCGGAAGCAGAGCATAGAAGCAGAAAATTCTGCAGCCTTTCATGTAGCAGCTGTGTAGCTTGGAAACCAGCCTTGATTCTAGATGGTCTTCTCAGAAGTTGCAAGAGAAAAATTGAGGAATCGACATATGCCGGGTGGTCGATTTCTAACCGCTACGGCCGCCGGCTTAAAAGCGCGCAAAGATACGCGCCGATCTCGTAGAAGCCCGGAATCGGGTCGCTTGGACGCATCACCTCCATTTTCCCGGCAAAAGGATCGAGGAAATCGAGGAGGGCGCGGGGACGCCCGGGGAGGGATGGGGGAAGCTCGGAGGGGCGGTGGGAGCGGCTCATCCGGATCCAGAGATGGTCGAGATCGCCCAGGAGCCAGCGGCAGCGGACGCCGATCCGGTACTTTTCCGTGGGCGCCACCCTTTCCCCCTGCACCAGACGATACAGAAGCAAAGGAAAGTCGACGCCCGCATCGATGGCCAGCTGCAGGGAGCCCCAAAAGCGCGGGTTGATCTCCATCAGGTAAGGCTTCCCGTCCCGGGCGTCCACCCGGAACTCGACCATGGCCACACCGAACCATTCGAGCGCCTCCATCAGGCGGTCCACGGGGCGGCGCAGCAGATCGGGAAAAGGGATCGACTCGCGGAGAACGCTGACGCCCCCGGTGGGAGGCTTCTCCCGGAGCCGGCGGTGGGCGAAGCGCGCCACCACCTTTCCCCGATCGGCGAGAACGAAGACCCCCATGCCGTGGCCGGCGATCCGCTCTTGGATGAGCGGACGGGGAACCCTTCCGTTCTCCTCCTCCCATGCGCCGGGCAAAGCCTTCGCGTCGCGCACATACGAAACCGTGCCGCGGCGGAAGCCGGCGGCGTCGCGGAAGCAGGTGAATCGCGGCTTCAGAACGACCGGATAGGTGAGGCGCGGCGCCAGATGGCGAACCTCGTCCGCGCTCTCCGGCGAGTGCGTCGCCGGCGAGAGAACGCCCGCCTCCGCCGCCCGCCCGAGAAGGCGTCCTTTGTCCCATGCGAGATCGAGGGCTTCCCGCCCAGGGAAAGGAAGGATGACGCCGGAGAGATCGTCCCGCGCACCGCTCACCACGGTGAGGCTCGCGTCGGTCATGGGAAGCCACAAGGCGCCCTCCCAGCGCAGCGCCTCTTCGCGAAGAGCCTCTTCGTAGCGATCGGGATTCTCTTCCGGGTCGGGCAGGAGCATGCGGGCGGAAGCGAAGCGGGATACGCCCGCCAGGGAGCGGCGCGTGGGAGCGGCCACGGTCACCGGCGCCCCCGCACGCCCCAGGGAGCGGGTCACCGCCAGGGAGGAGCGCGCGTTTCCGTCGAAGACGAGAACCCTCAACTCTCTCCTCCCTCCATCCGGCGCCGCACGCCGCCGATGGCCTGGTCGATCCGCTCGAAGCAGCGATGAAAGTACGCCTCGTCCCTTCCGTACGGATCCTCGATGGTCAGAATGGGCTGGGGCCCCCAAAGCCCGAGGAGCGTCACCTGCGCACGCCGCCCGCCAAGAGAGCCGCTCGGCCCGCGCAGAAAACCCTTGATATGCCAAGGTTCCATCCCGATGACGAGATCCCCCTCCTCGATGGGCACCTGTTCCGGCCTGCGGGCCACGTGATCGTCCAAACCGATCCCTCTCGAGCCGGCGACCCGCCGCGCCCTCTCGTCGGCGGGGGAACGCCCGTCCGCTTCGAGGCCGAAGGAGGTCGCCTCGAGCCCCGCCTCCTTCGCCCTCCCCTCGGCGTACGGGCTGCGGCAGATGTTCCCCCGGCAAACGAAAACGAGACGGGAGACGCCGCCCCAATCGATGTCCGTGAGATGCCGCGCCCGCCCGAGGCGGATCTCGAACCGCCCGAGAAGATGGCGAAGCCAACCGGAAAGGCGGCCGTGCTCCCGCCGCTTCGCACCCAGCCATTCTTGGACAGGACTACGTTTCCGTCCCGGCACGCCCCGCCTCCTCCTCCCCCTTTCGTCTTTTCTTCCGGAAGAACTCTTCGAGAAGGTGCTTGCACTGCGGTTCCAAGATGCCGTGCAGCACATGGACCGTGTGGTTCAAACGGGGGTCGTGCACCACGCCGGCGAGGGAGACGCACGCTCCCGCTTTCGGGTCGGTGGCGCCGAAGACCAGCCCGCTCAGGCGGGCGAGGACGATGGCGCCGGCGCACATGTGACACGGCTCGAGGGTGACGTAGAGCGTCGCCCCTTCCAGGCGCCACGAACCGAGCGCCTCCGCCGCGGCCCCGATGGCGAGGACCTCCGCGTGGGCGGTCGGATCGCACGCCCCTTCGACCCGGTTGTGGCCGCGCCCGAGGACCCGCTCCTCCCGCACGACCACCGCCCCCACCGGCACCTCCCCCTCGCGGGCCGCCGCCTCCGCCTCGTCCAAGGCGAGCCTCATCCAGCGCTCGTGTTCGGGACCGGCGAGAAGCATGGTCGTCTTACTCCACCCGAGAGGCGCGGCGGGCCGATCCCGCCGGGCGCGAACGGTAACAGCCCCCTCTCCCCCCCGTCAACGGGAAAGCCCCGGCCCGAGCGCCGCGCGCACTTCTCCCGCCAACGGATGATCCGGCGCGAGGGAGAGCCCCTTGGCCGCCGCCTCCCGCGCCCCCTCCCGGTCACCGCGCCAGGCCAGAAGGAGAGCGAGATAGAAATGCCCTTCCGGGCGATGCGGGGCGAGGCGGCACACTTCCCGGAACGCGTTCTCCGCGGCGGCCTGCTCGCCCAGCTCGCGCGAGATCGCGCCGATCAGAAGGCGGCTCCGCCAATCCTCCGGATCGGCGGCGGCGACAGACTGGAAGAGGGCGAGCGCCTCCCGGGGGAGTCCGGCCTGATGATAGGCTCGGGCCAGATGCGCCATTCCCTCCTCCGCGTCGACCGCGAGGGGCCGCGCCCGATCCAGCTCCTCCCGCGCCCGTTCCGCCCGCCCCGCGGCGGCCAGGTTGGCGGCGTAGCGAAGATGGAAGCCGAAGAGCACCTCCCTCTCCATCGGACCGAGCGCGGCCGGCGGCGGCGACCGCACCGAGAGATGATCCCACCCTTCCTTCCACGGCGGCGCCCCCGAGATACGGCGAAAGAGAATTCCTTGAGGCGCCAAGGGTGTTCCCACGGGCGCGGCGTCTTGGCTCGCGTAGTAGAAAGCGCCTCCCTCGGGCGCGGTCGGGCGGAAAACGTGCTTCGGCGCTTCGATGCGGATGTCCGGGCGCACTCCCTCCACTTGTTGCATGTAGAGCATAGGAAAGAGGATCTGGCCCTCGGTGACGCGCACCGTCGCCCCTCTCTCCGGAATCTCCAGAAAGAGCCGCCCCAGGTCGGCGGCGATGAAGTCCGCCGAGCGGTCGTGGGCGCTCCATCCGCGCAGGAAGAGCGACGCGGGCAGCAGCAGAAAGAGGAAGGCGAGCGGCGGCCTTCGAAGGAGGGCGGCCACTCCCACGGCGCCGGCGCCCGCCGCCCCGGCCAGCACCATCATTAATGGAAGGAAGAAGATCCGGTTGCTCGAGAGAACCATCACCTCTCTCTTCAGATCGATCAGGAGGAGCACACCCACCGAGCCGAGCAGGAGCGCCGCGATAAAGGGTAGGGTCCTCTTCTTCCACCGAATCAGGGCGAAGAGGACGCCGAGCAATGCCAGCAGGAGCGCCGGCAGAGAGAGATCGTTGGCGACGAGGCCCCACAAGATACGAAGCTCGCCAGCGAGGCGCGCAGGCGCGGCCCCATCCTTCGCTCCCCAAACACCTCCGTAAGCGGCGCGCCCGACATGCCCGAGGAGACCGGACAACGTGGAGGGATCGCCCCACACCAGGGAGACGCCGCTCCGCGCCCGAACGAGTAGGGCGAGAAAGACGGTCCACGCCGAGAGGAAAAGGAGAAGAGCCGCGAGAAGAAGCCTTCCCCTCGGCCGCGGACGCGCAAACGGAAGGGCCAGCAAGTAGACGGGGAGAAAGAAGAGCCCCATCGGATGGTGGGCCGCGCCCATGCCGGCCAGGTACGACGCCAGGAGGAGGTTCCTCCCCCCACCGCGCATCAGGAGGAGAAGCGGAGCGAGCAGGAGGAGGAGGGAGAGGGCGTACACCTCGGCGATGGTCGCCTGGCTCCAAAATGTGGAGGAGAAGGCGAAGAGGAGGGCCGCCACCAAGCCCGCCGCCACCGATCGCGTCAGGCCGCGCACGGCGGCGAAGAGAAGAGCCACCGTCCCCGCCCCGGCCAACGCCGAGAGCAGGTTCATCGTCCAGGCGGGGTTTCCCTTCGGGATCAGGAGGAAGAGCTTGCCCAGAAGCGTGTACAACGGGTAGCCGGGAGGATGGGCCACCCCCAGGAGGTGGGCGGCGGCGATCAGCTCCCCCGAGTCGCCCACCGCGACGGTGGGGGCGAGGGTCCTCAGAAAGACGATCAGCGTGAAAAGAAAGAGGAGGGCCCCCACGATCATGGCGACCGCGGCTCCGCCGCCAAACCGGGCGCCCGGTCACGATCCTCCGGTGGACGCTTGACGATGGAGAAGAAGTTCTCCAGAGCCTCCCGCGCCAGATCCTCCCTTCCCGCGCGCCTCGCCAGCTCGGCAAGGGTCGCCCAACCTTGCGGAAGACCGGCGGCGGACCGAGCCACCTCCTCCGCCTTGGAGAGCCCTTCCTCCTCCCGGCCGAGCAGGAAGACCGCCACCGCGCGCCCGAGAAGAACCGCATAGGGGCGCGATGTTCCGTTCCGGTAGGCCGCATCGTACTCGGCCAGCGCCTCCTCCGGTCGGCCCAACATCATCAGCACGTTCCCCAGGTTCTCATGCACGTCGGGGGCGGTCGGCATCGCTTCGGCGGCCCTCTCCAAGAACTCCCGCGCCTTTTCGTACTCTTCATGGCGCACGTAGGCGACGGCCAAGTTGTTCCAAACAGGCATGGAGAAGGAGGGGTCGATTTCCAGCACGCGGAGGAGAAGTCCCTCCGCCTCCTCCACCCTCCCCTCCTCGGCATACTGCGTTCCCAAACCGACGAGCGCGAGGGCGCACTTCGGGTCCGCTTCGAGCGCGGCCCGGTACTCGCGTTCCGCGTCATTCTTCTTCCCCACTTGGGAGAAGGCGTACGCCCGGGTGCAGTGCTTCTCCGGCAGATCGTCGATCTGATCGACATCGAACCAATGGGTATGCGAGAAGAAGAGGAGCACGAAAAAGACCGGCACGATGCGCGCGAGGGGAAGCGCGCGGAGACGGCCGGCGGCGCTGACCAGAAGGTGGGCGGCGAAGAGAATCCAGAAGGGCATGAGAGGGAGGCGGAACCGGGAGCAGACGAAGAAGAGGACGACCACGATTCCGGGAACGGCGATGAAAAGGGAGAGAACGGTCTTGTCGCTCTTCGAACGGAGGGAGAGGAGAAGCCCCGCGCCGCCGAGGGAGACCAGAATCCCCGCCCCCAAACCGACCCAGAGGAGCACCGGCGCGTACTCCTTCACGTACTCCCGCAGGAAGCGATTGTTCGGAATCTCCTGTTGGTTGATTAGGAAGTAAATCTTTTTCAGAAAGAGCTTCGCCGCCGCCGCCGGCTCGGAACGGATCCACTGGAAGGAACGGCCGATCCAGTAGCGGTTCACTTCCGACGCGGAGAGATCCCTTCCTTCGACCTGCTCGGCGATCAAGATCGCCGCCAAGCCGACGGTGTCCTCGTACTTCTCCCTATTGTAGGAGATGTCGCGGGTGCCGGGGATGCGCGCCGTCTTCCCGTCCGCGCCGCGGCTGTTCCCGATGAAGAAGTTGACGCCCCCCTGGGTGGCGAGCTGGGCCTCGCCGTAGACGATCGCGTTCCGCGCCAACGCCATCGCCGGGGGAACCACGATCCCCGCGAGGAGGATGGCGATCGCCGCCGGTTTTCCTCGTTCCATCTTCCAGAGCCAGAGCAGAAGGAAGGGCGCCAGGGCGAGCATGTTGGGCCGGGTGGTCGCGGCGAGCCCGATGGCGAGGCCGGGCAGGAGCCAGCGCCAAAGAAGGCCCTTTCTCGCCCAAAGCAGGAGGTGCGCCGCCAGGAGGGTGAGAAAGAGGAAGAGAGTGGTCGCCAGGATCTCTCCCTCGAAGTAGACAAAGGGATAATATAGGAGAGCGAGAAGGGCGGCGACCACCGCCGTGGAGGAGCCGAAGGCGCGGCGGCCGATGGCGTAAATCCAATAAAGAGACCCGAGGCCGAGAAGAAACTGGAAAATCCGGGGAACATATGGGCTGGTGCCGAAGATGCGGTAGAGTTGGGCCAGGACGAGGGGGTAGAGTGGGGCGCGGAAGAGGTCGAGCTCGTTCAGGTCGCCCCCCTCCGCCCACGACGCCGCCCGATCATGGAACCAGAGGGAATCGATGGTGGGAATGCGGAATTCGGGCGAATCGGCGATTCCCGCCAGGTAATAGACCCTTATGGCGATGCCGATAAGAAGGAGAAGAGGGAGGATCCATCTCGGTTTCACGCGTCGCTTCTCCCGGGCGGGCGGGCCGCCGCTCCGCGCAAGGTAGCATCGGGAGAGGGCGAAGTCAACCGCGACCACCCGCACCGACCTCAGCCCAAGGCGCGCGGGCCGCGCAAGGAGGGCCGCTATCGTGAAACGCCTACGCCACAAGCTTCTCGCCGTCGCGGCGCCGGCGGCTCTGGTCGCCCTCGCCTGCGGCGATCATTCGACGCCGGTGGACCCGGGTGACGGCCCGGCCGTCACGATCACGTCCCATGCGGCGGGGGACACCGTCTCCGCCGTCGGCTTCACGTTGTCCGGCAGCGCCGCCGACCCGGACGGCGTGGAGAGCGTGCGCCTGAAGGTCGATGGGGATGTCCTCGCCACCGCCGGCGCCTCCGTCTTCTCCTTCTTCGTCCCCTCCCTCCTTTTCGAGAGCGGCGCCGACCGCGCGATCACCGTGGAGGGAGAGGACGGCGTGGGCGACAAGGGCTCGAAGACGATCACCGTCTACGTAAGGGAAATGAGCATCCGCTCGATCGGGAGCGGCGCGGACAAGGAGCGGGAGCCCGCCTGGTCGCCGACAGGGGCGGAGATCGCCTACTCGTCGGAGGGGACCGTGGGGAACGAGGATGTGTACGTGGTCTCCGCCGAGGGGGGAGCGCCGGTGCAGGTGACCACCTCCGTGAACGACGACCGCTCTCCCTCGTGGGCTCCCGCGGGTGACCGGATCGCCTTCACGTCGAACCGCGGCGGCAACTGGGATATCTGGACGATCCCCGCCGCCGGCGGCGAGGCGACGCAGGTGACGGTGAACCTCTTCCCCGACCGCGCCCCCGCATGGTCGCCGTCGGGCGCATCCATCGCGTTCCATTCGAAGCGGGACGGGAACTGGAACATCTATGCCGTGAGCGTGGTGAGCGGGTCGCCCTCTGGCAATCCGGTGGCGGCCACCGCCGCCGCTTCCGCCGAGTCGTCGGCGGCGTGGAGCACGGGCGGCGAGATCGCTTTCGTCACGAACCAGCTGGGCGGCTCCGACATCTACACCGTCAACCCGCCCGATCCGGTCCTCTCGCCGGTGGCGGGGGCGAACGACTTCACCGTCCGCGAGCTCGACCCGGCCTACTGCCCCCAGGGCCCCTACCTCCTCTTCTCGGACAACCGGAACGGCCAGTACGACATCTGGGTCCTCCATCCGGCCACCGGGCGGAAGCGCGTGGTGGCGAGCCACGTGGCGGCCGATTGGGAGCCCGCCTGGTCGCCGCAGGGCGACCGAATCGCCTTCTCCTCCAACCGCGGCGGCACCTACGACATCTGGATCGTGGAGTAGGGGTGGGGCCGCGAAAAACGGCCACGCCATCACACTGGACATCGCCGGTGCGCCGCGGTAAACTCAATCAGGACTTACTGATGAGGGCTGCCCTTGACATTTGAAATGCTGTTGGCCTTCGCCATCCTGGCGGCGGCGCTGGTCATCTTCATCCTCGACATCGTCGCCATCGACTTCGTCGCCTTCTCGATCATGGCCCTCATCTTGGTCCTCGGCCCGGTCCTCGGCGTCCAGCCTCACGAGGCGATCTCCGGCTTCGGCAGCCCCGCCACGATCACCATCCTGGCCATGTTCGTCCTGAGCGCCGGCATCTACAGGACCGGCGTGATCAACCGCCTCGCGTCGACCATGATCCGCTTCTCCGGGACGAGCAACACCCGGCAGCTGGTGATCATCCTCCTCGTAGTCGGCCCGATCTCGGCGTTCATCAACAACACCGCCGCCGTGGCGATCTTGATCCCGTCGGTGATCACCATGGCGCGCCACCACCGCCGCGCGCCGTCCAAGCTCCTCATCCCCCTCTCCTACTTCTCGCAGATGGCGGGCGCCACCACGCTGATCGGGACGGCGACGAACATCCTGACCAGCTCCTTGGCCGCCGACAAAGGCTACCCGCCGTTCGGCATGTTCGAGTTCTCCAAGATCGGCCTTCTCATCCTCGCCACCGGCACGATCTACATGCTTCTCGTCGGAAAGAGGCTCCTCCCCGACCGGCGGCGGGAGGGGGAGATCGCCGACGACTACCAGATGGACGAGTACGTATCGGAGGTGGTGGTCACCGAAGACTCGCCGCTGGTCGGCCGGAACGTGATCGACTACGACCTGCGCGGGAAGCACGACACCGACGTGCTCGAGATCTTCCGGGAGAAGCAGCGCCTGGCGCGGCCGATCGCGCGGCAGATCCTGCGGGCGGGGGACGCGCTCTTCATCAAGACCTCCTCCACGCGCCTCCTCGAGCTGGAGAAGAAGGTGGGCCTGCGCCTCCCCAAAGGGAGCGCCCCGACAGCGGAGAAGTCGCGGTGGAGCGGCGGCGACCAGAAGCTCCTGGAGGTCGTGATCGGGCCCACATCCGACCTGATCGGCGGCACGCCCAAGACGACCAACTTCCGCAATCATTATAATTGCACGATCCTCGCCATCCGCCACCACGGCGAGGTGCTGCGCGAGCGGCTGGGCGACTTCGTGCTCAACTTCGGCGACACGCTCTTGCTCCGGGGCGCGCCGTACGCGCTCGATCAGATCCAGCGGGAGACGGGCTTCATCACCGTCACCGAGGATGTGGAGAAGAAGCTCTTCCGGACGGACAAGACGTGGGTGGCCATCGCCATCGTGGCGGCGGTGGTGACCCTCGCCGCTTTGGGCGAACCGATCCTCGTCACCGCCATCGCCGGGTCGGTGCTCATGGTGTTGACCGGCTGCCTCAAGGTGAACGAGCTGCACGAGGCGATCCGGTGGGACGTGATCTTTCTGCTCGCCGGGATCATCCCCCTCGGGCTGGCGCTGCAGAGGACGGGGGGCGCCCACCTCCTCGCCGTCCTGGCCACGCGCTCGGCGGAGTACGTGCCGCCGGTCGTGATCCTGATGATCTTCTACCTGGTCACGGTGATGCTCGCCGAGTTCATCTCGCACAGCGCGGCGGTGGTGGTGATGGTGCCGGTCGGGATCGCCACCGGGGAGACACTCGGGCTCGACCCGCGGGCGTTCGTCCTGGCGTGCATGTTCGCCGCCTCGATGAGCTTCTCCACGCCGGTCGGCTACCAGACCAACGCGATGATCTACGGCCCGGGCGGCTACAAGTTCCTCGACTTCACCCGCGTCGGCGCCCCG
>Ga0180432_10011005_pt1 | contig 10721 bp, 12 predicted proteins | sample SS_ome_10_FD_132414 | JGI IMG/M metagenome (GOLD analysis project Ga0180432, IMG submission 132414) | Hypersaline lake sediment archaeal communities from the Salton Sea, California, USA - SS_1_MS_2 metaG | ecosystem: Environmental > Aquatic > Non-marine Saline and Alkaline > Hypersaline >...
CAAGGCCAGTGCCATCTGCCAACCTCCCGGTTTTACAGCTCCTGAGGCCAGCCCGGTTAACACAGCTATCAGTTGGCCGCCAGCCAGAAAGATCACCATGGCCAGCGTTAATAGACCGAGTGTTTTGTGAAGGATACGCACCCTCATTGCTGCCCAGAGAAGTGCTAGGGCTCCGACAAATGCAACCGGAAAAAGTTCAGCAGGCATCAGGTAATCACATAAAAATCTGTGGGAAACAGCAGAGCCGATTATTGACAAAGTAACAGTGAAAACAATTGGTATCCAGATCAGTACTGTCCCGCCAACAGCTAGGAATTTGGTCAAACCTCTTTTCTTGTTCATCAGTGCCCCTTCCTGCTCTTTACCATTAAGTATAGTTTTTAGTCTATTATACTCCTTCAGTTTTAGCGCTATAATGCGAATGCATAAAAGTTTTCGTTAGTTTGCATTTTTTATGATTTTATGTTACCCTTACACAAGTGTGAAAAGTAGAAGTTATTAGACATCCATAAGCCTCCTCATAATGGTAGTGCGAAAGATGATTGATGAAATTCCGCTTTTTGGACAATACGATTTAGGAGGCTGTAAAATGGAAGGTACAGTAAAATGGTTTAATGCAGACAAAGGTTACGGTTTTATCGAAAGAGAAAACGGCGAAGATGTATTTGTGCATTTCTCTGCTATACAGGGAGACGGTTTCAAAACATTGGATGAAGGTCAGAATGTGACTTTCGAAGTCGTCAAAGGTGACCGCGGCGAGCAGGCCGAAAATGTAGTTCGTGCTTAAAGCATAGCTAACATTTTAAAATCGAAGAGCGCTTTCGGATTAATCCGGAAGCGCTCTTTTTAGGGTGCGCCTGTACAAGACGCGGGGACGTTTCATCTGTCTTGTTTTGCCCAAACGTTTCAGATGATTTAATATTTACAAAGCAGATAATGATTGAATTAATGTTACATAATCTATATATTATTCACTGGTGAGGGGATGTTAACAATTTTACTGTTTCAAGATCTACTAATACTGATCATGGCGGCAGTTACTGTAGTTGCTTCCGTAAAATACCTTCTCATGGCAGGCATCGTCAATTTAAGCGCAACCTTTAATTTTTCAGCAAAAGTCAGAGGTCAGATTATTGGATATGCCACTAGCATTCCTGAACTCACAGCTTTGGTAGCAGGAGCTTTGGCCGGAGTATTTAGTGCAGGACTATGGAATATAGCTTCATCAAATATAATAAACTGGGTTTTATTTCTTTCAACCGTGATTGTCTATCGGCAACAAATTGATTTAAAAAACAAGTGGTTTATAGATGAAATATTATTCGGGATTGTATCTGTAGCGCTACCCTTATTATTGATAGCAATGAATATTACCATTGGGTTTAGCTTAGCAGCAGGTTTAATTCTATTTTTTGTAACCTACAGAGTTTTTGATCGACTTTATAATGTTAAAGGGCAACCGGCCCCTCTACCACCAGGGACAGAAAGAGGCACTTTAATTGGGGGATTGCTGTTTTTAGCTGCCGGAATTGGTCTAATATTAATTGCCGGTCGGTTTCTAAGCATCAGTGCCGGAAGCCTGATCCTATATTTTAATATTCCTGCTTGGGCCGTAGGATGGATTCTTGGTCTAATTACTTCAATTAGCGAGTTAACTTCGTTTGTTGAGATTTATGATATCCACAAACATAAAAACCGAACCGGATATATCAAGGATACTCAGGAAGCGATTGATGCATTGGTAACTTCAAACATCTCGAACATTGGTTTGATTCTACCCCTGGGTATTATCTTCTATCTCATCTTAAGTTGACCCTAAGGTGATATCACTAGATCGCTTTAGGGGATAAATCAAAATTTAAATAATCTTTAAAGTAACTTGCTTCGGAAAAAAAGGCAGCGGTTTTTGGTGCAGTTTTCGCCAAGAAGCGCTGTTCTTTCATGATTATAATTTTTATGATTATAAATTAATGCAATAGGCATAGTATATGCCTCATATAAATTTATTTGAAAAAGGAACAGCAGCTGCAGTGTAGAATTATATAACAAAATTGCTGGGAGGGCTGATCATAAAGGTTAATGCGCTTAGTCTCTTAATGTTTTTCTCGGCAATGGTTTCCCTTTCTCTTTTGTTTTATTTGATCAGGTATCGGAAAAGTCCTGCTATGCTAAACCTCTTATTATTGTTGGGGGCACTTACTATCTGGTCTGTAGGCTATGGTTTCGAATTAGCATCGGCAAGCCTTTCCAGTTTGAAATTGTCTGTGATCATTGCATACTTTGGCATTGCTACTGGACCTGTGCTTTGGTTTTTATTTATTGCCCGATATTCAGGTAACGATGGCCAGCTGAATCGATTAAGCACAGCTCTGCTATTTGTTATTCCCTTAATGTCAATAATTCTGGTTGCCACCAATGATCTGCATTTTCTTTTCTACAAAGCTTACGATGCTGGGGTTGTCGATGAGTTTTATTTTCTTAAGACAACAGCCGGGCCATTCTGGTGGATTCACGTTATCTATTCCAATCTGATCATGATTTCTGGTATTTGGTTCATAGCCGTAATGTACAAAAAGGTTGATCGGGCTAGTCGTTTTCCGGTAGGAATGTTTGCTGCTGGTTCACTTTTAATTTATGCAGCAAATATTTCTTATGTTTTAGGTTTTAAACCCTATGGTTTCCTTGATATTACCCCGATTGCTTTTATCATCATGGCTGCAATACTTACCTATGGTTTTACCAGTAAAAAAGCGATCGATGTCACCCCCCTGGCTTATGATTTGTTGTTTCATAATTTACCCGATTGCATCTTTGTTCTGGATACTCAAGGTAGAATTGTTAATAGTAATCCGGCTGCGAAAAAACTTTTGGATCAAAACTTATGTTACGGAGTTAAAAAAGGTGTTGAGCTTTTTAATCAAACAGGTGCTGCTAAAAAATTAGCGGCACTAAGAGATGAAAATGAAATTAAATTAGGTGAACAGATATATAGCGTATCAAACACACCGATCCTGAGCCCTGGCGGTCAAGAGTTCGGGCGGTTACTTGAATTGCAGGATGTTACCGAAAGAAAGCAGGTGGAACAACAGTTAAAACAGTTAAGCTTCAGAGATCAATTAACCAGCCTCTATAATCGACGTTACTTTGAAAATGAGTTGATGCGCCTTGACAGCTCACGCGAACACCCAATCGCGATAATTGCTGCCGATTTAGATGATCTAAAACATATAAATGACACCTATGGCCATGCAGAAGGTGACCGCTACCTTAAAGCCTGTGCAGATTTATTGAAAAATAGTCTACGCGCTTCTGATATTGTTGCCCGCGTAGGTGGTGACGAATTTGCCCTAATCTTGCCGCATACCGGTAAAGTAGATGCTGAATTATTTGTTAACAGAGTGCGCTTACAGGCTGAAGCTTTTAACAGCGAATCAACTGACTTGCAGTTAGGGATATCGTTGGGTATAGGCGTCAGTGAAAGTGCAAACTATCCTTTAGAAAAAGCCTTCAAAATAGCCGACAATAATATGTATCTTGATAAAGCGAGCAGAAGTAAAAGAAATAGTTCCTAATATGAAATGCTCTTGAAACTCCAAGTTTGATTACAAAAGCACAAAAAATATCTTAATCCATTTTAATCTAAGAAATATTTCACATTTTTGAGCAAGAGATCAATACAATCGTCTAGATGATATTTTGCTTTATTACTGAGAACCACTCTGACAATGAAAGGTCGTTTCCGATGAAAGCAGTAATGCTGGCTGCACCAGCTAGCGGCAGTGGTAAAACCACCGTTGCGATGGCCATTATCAGGGCGCTGAAAAACCGGGGCAATAAGCCAACTTGCTTTAAAACCGGACAAGACTATATCGATACTGCCTTTCTTGCCGCAGCATCCGGCAGGACAGCCGGGAATCTTGATATTCATTTGCAGGGTCGACCCGGCTTGCGTCAATCTTTGGCCCTGGCAGATGGTGACTTAACAATAATTGAAGGGGCTATGGGCTATTTTGATGGTATTGCCAACACCTGGACTAATTCAAGTTATGATATCGGCAAAGAGTTAGGAGTCCCTACTGTTCTGCTTTATTCCCCCCGGGGCGAAATGTTTTCAGCTATACCAAAGATTAAGGGGATGACTGATTTTGCCGATTCATTAATCAAGGCGGTGATTTTGAACGGTATTAGCTCAAAGATCTATCTTATGCTTAAAGAGGCGATTGAGAAATATCTATCACTGCCGGTAATTGGTTTAATGCCCGAAGTGAAGGGATCTATACTCAAAAGCAGGCATCTGGGTTTGGTGCAAAGCCTGGAGTTAGAGCATTTAGATGAGCAGATCGAAAGCCTGGCCAGGGAAGTCGAAAAGACTATTGATTTTGAAGCATTACTCGACATTTTCACGCCTATTGACAGCAGTCCTTTTCCGGTTATGCGAAGAAGAGACCTTACTGTAGCAATTGCTAGGGATAAGGCTTTTTCTTTTTATTACCGGGAGAACTTGCAACTTTTTGAAAGGTGCTGTCGGGTGGTTTATTTTTCGCCACTTACCGATAAAGAGTTACCTCAATGCGATCTTTTATATCTTGGCGGAGGTTACCCACAAATATTTCGTAACGAACTCAGCCAAAATAAGGTATTGCTTAATCAGGTAAAGAAATTTGCGCTTGGTGGGGGATGCATATATGCCGAATGCGGCGGCATGCTATATCTTTGTGAGGCCGTTGACGGGGTAGAAATGGCCGGAGTATTAAAAGGTGAAAGCCGGCTAACGGATAAGTTGCAGCGGTTTGGCTATGTTGATCTAACCCTCTTAGAAAATTGTATGCTGGGGCAAGCCGGCTCAACGCTTACTGCCCATGAATTTCACCGGTCGGAAAGTGCAATTGACTATCCGGCTAATTACCGTGTCTCTAAAACCATGGGTAACAAGGGATGGACCTGCGGCTATCGCTTTAAAAATGTCTTGGCGGGCTATCCTCACCTAAATTTCCTCGGTAACTTACAAGCTTTTGAATATATGCTCGATTATGCAGAAAATTTCCAAACAAGTTAACCCAGGGAAGAGACAAACAAGACGCGGGGACGTTTCATCTGTCTTGTAAGACGCGGGGACGTTTCATCTGTCTTGTTTTATTTGCTATTATGACAGGAATATTACTTTCTGGTTTGTTGCAGAGCGGGAGCCTGGGATATTTAATCCACATTTGCGTTGACAATTATGCAGTCGGTTTAGTCCTATAGAAAAACAGGATAAGTATTAATTGAAAAAGAAGATATTTAAAATTTTCAGCCCATAGAAATAAAAAGGATGAAACATTTTTCCTGCTTTCCTGTATATAAATAATAAGGACTGCTTTTTGGAGGCGGAAAAACTGGTTAAAGCAGCGGTAGTGAGCTTGATTAGACAATGTAAAAAAAATGACGGAGATGCCTATAACCAGTTGCTCCGTCATTATGAAGCATACCTCTACCGAATCTGCTATAACTATACTCGTAACAAAGAAGAGGCCCTTGATATGATGCAGGAAGTTTTCATCAAGATCTTCCGCGGTTTAAGGACCTTTGATGAGAGTCGGCCGCTGTTGCCCTGGTTAAAAAGGATCGCCATTAATACATTGATCGATCATAGCAACAAAAGACAGCTGGCTGAAACTTCACTTGATAGCAACTGGTCAGTAGAAAATGAAAATAATCAAAACGCAAGCCCGCAGTCATATCTGGCTTCAGCAACAAATATTGAAGAACAGGTTATAGAAAATGAAACTCTAAACATTATTGACAAACTGATCTTAGAACTTCCTGAAAAACATAGGATTGTTCTAATCCTGCGTTATAACGAAGATATGAGTTATGATGAGATTGCGTCAGCCCTGGATTGGCCTTTAGGTACGGTTAAGAACAATATATACCGGGCCAGGAAAATGCTGCGCCAAAAAATGCAAGCCTGTGAGCTGCTGGAGGTATAAAAGCATGCATGAAAAATTTCATGACTTACTGGAACAATATATTGATGGAGAGCTTGAACCGGTTGAGACGCTCATCCTGAGTGAACACCTGGCTGGTTGCCGTTCCTGCAGGCAGATGTTGAACCAGTTAAAATTAATCGACTGGGATCTTAAACATCAGTTGGCTGTTGAAGTACCCCCCGAGCTGGAATTATACCGGACTGCGGCAGTAAAAGCCCATCTGGCAACCTTAAAAACTGCCAAGCAGAGTGATCCTTTAAAAGATCTATGGCATTTGCAGAAGCAGATACTTCAGCATTCTTTTGGTTTTGTTTCATATATTCCTATCAACCGGGCTGTTTCCAGTTCTGCAAAAAAAGGTGTTGCTATTTTAGCCAAAGCAGCCGGAAGGCGCTTAAGGAAAAGCCGTCCACTTCTTGCGAGAATTATTCCAGGCCAGGCCTGATGGAGGTTTACTCCTAATGCATATTGTCATTACCTTGCTTTACATTGTTGTTATCCTGTTACTGCTGTTTTTATTCTTAGTCATTTTCATCCTGCTGGTGCCTTTTCGTTACCGGTTAGAGGGTGGTTACGATACTAACCCTTGGTTTATATTTAATATCAGGTGTTCACCAGCTTTTATTTTTGATGGCAAATGGGATAAAGCAGAAAATAAAGATTTTAAGGCAAGACTGGTGCTATTCGGAATACCGATCAAGATTGATCCAAAAATAATGGGGAAAAAAGATCAAACAGTAATTAAAAAAACAAATAGCAATAAAAAAAAGAAAAAAAAGTTGGCTTCGGTTACCCTGATTCTGGACAAGGAATTTCGGAGAAGGGGAATGGTTCTGATCAAAGACCTTCTTAGAATTGTAAAGCCCGATCAACTGAGCATTAAAGGTAAAATCGGTTTTGAGGAACCACATTATACCGGTTGGTTGGTGGCTTTTTCGAACAGCATAAATTACAGCTGTCAAAATACGTTTATCGATCTGGAACCGGTTTTTGAAGAAGAGTATTTAGTGGTTGAATCTATTCTTAAAGGGCGAGTGCAGTTAGGACTGATCATAGTCAAAGTCGGCTGGTTTTTCTTGATCAACCGACTTAAGCATTCCTCGTTCAGACCAGGCGGTAAAACCTTGAGTCCGGCTGCCTAGGTATAATAAAAGGCTTAAAGAAGTAATGAAACTTTTTTCTGTAATGACTGTATTATAAAGTAGATAGATTAAAAGGAGGAAGTAGGAATGGCTAGTGAAGTATTAAATACCCTATTCGATAAGCTGGAGAAATTTATTAGCACGGAAACTGTTATTGGTGAACCGTTCCAGGTAAGTAGCATCACCATGGTTCCAATTATCACCGTATCTTTTGGAGTCGGTGGAGGAGAAGGAGCTGGTAAGGACAATAAAGGCAATGACGGTAAGGGCGGCGGTGGCGGTGTAGGTTGCAAAATTGCACCCAATGCCATCCTGGTTGTAAAAAACGAAGAGTTAAGCGTTATTCCCCTCACCAACCGGGGCTCACTGGAAAAAATTGTCGAAATGGTTCCGGAAATAATGGCCAAGGTTGAAGGTTTCAAGTCAGGAGCTGGGTTAGACAGTGAAGAATAGTCAGCAGTAGCTTGTTGATTCAGTGGGATCAGTGGCTGCCTGATATGTAGGCAGCCAATCTTTTTTCTGGACGAACACTTTATTTAGCTGAGCACTATTGCAATGAACTCTAAATTTATGCCATTTAGAGTAAAGCGGCTCAGTTTTTTTCTACATAATTATACTTGAGTGGGCATGGTAAAATAACTTAGGGAAGACTTTGAGCATTAAAAACCAGAGAATTAGGGGCAGATAAGATGTTACCAAGGCGAAAACTGGGTAAAACCGGATACTCTGTTTCCATCTTCAGCCTCGGCGGTGAATCGATGATCGAAAGGATTGATCGCTCTAGCGATGCGGAAGCGATTATTAATCGCGCTCTTGATCTAGGTGTTAATTATATCGATACCGCCCCGGCCTACGGTTTGGGAGGCAGCGAAAGCAATATTGGCAGGGTTATGGCTTCCCGCCGCAAAGAGGTATTTTTGGCTACCAAGACTGGTGAACGCAGTTATGACGGCGCTATGCATCAGGTAGAAGAAAGCCTGGCCCGTTTACAAACTGATTATCTGGATCTTTATCAGCTGCATGATTTGCAGTCAGCTAATGATCTTGACAAAGCCCTGGCCTCAGACGGGGCGGTAAAAGCTTTGGAAAAGCTAAAGAGTGAAGGTGTAATCCGCTATCTCGGTGTCACCGGGCATAAAGACCCAAACCTAATGCTGCGTAGCATCCATGAGTATCCCTTTGACTGTATTCTCTTCCCGCTGAACGCCGGTGATATCCACTACAGCTCATTCAAAGATCTACTCCTGCCTGAAGCTGTTAAACTGCAACTGGGGATAATCGTTATGAAGGTGACCGCAGTGGGACGTATCTTCAAAGATCATGGTATTCAGGATATGAAGCAGGCTTTTGGATATACCCTTTCTCACCCAGTTTGCACGGCAATAATCGGCATTTCAACTTTAGAAGAACTAGAGGAAAATGTACGGCTTGCTGAGGAGTTTAAATTCTACAGTGAAGCAGAAATTAAAAGGTTGGAAAACCTGACCGCACCCTATACAGATGAAGCCAACTTCTTTAAACTTCACTGGTAAAGGTTAGAGGAGACATCATTATTGGAAGTTTTGGAAACGTTTCGTATTGCTGCTTTTAGTCAGACTGGTTCATAATTCAGTTAGGATTCAAGGACATAAGGCCTATTACCAGAAGAGGTGATCATTAATGGCCAGGAAGAAAGCCAGTTTTATGTTTAACACAATAGCTCCAGTTTATGGCTTGTTTTATCAGATCCAGAAAAAATACTTTACTGAAATAATTAATGGAGTTGCTAAGGAACTTGATTTAACTGATTTTGTAACGATCATTGATATTGGTTGCGGAACCGGAGCTTTATGTTCGGTCTTAAATGAAAAAGGGCTTTCAGTAACCGGTATTGATCCGGCGGAAAAGATGCTGGAGATAGGAAGGAATAAAACGGAAAATAAGGAAATCAATTTTATTCAAGCCAGTGTTCTTAAACCCTTGCCTTTTGCTGATAAAAGCTTTGATGTTGCCATCGCATCTTATGTGGCGCATGGTTTAAAGGCTGAAGAAAGAAGGTTGATGTACTCTGAGATGAGCCGCCTGGCAAGAAATGTCGTTGTAATTTACGATTATAATGACCAACGTTCACTTTTTACCACTTTCATTGAATGGATGGAGGGTGGCGACTATTTTCATTTTATACGGAATGCTGAACCAGAGATGAAAGACTGTGTTTCCGAGATGGAGAGGTGTTTTTCTGAAGTTAAAGTCGTCAATGTAGACAAAAGGGCTTCCTGGTATATTTGTAAACCAATTGCCTAAACTATTTAAGATTAGCTCAGACGAGGTTTAACTAAAAAGAATAGCACTGATTTATTTTACTTTTTTGCTCAGCAAGAACAACCTGATCAATATGTTGGGTAAGTTGATAAAAAGTGCTTTACAAAATTAATTGTCTTTGTAATAATCATTATTAGAGTTCTTTATAATGTAAAAGATTATACAAAAAAGCCAATTGCTGAAAAGGAGAGTATTGAGATGAAAGCAAGGATGAGAAACACAAGAGATAGTATGGACAGACTAAAGGTGAACAAAATTGAAACAGGTAATCATTATCCTTGTGTAAACACTGCTGTCAGACATATGTGCGAATATCATTGTAAAAAGTGTTTTTTCGAAACTGCCTATTGCTCTAAATAAATGTTTTACAGTGATTTAGGATATATATCGTGTTATGCTAATAACCATGCTTAAGCATGGTTATTTTTTATTTTTGTTTTTACCTACCTTATTTTTAACAGAGGATTAGTGCAAAAAACGCAGTATAATAAGATGTTGTAAAGTAATTTTGAGGAGGTTCAACATGTTAAACCAACCCGAACTGACTGCTAAGGCTTTGGAAATACTGCGCAATACCGACACTTTTCAATGGTATTTTATACCCCTTCTTGCTTTTGTCGTTTATATTTATTTTAATGAAATAGCCAACAAGAACTGGAAAGGGGTCGCTGCCGGCCTTTCGCTTTATATGGTGCATTGGTTCTATGAAATAATTAATGCCCTGATTCAGCACTTTTCTGGTCACGCTCTGTGGACAGTACCAGAAGGAACCAGCTTTCTTTTGCTCATTGGAGTTGGTTGGGAACTTTCGATGATGTTTGCTGTAGCCGGATTGATCTTTTCCAAGATTCTACCTACAGATCCAAAATTAAAAATCCTAGGTGTCAATAACCGGATAGTTTTCGCCCTCGGCAACGCCGCTTTCTTTTCTTTCTTTGAAATATTTCTAGCCGAAACCAATGCTTTTCACTGGGTTTATCCGTGGTGGGGATCGTTCCCAGTATTTGTAACAGTCTATATACCTTTCTTCCTAGCGGCAAATTTCGCCTATGACTGGCCACAAGCCAGGCAGAAAAAATTCATAGGCAGCCTTTTTGCTGTCAATACTGCTATGCTGTTTATATTTGCCGGAATCCTAAAGTGGATTTAGGTTGTTTACAATAGCCTCCATTTACGAGGAAAAGCTTTGCTAGACTCGTGGTTAAGGCTACAAAAAGGTATGGTTAAACCGGGGTTTCTTAATAAAATTAATGAAATGAGTTGCTTCGAAAGTCTGGAATTTTATATGTTGTCCTAGGTTGATTTAGCC
>Ga0180432_10011006_pt1 | contig 10720 bp, 10 predicted proteins | sample SS_ome_10_FD_132414 | JGI IMG/M metagenome (GOLD analysis project Ga0180432, IMG submission 132414) | Hypersaline lake sediment archaeal communities from the Salton Sea, California, USA - SS_1_MS_2 metaG | ecosystem: Environmental > Aquatic > Non-marine Saline and Alkaline > Hypersaline >...
AGCGGTTTGGCACCTCGATGTCGGCTCATCACATCCTGGGGGTGAAGAAGCTCCCAAGGGTTTGGCTGTTCGCCAATGAAAGTGGTACGTGAGCTGGGTTCAGACCGTCGTGAGACAGGTCGGTCCCTATCTGGTGTGGGCGCTCGAAACTTGCGGAGGTTCTTCTTTAGTACGAGAGGATTTAGAAGGACGTTCCTCTGGTGTTCCTGTTGTCGCGCTAGCGGCACGGCAGGGTAGCTAAGAACGGAAAGGATAAACGCTGAAAGCATATAAGCGTGAAGCCCTCTCCAAGATCAGGTTTCGTAAGTGCAATTGCACGAAAGTCCCCTGGAAGACGACCAGGTCGATAGGCCGGATGTGTAAGCGCAGTAATGCGTTCAGCTAACCGGTACTAATGGACGAATGCTTGACCGCATGTATTCAATGCTCCTAAGCAGCTCGAAAAACTGCCACTTGTATCACCATCCAACCCGGCGGCGACCCGACCGCAAAGCGGGCGCCGCCGCTTTCCGGTGGCTATATCTGAAAGGCCACACCCGTTCCCATCCCGAACACGGTAGTTAAGCTTTTAGAGCCGATGGTAGTACCACAAGTGCGAGAGTAGGCGCCGCCGGATTTTGCACAACGAAGCCCCCATGGCCGAATGCCCTGGGGGTTTCTTGTTCGCCCGCGTGACGAACCTCGCCGTCGGTTGCTATTTCCGCAGAGTTTCCCGATCTCGCTTGTCGCCCCGGATTTGAAGAGGCGCTAGAACACGTCGAGCCCGAAGTGGTGGCCCTTGTGATAGCGTCGGGCCTCGGGATAGGAGTTGTGCCACTGCCTGTTGTAGACCGGGATACGCATCTCCGGCGGATAGCGGTGGTAAAGGTCCTCGCTACTGCGGTAGTAATCGGCCCCCCAGAAATTCATCGGATACCAAACGTACGGATAATGGTACAGTCGGTTCCAGTCCTGAGTGGTGTAGGTGCGCCCCCATTGACGGCCAAACGCCTGCTGGGCCTGGGCGTCGGCAACACTGAACACGGCCAGCAAAGCGACCGCACAAAGAATGGCAATTATAGTCCGGCGGATCATCGAATTCCCCCCTTCTGGCAATTTGTATGGCCACGGCCCGCGCGCAGGCTAGACCGATTACTAAAAACATCGGCACGGATCATCACCCGCATTGAATGAATATCCGGCACAATCCGCACAAACAGCGCCAGCAGCAAAGAATAGCTGAAATGAAAACTGCGGGGCGGCCGCGGAAGAATGGGCAATCTGAGCAGACTTGTCCGGCAAAAACCACTGCCCATACTGTCCTCTGCCCTCTCAATCATCCAACGCCCCGGGGTCATGGCCCTTCGCCGGCGATTCAAGGTAGGCACTGAGCATGATCTGGGCGGCGAGCATGTCGAGCCGCCGTTTGCGGCGTCGGCGGGTCATGTCGGCGTCAAGCAGTAGTTGTTCCGCCTCGACGCTGGTGAACCGCTCGTCGAAAAACTCGACGCGCACGCCGGTCGCCTCGTGGAGCCACTGGCCGAACTCCCGGGCCTCGGTCGATTTCTGACTTTCATGGCCGTCGAGATGGACCGGCAGGCCGACCACAAACAACGTGATGTCCTCGTCGGCCACGAGTTGCCGGAACCGCCGGGCGTCCTGCTCCGGCGATGTCCGCGTGTAATTTTCCAGCGGGCTGGCGATGGTCCGGCCGGGATTGCTCAGAGCGATCCCGATTCGCACCGTTCCATAGTCAATTCCCGCGACGCGGCCGGAGCTTTCATCACCCATCGTTCATCCTTTCCCAATCTTCGCCCATCACCCACCACCCATCACCCACCACCCATCACTCATCCTTTCCCTTCACCGGCTGCCGCTTTTCTTCGGAGACGAAGTGTCCGTGCTGCAAGAACCTGAGCGTGTGCTCGTGTACTTTGACTTGATCGATCATGAAGGTATGGAGCATGGGCACAACGACGAAATCTCGGGCGCCGTCGAGCCGGGTGCTCTTGACCGTTACGGTGCCGTCGTCGTCGCCGGGCAACAAGGGGTTGAATCCGTGTTCGTCGCCCTTACCGCCGGCGACGATGCCGAACTGGCATTCGGGCGTTGCCAGCTTTCCTTCCAACTTGGCCCATTCCGCTCCCAGCTCTTGGCCCGCACGTCCCGCCACCGCCTTGAATGCGTCGTTCTGGGAGAGGGCAACTGCCGCAAGGGACCCGTGGTTTGGCGGGGCGAGCATCACAAAGCGTTTGATCGGCGGGGAGTTGCGCCGGTTTTCCTTTGCCGGAGTTTTCCATTTCGCCCGGTCCGCCAGGTAATGCCGGATTACGATATTGCCCATGCTGTGGGCGACGAAATTGATCTCCTCGACGCCATCGAGGTTCTCGATGATACGGCCGAGCGCCCGGGCGTGCGAGCCGACGTCGCGTTGCGTGCTGGGGTATCCGACGTTGAGGACCGTGTAATCGCCGTGCTCTTCGAGGTGCTTGCAGATTCCGCTCATCGCCGCGCGGGTGCGGAACAACCCGTGCAGGACGATGACGACCTTTCCCTGCATCGGCGGCAGTTCGCGGCCTTGCTTGATTCGCCCGAGTCTTGCCTTGCACTGGTAGAACGTTCCCCAGGCGTGACGGACGTTGTCTTCGTCGAGCAACCGGCAATGCCCGGTGAACACGTTACGCTGGATTCGCCACTGGTGAAAAAAGAGTTCGTCGGCCCAGAACTGTTTTCCGCCGAGCGTCGGCGTGGCAAGGTTTATGCCGCCGGCCGATTGCTGGGCCTGTAGCAAACCGGCTGCGCCGAGCCACACGGCCACCGCGAGCAGGCAGGCGATAGTCGGACCTCTTGTCATAACTCATTCCCGGGCCGTTTCCCCGAATTCATCTTCCCACCAGGCGAGATAACTTCGATTATGTAACGATCCGAGTTCTCCTGCAAGACGCATATTTCATCGCGCCCGGCCCCCGATTGGTATTTCGGCGGTGGGTGCGGTAGAATGGCCGGCGGCCAAACGGCCGTTTCGAAAGCGGGGTGGACATTTTCGCGAAGGAGAGAACCATGAAGTGCTTTGTGATGGCCGTGCTGGCGGCGGCCGTGATCGCCGGTTTCACGCGGACGGCAACCGCTGCCGAGAACGGGAAAAAGACAAAGAAACAGTTTACCCTCAACCCCATCGGCACGGTCCAAAAGGCCGGCGGCAAGACCCGGCTTGTGATCGACAAGGAGGTCGCGCCGGCCCTGCTCGGCCTGGACGGCTGGTCCCACGTCTGGGTCTTCTGGTGGTTCGACCGCAACGACACCCCGCAGCGCCGGGCGACCTTGCAGGTCCATCCGCGCGGCAACCGCAATAACCCGCTTAGCGGGGTGTTCGCCACCCGGAGCCCGGCGCGGCCCAACCTGATCGCCCTGACACTGTGCAAGATCATCTCGATCAAGGACAATGTTGTCGAGTTGGAGAAGATCGATGCCTTCGACGGCACGCCGGTGCTCGATCTGAAACCGTACATCCCCGGCTACGATTCGGCCGAAGCGACCGTGCCGGATTGGCTAAAGAAATAACCGACACGATTCATACGCCGCTGGCGGCTTCGCAGAAGGAACATCCCCGTGCGACTTCCACTGATACTGCTTTGCCTGACGATGGTTGTGTTTTTGTCGACGGTCTTTTTCGCGACATCCGGGTTACATGCCGAAGACGCCCCCTTCTGGCCGCGATTCCATGGGCCGAACCAGGACAACAAATCGACCGACACCGGCCTGTTGAAAAAATGGCCTGACGGGGGGCCGAAACGGATCTGGACCGCCAAGGGCATCGGCCACGGATTTTCGAGCATCTCGATTGCCGACGGGCTGATCTACACCGCCGGCAACATCGACGGCAAAACGGTCATCACCGCCATGGACCTCGACGGGAAGATCAAGTGGCAGGCGGAAAACGGCGCCGAGTGGACGAAGGACGTCGCCGGCACCCGGGCGACGCCCACCATCGACGGCGACCGCCTCTACCACCAAAGCCCACTGGGCAACCTCGTCTACCTTGATGCAAAGACCGGCAAGAGGCATTGGGGGCTCAATACGCTCGAGAAATTCCACAGCAAGAACATCACCTGGGCGCTGGCCGAGTCGCTGTTGATCGACGGCGACCGGGTGATCTGCTGTCCCGGCGGGCCGGAGTGTGCCGTGGTTGCCTTGAACAAGAGAACCGGGGACATTGTTTGGAAGTCGCCCAGCGCCGGCGGCGACCTGGCCGGTTACAGCACCCCCGCCTTGCACGAGTACAAGGGACTGCGGATCATCTTCGTTATGACCTCCAAGGCGGCGATCGGGGTCGACGCAGACACCGGCAAACTGCTCTGGCGATTCAAGCACATCACCCCTTTCGACGAGAACATCCTGATGCCCATCTTCCACGACGGCCGGGTCTTCGTCAGCACCCCCCGCGCCGGCTCTGTGCAGTTTCGCATCGATGTCCGGGGTGATCAGGTCTCGACCGAGGAAGTGTGGCGCTCGAAGGAAATGGACAACCACCACGGCGGCGTGATCCTCCTGGACGGCTACCTCTACGGGTCGACGTACACGTCCAACCGGGCCCAGTGGGTCTGTCTGAAGTGGGAAACGGGCGAGAAGGTGTACGTCGAGCGGGGCGTCGGCAAGGGCTCGCTCACCTACGCCGACGGCATGCTCTACACCTACGGCGAGCGTGGCACGATGGGCCTGGTCCGCGCGACGCCCGAAACGCCCCAGCCGGTCAGCACCTTCCGCGTCCCCTCCGAGGGCGAGGGCCCCTACTGGGCCCACCCGGTCGTCTGCGCCGGCCGGCTCTATCTGCGCCACGGCGATTTCTTGTACGCGTACGACGTGAAGGCAAGTCGGTAGCGCACGGGTGCCACGGGCAGCTCGTCTGCCCGTGCAGGCTTGTGCTCCATCGACACGGGCCGGCAAGCAGCCCGTCCGTGGCACCCGGCAGAAATCGACCGTCCGCTGGGCCACGAACGACGCTCTCAGAAACCGGTTGGCACGACACGGGGCTACGGTAGCTCGTGATGGCCAAGGAATTACAGCGGTGCCCCTCCAGGGAGGCATAGGCGCCCAGGAGAGGAAGTGCCCCCAAATTGACAACCAAGAAACGCGGCGGTACACTAATTTTCTGGAAAACGGGCTAGTGCTCTGTCAGAATTAAGATTTGGGGTGCCACTGCTGGCTAGTCATACGTTCGAGGGATTCAGAAGCTCGTGGAAGAAAACCGAGAAGCAATCGTGGAGGTCTGGAATGAGTGCTTTAGTCGGTGATCGCGAGGTGTTTGTCTTGGCCGTATCGTTCTCCGAAGACGCGATGACCGTTTCTCTGGACGACGGCCGCACGATCTCGGTTCCTCTTGCTTGGTATCCGAGGCTCCTGGCCGCAACGGCGGAAGAGCGGCTCCACTATGAATTGATTGGCGATGGGGAGGGGATTCACTGGCCTGACCTCGATGAGGACATCAGTGTTGAAGGGATTGTAGCGGGTCGGCGCTCCGCGGAGTGTGCCTCGTCGCTTGCCCGCTGGCTGTCCCAACGGCAAGATGCGTCGAACAAACGCATCTAGGGGAGCGCTGACGGGGGAACATTGGGGTCAAAGCTTGATTAGCGGAATAAACGGGTCAGAACTATTTTTCGCGCTTCGTTTGTTGGGTTTGTTTCCTCAGGCGGCCTCGGAGGCGTATCGTGAGGTCGAGATTCAGACGCTTTGCCAATCGTTTTACCCGGTCTGCGTTGCCATACGGCAAACGCGGTAAACGGAATAAACGAAACGGAATAAACGGGTCAGAACTATTTTTCGCGCTTCGTTTGTTGGGTTTGTTTCCTCAGGCGGCCTCGGCGGCGTATCGCGAGGTCGAGATTCAGACGCTTTGCCAATCGTTTTACCCGGCCTGCGTTGCCATACGGCAGGCCGCATCCCCGGATCCTATCAGAAGAAGCGATTCCCGTCAAGATAAATAGTTCTGACCCCTTTTTCTTCTCGCGCTTCGTTTGTTGGGTTTGTTTCCTCAGGCGGCCTCGGCGGCGTATCGCGAGGTCGAGATTCAGACGCTTTGCCAATCGTTTTACCCGGCCTGCGTTGCCATACGGCAGGCCGCATACCCGGATCCTATCAGAAGAAGCGATTCCCGTCAAGATAAATAGTTCTGACCCCTTTTTCTTCTCCCCTTTTTCTTCTCTGTGATTCGCGGTTGCCATTCAGCCCAGTTGGCTGAACTGGCAACTCGATGGACCGAGAAACTCTACGAGACGGAGAATCATGTACTCGGTCGGCCGCTCTGGTCGGACCAGGTTGGGTTCACCCTGGGCCTGGCAGAATTGCGGCTCCAACCGAACCAACTTGGCTTCTTCCGTGGTGCCGAAGTTTCCGATTGGGCACGGGCACGGCGGATGTCGCGACGCCCAACCATCGTCCACTTCGGTGGTCGGCGATGGCGTCGCCTCTGGAATCGTGGTCGCATTCTGGGGTTGATCCGATGAAGAACCGACGTGCCCTCGCTCGCGCGTTCCCGAAACATGGCGTCGGCGTAGAGATTGGCGTCTTTCGAGGAGACTTCAGCGAAGTGCTCTTGCGGGTGACAAAGCCGCGGGCCCTGTACCTTGTCGACCCCTGGGTACATCAGCCGGATACCGTGTACTTGGATGGATGCAATCGCACCCGTCGCGAATTTCGGGCGATCTATCGCAACGTCAAGCTACGATTTGCTCGCTACGCCACCGTTCATGTCATCAAGGCAAAGTCGCTACAAGCGGCCCGCATGTTCGACGATGCGTCTTTCGACTGGATCTACATCGACGGCAATCACAGCTACGAGGCCGTCCGCGACGACCTGACCGCATGGTGGCCCAAACTGAAACCCGACGGCATCTTCGCCGGCCACGACTACATTGATGAGCAACCTCGGTTTAGGGTCAAACCGGCCGTCGACGAGTTTGCGCTCGAACGCGGCGTCTTGGTGGGTGTCACGGCCGAGGATCGATTTCCCTCCTGGTACATACGAAAACCCAAATGAATCGCCCGGGACCAAACCTCATCCGAAAGACCATCTCCCTGGCGATTGCGCTGACCACGGGCCGACGCGTTAGCGACGAGCGTATTCGACGCCGAGTGGAAATTTGTTCGCGGTGCCGTTACGTCCGTACCCGCAAGACGCGCCGCGGTGGCCGGAAGCTCAACTGCGGCATCTGCGGTTGCCGGCTCCGTGGCCGTCGGGCCCTGATCAATCTCGCCCGCTACGAAGAGACCCGCCGCTGGGGATGTAAGCACCCAAAGGGTTCGCGATGGAAGGCGCACGGGCAGTAGAGTTGGGCGTCCCCCCGGGCCACTTCGGCGGTCCGGGTGTCACCAGTCGACGCGACATCATTTTGACGACACGGGCCGGCCGCTCTCGACAGTCGTAACTGCACCAGGTCGATGTGCCCTCGGAAGTTCTTGATTTCGCAAAAACTCCTGAGGTGGGGCAGACCGCCGCACGTTGTGGACAGCGGGGAAGAGGCTGCCGTCGATCATACCGCCGCACGTTCGGCCCGCTGCACAAATGCGGGCGGTGGGGCGGACCGACGCCCGTTGAGCAGTCGGCGCACTTGAACTCAGGGCGTGGACCGTCGTTCACAGATGGGGGGCGTCTCTTTTCCAGTGTCTAAGATCAAGTCGAGTAGGACCAGTTCCTGCAAGCTGCTCCAGCCGCTTGCCATTCAACGATGTCTTCACACCTCGACCCATTTACCGGGGATCGGAACCGGGTAGTTGCCCTGGGCATCCGGTTGTACCGGTGCGGGACCGCCGAATTTCAACTGGTCGGCGATTGGCGAGAATGCGAATCTAGAAGCGAGCATCTCCTTCCAGGTGATCGTGCGTCCCATGTGGGCGGCGGCCCGGCCCATGATCGCGGCCAGATTCGCGTGAATCGCCCGCTCGGCTTCGTTGTACGGACGATCCGCGCGAATGGCTTCCAGGAGATCCTTCCACTCGGCCTTCCAGGGGCTGCGCGGTTCGCGCTCGGCGGCCCAATCGATGTGGGCTTTGTCCATCTCCGTGCCCTTGTAGATGTGCACCGTGGCGCGATGCGCGTGGCCGGAGAACTGCGCCGCGCGCAGGCTGCCGTGAATGAACGTGGCGAACGGAGAAACGCTTTCGACCACGGCTTTGCCGCCGTCAGCAAACGTGTACTCGATCGAGTAGTTGGCGAGGTTCTGGCTGCAATTGTTCGGTCGGTTTGCCGATTTGCCCTTGCCCGTGGCCGACACGGGCCAGCCATCCTTGATCCAGCAGCATTCGTCAATCTGGTGGATCAACATTTCCAGCAGGATACCGGAGGAAGCCCACAGGAAGTGCATTCGGTTGCGGATTTGCCAGGCGACATGGTCTATGTCGGCCGGCGGTTTCGCCAGGAAGTTGCCCACGAAACCGCGTGTGGCGCGGATCAGGGGAATGTCGCCCAGTTCGCCGGCCCGGATCTTCTTGATCAGTGCCTGCCGAGCAACGCTGTGGCGGCATTGCAGCCCCGCGGCGATCTTGAGATTCTTCTTCTTCGCCTCCTCGCCCGCGGCCAGAATGCGGCGGCAACCGGCCGGATCGGGTGCGAAGGTCTTCTCCATGAACACGTTCACACCTTTCTCAACTGCGTATTCGATCTGCACGGGACGGCAGTAGGCGTACGCGGTGAGCATGGCCACATCGCCGGGACGCAGACAATCGATAGCGTGCCGGTACGCGTCAAAGCCGGTAAAGCGGCGATCCAAAGGAACGTCGACCCGATCGGTAAAGAGATCTTGGAGCACCTTGTGGGAACGGTTGAGACGATCTTCGGTCAGGTCGGCCATCGCGTGGAGCTTGACCGGGCCGGCTGCCACAGACAATGCGTCACGGACGGCCCCGCCGCCTCGGCCGCCGCAGCCGATCAGCGCCAGGTGGATCGTGTTATCTTCCGCCGCGTGCACCGGCGGCACGCCCATGCCGGCAAGCACCGAACCCGCGGCCAATGCTCCGCCAAGTTTGAGTACGTCACGGCGAGTGGTTTTTGGAAGTGGACGATCGGCCGGGGCGGTTTCGAAACTCATGGTCATGCTCCTTGCGGCTTTGGTTTTGTCGAGGGGACTTGCGGTATCCGTATGGCTTTATACCGTATTCTTCGTGCTGCCTACATACTCCGCCTCAGTTCTATGTGTGCCTGTAGCGTCAGACCACACTCTCAGATTTGCACGGACCGGTTCAGTGTCTGAAGCCATAAAACGCGGTTCACGATCTGCCACAATATGTTGCCACTACTCCAGCGTTGGATAAGCAATCCCGCCATTGAGCTGGACTTCCCCGCCCTCTCTCGAGTAGACACCGTAGAAGTTGGATGCCGAATCCAGCCAGACAGTGATCCGGTACATTTCCTCTCTTGTCAGCTTCAGACCATGGTGATCCTTGCTGAGAATCTCATACAGCTTTGACGCGAGCGCGCCAAACTTCCCGGGAATTGTCCGATAAGAATTTCCATAGCTCGTGAATGCATACTCATCTATCAGACTTGCATATGAACGATACACTTTGGTCCTTGAACCCTTAAAAAACAATTTAGGTTGTGGACCTTCAAGCGGCAACGTGACTATCTCGCGGCCCAAAGGCGGGCCTTTCTTGCCATTCACGCCCTTTTCGTGACAGCTGACACATTTTTTATCCAGCACCGGCTGAACAAGTCGGGGATAACTGAACGGGCTTGTCCCGTCAACATCGGGCTTCGGAACCGATGGCGGACGTTTCAATGCCATCGGTAACTTCTTCGGCTGTGCAATAGCGCTGTTTTTGGGCTCATGACAGCCCTGGCAAACCAATCTCTCCCCCGGCTGAACCCATGTACCCGAGCGCATCGACTGAATAGCCAGCCCATCCTTATCCAGTGCCTGGAAATAGAGCTCCCTCAATGCCGGCACAGTAAAATGCGCGCTGCCGTCACTTTCCACGGGAACCGTACCAACAATACGGCGGGCAAGATTAACGGAATCACGTGCCTGTCTAATGCGCTTGCCCGTTTCATGAGGATGACCGAATGACGGCACCGACATGGGATAGGTCTGATAAATACGAATAGCCTTGATGTCCGTACCTTTCGGCCAGTCCAGGAAGCTGTCGTATACGTTCATCACTGCCATTGTGCCCGTCTTTGGCGGATTCTCAGCCAGTCTGTCGCATTTTTCCCGCACTACCGGCCGTCAACGAGATCGACACTGAACGTGTCCTCGTCGAACCGGACATCTTTGACGCGTTCACCCGGCTTGATTTCCGAGCCAGCCATGGAAGGCCTCCAATAGTTCTTGCTGATGTTCGCTTATAATACGTTCGACCTCGCTGAGTTCGTGGGCCCTGAACCCCGGGTTTCGGGCCAATCCGACCGGATCGAGCAGAACTTGGCCGACTGGTCGTCCCGGTCCACGTGAACATGCGGCGGTTCGTTCGGTTCGTGGCTGTAGAAGTAGAACCGGTAGGGCCCACTTCTTAGAACCGTCGGCATACCAATATCTCCGTGATACCTGGGATCGCCCCAGCTTCTGGTGTTTCCATCCGCCTACTACATTCTACAGCATGCCCGTCACACGACGCAACCGGTATTCGCGGAGATCAGAGATGCCTCGTCGGCGTGGTGTCTACGGCGACCCCGTCCCGCGGTGCCAGAGCGATTTCCAGTACTGCTGGTCGAGTTGGTAGGGATCGACTTTGGAGTTCATGTCGTGGTCGG
>Ga0180432_10011007_pt1 | contig 10720 bp, 5 predicted proteins | sample SS_ome_10_FD_132414 | JGI IMG/M metagenome (GOLD analysis project Ga0180432, IMG submission 132414) | Hypersaline lake sediment archaeal communities from the Salton Sea, California, USA - SS_1_MS_2 metaG | ecosystem: Environmental > Aquatic > Non-marine Saline and Alkaline > Hypersaline >...
CTCCCGGTGCAAATTCAGAGAGACTTATTTGGAGATCCCGTTGCACTTCTTCACCGCGACTCCAACGAGTAGGCTCCCCACGCCAAAGTGCAACCACATCAACCGGAAAAGCATATCTGGGAAGCAATCCTCCTGTAATGAGGACTTCCAGAAGCTCTGCTTCATTACGAACCCCTTCAAGAGCCAGGCGAAGGCTATTGACGAGTTCATCAATCCAAACCGCTATGCTGTTACCCATGTTTGGCATTACCGCATAGCAGGATTCTTCAATTCCTGCTCTAAAAGAGGCGTCCTCTAGAGTTGATTGCAGTTGACTCCATCCATCAGGTGTGCACCCTCGAAACTGGCCTACGGTGCCCCAAGCTCCAAACAGACCTATGCCTTCTGTGCCAGATGCAAAGCGCTCAAGGAAAAAACGTTGTAATACAAGGGCATTTAAGTGCCGCTGGGCAATAACTTGGTTGTCGAGATGAAGACTAGGTATGCGAACGTCGCCGGTCACTACATCAGGAACATGATTGAAGTAGTATTGGTCGTGGCTTCTATCACGCGCATATGTAAGTACCGCCGCCACCCCATCTCCGCGACGGCCAGCACGGCCAGCTCGTTGTTGATAATTCGCAACTGTCGGCGGCATGTTTCTTAGACCAACAGCCATTAGATCGCCTATATCAATACCCAATTCCATAGTAGTGGTAACGCTCAGGACATCAATTCCAAGAGCCAATGGATTTTCAGAGCTGTCTCTCCCTGTAATAAACTGATCCTGAAAGTATCTTTCCCGCCGCATTGCATCTTGAGCACTTATTTGTGCTGTATGTTCCCTAGCTCTCAAACGGAAAGGATCTGGCAGGTCAGTTCGTAAAGAAAAGTCTGCTAGCTGGCGATAATAGTTGTTTTGCTGTGAACGCAAGGCTCCATGAGGGATTGTTCTGCAGGTATTTTGACACCTCATGCATACCCCTGCGACAGCCTCCGTGTTTATGTATCCGCATGCAGTACAGACGTGAATGGTATCAGGCATAGTTGAAAGCAAAAGCGAATCTAATGGGATTCCCTCCCCCCTTCGAATGCCGCTAGTGGGAATCAAAATACTCATCTCGCTTGAGTTTAGGTAGTTAGCGATTAGTTCTTCCATCAGATATTCCAATCCATTATCATTAATCTCAAGGGCATCGGCTACGGCTCTAAGATAGCGAGTGAGCCGATTTGTCCTGTTTGGCGACCAGATAAATGCATTTGGGTCACCTTGCGGCTGGTTCCTGTGTAATACCCTTCTCTCATAAACAGGCACCAAGTCGTGAGGCCAATCTTCAGGATTTGATGAGGGCGGCAATAGTAAGTTTTCGCTGCATAATATCCTCGTGACAATAAAGATTAAGTTCAATGTGTCATTTCTGTTTAAAGGACTTAGCGGAGGGATTTCTTCCAAAAAGGTAGTGAACGGCTGACCATCAAAGCCTGGCATCCAACGAGCTAGGCCCAAAGGCTCTAAAGCAATTTGACGGTCGGAAATCTCACGTCGAAGCATGAGATTGATGAATGCTTCTGACACTTGCCTCGCCGATTCTGTGCTACCTCGCAATCTGTCCCAGAATCCTTCAATCTCTCCGAATGTCGAATCGATTCCGATACTTATGGCTTTATCAAAAACCCTCCGGCGTAGTTCAGGGATTGAGAAGTAACGCATTCCAGATTCCGCCAGAACACAGACTATTAGTTGCCGGAACATATCTCTGTGATGATTTGATTCCAAGTCACCTGCCAATATAGCTGCGTCTTGACGGCCATCTGTAAATGTCAGGAGTTTTTGCCCGGTGTTTACTTCTGTTGGCAGTTCAGCGAGAGGTACTCTTCTTGATCTGGCCCTCCTGAACCAACCCACCTGTTCTGTGCCTTCGGGCTCCGTGCCCTGTTCCACATTTGTTGTTTCGCGCCCCTGCCCTTGAAGCCTAAAGGCATCTTCAATCAAAACCGAGAATGATTGATGGCCCTTCGTACGAAACGGCTCGATTATCTCTCTGCCACCAGGGCTCCTCCCTGCGTTACATCTAGGACAAGAGGAAGGAAATGGACTATGGCCTTGCTGAGTTTCTCTTCCTCCTTCATACCAGACTGTACGCGCAGTTGAAAGGTCGGTAGGATCAACTTCTGTAGTGGAAATCGATCTAAGCTGTGTTGGGTGTTCCGGATTCGGTTCTTCGATAGCAAACAGTTCGTATTGTTCATAATTCTGAAGGCCACTCTCAAGCCCAGGTTCGTAACGCCATAACCGATGTCTCCGGTCAGGTACTCCTCCAAGATAAAGTAGGCCGCAAACGTGACAACTGAAGAGTTCCAAAACCCTTGCGCCGCAATCACACCAGTCCCTAGGCGCTGCATAAAGTTTTCCGCAGGGTCGTTCACCTCTGATATCGGCATCTACTGCCGAACAATCAGGATTCATACATGCCCACAGACCAGGAAGTCCTCTATACATAAGATGTAGTCGACTCGGGAGCAGTGGGGGGGCGTCGTGATCACGTGAATCAACTCTGCCGTAAGCCCCTGCCGCCAGCAGGCCTGCAGTAGCTTCCAGTCTTTCTTGTGATGTGCCTAGGCCTACCCATATCGTTTCCGCCACTTCTCTTAGGGGTCTAGCGATCCGGGCTGTTTCGCGCCTCAAATGGAGAAGCGCCGGGTAGTTTTTTAAGGCTGCGTATAGCCTTTCCGCAGGTCCCTCTTCCTCTACATTCTCATTGATGCTATTCAACAAATCGTCTACGGACTCCTCTATCCCTCGGCCCTGCTCAAGATCTCGCTGGAACTTGATAAAAGCCCTAAATGTTTCTCCGTTTGGAGGTGTCGCTGGCTGCGGCGATGGATCCATCGTCGCACGCACAAGCGTGAAGCTATTTTCATCACGGCCAAACAGGCCCGCAGCAAAGCCGCGTATCGGGCCTTCTGCCTCCTCTCCCTCACCTAGCGTTGCGCTCGTCGCAATACATCTCAATTGATTCGGTCTTATATTCAACCGTTCGTACAATCTTCGAATTAAATATGCGATTTCGGTTCCGCGGGTCCCGGCGTAAGCGTGAGCTTCATCTAAAACGAGGGTAAGTATGTTTTGTTCCGATTCAGCCAACCATTCACGCGTAAGCTTGAAGATGGGCGCCTCTATTGGGCGCACAAGCATATATTCCAACATCGAGTAGTTAGTAATCATTATGTCAGGTGGAGCACTTTGCATGTCCCACCTACAGAGCATTTCGGGTCCGCCGGTTTGAGGCCAGCCACCTGTCAAGCGCAGGTCTTCCCCTAATGTCACCCAAGTGCTATCAAGCTCCCTTAGATAATTGTTCCATCTTTGTCTACGCTCGGGAGTGGGGGGACCAGGAACTTCCGTTTGACTGGTATATCGTCCAAAATAAATTAAGTTTCCATGCAAGTTATTTCTCTGCCAATGAATTGCAGCTGCCGATGCAAGCGTTCTGCGAAGACGTCGAAGTTGATCGTTCACTAAAGCATTCATTGGATAGAGTATTATGGCTCTCAATGCCGCTGTGCGTTGTTCATGGCGACGACTGTGCAGCCAATTATCGTTTAGGTATCGACCCTCTTGAGGTTCAGAATGAGGTGTTGCCCATGAATAGCCCTCTCTCATAATATCAGCTAAGATCGGAAGGTAAAAACACTCGGTTTTTCCAGAGCCTGTCCCAGATGCCACGATCAAATTCCCAGGGTTACCATCCTCGTTCCATGCATGTTCTACAGCCTCTTGTTGATGCCGATAAAGCGGGTATCTTTCTGTTGGCAGTCCGTAGCGAACCAGGTCCGTAAGCCCGCTTTCTATCCAGGGAATGTTGAGATCACGTAACCAACTGCCATTACTGAATTTTGGTGTTGTCTCAACGTATGGCAGTTGGGTAACAGCGCCCTCCTCCCTTAGTAGCCTCGCTCTTTCGTCGGCAACCAGCGGATTAGAGATCCGATAGGCCGTTTCTAGATAGGAGCAGAAAGTCTCCTTTAAGTGCTCGTGGACATTGTATGGGTTTCTACGCATAATATTCCCTTATTTTGCCTTATTGCAGTGGCGGTTCGTTCTGCGTTGCCACTCTTACCCCCAAATTCTCCCATGCCAGCATCTTCGCCTCATCGTATTGATCTGGCAGCAAAGTAAAAACGTTCCAGTATTGCTTTTTCCTCGGTGGTTTTGAAACGATAAAGCGCAGCCACTTGCCTATCGCATTGGGAAGAGGTCCGTTTATCCATAACTCACTCTCCTCAGCCTTTAGATACCAAGTTGTTGTGTTTGCCGCATCTAAATCAAATCTAAATTGCCACCATTGTGCTTCGTCTCGACTAATTTCGAATGTTTGCCCTTTCTCATGTAGAAAATAGCGTCGACTACCAGAGGTGTACTCTGTTCCTGGATGAAATCTAACCAGCCGATAGGAACTCATTTGCCAGTCGGGTTCTAGACGCCAACGTCCTGCCTGATAAGATACTTTCAGGTTAGGGTCATAGATTTCCCAATTTCCTGGTAGAGCTGGAGGTGTAGCAAAAACATGGCGGGGAGGCCAGAAGAACTCACCGACTTTAGGTATAGAGCTGCGCAGGACCGAGACGTCAAGAACAGTGATCCCATTGCTTTCTAGAATTGCTTCGAGACCATTTTCAGAGACCGTTTTTGAATGCAGTGTTCTCTCAATTCCGATTGGAATTAAAGTTGGAATCGCTTCTTCGTTATTTTCAAAGTGCTCTTCATAAATCAACTTTTTCTTCAGTACTGCATAACCCTGTAATGCTTCGGTCAGTCTCGTTTCCACCAAAGAGTCTCCAAATAAAGGAAAAGCCTGCCACCTTGTTAATGCGGCACCGCCTAGCACATAGGGGGGAAGAGAGTGATAGCGATTTCGGGCTCCTCTAATAATGTCGCCTCGGAGTTGGAACCATTCTAGAATTGCGACAAGACGATCGCGCAAAGAGTCAACTCCCATGTTGATTGGATACCATCTGGAAGCTTCTGAGTAAATTTGGTTGAAGCCAGAGCTTCTGTGAACCGAAATATATGCCAAAATACTCCTTGGAAGCTCTTCCGAGAGCTGGTCCCATATTCTCTGGCTTTGTTCGAAAAAAACCGCTTCCATATTTCACCTGCTCCACTCACGAAGCCAAGCCATGAATACCAACGCCCCACTGTTAAGCTTTATTTCGGTAGCGAGTTTTTGCAATTCACTAAGTGTATATTGACGTTTTTGATCTAATTCGAAGTAGACGCACGCAGTAGCTACTCTCTCTAAGTGGTCTATCCAATCTGAGGTGGAAATTTCATCAGATGATTCTCTCCAGCATTGGAGTAACTGCAATGCCCACGGCCTCACTAAATCCGGAATTAACTGCTCCCCATCTTGCTCACTCGCCTTCCTCATTAGCTTTACCATAGCTCGCAGGACATCTAGTGGATCCCAAAAGATGAGAGTAGTGCCTCGCATTTTTGACCAGGGCCCCAATGCGATAAAAGTTCCGCAGGGATGAAAGCTCATTGGGTCATGTAGTTTGTTGCATTTTTGGCAATAAGAAACCTTATCTCTGAAAGTGACTAGAAATCCTTGGCTTTCTAATGGTGACACTTCCGCTTCGATCGAATATTCATCCCAATGCAGTATAGTCGTGAGCGACTCACGAGTAACAAGCGCTTGAAGAAATTCTTTGGTGTCACCAACTTGGGCATTTCCCAGAGTTCTTGGGCTTCTCTCCAACTCATCGAGCCGTTGAATTTCCAAGGAAATGTTAGGTGCCCATCCAGTTGGCATCAAGACCTTAATTCGTTCTAGGAAGATTGAGCCTAATCGTTTGAGACGAGCATGCCCAACTGGCGTTTCACGCGAGCATAAACCGCTGAGAGGTGTGCAGGCAATCAAGTGGTCCAAATCAAGTGGGCGGCTTACGCCGCTTAATTCCTCTGACCAGTGTACCCATTGATCCCAATCGCCAGACAAGTCTTCGCCATTTAAGGATTCAAGTTCTGGGGCTCCAGGTAGTGTATTTACAAGCCAGGGTGTCGGGAGGGCTTCAAAAGATTGAATACGAGAAGAAAAGGCGATCCACCTTGCATATCTTCTCTCTGCATGCAAACTGGCCTCGAATTCTCCCGAAACTTCTATTTTCGATTCGGTACTCCATATTTGTTTTTTCCAAGGTGTCAAGCCAAACATAGAAATGGATATAAAACAGCCGGGAGATGTATTTTGCGTTTGGCCACAAATATAGATCTTGTCATCTCCATGCCATTCAAAAGTCCAGTTGTCAATGTACGGCGCATCGGCGAATTCGAGAACTTGAGATGAAATTGGCTCGAATCGAGCGCAGACTTTGATTACTTCCGATGGTGGCAAAGGCAAGCCTAATTCCTCAAGACGAAAAAACAATTCTCCTTCCTCATTGGCCGAACGCATGCACCAATACTCTTGTTGCGCAGCCCCGATCCAGATGACTACGGGAACTTCGGGCCAAGCAGTAACTTTGAAAGCGCCTTTAGTAAGCTGTTGCCGATTCAAGCGTAGACCCTCATTGACTTCTCCGTCCGGGGCCACGAATTGGAGCGTGAGTTGAAGGTCGGAAGGATTGCTTCTGGGTTCTGGCACAACTTTAAAATCATACGATGTGCCTTCCTCAAGAGACAGACGAAATATGTCACCTGTTTCCAGGTTTACCTGGCTCCAATCGGGAATCAGGATGACCGGTAAGTTATTTTGTTTTTGTGCCAGTTAGACGGAGTCAATTGCCACGTACTTACCGTTTCTCCAACATTTCAACTCGGCCTTGACGGTGCTGCCCCACTGTCCTGTAACTTGGAAGAAGGGAAGTGAGCCCAAGGCAAATGAATCCAAGTTGCCTTGATCGGATATCAACTCTCCGCCCAATGCTTGTGCCCGTGGTAGATAAATATCAGTAAGTCCCGGTAAGCTTAAACCAGCGGCTGCTTGTGCGAGCAAATCATTTATCTCCTCGAGTCTAGCGTCAAACTCGCTACGGTCAGCATCTTCCAAAGGGTCACGAGCCGTAACAAGAAGTGTGTCATATCCTGCCCACGATCCTTGCGGTGGGCCTAGTGGTATGCAATTTGAGAAGATAGCTGAGACCCATTCCTGCTTTAATATTTGGTCTGGCGCAAGCAAGTAATACTGTTCCCCGACTGCCCATTGACGAGTCCGTCGTCCAGATCCGATTCGAAATAGCAAGGCGCCGCGTTCACGCTTTGTTTCAAAGGGTGAAGAGAGTACTGAGACTCTTATCCTATCGTTGTCAGTTGAAATTATGGCAGATTGATCCCAGAAAGGTTTACTCAATGGGAGAGTCATGCTTAGTGTATGAGTTGAATCTTTCTTTGGATCATATATTGTTTGCAGACTTGCCTCGGTTTCTCCGAAGCGAATACTTATTTTTTCCATTCGGCCTGGCCAGAGGGTCTCGCTTAGGACAGCTTCAAGCTGGGCAGAATTTGCATTGTATCGAATACGTACTTGTGGCCGTTTTTTCTTAACAACGTAATCGCCAATCTGTTCCTGGTCCAACTCATTAAAGTGTTGTATTAACCAACGCCTAGCGAGGTCTGCCAGAGAAAAGGAAACTGAATTATCAGGATCTAGCATTTCGCGAAGGCGATCATTGGCGTAAGCTGACGTATCGAGCCAGTCAAGAAGATCAAGCAGGAAATCATCAATTTCGCAGGTAAGCTGATAAGGGAGTTCTTCTAAAGTAGGATCCCAATGTTCTTTCAGCGCTATGCCGTAGGATCGCAACAACTCTAAATCTCTCGGTAGAAGGCCGGCATGAGCGATTGGCCACTTAATATTCGCTCGACCTTCTCGTGGATAAAACAAAGCTCTGTCTGTCTGCAAATAAAGGCGCAGCCAAAGATTTCGGAAATCGCTAGCTAGGCCAACTCGCAAGGTCCCTAGGTCTATTTGATTATCCAAGACCTTCTCGCAGAATTCAGGCCAGTACCGGTGTGGTCGTCCCCAGTTTCGTGCCACATAACGCATCGAGTACAAGACGGGTAGGCTCTGCTCCGAAGACATTGATTGAATACGATGCCGAATGGGCCCTGCAGTAGTTGGCGTTTCCAGGCCTCCTAATAGGTATCCCCTTACAGCACAGAATAAATCGCTAGCTTCACTCTTGGACAGTTCCCTGCTTCTGGGGGCTAGTAAGAAAGGCCGAGGCAGGCTAGGGGCATCCAAACTAAAGCCTTCAGGCAGGCCCAGGATTTTGTATATCCGCTGAATCCATTCTGCCCAGTCCATAGCAGGCTCTCAGATGGATGCTGGCAGCTCTAGCCTTTTATTCCCGACTAGCTTTGATGGGGTTTGCTTGCAGAGTAGATCTGGTTCAAGACAGCGGTACGATTGAGATTAACATAATCAGGCTTTCGGCTAGCTCTACGTTCCATCTACCTATTCTTAAAGAAGTCGACAATATAGTTCATAGGCATATCGTAGAATTCTGGCAGGGTGTCAACTCCACGAAGAAACTCCTTCAGGTTTTTGGCAAGCGATACAGCGTATAACTCGCGTTCAATGCCATGCCTTAACAAATCCTGCGACATTCCTATTTCTTCCAGACAGATGCGGGCCAAGCGCATTTTCCAGTTTGGCCTTGGCCATATCTATGTCTATGTACGATAGGATGCCTGATGCCTTCGAGATACTGTTTCATGGCAGCATAGGTACCATTGCTCAGATGAAAATGGCCCCAGCCTATTGTAGAACCTATACGTTCATAAATAAGCCTGTCCCCAAGAACAATTCGATTGTATATAGATGATCGTCCCAACGCAGAAGTAGTAGTCAAGAGCACTAGAGAAGGATCCTTGACTTTCCCTCGGATTATCGTGGGCTTATCTTTGTATTTCGCTTGCACTGTCTCCCTAACTTCATTAGAGGCCGCTAGAAGGGCGACTAGTTTACCGCAGAGAAGCTCATTATATGGTGGAACTGAACCTAAGATGTAAATATCCATTACATTATACAGTCGCTCAGCACGTTGGCGATGATCCCATTCAATCCAATCATCACGCGCTTTAAGATTAAAAACGGGATCACCGAGGGCAAATAATCCAACTAGTTTGCCATTGTATTCATCAATTACTAGGAATCTCAGTCTCCGACCAAAGCCATGAGAGACAGGAGCACTCCAAAGAAGAGTGGCGAAGCGGAATAGATCTGCCTCTTTGGTATCGGGTTTCACTTCGATTAGTCGAGGCCTGAGGCCAAGGACATTTATCTCTGATCCATTTGCGAAATATTTTATCAGCCTGTCGTTTTTTGCCTCCAAGAACTTTTCATTTTCTTTAAGCTTCGCTCGGCGTGCGTATCGGTGAAGATACCTTATCGCACTTTTTTCTAATTCCCTATCATGAATCACCCTACCGTCTCTCTCGAGGATGAATCCTTGTTGGTGAACTTGTCTCCGGACCAATCTTCTCAGTCTTTGGTTCATCCAAACTCTCAGGGCATAGACCCCGGGTCTAACCCGGTAGAAATCACCTTTTTTAGGTCCAAGACCCTGAGAAAGAACCCTAAACGCAACACCCTTCAAGTCCGGTGAAGAAGATACTAGCCATCCGCGGTCTGTAGCTTCATTCGCGATATCTGAATAATGCATAGGACGCTTGTGCTGTCTCAGGACTTTTATTATAGCTTCACGCTGAGTCATCTTACTAATTTCCCGCAACTCCATCTTTAACTAAGGATCTGTACTTTGTGAGCGGCAGTACGATGAGCGGGTCAAACCTCCGTTTGACCTTTGCTCATCTGGGCTCTTACTTAATCCGGGTAAAACTACTCCACTACTTTAGCCGCACTGACGCATTTTTGTGACTTGATTGGAGTCATTCCGATAAGTTGTGCATAGATATCACACCTTTTTGTCAGATCCGGTCAAAGGGTTCGAAAAAAAACTCCACCATCCCTGTGGAAGGTGGAGCTATTGCGAAAGCAGACTAAAACAGATATGGGCCATTGCGATCTCTCAGTGGCTCAATGATATTGTTAACTCCTTGAGATTAACACCCTTGCACCCTCAGTTTATCAGTCAGAGATCAGGTTGGATGCTGTTTCAAATCAGCGCCACGTGTACTGTCGGTCAATGGGAAGCAAACTTTAGCAAAACTCAGCCAAAAAGTCCAGGAAACGAAACTGCCTAAATTGAAAAGCGGTCCCTTTGACTTTTCTTCCCCTTCTTGCCATATCCACCCCTGCTGCGTGAATAGATAAGGAAAATATCGGCGCCAACCTCTTCCTTTTGAGGTCGCAAATTGCGGCCTCAAAGAAACAAGTTCGTCAAAATAACGATTATAGAGAAGGATCTATTATTATGTCATTTATCATAATTATCTCAGGTGAGCTAATTCATAATTCCCTGATCGCGACTGCTTTATATTCACCAATGAGGCCTTCATCGGCAAAGCTGAAGTAGCGGTTGTCTCCGATAATGATATGATCAAAGAAGCTGATGCCGGTTGCCTTGGCTGCCATCATCAGGCTTTTGGTAAATCTCTTATCAGCATCACTGGGGGTTATCGAACCGGATGGATGATTGTGGGCAACAATGATCGATGGGGCGTTGTACCGGATTGCCAGTTGAATAATATCTCGAATGTAAGGATTCGCCTGGTCAACAGTGCCATACTCAATATCCATGACCTCTGAGACGGCATTTCGCCGATCAAGCAGGA
>Ga0180432_10011009_pt1 | contig 10719 bp, 12 predicted proteins | sample SS_ome_10_FD_132414 | JGI IMG/M metagenome (GOLD analysis project Ga0180432, IMG submission 132414) | Hypersaline lake sediment archaeal communities from the Salton Sea, California, USA - SS_1_MS_2 metaG | ecosystem: Environmental > Aquatic > Non-marine Saline and Alkaline > Hypersaline >...
CCAACTAACTTGTTATGCTCGGTAGTTCGGTATCCAGAATTGATAACAAAAGGTATCTTAGCGTATTTACGCGCCTGGTGTAATTTATCTAAAAATGATTCTTGCATTTTATTTCCGCTGCCTTCTTCCAAGTGGCTATCAAATTCATCGCAGCTAAAATATTCATATTTCTCCCAATCAATCATACTTTACCTAATAAACGCATTATGAACCAAAAAATAGTAGAGGCAATAATACCAGCTATAAACCAAGAAATGCCAATGCGCCACTTCTCAAGCCATCCTACAATACCTGTTTTTTCTTCTACTTTGGTTGCAGATTCATATTGTGATATTTGGCTTTCAAGCTGATTAATCTTAATTAACAAACTTGCCTTTTCCGTTTCTACTTCCTTGTAGCTTTCAATAACGCTGTCACACTTTGTGGTTACGTTTAAGCTACCATCTTCAGCAGTAATGGTAGTATTCCCAGCTTTTACTATAAAGTTCCTTAAAACGCCTCTAATGCTGTCACACGGCTCTTTTATCAAAACATTATTGGTAACAGGATCTTTAACCCTTATAAATATGGTATCTGTTTGCCTGGTAGTTTCAATAATGGTATCAACCCGATAAACGGTTAACACGCTATCGGAAGTGCTAACATTACTACTTGTAATGCTGTGCTTGCTCTTGCAGCCTATAAGCCCAATGACAAGAAAAACAAAAAGGCACTTATTAACCATACTGTTAACCTAATAAAAAAATATAATAATCTATCGCTGGTTATTTCATCATCAAATTTACCACCGCTGCCAATGTATAGCCAATCGTTTAAGTGATAGTAGCCATAAAATAATTCAAAGATAAACCAACGACTCGCCAAGCAATAGAGCAAGAATCCTCCAGCGGCAATTACGCTATCAGTAGCTACAAATAATGCTATAATCAAGCATAACATTGCTTGCTGTATTTGAATCAAACGCTTTACAGCATCACTCCTTTTAAATCTTTCTGGGTGAATGCTGCCGTTTTGCAATTTAACCCTTTGCGCTTCGGTGTTGCCGTGAACTACCCAAAGGCAGCTAATAACAACAGCAGCAAATATTACTAAATCCATTATTCAGATCTCTTAATGCCAGTTACCTTGTCACCAAGTTTCAACGCAGAGGCTACACCACATATCGCAGTAATGTAGGCAATAGCTGCGGTGCTTCCTTCTGTTTTAAATACAAAAATGCCCATTACCAAGGTATAGGCAATCATTACCACAAATACTAACCTGGTACTGCTAAAATTGCCGTTTTCGTCTTGTAAAAATTTGTTTTCTTTTTCTTCCATATCGCTTATTTTTTTTATTGCTTGGAAACTTTGATTAAATCATTCTGTTTAATACTCAAACTTTCTAATGTTTTAATTCGTTGTGCATAATAATTAAAAATAGAATCCAAATAATAACCGCTCCAAATAGCGTTAGTATCTACGAGGCCATCTTGTAAATTAACCGGAATGTGTGGCTCTTGTCCTCCGTTATTAATACTATACACATTTTCTAAAATAGGCACGCCGTTTTTATAAATGCTAAATAATGAATCAAAAGGGTTTACCATATTGACCTCTTGACCATAAGCAGAAGCCATAATAACAAATAAAATAATAGTTAATATGCCTTTGCTTTTCACTTGTTACGGCCTTGAGTCTAACCTAATTAATAGCCTAATATCATAGATTTCCAAGTTGCCAGTATCGGCAGTAACCTTTATTTTGCAGCCATTAGCCACAAACGTATCTAAGCTATAAAGCAAGATTGTTTTAGATTCTTGCGTTTCTACTCCTGCACCTTTAGGAAATACAAATGTTTCACTACTGGCAATATTAGGAGTGCCTCCAGTACCAATATCAAATGCTATTGTGGCATAACCTGTATTATTACTATTCTTAGCCTTAAAACTAACCCTTACAGTATATGATGCTCCGGTAGTAATACCCAATATTGTACTATCCTGCTGGCTAAATAAACTATCTACGCCATTAGGCAAATAATTAGTTACTAATGCTGCTGTCATATCTGCTTTAATAGGTAGCGTTAAGGTGCTGCCTTGAGCAACGTAAAAACTATCAGCAGCAGTAGCATAGGCGGTGTCTATATAGTGCGCCCAGCCGTCTTTGAAAGAGTAGAAAGATATAGTGTCGTTAACTTCTGTTTTTGTCGCAACTTCTTGATTATTTCTTTGAAGACCACTAAAGTTCCAATTATACCTTACAGCCTCTACGCTTTGACCAAAAGAAACAAAAGCAATAAGCAAAAGTGATATAGTAATTAATAGCTTCATTCTGTCAAAATCTTTATTTCGTTATTTGTTAATCTTATTGCCCATCGTATTAACTCATAGTAAGTTACCGTTCTTTGTGTCGCAAAAAACCATTGTGAATAATCTTGAGTATAATTTACGCCCTTGCTAATAACATTAGATCCATTTAGACTAACTCTAATTGTATCAGATTCCCACGTTAAAGCAATTCTATCTTCTGCGGTTGGCAGCCCAATAAACGTAGTATTATTCTCAACCAAAAATAAACTATCATTTATACGTTCTATTTTTACCGTGTCTGTTCCCCGAAGTTCAAAAATATCGGTATCATAATCACTTGCAAAATTCACTAATATGCTACCAGTGCTATCGCCTGGCAATGTTTGCGTTAAGGTATCTTGACCATAACCTGCTGTGGCAAAAAGTAATATGTAAATTAAATGTTTCATTCTGCAAATTTGTGATATGGTGTTGCTGGAAAAATCTCTAATGCCCCAAAATTTTCTTCATCTTTTAACATAACATCAACGTGGTATCCCTCAACAAAGGTAGCTTCTACAATCACATTGCCATCTTGGTCAATCTGTGCAGGTGTATCTATAATTTTGCCTACATAAACCACCGCATGAGTTCGATTAGTTTGAGTCAATTCGCCTTCAACTTCTTGCAAAATGCCTCTTTGCAATAAATCTGCCTGTGCCGCTTCCTTGTCTGTATATTTTAGCTTATAAATATTTCTCATTGTGTTAAGGTTTGTAATTCTGCATTGGTCAGTCTTGTTGGAAATACTGCTAATTGTCGGATGCGTCCGTAGAATGGAGCCGTAATTCCTGATGAGCTAAAATCCACCCTTGTCAAAGTGCCACTACTAAAGGTGCTGCCACTTGTATCAGTAACCACTTGAACGCCATTAACCCAACCAGTAAAATCATTTGTCGCATATCCTAACGCTGCCTTTAAAAAAGTATTATCTGACCAAGTACCTCCAGATGCATTTAACTGTATATTTCCACCTTCACCGATAAAAAAAGCAACTGCCGTGGTAACATTGTTTTTACCTATTCGCACCCAATTATTTAAAGTGCCATCTGATAAACTTAAAGATCCCCCATTACCATCAGCATCAAAAATACTTGCCTCCCAAAACAAAGTGCCTTCGCTATCTCCTAACAAAGCCGCAGCACCAGTCAAATTTATAACGTCTGCATTTCTTGTGACCGTTGTTCCAGACGTAGGTATATAAGAAGTAGCGTATGCCCCCGCTTCTAATTGTGCGCCCCAAATATATGCTTTTGCTTGCGCTTGCGCTGTTGTGTTTGGAAATACGGGTGAACCATCAGCATCAACTAATGAAAAAAATGGAGCCCTACCTGTAAGGTCTGTAGTGCCAATATCTAAGGTAGCACTTATTCTAAACCAACCATTACCAGCATCTTCGATAGAACCCGTAACTCCCCCCGTAGATGAACCAACCGCTCCGTTTAATATATCAAGATAAACTACTCCTGAATTATCAAATTGCTCAAACGTAAGTCTTACCCATTGAGTATTAATATATTTAACATAAAAGCTCTGGGTATTAACCCCTGCTGGCAGCGTAATACCTGTTATTCTGGCATAAGCTATGCTAGTTGTTCCATTGCCTTGTATTAATGAACCTGTGGTGTCGCCTCTTGGTGAAATTGTTTGATTGGCAGTAATGATAGTCCCACCCAGAGTCCATGTAGTTGTAAAATCCTCACTATGTGTAACAATATTCGTGCGTTGTGGCTCAAGCAATAAACTTGGGCAGCCTCCACCAGTATAATCTATTCTCGGCACATTGGCAGCAACAGATTCTATTAATCCACTTGCATTTACCCTCGTAGCTGTGGTTGCCCTTGTAACGCTAAAATCTCCACTTCCATCATTTGGAAATATTGAATATAAACTTCCAGCCTTTGCCCCATCAGGAATTAGCGTTATACTGCTGTTGCTTACATTATACTCTATTTTATTTTGAGTGCAAGTATCAATACTATACAATGTAGCGGTGTCGGCTTCTACCCTTGATCGGTAATAACCATAATCAATATAACTGAATAACCTTAATCCTGCCTTTTGTTTATTTTCTTGAAAATCTATATTTGGGTAATAACTCGACCATTCAAACCAATCACCCTCATTATTTTTTCCGTAAATTTTACCATTTCTGGATAAAGTAAAGTTTGCACCTTTATTACTGTAAGTAACTGCTGAATCTGAATTGTCTGCTATCCATACAACTTCCGCATCTTGGTAGGCATTGCGGCCTGATGATAAAGTAGTATTTAATAGCCTACTTACGCCTTGTGCTGCGTTGTTTATTTCTTCAATATAAATAGTTTGCTTATCAACCGCTCTATAATGCTTATTTAAAATAGGTTGGCTATTAGGATTGTAGGTTAGTTCTAAGGCGTTAAATTCTGTGGTGTCTGTCTTAGTGCCGATAACTGCGGTTAAATCATTTCTAATAGCTAACGCTGTGTCTTCTAATTCCGCACGCCTTGTATAACTATTTAGCATTGACGCTGTATCATTTCTACTGATATAAGCAGTAAGCATAGTTGCAGTATCACTACGTTCTATAAAAGGAGCAAAAGCTGTTGCGGTGTCATTCCTATTAATATATGAATTAAGCATAGATGCCGTATCGCCTCTTTGAATATAAGATTGCAACATAGCTGCTGTATCAGTTAATTGCAATACATCTAATTGAAGATTAGTGCGTAAATCAGAAATGCTATCTAAAAATTCGTTGTATCGCGTATAAGTTGCAAGCATTGCAGCGGTATCAGACCTATTGATATATGGCGTTAGCATAGAAGCCGTATCACTTGCGTTTATAAGACCTATTCCATTAACCCCTTGAAGAGCCATATAGCTATTAAACGTGGTCATCAAATTAAAAAAGTCTGTGCGCTTGATTGGCCCTCTGGCTTCGGCTAATACGCTATCAATGTAAGCATACATTTCGGTACTATCGGCCGGTGTAGATTGCGAAAAGCCTTTAAAAACAAAGGCCACCATAAATAATAGGAAAAATAACCCCTTTTTCATCCGTATCTATTTACGAACCTGGGGAAGGTGTAGCAAATATACAATATTATTCTGCGTATGGGTAAAGCATACATTGACCTCGCAACTTGACTTTTTGTACTCCAAAAGTGTTGTTTGTATTTAAGTGACATCTTACATTTACCGGAAAGGGTATTGTGTTTGTTAGTAGATTGCTTGCATCAAGGCTAGTATATTTTAAAGTATCATTTAAATAATATCGGATTGTTGATCCGTCATAAACAATATTGAACTTATCGCTAGAATCAAATGCGTAATCCTCAGTATATTTTTGAACTCCGCCTTCATATACCTTTATACGGCTTTGTCCTGCGCCAACGTCATCAATTAAATACCATGAATAATCTAATGTTGTAGCCGTAGTACTACCCGTTCCTGTGGCGGTGTCATTAATCCCAACAGCCACAACGGTATCGCTAATACCGCCTATACCTTGGTCAGTGGTGTAAAACTCTAAATCAAAATACCCTCCTAACAATATTTGCTGGCTTTCAATAGACTGATTACCTGTGGGCTTTGATACTGAGTTATTAGGTTTTCCATTATTTAGAAGCGTTGTAAATGAGGTTCCAGCCCAATAAATAAAATCATCATTGGCAATGCTCACAAAGTCCCCGCTAATCTCTTTTAGTTTTGGGATAAATGTCATGCTGTTAGGTATGAGAATATCATCACCAAATACAAAGCTATTATTGAAAAAAGCATCACTTCTAAAAGTGAGGTTATAAAGCTTGCGCCCTTTTCTATAATGCTGTTTTAGCTCATCAATAAGTAGTGCTTCTACCGTTGTTAAATTATCTTTTCGGATAACCTTACAATTGGAAAAGTCCGCATAATCGCCAGCGGTTCCGCCTTTTGTACCTATATGTATATAAGTTGTTCCGGCAGTAGCTGTAAATTCAAAAAGTAAGTATTCTTGGTCAGAGGCAGTAGTACTTGTCTCACCTAATGATGACGATGCCCAAATAATGCTAGTTGAGTTTTCTGCGCCAAACCTCCAAATCCTAGTATTAGCATCAGGAACAGCATTAGTTAGCTCAAGTATGGCTATATAGTCCTCACTACCCACCGTTGTAATGGCCTGATAGACACTATCATCACTCATCGCTGATGTGGCAATTCTAGTTAATCTCATAGTGCCGTCAGCATTTGGTGTTGTTGGTGTTATACCATTGGCAGTCCAATTACTTTCATCACCATTCTGAAATTCACCCCCTGTAATAAGATCTAAAACGTCAAGAGTCTGTGATCGTAGTGTTGTTCCAAATTCTTGAGCATTGGCTACTAACCCTTGAAAGAAAACATTTTGAGAAACTCCATTAAAACCCGCATATTTAAACTGGTTAATATCTTGGCTGTCTGCCAATGCCGTTGGCGGCTTGTAGCTTAAAACATTTTGCTCTGGAATGTCAAGTACATAAAAACTATCATTAATAATATCTTCGGTAAAATCTGCAACTACTGTTTTATCTGCTCTGCTTGAATTACTAAAGTCAATTGATGACGGGCCAGATCCAGTACTTTTGGTTAATGTGCCTTTATCATCAGGGTCATTGCTTCCTGATATTCGCTGCATCCATATAGTATCATCTTGCCTTATCCTATAAAAATTTCTTTGGCGTTGTGTTAAATACCCTGGAATAAATATAACCTCAAAAGTGCTAGAATTATTGGTGTAGGTATCACCTACGGTTAAAGTATTGGTGCTATCTAGTATAGCCTCTGCTGCTGAGAATATAAACGTATCAGCCGGGGCATTGCTAAACAATAAAAAATTGAGCCTGTTATAAACGGGTTGAGTTCTGTATGAGCTTGGTTGTGTGTAAACATATTCTACATCTTTTTCAAAATCCACACTTGTTAGCCCAGAAGTTGGCTCCATTGTGCCTACGCTTAACCCAGTGTCGTAATTGTATTCTTTAAAATTAGAAGATCCAAAATAACGCTGCGGAACGTGGTCAATCCAATACACACCGCCCTCACCCATAAATATACGCAGGGCATATTTTCTTAGTATGGTTTCTAAGTACTCATACCAATTGGATATATTTTGGTAATGGGTAATACTCCAAATATAAGCTTTAAAATACTGGCTAAACCAAATATCTATCCACTTCAAATTAGACCTTACTATCTCATCGCCGTTATTAAATAAACGCGACATATAAAACCCGCTGCGGTCGCTGTTGTTATCCCGAAGTAATGTTTGAATAATGCCAATAGCACTAAGTCGTGAAGGATAGCCAACGCTATTTTCCAATAGTGCCAAACAGTCTGCGGCCTGCACTGTTATAAGTCCATTATATCTTATGGGTTTACTTAACTGCTCAAGATACACAAACCCTCGCCACTGTATAACGTCATCCTCTTTTAGAACTACGGCAAACTCAAACATATCCGCATTCTCCATATCTTCTAATAGAGCTTTCTCAGCGTCCGTGCGAACAGCAAAAGCAAAAGATATTCGGCTTGTTTTTATAGGGTCATAGGCATCAGAATCACCGCCTAAATATTCAATTCTCACCCTTTGGCTATCATCAAGGCGTAGCGTAGTAACGCCGCCGGTATGCCCATTTTGCCTAATTTCTAGTTTATAGGTATGAGACCCATCAACATTTCCAAACGTGCCTCTAGCTCTTACGGGTATTAGTGCCATTATCTAAAATTATTGCGCCTATTTTGTGCTTTCTCTAAATAAACGATAAGATCATCGCCAGCACCTACTATTCGCGCTGACATCATACCTCCTCCGCCACCGTTTATCATGTTGCCTAGCTTGCTTAAAGGAATTACGGCCTCGCTTTCATTTCCCTCGCCTATCATGGCTAAGGTTGGTCCGGTAACAATGCCGCCTTTAGCTAGTCCTGGTATTGATGGTATAGCCAACCCTAAACCACCTGTAAGGCCACCAAAAAGACCTTTGAAAAGAACCCTAAAGATTAACATTTTAACAAGCAGTTTTGTTAATTCTATTAATACACTTTTAATCGAATTGCTCATAGACTTACCAAAGTCCTCACCAGACATCGCAGCACTTGAAAAGGCATTTATCATTGTTTCACCAAAACGCATAGCTGCGCTTTTACCTTTATTTATTTCTCCGGTGTACTTTTTAAATTCATTGCTTACTTGTTTAATTAGTTCAGGAGTTTTTGGGCTTAATCCACTTGCGCCCATTCCTTTTGGCTGTAAACTAATTATTTCTTCTGTTGGTCTGCGTTGTGGGGCTATTGATTTTTTTACTTCTTTAGCATTTTGTTTTAGTGCTTCTGTTTGATTTTCTATTGCTTTAGTTGCCCCCTCAATAGCTGATGCACTATCTATTTGATAACCCGTCACTTTTCCAAACACTGTTGACCATGCTTTGCCTAAAATGGTAGTATTCGCTATTGTATATCCTAATTTTTCATACCAGGGTACTGTATCATTACCTAAAACACCTGCTAAAGTATCAAGCCTTTTAATTAGCTTAGATGCTAAGTCTAGCATATTTGCCATTGGCCCACTATTTCCCTCACCGATAGTATTGAATAAATTATCAATGGCATCATTTAAGTTGCTAAACTTACCCCCTAATGTTTCGGCTATCTTAGCGTTAGCACCTTGCACTCCCTCTAACTCTCCTAAGGCTAAGATGTATTGTTGTATAGATTCACTAGTAAAGTCAACTTGAGTCTGAACACCTTTAAAAGTAAACGTAACTTGATCTCCAGATTTCTGCGCCCTAATACCAAACTCTTTAAGCCGTTCAAATTCGCCTGTTTGGGCATCAATAATAGCTTCTGTAAGTTGGTCAAAACTTTTACCTGTTGAACTGGCAACATCACCCATCAACCGCATCTCTGCCATAGTCGGGCGAAATCCTTGATTTGCAAGCTTTACAAAAGCGCTAGTAAGTTCTCTAACACTAAATGGAGTTTCCGCTGCGAATTGTTTAATCTGATTCATTGCGGCCTGTGCTTCTGATTCAGAACCTAAAGTATTAGAAAGAACGGCAGCCATTTTTTGAAACTCAGCAGTAACATTAAATATCTGCTTTGCAACATTAGTGATAGCACCCACCGCAAAAGTACCAGCAATAATGCCCCCGATTTGCTTACCCCAGTTAGACCAGATTTGCTCGGTTTGTTTGGCATTTCTTTTGTTTTGGGCTTGAAACTTCGCCATTTTGCGCTCAAAGTCTGTTAGCTTTGCGCCTATCTCAACATTTAATTCGCCAACACTTATAGCCATATCTAAGTATTTTTATCTATTTGGTTGGTCATTGTGTTTGCCTCAATTTCCAAATTTTATCAGCTATGCGCCGTTCTTCATCCGTTATCGGCTTATATTCTCTCGCTGGCCTTTCGTCAATCTCTGGAATTTTCCAGCTATCAAAAACCTTGCGCCCTCCCCAAACACTAGCTACATTCCTGAAGTTCGCTTGCTCACGCGCTAAACGCATCATATAGCCCTTACAGATATAATGATAGTCCGCCCACGTTAACCCTCTTAGGTCACGCCGTAAGTACCCCATTTCAGCCGCAAAAGTAAGTAGGGCGGGAATGGTTATCCTGCGGCTTTCTCCTTTCCCGGCTCTCCGTCATCAAGTACTACACTGGCCTTAACGTAAACATCCATAGCCTCAGCCATAATCTGCTTAGTTAATTCAGGGTCATTGTTCAACTCATTAAACAATTTCCGATAACTAAGCGGAAATGATGGCTCTGCCGTCTTTAGCGCAACATGGCAAAAATGAACAAGGTTACGCATTGCCGTAGTGCTAATGCGCTCATCCTCCTTGCCATTCATGCCAAATAATACTTGCAAATCACTTACCTCATCAAGATATTTGAATCCGCAAGCTTCAACAAATTCAATAGTAGCCAAAGCATCCCAGGCTACGTTGTAGCTTTTGTTTTTGATCTTTATCATATGTAATTATTAAGTTACTACTTGCTTAGTAGTAGCACCAGTACGCTGAATACTCAAGCTAAAAGTAGCCGCATCATTCTTAGGTCCACTCAAGCTGAAAGCTGAATAACGACCAGTAAATGACCATTGCGTACCACCGGAAGTAAGCTGCCCAAAAAGAACAGTTACCGTACTACCCGAAGCCCAATCATCATAAGCATCTGTTGCTCCTTCGTTAGTGTCTGAAGGATCCCATTTACCCTCGACACTAAATGTTTGATCGCGCTCACCGCTAAGATATTCTTTGTCACCACCACTATCTTTAGTGGTAATATCAATCATATCAGCCGAGGCTTCCATGTCTGCCTGTACGGTACCTTTAAGCTGGTTGCCGTTGGCACTAATCAGAATTACATCACCATTTAAAACTGCCATTGATC
>Ga0180432_10011010_pt1 | contig 10718 bp, 5 predicted proteins | sample SS_ome_10_FD_132414 | JGI IMG/M metagenome (GOLD analysis project Ga0180432, IMG submission 132414) | Hypersaline lake sediment archaeal communities from the Salton Sea, California, USA - SS_1_MS_2 metaG | ecosystem: Environmental > Aquatic > Non-marine Saline and Alkaline > Hypersaline >...
ACGGAAGTAATTCAGAGGACTACAGGAGACTGATTCAGAAACAGCCGTCAGTCAGATGGTAGATACTCTTGTGAACGATGTCTTGGCACTTCTCGGCGTGAACGATGTCCTGGCACTCATCAACTATTACTTCTGTTGCTGCTGCTCTTCCTCCTCCTCCCGCCTTGCCGTCTGGACGCCTCGGCCCTCTCGAGACGGTACCGTATGTGCGAAGCGGTGTACTGAGAAACTTTCCGCCTGGTGTCTGCGTATTGCCTATATGTTAAATGCCTCTATAGTTAGGAGAATGACCCATGCCCGAATCGGATCGGATCGATCGCTTCCTGCCCCTCAATCCGCGCCGCCTGATGGTCCTGCTGAGCTTCGCCCAGGGGCGGGCGCACGGTTATGAGATCAGAAAGCGGGCCGAGGAGCAGTCGCGGGGAGAGGTCCAACTGGACGCCGGCTCCCTCTACCGGATCCTGGCCGGATTCCTGGACGACGGGTTGATCCGGGAGGCAGCCAGCATATCGGCGACCGACACCGATGATACCCGCCGCCGCTACTACGAACTCACCGCCCTGGGCCGGCAGGTGCTCGAAGCCGAAACCGGCCGCCTGGCCGGTCTGGTCGAGTTCGCCCGGACCTGGAAGGTGCTGGGGGAACCGGAGGGAGCCCGATGAAGGGATCCCGACCGGAGCTGCCCGGCCCCGCCCGGCTTCTCACCGCCGCCATCCTTCGTTTCTATCCCCGTACGATCCGCATCCGTTTCGGTACCGAGATGATGCAGTTCGTGGCCGAGGCCCGGGCCGACCGGCACGCGACCCGCGGCCGGGCCGGATTCCTGTTCTGGAGTCGAACTCTCGCCGGGCTGCTGCGTCACGCTCTGGCCGCCCGGATCGACGACTACCGGTGCCGAAGACGACGACGGCACCCCGGCCGTGAGCGCGAACCCGGCCAGCGCCCAATTCTGTCCGCCCGGCCAGCCGAGCTGGTCCGCGACCTCGCCCGGACCGCCCGCAATCTGATCAGGGCACCGGCTTTCACACTCATGACCGTGACGACCCTGGCTCTGGGGATTGGCGCCAGCACCTGGATCTACAGCGTCGTGCAACCGGTCCTCATCGCCCCTCTCGACTATCCCGAAGCCGACGAACTGGTGCTCCTGCACGAACAGAACCGCACGGTCGGGGGCAATCGGGAGTGGGTTTCGCCCCTGACCTTCCGTGATTGGACAGAGCGGGCGGAATCTTTCGAGGCTCTCTCGTCCTGGCGGCTGAATCTCTATACCTGGACCGACGGCGAGCGGCCGCGGTTGCTGCGCGGGTGGGCGGTCTCGGCCGGATATTTCTCCCTGCTGGGAGCGGAGATGCAGCTGGGCCGGGACTTCACCGCTGCCGAGGACGAGCCCGGGGGCGAACGGGTGGTGGTGATCGGCCACGCTCTCTGGCAACAGGAGTTCGGCGCCGATCCGCAGATCCTCGGCCGGACCATGACCCTGGACGGCACCTCCTACAGAATCGTCGGCGTGGCCGGTCCCCGGGTCGAGTACCCCTCCCGGGGAGATTACTGGGTTCCGGCGGCGACCGATTACAGTCGCGAGTTCCGCGACTTCCGTTACCTGGGCGTCATCGGCCGCCTGCGTGACGGTGTGAGCCTGGACGAAGCCGCCGCCGAGATGGACCGGATCGCCGCCGGGATCGCGACCGAGAATCCCGCCACCAACGAGGGCTGGGGGGTGGAGATCCGCAACCTGAAGGATATTCGTCTGGCGCAGGTACGCCCGATCCTGCTGGCGCTCTGTGTGGCGGTGGGCCTGCTGCTGTTGATTGCGGTCGGCAACGTCACCAACCTGGCCCTGGCCCGGAGCACGGCCCGGCGAACCGAGGCCGCCATCCGATCCGCCCTGGGGGCCGACCGTGGAACACTGGCCCGGATGTATCTGACCGAATCCCTGCTTACCGCCGCCCTCGGAGCAGGCCTGGGTCTGCTTCTGGCCGCCGGAGGGATCGGTCTGCTGGAACGGATCGCTCCGCAGGCTCTGCCGCGGGCCGAGGGGATCGCGCTCGGGGCCTCCTCGGTGCTGGTGGCCGCCGGGCTGGCCCTGATCACGGGGCTGGTGGTGGGCTTGCTGACCCTGCTGGTCTCGGGCAGACGTCAAAGCGGCTCGGCCCTGCGTTCGGAGACGGGGGGCCGGACAGCCACGCGGGGCATGCACCGCTTCCGCCAATCTATCCTGACCGTTCAGGTCGGCTTCGCCCTGGCGCTGCTCGTCGGGGCCATTCTCCTGACCCGGAGCCTGATCTCGCTGAGCCGGGTCGATGCCGGTTTCGCGCCCGATGATGTGCTGACCTTCAGCTACCAGTTGCCAACAACCGATTATCCCTGGCCCGACGCTGCGCTCCTCTTCCAGGATGAGTTGCTCGACACGATCGAACAGATTCCCGGCCTCGAGGCCGCCGGGACAGTAACGCCCCTGCCGATGGAGATGGGCAGCGTCCCCTCCTCCTGGACCCTGCCCCCGGGCCCCGGCATTGACGAAGCCCGCCCGGTGATGGCGCACATGCGCGTCGTCTCACCCGGCTATTTCGCAGCCATGCGTCTTCCCCTCGTGGCCGGTCGTCTGTTCGAGACCGGGGATCGCCAGGACACCGCCCCGGTGGTCCTCGTGAATCGGGCCTTTACGGAGCGTTACCTGTCCGGCATCGAGCCGATCGGTATCCCTGTCACCGCCGGTGAAGCCGATGATCCAACTGAGGAACGTTCGACGATCGTCGGGGTCGTGGGCGATGTCCGCTTCCGCTCCCTGCGCAGCGAAAGCGAGCCGGAGATCTACATCCCCGCGAGCCAGTTCCCTCAGACGTGGGGCCACCTGGTTGTCCGGTCAGACAACTCGCGGTCAGACCTCGTCGAGGCGGTGACCGCGGCCGTCGGCCGGATCGATCCCGCCCTGCCCCTGGCCGATATCAGAAGCGGAGAGGAGATCATCGACAGCCAGCTGCGTCCCTACCGGCTCAGCACCACCCTGGCCCTGCTGCTGGCGATCACGGCCTCGATCCTGGCCATGGTGGGAATCGTCGGGGTGTTTTCCCTGGTGGTGGCTCAGCGGATGCCCGAGATGGGAATCCGCATGGCCCTGGGAGCCTCGCCGGGCGGAATCGTGCGCCTGGTGCTCGGGCGGGGAATGAAGCCGGTCGGCGTCGGGCTCCTGCTGGGCCTCGCTCTGGCGGTGCCCGGAACCCGCCTGCTGACCAGCCAGGTCTACGGCGTGAGTCGGCTCGATCCGCTGACCTTCGTGCTTGCGGTCCTCCTGTTGGCGGCGGCTGGTTATCTGGCCTGCCGGATCCCCGGTTCGCGGGCCGCCTCGGCCGATCCGGTGGAACTGCTCAAGACCGAGTAAAATTCGTGTAACCTTCCGACCGGCCGGTCGTATTATGTACGTGTACCCATAGTTATCTTATGGATAGCGGTCTTTGGTAAGGAGAAAAGCCCTCGACCCGACCGCACACACGAAGGATCTCGATGATGAAGCAGGATTCGCTGGAAATGTTCAAGGGCACCCTCGACCTGGTCATCCTCACGGCCGTGAGCTGGACCTCGATGCACGGGTACGAGATCTCGCGCCAGATCCGCCTGCGCACCAAAGAGGCTTTCGCCCTCGAGGAAGGCGCCCTTTACCCGGCTCTTCGCCGGCTCGAGAAGAAGGGCTGGCTGCGGGCCGAGTGGGGTGTGACCGACACGGGACGCGAGGCGAAGTTCTATGATCTCACCGCCGAGGGGCGAAACCAGCTGGCGCTGAAAATGCAGACCTGGGAACGGTATGTCGAAGCCATGGGCCGGGTGATTGCGGCCCGGGGGCCGGTGCGATGATCGAACCCGGTTCGGCCGATCTCAACCGGCGCGGCATCAGGCGCAGCGGTCATATCAGCGGCCGGCGTCCCGATGTGCGCGGCCTCCCCGTGCGCGAGGACGTACGCCGCGAGGTCGAACTGCACCTCGACTGCCGAGCACAGGAACTCATCGATGAGGGGTGGGAGCCGGACGACGCCCAGGAGGAAGCCGAGCGGCTCTTCGGTAACCGCAAGAACATCCGTCGCGAATGCGAACAGATCACGAAAGAGAAGGATCGCATGACCAGATTCGCCCTCTTCCTGCAGGGAGTTCTCACAGACATCCGCTACGCGCTGCGCACTCTCCGGCATACGCCGGTATTCACTTCGGCGGCCGTGGTGAGCCTGGCCATCGGGATCGGCGCCGGCACGGCCATCTTCAGCATCGTCAACGCCGTCATGCTTCGGCCTCTGCCCTATCACGAGCCCGAGCGCCTCGTGCGGGTCTGGCCGACGCACAGATTCAGCAAGAGCCTTTTCGAGGAATTCCGGAACGACTGCCGGGAGTTCGAAGCTCTAAGTGCGTACGCCAGCCGCTCGTTCGCTCTGACCGGAACCGGGCAGGCGACCGACGTGACAGGCGGATACGTTACCGTCTCTCATTTCAGCTTACTCGGCATCCAGCCCTTCCTCGGCCGGGGTTTCACGCCCGACGAGGAAGAGCCGGGTAGTGCCGAAACGGTGGTCCTGAGTTACGGGCTCTGGCAGGAGCAGTTTGGCGCCGATCCGGAGATCCTCGGGACCGCCATCGACCTGAGCGGCAGCGGGGTCAACACCCGGACGGTCATCGGGATCATGCCCGAAGGATACGAACCGCTGGATGAGAGCTGGAAGTACTGGATCCCGATGAAGATCGATCCGGCCAATTTCCCCGATTACGCCGGCACAGCCGGTTACGATTGCATCGGGCGGATCACCTCCGGGTCCACTCCCGCCCGGGCCGAGGCCGACGTACGCCGGGTGGCCGCCCGGGTGGGCGAGGATCAGAGCTGGATCACCCCCGAAGACGTCGCTGCGGCCAGCGCCCCGCTGCTGCTCGAAGCCGTCATCGGCAGTGCAAAAACCTACCTGGTGCTCTTCCTGGCAGCGGTGGGTCTGGTGCTGCTGCTGACCTGCGCCAACCTGGCCAACATCATGCTGGCCAGGGCCGGAGGTCGCCGCCCCGAAATGGCGGTCCGGACCGCCCTGGGAGCCGGGCGGAGCCGCCTGCTGCGCCAGCTCATCACCGAGAGCGTGGTACTCGGGCTGCTCGGCGGCGGAGCCGGGCTCGTGGTCGGAACCTGGCTGCTGGCGATTCTCAGAGGCAACCTGCCGCCGGGCACGCCCCGGGTGGCCGGGATCGGAATCGACACTACCGTCCTGCTCTTCACCGCCGGCCTCTCACTGCTCGCGGCCGTGCTCTACGGCCTGGCCCCGGCGCTCTCGAGTACGCGGAACAGCATCGGTTCCGTACTGCGGGAAGGGCAGAGCGGGACCGGCGGATCCCGGCCGAAACTGCGCTGGAACGCGATCCTGATCACCGCCGAGATAACGGTCTCGGTCATCCTGCTGATCGGAGCCGGTCTGCTGATCCGCAGCAGTGCCGCCCTGAGGCAGGTCGATCCCGGTTTCGAGATCGAGAACCTGGCCACGATCCGGGTGAATCCGCCCGGCTCGGCCTACCCCGACGATGCCGACCTGATCGCGTACTACCGGGATGTCACCACCCGGCTCACGAACCTGCCCGAAGTCACCTCGGTGGGCCGGGTCGGTTACATGCCGCTCACGAGGGCGGGTATGGGAATCCTCTATGAACCGGAAGGGCATCCGACGCCTGAAGGCCAGCAGATGCCGCGGACAAAGGTGAACATCGTCAGTGCGGAGTTCTTCGAAACCATGGGCATCCCCCTGCTCGCCGGCCGGGTACCCGACTGGCGTCCGGGAGATCCCCCGCTGATCGAGTTCGCCGTCAACCGCGCGTTTGCCGATCTGTACTGGGAGGGAACCGATGCGGTCGGCCGCTGGGTGGACATGAATACAGTCCGCTGGACGATCACCGGCATTGTCGGCAACCTCAATCAGTACAGTCTCAGGTCCGAGCCCGTACCCGAAGTCTACGTCCGCGACGAGCTCTACGCGCAGCGCACCATGTACCTGCTCGTGCGAACCGCCGGCGATCCGGCCGCAATGCTGCCGCTGATCCAGGAAACGATCAGAGCCCAGGATCCCGACGTGCCGCTCAGCTACCCACGCACGATGGAGGAACTGCGCCGGCGATCGGTCACGCAGTCGCGCACCTCGACCGTTCTGATGGCGTTTTTCGGGATCGTCGCCTTCGCCCTTGCCCTGATCGGCGTCTTCGGCGTGGTCTCCTACACCACCCAGCAGCGCACCCGCGAGATCGGGATCCGGATCACCCTGGGAGCCGTGCGACCCCGAATCGTCAGCGAGGTACTGGCCGGCGCTCTCCTCCCGGTCGGGATCGGCCTGCTGCTCGGGATCGGCCTGGCCCTGTTTGCAACCCGGGCCCTGGCGAACCTGCTCTTCGGTGTCGCAGCCACCGATCTGGCCACCTATGCCGGGGTGGTCGGACTCCAGATCGCCGTGGCGCTCCTGGCCTGTTACCTGCCGGCCCGACGGATCGCGTCAACCGATCCGATGCTCGTCCTCCGGTCCGAATGAAGGCCGGTGCGTGTGAGAGCGGGCACATTGAGCGCATCATGGATGCAAAGTCGATCCGGGTAGATCAGACCGCTTACCGAAAATATGCCACCTCTATAAGTTCTTTTCATTCAATCAGTTAGAGACTGTTTGCTTTTTCTCTTGATTTTTTAGACCGGCTGGTCTAAACATACAGTACGACCGGGCCGTATAAACGGTTGAGGCGATAACGTTTCAGATACGACAGGTGACTGATCCCACCGTCGGGAGGTCCCGCATGCCCCTGCCCCGTTTCGAGAAAATGCCCGAGGAGAAGAAGCTGCAGATCCTCGAGGCCGCCGCGCGGGAGATCGCCGAACGGGGGTACGAGCAGTCCTCGCTGAACCGGATCCTCGAAGACGCCGGCCTGAGCAAAGGGGCGGCGTACTACTACTTCGAGGACAAGGAGGACCTGATCGCCACCGTTCTGCGGCACTACTGGCTCGATTTCGTCTCCGACCCCGTCAGCGAAGTCGCCCTCGAGACCCCCGACGATTTCTGGAACTGGCTGGCCGAACTCTACGCCCACCCCTTCGATCTGATCGAGAGCCAGCCCTGGCTGCTCGGCTTCAGCAAGGTGGTCTGGAACCTGCCCTCCGTACAGCGCGCGAGCGGCCCGATGGGCGAGATCTGGGGCCAGGCGATGGAGTGGCTGCAGGGTTTCATCGTCCGGGGCCGCGAGCTCGGGGCGATCCGAAACGACCTTTCAGACGAATTGCTGATGCAGATGATCATGGCCATCGACAACGTGCACGACCGCTGGCTGGCCGATCACTGGGAAGAGATGGACAGCGAAGAGTTCCGGAAATTCACCGTACTCTTTACGGATCTGATGCGCCGGGCCCTGGAAACTCGGTACGCAGATACTCCGCCAGTCGACACTCCGTTCACCGACTCGTAAGGAATACCTCTCATGCGCACGATCCTGAAAAATATCGCCGGCACTCTGGCCCGGGTGAGCGAAGAGCACCCCGGGCGGATGCTGATTATCGTCGGTATCATCACCGTGCTCGCCCTGGCTCTGGCCGGCGATCTCGAATTGCAGACCGACGTGGCCGACATGCTCCCCGCCCACTCGCCGGCCGTGCAGTCCTACCTGCGCGTGACCGGGGAATTCGGGGAAGCCAATACCATCATCGTGCTGGAAGGCGAGCGGGACCGCATGGTCGAGGCAGCCAGGAGCCTGATCCCGCGCCTCGAAGCGATGGAGCTGATTCACGTCGTACAGGCCACAGCGCCGGTCGATTACTTCCTCGACGGCGGATTCATGCTGGTCGATCCCGCCGATCTCGATCGCACTCTCGATCAGTTCGACACCCCCGATCTGATCGGCGTCCTGCAGGGGATGAACGAGAGTTTCGAAGCAGAATACACCGACAATGAAGAGAACATGCGCGACGACGAGGTCGAGATCGCCCAGGGGATGCAGGGTCTGGAGCGCGCCCTCGAGATCCTCTCCGCCCGTTTCGACGGTCGCGCCTACGCCTCGATCGAGGAAGCGGTCGACGCCATGCTGGTGGGAGACCCCTGGTCGCTGAGTCTTGACCGCCGCATGATGCTCATCGCCTGCGTGCCGACCTACCCCCTGGTGGAATTCGACTACATCCTCGAACTCACCGAACAGCTCCAGGTCATGCTGGAAGACGTGCGCGGTGAGTTCCCCGATCTCGAGATCGGCCTGACCGGTAACGGTCCCCTGCAGAAGGATGAGATGGACGCCATCACCACCGGCAGCGTCATCCTCTCGATGATCGCCCTGGTTCTGATCTACCTTCTGCTGGCCCGCAATTTCGGCGGCTGGTTCCTGCCGCTGATGGCCCTGGTTCCTCTCGTTCTCGGCATTATCTGGACCATGGGTGCTCTCGCTCTCGCTTTCGGCTCGCTCAATCTCTTCACGGTCATGATCTCACCGATCCTGCTCGGACTGGGGATCGACTTCGCCATCCATCTCATCACCCGATTTTATGAAGAACGCAGTGCCGGCCGATCGGTGGGCGAAGCCCTGCAGCTGACCATCGGCGGCACCGGGGTGGCGGTGCTGACCGGCGGTCTGACCACGGCGGCCGCTTTCCTGGCCCTGCTGATCGGGGAGACCCGCGGAGTAAGCGAGTTCGGATTCGCTACCGGGGCCGGCATTACCCTGACCCTGCTGGCCATGTTCCTGACCCTGCCCGCCCTGCTCGTTCTGCGGGGCCGCTCCCGGGAAAAGCGCGGCAAGACCGTCACCCTGAAAGGAGCCAGCGAAGGGTGGCCGTTCATCGGCCGGGTGGCCACGGCGAGCTGGCGCCGACCGGGGCTCTTCCTGGCACTGTTCCTGATCGTGGTCGGACTCAGTCTGTGGGGCGGGCTCTCCAATCCCTTCGAGACCGACTGGATGGAACTGGAACCGAAGGGGCTCGAGAACGTGCGCCTGCAGCGGGAAATCCCCGAACGATTCGGCATCATGACCGAGGGGGCCTGGCTGGTGGTGGATTCGATCGAGGATGCCCGGACCGTCAAGGAACGGCTGGAGGACGAACCAATGGTCGGTGAGGTGAGCGCCATCAGCGACATCCTGCCTCCTGCAGCACGTTACGACGCTTACCGGGGCCGGCTGGCTGACTTCTCCCGGCAGATCCAGAACGCCCGGCCGGCACCGTGGCGGACGGGCGGCAGCGAGACCGATCTGGCGGCCGAGATCGACCGGCTCTGGACCAACCTCGACCTGATGAGCAACCTGGCCTATACGGCCGGGCTCGACCGGGTGGTGCGCGCTCTCGACCGTCTGACCGGGTATGATTCTGAAACCGACACCACCGACCCAAGCGCCGTGCTGCCCGCTCTCTCGGCGCGGCTCGCCGAAGGAGTCGATCCACAGGTGGGGAGCGGTATCGCCCGGGCCTGGTTCGACCGGATGCAGACCAACCTGATCCGTATGGCGAGTACCCAGCCCAAGACCCTCGACGATCTGCCCGAGGTGTTCAGCAGGACCATGCTCCCGCGCGACGGCTCGCAACACTATCTGGTCAACATCACCGCCCGGGACTACCTCTGGGATACGACGAACCTGAGGCGGTTCGCCGACGCCATGGCCGAGGTGGATCCCGCCATCAGCGGTAACGCCACCATGGTCATCGATTTTCTGGCCTGGACCGCCCGCGACGGGCGGAACGGCCTCATTCTGGCTTTCATCGTCATCCTCGTCCTGCTCCTGATCACCTTCCGCGGCCCCCTCGGCCTGCTGGCTCTCCTTCCCCTGATCGGAGGTTCACTCATGATGCTCGGTGTCATGCATCTGATCGGCATGAAGTACAACTTCATGAATTTCATGGCCATACCGGTCATCCTCGGAATCGGCATCGATGACGGGGTGCACGCCCTGCATAGATTCCAGGAACAGCGCGGCGAGGGCATCGAACGCGTGTACAACAGTTACCGTTTCGTGGGCCGGGCGATCCTGCTGACCACCCTGACAACCATGATCGGATTCGGCAGTCTGGGTTTCTTCAACCATGTGGCCATGGCGAGCTTCGGTGTGGTGCTGACCATGGGAGTGGGGGCCTGCTTTGTGACCACGATCATCTTCCTGCCCGCCGTCACGAGGCTGCTGGCCGGCTCGAACATCAGGCACAACCACGTCGCCACGACGGCCGCCGCCCTGCTGCTGGCTCTCGGCCTGACCGTTGCCGGGCCGATGCCGACCGCCGCCCAGGACACCGCCGCCGGCTGGGTGGAGCGGATCGAGCAGGCCGAAACGGTCGAGCATTCTTACGGAGTAATGAAGCAGACTATAACCACCTCAACCGGGGCCGAACGCACCTTCACGATCCGGGCCTGGAGTGCCGAAGAAGGTGACGTCTCTCTGATGGCCTACACCGCACCGGCCCGGGTGGCGGGCGACCGCATTCTGCAGCTCAACGGCGGCGACGATATCTGGTACTACATGAAGCGGCGCGATACCACCCGCCACTTCGCCGGCCACACCCGCAACCAGAGCGCCATGGGTTCAGACTTCTCTTACGAAGACATGGCCTCGGGGGATTTCTCCGACGACTACGACTCGGAACTGCTGGGGTACGAGAACTACGAGGGGGTGCGGTGCGTGAAGCTCAAATGCACCCCGACCCCGGAGGGTCCCAGCTACGACCACATCATTCTCTGGGCCGACACCGAGCATGCTCTGACCCGCAA
>Ga0180432_10011012_pt1 | contig 10716 bp, 8 predicted proteins | sample SS_ome_10_FD_132414 | JGI IMG/M metagenome (GOLD analysis project Ga0180432, IMG submission 132414) | Hypersaline lake sediment archaeal communities from the Salton Sea, California, USA - SS_1_MS_2 metaG | ecosystem: Environmental > Aquatic > Non-marine Saline and Alkaline > Hypersaline >...
CGGGCTACCCGGACTGCAAGACGGCCTTCGACGTGGACGCCGAGGGCAACCCGATGCAGAACGGCGTGAGCGAGGTGAAGTGCGAGCGCTGTGGCAAGGACATGGTGGTGCGTCGATCGCGGAACGGGCCGTTCCTGGGGTGCAGCGGGTATCCCGACTGCGACTACACGGTCCCTTGTGACGAGTCGGGCCGCCCGCTCAAGCGGATCAAGGAAACGGACATCACCGAGTCGTGCGACCTGTGCGGATTGCCGATGGCGGTCAAGTGGCGGGGCCGGCGGTCGTTTCTGGGCTGCAGCGGGTATCCCCAGTGCCGCAATACCAAGCCCCTGCCGGAGGGCGTCTACATCGAGCCGCCGCCCAGGACCGAACCGGAACCCGCGGGGTTTGGCTGCGAGAAGTGCGGCAAGCCGATGGTCATCCGTGTTGGCCGGCGAGGCAAGTTCATCTCGTGCAGCGGGTTCCCCAAGTGCCGCAACACAAAACCGATCGACAAGCTGGAGGCGCTCAAGGCCGCCGCGTCGTCTGACGATGGCGGCCCCAGCGAGGGCGCAACCGCCGCACCATCCAAAACGACCAAGCCCGGTAAGACCCCTGCCAAGCGAGCAGCCGCCAAGGCATCGTCGGACAAGACCGGTCGGGGCAAGAAGACTGCATCCGGCAAGGCCCCGCCAACCGGTGCGGCCGAGGCGGGTACCGTGCCCCACAACGAGGGCAACCCGGGTGTCCGACTGACCAAGTCCGGCAAGTTGGCGATCGATTCGCTCGACCAGCCGGTCAAGTGTCCGACCTGCGGCTCGGAGATGGCGTTGAAGCGCGGACCGTGGGGACCGTTCCTGTCGTGCAGCGATTTCCCGAACTGCCGGACCACCGGCCGGTTGAACACCAAGGCCAAGGAACAGGCCGAGGCCGAGCTCGGGCCGGCGCCCGCCAAGCCCAAGCCCGAACCCACCGACATCGATTGCGAACAGTGCGGGGCCAAGATGGTCATCCGCACCGGACGTAGCGGACGGTTCCTCAGTTGCAGCGCGTTCCCCAAGTGCCGCAACGCCAAGCCCCTGCCCGCCCACCTGGTTGGCTGAGCATCCCGATTCGGGCCCGGCAGACGCAAGCGGACCACTCGAAGAGCCGACTAACCTTGCCACCGAAACATGACGATGATACCTACAGCGATCTCGCCGAAGGGCCCACCCATGATCTCGGGAACCGCGCTGGCGTGCGTCCTGACCGTCGTCGTAGGCTGTTACGTCTTGCTCCACTTGACGGGCAAGGCGTTGGAAATCGACGAGAAGGACCGTCGGATCCGCCAGTGGACTGAAGATCGCCTGGCGGAAAAGAAAGCCAAGGTGGAGCAAACCGCCCCGAGTGCGACCAGCAAAGGCGCCGAGCCCAAGCCACACCTCGCGACCGCCAACGAACAACCTGAGCCCGTGAAGCCGATGTAAACATTGGCCAGGGGCCGGTGCGTGTACCAGGCGTAGGATCGGCTGTGCCGGTTCGTTTCGGACCGGCCCAAACCGGGCAGCACAACCGGCCCCGCGGATGCCGACCGCGGGACACGAGACTTGGTTCCGGCAAGAAGCGGTCGCGAAAGGGCCCTAGCCCTTGCCGTACGCGCGATCCACGGCGGCCAGGGCCTCCTCGAGGCGGGCGCTGTCCAGACCCCCGTAGTGCCATTCCGGCCGGTTCTCCATGAAGTCCACGCCCTTGCCCTTGACCGTCCGGGCGATGATGATCGAGGGACGTTCGGTCTCGGCGTGGGCGTTCTCGACGGCCTGGCAGATCTGACGCATGTCGTGACCGTCGATCTCTTGGACGTACCACCCGAACGATTCCCATCGCTTGGCGAGCGGCTCCAGCGCCATGATGTCCTCGGTGAACCCGTCGATCATCAACATGTTGCGGTCCAGCAGCACGGTGAGATTGGTGACCTTGAACTGGTTGCCTGACATCGCGCCTTCCCAGATCGTGCCCTCGCACTGCTCGCCGTCGCCGCAGACGCAGTAGGTATGCCACGACTTGCCCTGGAGCCGGGCGCCGATAGCCATGCCCAACGCGATGCCCAAGCCGTGGCCCAGCGAGCCCGTCGAGGCGTCCACGCCCTCGACCTTCAACGCGTCCAGGTGCATGCCGAAGGCCGAGCCGGTCTTGTTGAAGGTCTTCAGCAGCTCAATGTCGAAGAACCCCAGGTCGCCCAGGATGGCCGCGTGCCCGACCCCGCCGTGGCCTTTGCTCAGGACGAACCGGTCGCGGTCTTCCCAGTCCGGGCGTTTCGGGTCGATCCGCATGAGCTTGTAGTAGAGCGCGACCAGCATGTCGGTCTGGCTGAGCGCCCCGCCGATGTGGCTGCCGCCGGCCCAGCCGGTGACCTGGAGGGCCAGCCGCCGGATCTCCCAGGCCTTGTCTTCCAGTCGCTTGATCTCCTCATCGGTCACGGGCATGGATCGTTTCCTTCGCTCGCCGTAGGGCCCATCGGGGCAACGTTAAGAGCCGAACTGCTCCTTGACGACGCGAAACGCGTCGCCGGCGGCCTCGATCGTCCGGTTCACGTCCTCCTGCGTGTGCGCCGTCGAGACGAACAGGTTGTGATGCGGGTGCACGAACACGCCGCGACGCGCCATCTCGCCGCACCATACCTGATTGCGGTACATGTCGTCGTCGTTGGTGAACCGCACGAAGGGCATCGCGGGATGCCCGCTGCACGTCAGTTGCAGGCCGTGCGAGGCGGCGCAGTCGGTCAGGCCCTTGCAGAATATCTCGCCGATCTCGGCCATCCGGGCGATGCCGTCGCAGGCCTCCAACTCGTCCAGCGTGGCGATTGCGGCCGCCATCGGCACGGCGCTAAACCAGTAGCTGCCGGCCAGGAAGACCTTGCTGGCGGCGGTTTTGAATTCGTTTCGGCCACCGCAGGCGCTGAGGGTATAGCCGTTGGCGATGGCCTTGCAGTAGGCGGCCAGGTCGGGCCTGACGCCGAAGTACTCGCCGCTGCCGCCCATGTGCAGCCGGAAACACGTCCGCACGTCGTCGAGGACCAGGACGATGCCCTCCGCGTCGCACACCGTTCGCACGCCCTGCCAGAACCCCTCGGCCGGCAGTTCGTTGTCCCACCAGTTGGGGAAGTGATAGGGCGTCAGGATGACGGCGGCCACCTCGCCGCGATGCCGATCGGCCAATCTCCGCAGCGCCGCCAGGTCGTTCCAGGGAAACGTCAGCATGTTCTGGCGATCCGCCGCGGTCAGACCGGCGTGGCCAGGCGTGCACCAGGCGTCCTTGCCGTGGTAGGTGCCCTGGGCCATGATCACCTTGTCCCGACCTGTGTGGGCCCGGGCAACCTGGAGGGCCCAGGTCGTCATGTCCGAGCCGTTCCTGGCAAACACGAACCAGTCGGCGAAGGGCGTGATGTCGACGAGGCGCTCAGCCAACTCGACCATCACCTCGCCCGGGGCGCTGAGACAATCGCCCTTCTCCCGCTGCCTGGCGGCGGCGGCCTCGACCTTGGGATGGCGGTGGCCCAGCAGCATCGGCCCGTACGAGCAGATCCAGTCGATGTACTCGTTGCCGTCCACGTCCCAGACGTGGCTGCCCTCGCCGCGCTCGAAGTAGTACGGCGTCGCGCCCGGCGTGCGGATCGCCGGCGAATGATGCCCGTAGATCCCGCACGGAATGACCTTGGTGGCCCGCTCGAACAGCTCGATCGAGCGATCGAACCGGTACAGGGCCTTCTCCGCCTGTGTGGCTGTCTTCATGTCTGCCATAATTGAGCACTCCCCGATCCTGTGGCGGGCCGGACCGCGCCCGCCGAACGATCGTTCACTTGAGGTACGGCTCGAGGTACTCCAACATCGCGTTGAGCTGATCGGCCAACGGGAGGAATCCGAGGAGGACGACGTCGCCGCGTCCCAGGGCGGCGAACGCGTCGACCCGACCGTTGAGCAGATCGTTGCAGACCCGCAGGTCGCGGAACTGCATCCTGACGTTGGGCGCGTCGGCCGGTCCCTTGGCCGCCGTGAAGCTCCCGTTCTGATGCACCAGGTGGGCCGACGGGCCGTCGGGCAGGATCGAAAACTCCGCCGTGCCATTCGGCGTGTGGCCGGCCAGATCCGCCACGGCCGGATCGAACTCGGCCAGCTCCGCCAGACCCATGATGGCCGTGTACAGCATGCATCGCGTCACGAACTCGAACACCCGCTGGTCCTTCAGCACGTCGTCCGACGCCCGCAGGTAGTATTCCAACCGATCGGTCAGTTTGCCGAACTCGCTGGACATGAATCCCAACCGGGTGAAGCCCTTGAGGGGGATCGGCTTGGCCTTACCGTCGAACATGGCGTTGAGGTGCTCGGGCGATTTGAACCAGAGCTTGACGTCGGCCCGATCAGCCCGGCCGCGGCCGACCCGACACTGCCCGTTGTGGATCGAGACGTACGCCCGCGGGCCCCCGCGAACGGCAAACTCGACCGTGATGTCCCACGACCCGACCAATTGGCCGATCTCGGGATCAAACTCGACGAGCTCCTCCAGATTGGGCAGGATCGCGTGGAGGTTCAGATGCGCCTTGACCAGATCGTTTTTCATGAGCGACTCCACGGTGTAACGACGTGACGCCGACGCCCACCGGACGATCCCCCCACCGCGAGATGGCAGCCGGTGCCTCCTATCAGCAGCATAATGGAGGGGCCCGATGCGGGTCAACCATCGGGTGGCCTTGCGGAGTCGCGGTAGGTGCATCCAAGAAATCGTGGCGTTTGTGTGGCATGGTCAAGGGACGACCCGGTAGGGTCGGACCTTGGCCATGTTGCCGAGATCATCTGCGGGCCCACGGCCAAGCTCAGCCTCGTCCCTCGGGGTCGCTTGACCGTGCCACACCGAGCGGCTGGGCAGCTTCCCACCCGGCTTCCACAGCCGCACGCCAACCATCGGAACGCGAGGGATGGGCCAGGCAACCTCGACCCGACTGATCGGGTCGGGTACGATCAGGTCCCGGCCAGACGCCGGTTTCGTGGGAGGGTGGGCATGCGGATCGCGCTCGTGCTGACGCCGATGTCGGACGTGAACCTGCGACTGGCCAGCCAGGTCGGCGCCGATGACGCCGTGGTCAGGTATCCCGGGCTCGACTATGACGAGCTGGCCGAGCTGCGGGACCGGGTGGAACGGTTCGGCCTGCGTTTGTCGGTCGTCGAGGGCTACGTGCCCATGGACCGCATCAAGACCGGCCGACCGGGTCGAGACGACGAGATCCGGGGCGTCCAGACGCTCATCCGCAACATGGGCCGGGCGGGCGTGGCCATCCTCTGCTACAACTTCATGGCCGGTACCGACTGGTCGCGAACGTCGTTCGCGATCCCCGACCGCGGCGATGCGCTGGTCAGCGGCTTCGACGTCGAGTTGGCCGACCAGCTCCCCATCGAGGACGTCGGCGCGATCGCCGACGAGCAGATGTGGGACCACCTGGCCTATTTCCTCGAGCGGGTGATCCCCGTGGCCGAACAGGCCGGCGTGAAGCTCGCCCTGCACCCCGACGACCCGCCGATCTCACCGCTCCGTGGCGTGACCCGCATCCTGTGCGACGTGCCCGCCTTCGAGCGGCTCGTCGCGTTGGTCCCGAGCCCGGCCAACGGGATCTGTTTCTGCCAAGGCTGCTTCCTGGAGATGGGTGTGGATCTGCCGGGCACGATCCACCGGCTGGCCGACCATATCCACTACGTCCACTTCCGCGATGTCCGCGGCACGGGCGAGCGGTTCCAGGAGACGTTCCACGACAACGGCCCGACCGACATGTTCGAGGCGATGCGGACGTATCACGAGATCGGTTTCACCGGCCCGATGCGGCCCGACCACGTGCCCCAGCTCGAGGGCGAGTCGTCGGGGGAGCCGGGCTACACGATCCTCGGCCGCCTCTGGGCCGTCGGCTACATGCGAGGTCTGATCGACGCCGTCCAGGCCACGAGCTGACCCGTCCCCCCGTCCTTCGCACCCCACCGAGGCACCGACATCCTGGCAGTAAGAGGCAGCGCGCAGTCCCCCCAGTTGCGGGGACCCCGCCGGACGGGGTGGGGCCAAACACGGGGGACCGAACCCCCGCGGATGCATGCCCGGAGGGTCGCGGGCTGAGAAGGTGGTTCGGGCGATCGAGCGAAAATGGATCTAACTGCTTGCTTCAAAAGACCTTGGCATTCTCGATACCCCTCGGGGGCGGTCAGATTCCGTGTTCGCAGGCAATCGGTGGAGGGCGCGGATGCGTCGATCGGTGGGCTGGCGAGGGAAAATGGTCACGTTTCACGTTGACACCGGCCGAAGATCGAGTAGGATATAGGTAGAGGCAACGGGAGTCGGAGGACGTCTGCGGAGGCCTAGATCGTAGGTTTATGGTTAGGTCATTTGGTGTTAGGCGGCAGCAACCGCTATCATACTGTCATTCCCAGACTCCCCCGCAACCCGCCGGAAGTACGTCGTTGTATGACCCGAGGCCGCCCGGTGCGACCGAGGGCCAGGCAGACCCGGCCTGAATCCTAGCCGTTCGTCTTCATAATCCCCTGGCCGGGTGTTTGCCAGAACGTAGGCTTTGGCCCCCGACTAGCGCGGGCCGGGACAGGCGGGTTTGGCCCACTGACGTCGGTTCTCGACTCCCTCAACATAGACGGCGTAGCCGCATTGCACGCACCCTGTCGGTGCGGAAGGGGTGCAAGGCCGGCTGCGAGTTGGTTTCTTGCTCGGGTGGTCCGCCCGTCGGGTGGCCCGACCGGGCAGCGTGTGAGTGAGCGTTTGAGTTAGGAGGACCTAGCCATGAAACGCAAAGGATTTACGTTGATCGAGCTGTTGGTGGTGGTCGCCATCATCGCGCTGCTGATCTCGATCCTGCTGCCGAGCTTGGCCCGCGCCCGCGAGCTGAGCAAGCGCGCGGTCTGCGCCGCGAACGTCCGTGGGATCGGGCAGTCGGCCAAGATCTACGCGAATGACTTCAACGAGCGGTGGCCAGTCGCGCCGTACTATAAGCACGTTGACGACTATGCGGGCATCGGCGTGATCGCCGATCCTGATTATCGTGGCCCATTCCCGCCCGGCACGATACCGCGAATCCCCCAGGACCCCAGTATCTCCCGGTGTTTCTGGTTGCTGGTCAAGCAGGGCGGGACGACGGCCAAGCAGTTCGTCTGCCCCAGCAGCGGCGACAGTTCCGACGACATCCCCAACCCGATGACCTACTATGACTTCTTCTCGGTGGACAACGTCAGCTACGGGTACCAGTATCCCTACACGATGTCGGGGGGCGGGGTGGGCAACCCGGCCACCCCGAGCGAGGCCCGCGACCCGGGCATGGCGATGATAGCCGATGGGAACGAGAAGACGGTCTTCAATTCCAATCCGTGGGGCACCAGCACGAACTTCTACAACAAGGACAGTTACCCAGGTGAGTTTTGGAAGGCCGACATGTGGAAGCAGGTGAACTCCGAGAACCACAGCGACGGCGAGGGCCAGAACGTGCTCTTCCAGGACGGCCACGCCTCGTTCGAACCCAGGGCCGCCTGTGGGTTGCCCGTCGGCACCTTCCCGCTCACCAACACCGACGGCTATAACCACCCTGACCTCATTTACGAGAACCTCGACGGCATCTATGGCGGCGTGGAGGTCGGGAACGACGCGTCCATTGGCATGCCGATTGACCCCAACGACTCGGTGATCGTGCACCAGGGAGAGAACAACGTAGACAAGGATTAGTCACGGCCGCCGGTCGCCGAATCATCGGCAGGCCGACGCGCGACGGTGGGGTCGTTTGGTGAGAATCAAAACGGGCGGTTTGGTGGCCTCCGGGCCACCAGCCGCCCGTTGTTTTTGCGCGGTCCCGCGGTCCGCTCGGCTTGACGATCGAAGTCGGGGCCGGCCGCTCCCGCTCCACTGAGCCGGCCCGTCCTCGGGCCGGTCATGATTCGAAGGGGAACTCCCTACAGATGCCCAACCGGCCCGGGGACGGGCCGGCTCGGTGGAACGGCGTAGCGTTCGTCGAATCACACGTGGCAGATCGCTAGCTCAGTCCGGTGGCCAGCTCGGCGACGAAGTCGGTGACCAGCCGGACGATGGCGTCCGCGGGAGTGCCCGCGTCGGCGGCGGCGGTGATGCGGCGGACGATGGCGCTGCCGACGATGACGCCGTCGGCGACCTGGCAAACCTGGCGGACGTGCTTGGGCCCGGCGATGCCAAACCCCACGCAGACGGGTTTGCCGCCGATCTGCCGCAGCCGACGGACGTTGTCCCGCAACGCCGGGGGGAGCCGATCACGCTCGCCCGTGATGCCCGCTACCGACACGTAATAGACGAAGCCCTGGCTGATCCGCGCGATCCGCTCGAAGCGGTCGGGCGAGCTGGTGGGCGTGACGAGCATGGCCAACCGGAGACCGGCCGAGGCCGTCTGCTCGGCGATGTCGGGCGCCTCCTCGAGGGACAGGTCGGGCAGAATCAGCCCGTCGAACCCCACGTCGGCCGCCTGCCGGACGTAGTCGGCCACGCCGATCCGATGGACGATGCTGAACGAGACCATCGAGAGGATAGGCGCGGCCACGTCGGCCCGGACGCGGCGGACCATGTCGAACACGTCCTGGACGCGGAGCCCACCGGCCAGCACCCGGGTGAAGGATTCCTGGATGACCGGACCGTCGGCGATGGGGTCGGAGTAGGGGATGCCCAGCTCGATGACCGACGCACCGGCCTGTGAGACGCGAACGAGCAGGTCGGCCGTGACGTCGAGGTCCGGGAACCCCGCCGTCAGGTAGGGCATCAGGGCCTTGTCCCCGGCGGCTCGGAGCCGGGCGAACGTGGCGTCGATGCGGTTTTCGGGCATATGCGACTCCATCGAGCAGGGCGGAGTATAGCCGCTGCGATGGCCGCGGGCCAGTCCGCGTAGGGGCTCGCGGTCGCGGGCGTTTGCTGGTATGGTTACGGTGAACCCGGCCGACGGGTCGCCGGCCGGTTGAGAAGATGTCGGCCACGTTGGAGCGAGCGATCATGAAAATCCCCGGCGAGCTCGTACCGTCGAGTCGCATCCTGATGGGTCCGGGCCCGAGCGACGTGCCGGACCGGGTCCTGCGGGCGATGAGCTGTCCGACGATCGGGCACCTCGACCCGCAGTTCCTGACCGTCCTGAACGAGACGCGCGACCTGCTCCAGCACGTGTTCCGCACGAAGAACGAGTTGACGTTGGCCGTCAGCGGCACCGGCAGCGCGGGCATGGAGACCTGCGTGTGCAACCTGGTCGAGCCGGGGGATGAGGTGTTGGTCTGCGTGGCCGGGGTGTTCGGGCAGCGAATGACGGACGTGGCCCAGCGGTGCGGCGCGGTCGTCCACAACGTGTCGGTTGACTGGGGCCGCGTCATCGAGCCCGATCAGGTGGCCGAGGCGCTGTCGGCCCATCCCAAGACGAAGTGGGTGGGGATCGTCCACGCCGAGACGAGCACGGGCGCGCACCAGCCGATCGAACCGATCAGCCGCGTCGTCTACGAGGCGGGCCCGATGCTGCTGGTCGACACGGTCACGTCGCTGGGCGGGACGGACGTTCGCGTCGACGATTGGCGGATCGACGCGTGCTATAGCGGGACGCAGAAGTGTCTGTCGTGTCCACCGGGCTTGGCGCCGGTCACGTTCGGTCCGCGGGCGCTCGAGGCCATCGAAGCCCGTCGCGGCAAGGTGCAGAGCTGGTACCTGGACATGACGATGGTCCGGCAGTATTGGGGCAGCGAGCGACTGTACCACCACACCGCACCGATCAACATGATCTACGCCCTGCGCGAGGCGCTGCGGGTCGTGGCCGAGGAGGGGTTGGAGCCCCGGTTCGCACGGCATCGGCTGCATCACGAGGCGTTGCGGGAGGGGTTGGAGGCCATCGGGATCGGGATGTTGGCCCAGCAGGGCCATCGCCTGCCCATGCTCAACGCGGTGGGGATCCCGGAGGGCGTCGATGACGGGGCCGTTCGCAAGCGGCTGCTCGACGAGTTCGGCATCGAGATCGGCGGCGGGTTGGGTCAGTTCAAGGGCAAGGCCTGGCGGATCGGGCTGATGGGCCACGCGGCCACCGCCCGGAACGTGTTGCTGGTGCTGAGCGGGCTGGAGCGGATCCTGGCGGAGATGGGCCAGGCGGTGACGCCCGGCAGCGCGGTAGGGGCCGCCGAGGCGGTGTACAGCCGGTCGGCCGGCACCGAGCCGGGCGGAGGGTGAGGGGGCCCCGGCGGGCGATGCGGTGCCGTTGGCCCTGGTTGCAGCGACCCGTTTTCGGAAAACAGCGTGGCCAAGCGGGGCCTCGTGTAGTACCCTGATGCTTGCCAGGTGGGAGGTACCGCTGGACGGGACAGACCACTCGACGGGGCGACCCGCTGAATACGTGGTCAGTCGGCCGAGAACGAGCGAGGTGTCGCGTGTCAAGGCGAATTGGGATCGTGCTCTTGTGCGGCGCGGCGGTGGGGCTGTTGGTTGGGTGCTACAAGGAATCGCGCCGGGCGGGCGGTGCATTCACCTGGGACGAGGAGGTCGAGCCGACCAGCCAGCCGGCGTCCATGCCGGCGGATGCGGCGCCGACGGCGGCGGCGCCGTCGGCCAGCTCCGCGCCGGTGGGGCCTGCCGAGGACGTGGGTCGGAAGATCCGCGCGGTCATCGAGACGAATTTCGGACACATGGAGGCCGAGCTGTGGCCCGACCAGGCCCCCGAAACGGTCGCCAACTTCGTCAAGCTCGCCA
>Ga0180432_10011013_pt1 | contig 10716 bp, 12 predicted proteins | sample SS_ome_10_FD_132414 | JGI IMG/M metagenome (GOLD analysis project Ga0180432, IMG submission 132414) | Hypersaline lake sediment archaeal communities from the Salton Sea, California, USA - SS_1_MS_2 metaG | ecosystem: Environmental > Aquatic > Non-marine Saline and Alkaline > Hypersaline >...
AAAACCATCAAAAATTTGACAAGATAATTAAGAGTCTCGATGCTCCATTTTTAAAGGGCTGGTTTGTTTGGCAGGGTCGATTTACTCCAGGTTTAATTAGGAATGTATGGGTACTGGAAGAACTAGCTGATATTGACAGGTTGTGGAATGAATGCTTTATACACAACGAAGAATGGGCTGAAATGGTACCAAAGATATTTGAAACCATGGTCGATGGGACGTACAAATATAGTTTCTGGAAACCAGTCGGGGATGAGCAAAGCCTCCCTAGTTCTTAGCGCAACTTCTAACTGGTGGTTATGTATCAACCAATTATAATATTTCTAAAAGGTTCCAAGGCAGTATTAAATGCTCCATAACTCAACTTTTTTTAGATTCTGCTAACTGCAAAACAAACAGGTTGCTGAATCTGATATTGGAGAAAACAAGAATGAAGTATGTATACATAACATTTGGACAACCGACACCCGAAGGGATGGAGCTCTACAGATCAGGAAAAATGCCTGAAATAGCCAAAAAGGCTCGTGAAGAAGGGAAAAAGAAAGGCTTCACGCTAGAATTCTTTGGATCACCCTACGGTACAACCGAGGGAATGGTAGCCATCTGGAAATCAGATAAACATCTTGATGAGTTCAATGTGAACGGCGAGTTCCCATGGTATGAAACAAGAACTGTGCAATGTATAAACTCAGAATAACAGTGGAGAAAACGAGTTGATACTATGGCAGTAGGATATATTGTAACCTTTGGATGGCCTAAAACCCCACCAGAAGGACCAGACAGCGTCAAAGCGATGTTCAAGACATACGCGGAAGCATGCAAAAAACACAACCTTTCCCTAGTCATGTACGGTGGACCCTTCGGTGTGCCTGAGCCAATGATGTACGTCCTCAAAGGTAAGGCAGCTGACTGGGAGAACGCCTTGATGGATATGAGCTACTATCAGGCATTACCCCTAGACCGAACAAGAACAATACTTGTCTGGGATTACGAATAAACAAACACCATTTCCCTCCATTTTTCTTCATCAAACTCAGTGCGCTAGGATTAATAAACAAACAACGAAAGTACTTGTAGACGGCTATTTTTTACCTTTATTATCGTACAATGTTGCCATTTTTTACCCATATTTGTATAAAACGTATTTAGTCTAGCCAAAAATTATAAACAGGGGTAACATCCGATCCATACACCATGACGGGATATAAGATCATAAAAAAAGAAGACTTGAACTCAGCAGACTACCTAATCGAGGTCGAAGCCCCTCATGTCGCTGAAAAACTCAAACCAGGACATTTTGTTATTTTAATGATCCATGAAAACGGTGAAAGGATCCCCATGTCCGTAAAGTCCGTTGGAAATGGAAACATCGTGATGTTTATTAAAAGACTAGGTAAGACGAGTCTACAGCTTGATGATTACAAGGTGGGTGATTCTTTCTATGAGATCATCGGGCCACAAGGGAACGCCTTTCCGATGAAAAAATATGGTAACATAGTCTGGTGCAGCGACCTAGTGTGTGGTCACGCAGAAAACTATGCCTACTGTGAAGAACTCAGCAAAATCGATGGAAACCACGTCATCTCTATTCAATCATTCCCAACAAAAGAAGACGTATACAGTGAAGAGGACCTGAGATCGGTAAGCCATGAGTACTATGTTACTACCAGTGACGGTACTTATGGGAGAAAGGGTCATTACAATGACGTATTGAAGGATCTCTTGGATGAAAAAAGGGTGGACCTTGTACTCGGGTGCGGTGATATTGGGAAATTAAAGGTGATGGCTGATCTCACTAAGGAGTATGGGGTCGAAGCTAAGGCTGTTCTACGTCAAATCATGGTTGATGGGACAGGTATGTGTGGGGCATGCAGGGTGTTCATCGATGGCGTGATGAAACTCACATGCATAGATGGCCCCCTGTTTGACGCTCACAAGGTAAACTTCGATGAGGTGATCAATCGTTTATCCATGTTCAAAGAACCCGAGCAGCTGCATAAGGATATCTACCTCAAAGGGAGGGAGGCTTAATGGCGAAAACGCGTGTCCCAGTAAGAGAACAACCAGTCGAAGAAAGGATCCACAATTTCAACGAGGTCCCGCTTCACTACTCAAAAGAAGAAGCAATAGAGGAAGCAGGCAGATGTCTTCAATGCGCCCATTCCCCATGCACAGAGAACTGTCCTGTCAACATCGATGTCACCAAGTTCGTGAAAGAGATAGCTGAAGGAGATTTTTTCGCGGCTTATTCTACATTGAAGGAAAGTAGTCCAATTCCCTCTATCGTTGGCAGGGTCTGTCCGCAGGAAAGCCAATGTGAGGGTGCATGTGTTCTTGGGAAAGCAGGTCAGCCTATCAATATTGGGAAGCTTGAGGCATTCATCGGCGACTGGGCAATCAAAAATAATATAGTCGAACCCATAGAGTACAAGGATTATCACGGGAGAATAGCCATAATAGGATCAGGGCCAACAGCGATAAGCTGCGCAGCGGATCTAAGAAAACTAGGCTACGATATCACTGTATATGAGGCTCTTCACAAGGCGGGGGGTGTCCTGCAATATGGTATCCCCGAGTTCAGGCTACCCAAATCTATCGTAAACAAGGAGCTTGGTATGCTTGAACAGATGGGGGTAGAGATAAGGTTAAACAGGATAGTTGGGCAACACATAGACTTCGAGGAGATACTGCAAGAGTTTGATGCCATATACGTGGCTACAGGCGCCGGTGCTCCACGTTTCATGCGTCTATCCGGGGAGGAACTGAATGGAGTTTACTCTGCAAACGAGTTCCTGATCAGGACCAACCTCATGAAGTCTTACAAGTTCCCAGAGGAATCCGATACACCCATTGTAGTAGGAGAAAGGGTAGCTGTAATAGGCGCAGGTAACGTCGCAATGGATGCCGCTAGATGCGCGCTTCGATACGGCGCCGAGACCCATATAATATACCGGAGAACACGGGATGAGGCGCCAGCGAGACTTGAGGAGCTTGAACACGCGGTGGAGGAAGGCATTAACTTCCATGAGCTCGAGAACCCTGTTCGTCTCAACGGAGAAAGCGGATGGGTGAAGGGTATTACCTGTATAAAGATGAGGTTAGGCGACCCAGACGAGAGTGGAAGACGTAGACCAATCCCCATTGAGGGAAGCGAATTCACTGAAAAATTTGACACTGTTATCGAGGCGATTGGCACATCACCTAACAGGTTGTTCCTTGAGCGAGCCGAGGGGCTTCAGGTCAATAAATGGGGTGGAATACAGGTAAACGACGATCTGCAAACCAGCATACCCAAAGTGTTTGCAGGTGGAGACAGCATCAGTGGAGGCGCTACCGTAATTCAAGCACTAGGAGAGGGAAGGGAAGCCGCGAGAAAGATACACATGTTTCTTAACCCTTCAAAGGAGTCAAAATGGACGATAAAAGAAGCGCTAGAGACTGGGGCTGAGATGGAGCTTGAATCCTATAACCTGTATATGGATACTGTCGAGAAAACAAATAGACCCGGGGCAAAAGAGTTCTTGCACAAGTTAGCCGAGGACGAGAAAAGACATAGGGAATATTTCCTAAAAGGATTGAAGGACCCTGAAGATCTATCTGCTAGGACATTGAAAGATGAGCTAACCGATCTGCAGATAACGGACAAGCTGGTTGATGTTCAGCTTAACCCTGATTCAAGTTATCAAGATATACTCATCTTCGCAGCTCAAAGAGAACAATCTACACACGATTTCTATATGGAGCTGGCCAGACACTATCGAGACACGGAGCTTGGAGAAACACTCATAACGTTTGCCAAAGAGGAAATTTACCACAAGTATCTAATCGAAAAGGAATACGATGACGTAATACTGAGCAAATCTTAACTCAATAATCTATCTTCAAGTGGAGTATGCCCTTTTTTATACACATATTATCAATGATAATCGAAACAAAGTGCAAGACAGCATCTTAATAATCGGCTCAGCGGGAAGCGTCGGTCACGACATGATTTATCTAATAGCCGCCATGAATCAACCCTTCAAAGTAATAGGCGCAGACATCAACCAAGAAATAGGCCGATATGAGATCATGGAAGCCCTTCATGTAGCCCACAACTTGAACCACTTCCCTCAGTTGAGCTACGAGAACCTCAACCTATTCGATATAAAAGCTACCACTGAGTTCCTAAAAACCCACAAACCAGCAGTAATATGCAACCTAGCCAGTCTAGGCAGCTGGTGGGTAAGGAGAAAACTCTCTCCCGAGGATTATGCCAAGGTTGGTCCAAGTGGACCTTGGATCCCAAACCATCTCACATTAGCCATGAACCTGATGGAAGCAGTAAAACGATCCGGGATCGAGACAAACGTAGTAAATGGAGCATACCCAGATGCCACCAATGTCATTCTATGTAAACTAGGCTATAATCCAACTTGTGGCGGTGGAAACATGGATCTAGGTCTCAGCAGGGTAAGACGCATCGTAGCAGCAACACACAAAGTACCTGTAAACAGCGTCCAGATCTATGGGGTAGGACACCATGGAGCATACTACAGAGCACGAATGGGAGGACCCTTCTACACAAGGATAATCGTGGACGGCGAAGACGTATCAACGAAGTGGCCAAACGAGAAGATAACAAAGCTATACAGGGAAGCCGGCTATGGAGCCGTAACCCAGCTGCATTCAAACCTTGTAGACCAGATGAGGACTGCTAGCAGTTTCCTAAAACACGTACTCGCAATATACAATGACACAAATGTGGTTCACACATGCGTTACAGGGGTTGAAGGTCTCCCCGGAGGATACCCCGCCCGTCTAAGCCGAGATGGAGCCGAGGTAGTCCTGCCCGGAATCACAAGAGAAGAAGCCATACAAATCAATATAGAGGGTGGAAAAATAGATGGTATCGAGGAAATCAAAGGCGATGGCACCGTGGTCTATTGTGAAGAGAATGTTAACTATATGCGAGAGGTACTGGGATACGAGTGCACAGAACTAAAACCACGTGAATCCCTTGAAAGAGCAAAAGAACTTGAGAGGCTGCTAAAGAAAAAAACTAGAACCCAGTAGAACCCAAACGTAGACATAGCTGTCATTTCTTGGTTTGAAACCTTTTTTCCATAATTGAACCAACAATAGTATGTTAAAGTGAGAGTGCAACACGTTGAATCTTCCATATTCAGTCTCTTCACTTAATGGTTTGCTGTCTCAGAATGTCATGAAAAAAGGATGCCCGGGTGGTCTCGCTTCGGGATGCAGCGTGGTATAAGCCACAGCCTATCCTGCCGTGAAGCCCATCTCCGTTGCTCGGCGATCCAAGCCTTTCTGCTTCTTTTGTGCTTGGTTCGCTCCCATCCAGGCAAAGAAATACTGATGAAGCCCCTAGTATAAGCGTTGGTTTGTATCCCGATGGTACAGACATAGGTCTAGTCTTCGTTTAATATCGTGTAAAACCTATATCCTCGAGAAACTTATTTGATCCATGTTTAACCTAACCCCCGAACAGGCTGAGAGAGCACGAAAGATTCACGCCTCCTCAACAGTGGTAGACACCCACAATGATACAATTCTCCACCTAATCAAATCCCCTCCATTCATCACATCAAGCGCCGAAGCTATGCCCCCTAGGCGGATGCTGGGCGAGAAGTCGGAGTATGGCCAGATCGATATCCCAAGGATAAAGCTGGGAGGGGTTGACTGCATGCTCTTCGCCATGTATGTGAGCCCACAGTACTCGTCTCGCCTGCTCAGGCTTGTACAAATGCTGGACAAGTTCCAACGTGAAGTAGAGGTAAACAATGACACCATCAAGATAGCCACCAGCTATGATGAGATAATAGATACAGTAAAGGGTGGTAAGATCGCCGCGGTGATAACCGTAGAGGGCGGAGAACCCCTCGAGGGTAAGATAGAGAGCCTCCGAACAATATACCGGCTCGGGGTAAGGAGCCTCACATTGACCCACTTTCCACGGAACATGCTGGGCGATGGCTCTGGGGCGGATAGCGGCTCCCATCTCACCCCGTTTGGGCGGGAGGTTGTCTCTGAGATGAACCAGCTGGGAATGATAGTGGATATCAGTCATCTTAATGAGACGGGTTTCTGGGACGTAATCGAACTTACTGAGGACCCGGTCTTGGCTACCCATAGTAACTGTAAGGCGTTATGCAGCCACCACAGGAATCTGACAGATGATCAGATCAAGGCACTCGCCGAGAGTGGTGGAGTGATTAATCTGAGTTTCTGCGGTGGATTCATACTGGACGGCGTGGGTTTCAACTGGGAAGCTGTGAAGAAGGTGACCATAGAGGACTGGCTGGATCACTTGGATCACGCTGTAAACCTCGTGGGCGCTGATTACGTTGGGGTAGGTTCTGACTTGGATGGTGGCTGTGGGTTCCCCGGACTCCACGATGCGACGTGTTTCCCAAGTCTCACAGAGGGGATGATTACAAGAGGATACTCAGACAAGGATATTGAGAAGATACTCGGGGCAAACAATCTAAGGGTCTTTAAAAAGGTCCTAAAATGACACCTCATTTATCTGGGATAAATCCTCGATTAATTCACATATTTTTACGGGTAACATGTTACTATTTGGTGCATTTTTATTAGATAATAAGAGGTTTTTTCGAGGCACGTGCTTCGCAGTTATTTATTCAAATATATTTTATAGGTGTTAGCTACCAGTAAACGGTGCAGGAGACTGAAAAATGAAGTATGCTTTTGTATCTTATGGGTATCTAGCCGAAGAGTGGCTGAGTAAAATTGGTGAACTTGGACCCGAAATGGATAGGGTTAAGAAAGAGGCGCAAGAAAAAGGGTTCCACTTAAAGTATTGGGGACACCCTTACGGAGTCTCTGAGAACATGATGGTGGTCTGGGTTTCTGATAAAGGACTTGACGCTTACCATGCCCTCGACGTAGACAGACCGTATGCGGGAAACAGAACCGTCTTAGCATACAAGTAAACCCTTTTTTCTTTTTCACACGTAAATATATATGTGGGGTCCCCCCGCACTTTCCCTGTGTGAGGGGAAAGACCGAGACTGTCTAGGTGCGTCTGCTTTCCTTGAGGCTTTCTTGTAGAGCCGTTAGAGCCTCCCAGTCCTCCTCTGAGGCTAATCTTGCCTGCTCTGACCAAGTGGAGGGGTCTGTCAATCGTAGAAGGCTAGGGTTCTCGTCTTCAAGGATCTCCTTTATTTTGTCTATATCTGCAGAGGCGAGTTTCGCGAATGTATTTATTCCCGCGAATCTGAGCACCGAAGAGACCTTGGGCCCTATTCCCATGATGTGTGTGAAGTCGTCCTGCATAGCGTGTATACGAGCTTGTAGGTATGCGGTTTCCTGCTCCTGTTCCTCTAATGATTTCTCTAGTTCACCTACTTTTGCCTCGGCGCCTTCAGCGCGGGTCACTGATTCTTTGTAATTTTCATCAAGATCGGTTGCTTCCTTTGTGAGGAGGTTGATGGCTTCATCTTTTTCGGTTATCTTCTGGTTCAGGTCTTGGATATTCTCATCATTTTTAGTTATCTGCTGATTTAGGTCTTGGATGTTTTCATCTCTCTGACCCAGTTGAGTGTTGAGGAGATCTGTTCTCTTCTCTCGCTCATTCAGGATCTTATCATAGTCTTTTAGCTGGGTGTTGAGAACCTCTATTCCTTTCTCAAATTCATTCAAACGATTCTCATATTCCTTGAGCTGGGTTTTGAGGCTCTTTTCGAGATCAGCTGCTTCCTTTTTCAACTGGTTGATGAACTCATCTTTTTCGATTATCTGCTGATTTAGGTATTGGATGTTCTCATCTCTCTGACCCAGTTGAGTGTTGAGGAGATCTGTTCTTTTCTCTCGCTCCTCTAGTAGGTTCTCAGAATCCTCTAACTGGGTGTTGAGAACCTCTACCTTTTTCTCCTGTTCCTTAAAACGATCCTCATAGTCCTTGAGCTGAGTGTTTTGGCTTTCTATCTCTTTTTTCCGCTGATTCAAAAGATCCTGTGCGCGAACACGCATATTCTTCATGTCTAAGTCTGTTGACTCTAGGGAGGTCTCCAGATCTATAATTTGGTCCTCTCTTTCATCGACCTGCCCTCTCCAGTAGAGCAGGGATATGAGTATACCTAATAAGAGGCCTACCACGAGCAATATTGCTACTTCAATTAGGTTTCCAAGCATCAAATTTAGAAAGCTTTCAAACATCTTGATTGTTTTTCTATTTTAAGCACGATAAAAGCTTTGGTTGTGTAACTTTTCGCACACACGATCAAACCTCTTCAGAGTGTTTCAAGAAACAGGTAAATAAGTTTGAGCACACCACCCTCTGCACTTTCACAGTGTAAGGGGAAACGTGATACCATAGGATATGGTTGACCCCCAGTAAGCCTCAGATTTTTACCTTTTGTGGCTGTATGGTTGGGTTATGGATAGGTAAGATTGGTCTTGAAGCAGAATTATATCCCCTATATTCATACTGATCATAGACGCTGGAGTGATTTACTTTGAGTAATCTTAGGAACCTCGCCTTAGCTGTGGTAATCCTAATCGGTATCATATCCATTTACACATACCTTAGACCAAGTGAAACCGAGAACTCCCCATATCTCTCCTTTATTGAGGATTTTCGGCAGGTAGATGATTATCCGTTATATGTCGCTAGATATGTGGGGGACTACCGGTTTGATGAGTATCTGGAGACCGGAGTGAGGCCGAGGATTGGTTCTTTTGGCTGTACCTGTTTTGCATCGGGGTCAGTTGTGGGGAGGAACTTTGATTTTCCACCGAACCCGGCGCTTCTACTCTATACTGATCCCGTTGATGGGTACAAGAGTGTCTCGATGGTGGATCTAGGTTACTTTGATTATAGTATGGGTGATCTTCCTGTTGATGCCAGTGGTCTTGAAGAGACCCCCTATATGCCCTTTGATGGGATGAATGAGAAGGGACTCGTAGTAACCATGGCTGCTGTACCTTTTGCAGAGTCTCCGAGTGGCAAGGAGAGATCTGTCGGCGAGATAGCTGCTATAAGGCTATTGCTGGATTATGCTGCGAGTGTTAATGAGTCCATCGAGTTACTAAGCGGGGTCAATGTGTTGATGGCTGATCCTCCGATTCATTATCTCGTGTCCGATGTAAGCGGAGAGTCAATAGTGGTCGAGTTTGTGGGTGGTGAGATGAAGGTCTATAGGCGCTCTGAGTTTAGTATTATTACTAATTTTATCTTGACGGGGGTTGATCTTCCCGAGGGTTCTCCGTGTTACCGGTATGACTTGGTGTATGATGGTTTGCTGGATGATGTGTTGTCCATGGATGTTGCTTGGGGGTTGTTGGAGGCTTCTAGTCAACCTAGTACTATCTGGTCATGTGTCTATGATAATGAGAATCTCTCTGTCCATGTGGTTATGGGTTGCGAATATGGATCGGTTCATACTTTTAACCTAGATCCATAGACATGTTTCGTTTCTTTGGTTATTGCTGTACTTTTTCTGTTTTTTTCAGGGTAATAGGTTGTTTAGGGTTTCGTTGATGCTCCATATGGTGATTATTTTTTCTTTTTTTAGCCTGTCATAGTGTTTGTCGTTTGTTATGAGGGTTGAGTTTGTTTGGAGGCATGTTGCGGCGTGGATGATGTCTACTGGGCTGTCTTGTGTCATATAGTTGCTGCATAGCTTGATGTAGCGGGGCTCTACCTGTATTATGTCTATTTTGGCTATGAGGGCTCGTAGCAGGAGTAGGGCTGTAGGTGAGGGGTAGGCTTCGCTGTATCTTGACATCTCCTCCAGGAGGTAGGTGTTGCCTGTTAGCCTGATCTTTTTGTCACGTATCAGTTCTATGACTAATTGTAGGCTTTTGGTCTCGTGTCTAGGGTCATGAATAGCCGCTACGAAGACGTTGTTGTCAAGCAGTATCCTGGATGGCTTTTCGGGCTTTTTCATTTATCTCGTCTCGTATTTCTTGGGCTATCATGTGTACTGGGGTGTCTGCGAGTTCTTCTTCTAGGCGTTTTGCTATCTCGGATATGTCGATTTTCTGGATTATGATCTGGCCTTTCTTGTTGCTTGTCAGTATGAGCTGAGTTTTTGGTGTGATGCCTAGTTCTTCTCGGACCCGTTTAGGGATGACTACTCTGCCGCTGCTATCTGACTCGATTATTGATGCCATTTTCCCGTCAATTAATAGTATGGCAGTAATGGTATTAAATATTCCTCAGTAGTATATGCCTTGCTATCATCTTTTTAAGCATAATAAATAGTGAATCCGCACACAACCCGAAGAGTTATGACGGAGAATATCGGCTAGAATGAACCCTGTCTAGGGGCGTATATTTTCCTCTTTGTTCCACTCCCGCTTGTATGGATCCTTGACCTTCACAGACATTCTGCCTATCGTCTCTATCTCGATAGTTACTGTTTCTCCATCTTGCATTGGGCCGAGGCCGTGATGGTTGGTTCCACATGCCATGATGTCCCCTGGGTTTAGTGTGCAGACTTCTGATAGCATGCTTATTTTTTCTCCGAGGCTGTGGCTCATATCATTCGTGTTATAGTTCTGGCGTAGAACATCGTCAACCCATAGCTTGATCTGCAGTTTGTATGGGTCTGGGATCTCGTCCTTTGTCACCAGGACTGGTCCCAGTGGTCCGAATGTGTCGAAGGATTTCTGTGGCCAGAACCCCTTGGAGTAGGGGACCCCACGGGCGGATACATCAATCATCATCGTGTAACCGAATATGCTGTC
>Ga0180432_10011014_pt1 | contig 10716 bp, 9 predicted proteins | sample SS_ome_10_FD_132414 | JGI IMG/M metagenome (GOLD analysis project Ga0180432, IMG submission 132414) | Hypersaline lake sediment archaeal communities from the Salton Sea, California, USA - SS_1_MS_2 metaG | ecosystem: Environmental > Aquatic > Non-marine Saline and Alkaline > Hypersaline >...
ATGTGCACGAGCCCGAGGTGCTCTCCAGGCTGAGGGAGGACCTGGATCAGAGCATCCACACCCTTGATGATCTGCTGGACGTGATGACATGTGCAGTCGCGACGTGGCGCGCCAACCCAAAGATGGTTGGCATCAAGTCCAACCACGCGTACAAGCGCAGTCTGCGATTCGAGCAGCGGGACCGCCACGAGGCTGATGCTGCGTTCAATCGATTGCTGAAGGGCAAAGGTGAGGCCCTTACTCAGCACGAGGCGGCGCCTCTGCAGGACTACCTGATGTTCCAGCTCTTCGCTCGGGCAGACGCTGAGGGTCTGCCCATGGTCTTTCATACGGGGCTACAGGCAGGCAACTACGGTCGTATCAGCGATGCCAATCCTCTGCACTTGCAGTCGGTTCTGGAGCGATTCCCAAGGGTCAAGATTGACCTGTATCATGGTGGCATGCCCTGGGTACGAGAGACCGCGATACTGGCCAGGTACTTCCCCGGAGTCCACTTGAACATGGCCTGGATGCATATCATTGATCCTGCTCAGGCTCGTTCCGCTCTGGCCGAATGGCTTGATTCGGTGCCCAGCACCAAGATATTCGGTTTTGGTGGAGACTACGGACAGGTTGAGACGGTCTACGGCCATCTGAAGCTAGCTCGCCAGAACATCGCTCGTGTCCTCACAGACAAGGTCCGCAAAGGAGCATACTCCTTGTCAGAGGCAGAGATGTTGGTGGAGCGGCTCATGTTTTCCAACCCGAATGAGTTCTACGGCTTGAACTTGAGCTGAAACGCCCGGCCAGCACACTCCTGCCTGGCGTCGAGGCGCCGCCGCTACTGACCGATATCAGGTATCGGACCGTACATAGGTGCAATACGCTGGCGCCAGAATCAGGCAAACCGCCGACCTCGCAGTGAGAGTCTGGCCTGCCTCACGGGCCTGAGAATGCTGCCCAGGCGACCAGTGGCGCTTGCCCAGACTACCGTACCATGATCTTCGCGTCGGCGGGGATGCCGGGCTTGAGCAATCCATCCGGGTTTGGAAGAAGCATCTCGACGGCATAGAAGGTGTTGAGTCGTCCTTCTTCCGTGGCGATGTCCCGCGGAGTGAACTCCGCCTCGTCTGCAATGCGGTTCACCCGGCCCGAGAATACCCCGCCGGGGAAGCTGTCCACCGTCACTTCTGCCGTCTGACCCAGCTTGACCTGGCCAATACGATTCTCAGGCACGTAGGCCTTCAGCGTCAGCTCCTTGATATCGGCCACGGTGAGGATGGTCGCCGCAGGCGCCGCCAGCTCGCCCCTCCTTAGGGAACGACATAGCACCACACCGTCAACCGGGCTGCTCACCTGACACTGCTCCATCCGCACCTGCAGCACCCTCGCCTCGGCTTCGGCGTGGCGCAAGGTTGCCTCGGCCACGGCCAGCTCTCCGCGCGAGGGGCCGGCCAGAGTGCTGTCCAACTCAGCCTGGGCTGCCGCAACACCTGCTTCCGCGATCCGATACTCACCCTCTGCCAGGCGAGCCTGGGCAATCAGGCCCAGCGGCTCATCGCGGATGGCCTGGAGCTGCTCCAGCAGAGTCTGAGCGGTCTTCTCGTCTGCCCTCGCAAGGGCCAGGGCCTCCTTGGCTGCCTGGACCTGCAGGTCTGCGATGCGATACTGGTCCGAGCCCCACTTGTTCTGATCGCGTAGGATCTCCTGCCGGACCAACTGCGCCCTGGCGAACTCCACGCCCTGAGCCGCCAGCCTCACCCTGCCGCGAGCATCGATGAGTTGTTCATCGATATCCTGGGGTGACTCCAGCCTCTTCGTGGCGTGCTCCCACGCACTCAGCGCGCCGTCTCTCTTGGCCTCGGCTCCTAGCAGCGCCGACCGGGCCGCCGCTACTGCCTCGGGGCGAGGCTCAGCGCGCATGGCCTCCAGATCGGCTCGGGCACTGACGATGGCCGCCTCCTTCTGCCAGGACTCAAGGAGCAAAGGAGTGGGATCCAAGACGACCAGCACGTCGCCCTGCTTCACCTCTGCGCCTACTTTCGGATACACCTCCAGGATGCGTCCGCCCACCTCGCCGGCGATGCGTATCTCGGTGGCTCGAATCGTACCCGATACGTCTAGCAGTCTGTCGTCTGATGTCGCCATGGATGCCCGGCAGGCCGTGGCAAGAATCATCACGAGCAGAGTGCTCAGTAGGAGCAGGTGATGCTTTCGGAACATCGTTTCCTCCTCAGAAGGTCGCCCGAGAAGCCGCGACCGTACATTGGGGCAAGCAGCGGAAAGGTCTTCCCGTGAAGCGCCTCCGCGCTACGTGTGATCGGTTTGACGCGGTCTGAGAATCATTGCGCCCCAGTCAGTCTTCGAGGACGGCATCGGCCGGCATGCCGGGCTTGAGAGTACCGTCCTCATTGAGAATCGTGATCTCAACGGCGAACACCAGGTTGACTCGTTCTTCCTGGGTGGCAACGTTGCGAGGTGTGAACTCTGCGTGGTTTGAGATGTGGCTCACGCGGGCCTCAAAGTCGCGGTCTGGGAAGCTGTCTACTGTGACCTGCACCTGCTGGTTCAGGTGTACCAGTCCGATACGGTTCTCGGCTACGTAGACGGTCAGGGTCACTTGGCTAAGGTCCGCGATGGTGAGGAGGGACGCACCGGGCGCGGCGACCTCACCCTCGTGAACCAGTATGTTCGTGACGCTACCGTCCATGGGAGTCTCGATACACAACAACTCTCGTTGTGTCATCAAGGCTCGGAGGACAGCCTGCGCCTGCGACACTCGCGCCTCTGCGGCCAGGATCTGCTCCTCGGTAGCCCCGGTCTTCATCGCATCCACCTGGATCCGCGCCTGGGCAACCATGGCCTCCGCCTCCGCCAGAGTGTACACGGCTTGCTCGTGTGCAGCCTCCATCTCCTGAGGATCCTGGCTCACGGCATGCAGGTGATTCAGCGAGGACTCGATGCTTTCCTCTTCTGCAACGGCAGCGTTCAGGCCAATCCATGATAGCCAGTAGTCGTTGGACAGAGTGAGCAGCTGATTTGGAACATGGACGTCCACCCATTGGTATAGATCGAAGGTCTCACCGTGGACGTGGAGTTCCGAGCCCTCTCCCAGATCATAGACCCCATCAACGAACACGGGAAACTGGGCAGCAATCTCCGGTGGTAGCTGACTGAGAGGACCGCTGGCGGCGAGAAACTGCTGTCGCCCGGAGTGGTCGCGCACGTATTCGTACAGCCCCTTGCCCATCTCGGCAGCGGATTTCAGCGCCGCTGCCTGCGCTGTCTTGTGTCTGGCAGATTCCAACTGCGCCTGAGCGACGGCGATCCGAAGATCGATGTCTTGCGGATTCTCCAGCAACATCCGCGTATCTGTCACGGCCTGTTGCGCGAGGCTGCGGCCAGCTTCCGCCTGGACCAGTTGTGCCTCCGCTACCGCCACTTGCTGAGAGCTCGCGCCTGCCTTGGCCCGGGCCAACCCTGCTTCGGCAATGGCGATCATGGCTCTGGCGGCCTCAATCTGTGCATCCACCACTGCGGTGCTCAGCCGGGCGACCGTCTCTCCCTCTGCCACTTGCATTCCGGCGGAGATGGGGATTGACGAGATTCGTCCGCCGAGCTCGCTGGCCAGCGAGACCTCCTCAACCCCGATGATGCCAGAGGCCATCAGCGGAGCCGGAGATGCGTCATCCCCCAGGGGGCCTGCGCCCGCCTGGCGCACGAGCAGGGTCGCCAGAAGCAGGATCAGAACTCCTGCGGCCACCAGGATGTGGCGGCGCTGCTGTGGCAGGGTGTTCACTATCTTATCACTCATGCTGTCCGTTCCTCCTGTGTCACGAGCCTCTCGGACGCTTCGACCGCGACTGGGCGAGCCAGGCCGGCCCCGGTCGCTCCCCGAATCCTACACGGTCAGGTGCCTCCGGGACTGCCAGGTTGGCTATCCCCTGTCCGATCGGACCGAGGAGATGAAGACGTCTTCCAGCGTCGGGGCGATCCAGGCTATGTCTTCGACGACCACCCCCTGTCGCTCCAAAAGCCTCGCGATGGGCCGCTTGGCAGCTTCTGCGTTGGGAACGACGATGTGGATCTGAGCGCCGTACAGAGCCACCTCATCGCATTCCAGCTCCTCACTCACCAGGGCGGCCCTGAGTACTCTCATTGCGAGGTCAGGGTCGGGAGTGCTGATCTCCAACACCTGACCCCGCATCTCGCTCACCTTGAGTCTCGCTGGCGTATCGATGGCTACCAGATGCCCTCTGCTGATGAAACCCACCCTCTGGCACAACTCGGCCTCGTCCATGTAATGCGTCGTGACCAATACGGTCACGCCCTTGTTGGCCATCGCGTAGATCAGGCCCCAGAAGTCGCGGCGACTGATGGGATCCACTCCGGCCGTGGGTTCATCCAGGAACAGGACCTTTGGCTCGTGGACTATGGCGCATCCCAGCGCCAGACGCTGCTTCCACCCACCGGACAGACTGCCGGTGAGCTCGTTCTCTCGCCCTACTAGCCCGGCCATCTCCAGTATCTCTGCTTGGCGAGTCCTGAGTTTGGACCCCGACAGACCATAGGCTTGACCGTAGAAGCGGATGTTCTCCTTGGCCGTGAGCTCGTTGTAGAGAGTGAAGAGCTGCGACATGTATCCAACCTGGGCTTGCATCATCTTGGCCTGAGTGCTGGGCTCATACCCTAGCACCCTGCAGGAGCCCTCCGTGGGGATCAGCAGACCCAGCAACATGCGTATCGTAGTGGTCTTGCCCGCACCATTGGGCCCAAGCCACCCGAAGACCTCACCACGTCTCACCCGCAGGCTGATGCGGTCCACGGCCGTGAAGCCACCGAAGCGCTTGGTCAGATTCTCGATCACAATCGCATACTCGCCATCGACGGTATCGCCACCTCGGCCAGCGGTGAGGTCGTTCTTGGTCATCGTTGCGCTGCCTCTCTGCGTATCAGACTTATGAAGGCTTCCTCCATGCGCGGTTCGATCTCGCGCATCCCTTCCCAGGTGATGCCCTGACCTTTCAGCGCTGTCTGGATCTGCTCTCGTCGCAGCGCGAATTCGTCCAAGAAGACGTGGAGCATTCGTCCGTAGGTCTGTAGCTCCAACACACCCTCCATCTCGGAAACCAGACGCATGGCCGGAACGAAGTGCGACGGGGTGAACTCCAGTAGGCGCCCCGGCACCATCTTCTTGATCTCAACGGGGCGGTTCTTCGCGACCAGCCGGCCTTCGTACATGAGTCCTACGTAGTCACAGCGCTCCGCCTCATCCATGTAGGGAGTACAGACGAAGATGGTCAGACCCTTCTCTGCGCGCAGGTTGCCGAGTAGGTTCCAGAACTCTCGGCGGCTGACCGGGTCTACGCCAAGGGTTGGCTCGTCCAGGAGCACAACGCTGGGCTCATGAACCAGGCTGCAAGCCAGAGCTAGTTTCTTCTTCATCCCGCCGGAAAGGTTGCCCGCCAGTCTTGTGGTGAAGTCGGTCAGACCGGCGAATTCGAGAAGCTCAGGGATGCTCGTGCGCTTTGCATCTTTGCTCACCGTTTGGATGTCGGCAAAGAAGTGCATGTTCTCCTTGACCGTCAAGTCCGGTGGCAACGCGAACTGTTGGGCAATGTATCCCACTCGCTCGCGGATGGAGTAGGTATCGCGCATGGAGTCGTAGCCCGAGATGGCACTCTCTCCCGATGTGCGCTTCAGCAGGCCGAGCACCACACGCGTCAGGGTTGTCTTGCCTGCCCCGTCAGGTCCGATTAGACCGAACGTCTCGCCTCGACGGACCTGCAAGCTGACCCCGTCAACGGCTGTCACCTCTGATCCTCTGCCACGGAAAACTTTGACCAGATCTTTGGTCTGGATCGTGACTTCATCTTTCATAGCAAGATCCCGTAACTACTCCCTCTGAGGGCAACGAGGCACACAAACCAAGCTGCCGATGATTGGTGACCGTCCCGGTGTCTGCCGAGATCGTTGTGAAGGGCTCATCCTTTGGCGAGGCCCGGTCTTCGCGGTCTCCTAATCCAGGCGCTTCTTGAACGACACCGCAGCAAGAACCACGATGCCCACGCTGTATAGCACCAGGATCACCGCATCGGTCCTAACAGAAGTGATGCTGACCCCCCTCGTGTAGATCGCGCGCACAATGCGGGCGAAGTACGTCAGGGGCATCAGACTCCCGATAGCACGGGCTATCGGGATCATCGTCGACTGGGGGAAGACAAACCCTGTGAGCATGATGGTTAGGAGCATGATGAGGCTCGAGACCTGCTGGGCACCCTTCTGTGTACTGACCACCGTGGAGACCAGTAGCCCCAGTCCCAGGCTGGAAACCGTGAACACCAAGGAGAGTGTGGCGAAGTGCCATACGTTGCCCTGGAATGGCACGCGGAACCAGTAGACGCCGAGGAGTACCACAATCGACATGGATACGGTGGAGAGCACCAGGCTGGGAACCACCTTGCTGACCATTAGCTCCAACGGGCGGGCAGGGGTAACAAGCAACTGCTCAGTGGTGCCGATCTCGCGCTCCCGGACCACAGACAACGCCGTGAGGTTGAAGGACATGATCTGCATCAGCAGGCCTGCCAGCACGGGGATCAAGAACAGCATGGCATCCATGTTAGGATTGTAGCGCACGCGCATCGCGGTGGTGATGGGGAGCTCCCCCATCGCCGCGAAGCCCATCTGGCCCGCCTTTGCCGTCAACAGCTTGACGGCATGAGCCTGAGCGATGTTGAGCGCAGCGGAGTAGCCGAACTGGACCGTGAACTGCTGTGACCCGTCCAGGAGCAGTAGGACCTGGCCTTCACCCCGTTCAACCTGGGCAGCGAAGTCTGGCGGAATCACGAGGCCTGCTTGTGCCTGGCCCCGATCGATTGCCCGGATGACTTCCTCCTCGGTCTCTACGTATCTCTCCACGTCAAAGTACCCCGACACGGTTAGAGCATCGATGAATTCCCGGCTGCGGCCGTCCAGGCTCATGTCTGCCACCGCAGTCGGGATATGCTCAACCGAAAGCGACACGGCGTAGCCGAGGAAGAAGAGCACGATGACGGGCATGGTGAGGCTCAGCACCAACGTGCGCCGATCCCTCACCGCTTGGATCGCTTCCTTACGTATCAGAGCGGCTAGACGTCTCAGTGACTTGGGCATATCCATACCTTGACGGAGCGCTGTGACCCGACTCCACTACCGGGCTCGACCAAGATGCGATCCGGTTTCTCGTGGGTCCACACGAACGGATTCATTCCAGATCCTGTCGAAAGACCCTGGTGGCCAAAGCCACGAGGGCGATGATCTGGATCCCCATCGGCAGGACGTTGGCCCACAGCAGATCGATGCCAATCCCCTTCGAGATGATGCCCCGGGCGATGGGGATGAAGTAGGTCATGGGGAAGATGTTGCCGGCGTAGCGGGTCAGAAGGGGGCTCGATTCCCGAGGGAACAAGAATCCCCCCAACATGATCCCCACCAGCATCACCATCATGACGATCTGCAGAGACTGTGCCTGGTTCTTCGAGACGGTGGAGATCAGAAGGCCCATTGCCGTGCCCGCGAAGATGAACAAGACCGAGAGGCTCAACAGAAGCCAGAAGCTACCTTGGAATGGCACTCCGAACCAGAAGACGCCCGCGGCTACGATGGTCAACATGTTCAACACGGCCAGCAGGATGTTAGGAGCGATCTTGCCCAGCATCAACTCCAGCGGCCTGATGGGGGTCACCAACACTTGCTCTATGGTTCCGGTCTCCCGTTCGCGCACCACCGAGACTGTCGTAAGGATGATGCTCTGGGTCTGCATGAGCATGGCCGCAAGACTTGGGATCATGAACCAGAAGCTGTCCATGTTCGGATTGTATAGAATGCGAATGCTCGTGCTGACTGGCAGCAAGCTCGCGACATCCATCGACAGACCGGAACGCTCGACTCTCTTGAGCAACACTTCGGTGGAGTGCGCCTGTGAGATCGCTTCCCCCGCGCTGTAGGCCGACAGAGAGGTGAAGAAATCGGACCCATCGACCAGGAAGAGCACCTGAGCGTCGCCGCGTTCCACCAGGGCGGAGAAGCCGGATGGAATCACGACTCCGGCGCGGGCACGTCCCTCATCCAGGGCTCGTGTAACCTCCGCCTCACTGCGCACATACTCAACTACCTCAAAGTAGCCCGACGTCGTCAACGCGTTCACGTAATCATGACTGGCTGGGTCAAGACTCTGATCAGCCACCACCAAGGCGATATCGCAGACATTCGTATCCATGGCATAGCCAAAGAGAACGAGCATTATCAGAGGTAGGAGCAACTGCATCAGCAGCGTGCTCTTGTCGCGGCGAATGAGTATGAACTCCTTCTGTGCCACGGCCCAGATTCTTCGCCACATCGTGCTACCTCGCAGGCCCTTCTGCCCCCTCAAGAAGGAGGCCATCCAGGAGAATGTCGACCATGCTGGTCGCCAGGGTATGTCGCTCTTCCTGCGACATCGGTTTTGGCTCGGTACTCACGTAGGATGGTATCAACAGTCCGCCAAACAAGCTCAGCACCAACCTGGAGCCCACGTCAGGATCCATCGGACGGAAGGCGCCGGCATTGATGGCTTTGGCCATGTAGTCTCGAAGTCTCTCATGTATGGTCTTCATCTGCTTGAGCACTCCGGCTATCAGGCTGTGGTTGCCAAACCAGGCTTCGCTGATCACCGTCCGGATGAAAGGGAGCCGTGCTTCTGATAGATCGAGCCCCATTTCTATCATAGCCACTACCGCGTCGCGGTCCGTCAGGTCGATGTTCTCCAGCATCCCCAGGAGTCCCGGCAGCTCCACCTCGCTGCCTATGGCTGCCAGGATCTCACCCTTGCCGGCAAAGTAGTTGTAGAGCGTACCCTCTGACACGTGCGCAGTCTCGGCGATCTCTTTGATGGTCGCTCCTCGAAAGCCCTTCTCGGAGAAGACGTCTGCAGCCGCGGAGAGGATCTGCGCTCGTCGTGCCTGAACCAGCATCTCGTGTATCGGATCGCGAAGCTCAGTCATCTCGATCATACCCTCCTGAGTTGAGCAATTGCTCAATACGATGAACATCCCCTCAGCAGAATGAGCGTACGCTCAGTTGGCGCAATGATACACCACTTCGGCGGGGCAGTCAAATGGACGGGGACAGAGTACTGGATCCATAGCCATACGGTATCGAAACGGAAAGCTAGCCGTGCACTCATGTCCTCGGGGCGGCTCCACCCTAAACGATGGCAGGGGCGCAACCGACGAGCCAGGCGATGCGCAGAGGTTGAATGGCTGAGGGATCGATGTCAGCATGAAGGCGAGTCCGGTGAACCGACGGGCAAATCGACATCGAGGAGTAGACAGGAGGCTCCGACAGATCAGTGGAAGGCCAGGGTGCGCGCAGCATCGGCGCGCACCTTGATCGTCTCGGGCCCGGTGGCACGGCGACGCTGCGGCTTGGAGAGCTCAGCCGAGGATGGAGAGGGTCTCTCGTCGTTGTGGGCAGAGCAAGCGCGTGGGATCGGTCAGCGCTCGGCGTAGAAGACCAGCCCCACCGAACCCGGGCCGGCGTGAGTGCCGACCACAGGGCTGACCGTGCTGCGATAGACCGTCTCGATCCCGAAGCGCTCCCGCACCTGTTCGGCGACGGTGTCTCCTTGCTCAGGGATATCCACGTCGACCACGGCCGCCTCGGCCATCCGCTTTCCACCCAGGCGCTCCTCGGCGATCTCCAGCATCCTGGCCAGGGCCTTGCGCTTGGTGCGTATCTGGGTGAGTGGCTCGATCATGCCGTTCTCGAAATGTAGCAGGGGCTTGATCCTGAGCGCGGTTCCCATCCAGCGTTTCGCTCCGCCGATCCGTCCGCCCCGGTGGAGATACTCGAGCGTGTCCACCGCGAACAGGAAGTGAATCCTCTCCCGCATGTCCTCGGCCGCCGCGATGACCTCGTCCACCGACTTCCCGGCGTTGGCGGCGCGGGCCGCGGCCAGGACGGTGAAGCCCTGCCCCATGGAGATGCCCAGCGAGTCCACGATCCGAACGGGAATGTCGAGCAGTTGTCCCCGGGCCGTCTGTGCGCTGGGGACCGTGCCGCTCATTCGCGAGGAAGCGAACACGCCGACGATGATGTCGGCCTCGGTGGCAACCTGGCGGAAGAAGTCGATGAACTCTCCCGGCGATGGCTGAGAGGTGGTGGGAAAGGCCTTACTCTGCCTGAGGCGCCGGTAGAACGTCGGGGGGTCGATGTCCACTCCGTCCCGCAGACGCTCGTCCTCCCAGAGGAGCCATAGCGGGATCACCGGGACGCTCAGGCCGCCCAGAGCCTGCTGAGGGATGTAGGCTGCGCTGTCCGTGACTACTGCGATCTTCTTTCTGGCCATGATGGTCGGAACCGCCTTTCTGCTGGGGTTGCCAACATCACAATGATATGGGATCGAGCACGTCGGTCTGCAAGTACTCTAACTCGGGAGGAGGGCGGAAGTGGCGATGGACACGCCGTCCCGCACACAGTTCTCTCCGTACGCTCGCGTGAACGCTCTGCACATTGATCTCTTCGCGGGAGTGCACGCAGAACCTGTCCGAGAGATGAGGCGCAACCATGCATGAGGCTTCAACCTCATGCTGAGAGAGCGAAGCCCGTTCGGGGTTATGCTGGAGCCCGGAGGGCTTTGCCCTTTCAGCCGGTTGCTTCAGCAACCGGCAGGAGCCTGGCGAGTGATCCGGGCCTAAACAGGACGAGGTTCAAGAC
>Ga0180432_10011015_pt1 | contig 10715 bp, 8 predicted proteins | sample SS_ome_10_FD_132414 | JGI IMG/M metagenome (GOLD analysis project Ga0180432, IMG submission 132414) | Hypersaline lake sediment archaeal communities from the Salton Sea, California, USA - SS_1_MS_2 metaG | ecosystem: Environmental > Aquatic > Non-marine Saline and Alkaline > Hypersaline >...
CTGGCCCTGCGACACTTCGCACATGGAGATGTAGAACGGCGTGCTGAGCGTGACTTCGTGCTGCGGCGATTCGTCGGAGATCCACGCTTCCCTGGGATATGGAACGAACTCGCAGTTCTTGACGAAATCCTCCGGCGTCGTGGCGGTTCCCCTCATGTACTTGCCCGCGGGAATGAGAATGAAACGCATTCCAAACGGATTCTCGAAAGCCACGGGGATGCCCAATGCCTTGGCCGCCGCTTTCTGCTGATCGGAGACCTTTGCCCACTCGGGCACGTCCTGGGCAAACCCCGGCGCACAGGCGGCCAGGAGTGCCGCGACCATGACAACAACTACAGTCGATTTATGAAGGTGCATATTTTCGGTCCTTGCAAATGCGATTGAACGAGAGCTACTTAGCTACTGTTTCCTGATAGGATAATGGGTGCCATGCTCCACGCAAGCGTGGGCATGAGAAGCAGTCTTCGCCGTGGTTCAGGCATGCCCACGCAAGCGTGGGGCATGGCACCCGAAGATTATCAACGGGTACTACTTGGACTCTTCCTCGGCTTTAGCCTTCTTCTCGGCTTCGGCTTTCTTCGCTGCCTCGGCCTTTTTGATGTCGTCGAGTTGCTTCGGCGTCTTCATATCTTCAGGGAAGGTCACTTCCTTGGGGTCCTTGCCGTCGAAGAGCCAGGCGGTGTTGAACTTGGCAATCGAGATCCCCTTGTCGCGATAGAAGTTCTCGCCCTTTTCGTACAAAACAAGGATGCTGCCGTCGGCCGCCAATCCCGACGCGGAATAGCCGCTGGGTCCTTCGAAGATCGTCTTTTTAATCGGCCAGGTCTTAGCGTCGTCCAGAGACACGCTGGCCGTCATTTTGCGGCGATCCCAGTAGCTGGCTCTTGGGCGATAAAACGACGGGTTGGCGAACACGACCAAGTGTCGCCCCGCAACCGAAGCGGGCACGGAGACAAGCGAGTCGGACGTGCCAACCGTGCAGTCGCGGAGCCACTGAGACTGGCCGAAGTCGCCGTAGGTTTCTCCCTGGTCGTTGCTTATCGCCCGAAGCCGCCATCCTTCGGGCCCAATCCGCGAGTTGAAATAGAGCCGCCCGTCGCTCAGCTCGGTCACAGCTCCCTCGCCTCCCGGGACGAATCCGCTGGCCTTCCAGGTCTTGCCGTGGTCGTCGCTGTACAGGGCGCAGTTGTAACCTTGATGCTTGTATCCCGACCGGGCCGGCAGAAGCAGCCGACCTTTCTTCGGCCCTTGCTTCAACACAATCCCCGAGGCCGAACCGCCGGAGAAGCCGATCATGCCGTGGCGGTTGGGCTCGATGATCATTTGCTCGAACGTCCACGTCTCGCCGTTGTCGCGGCTGCGGGCGATGACAGCCCCCGAGGGTTCCTTCGGCTCGGGCGATTCGGCATATGCCTTCTTCGCCTCGGCCGATGCGGGGCGGCAATGGACCTCGAACATGATCTCGCCGGTCTCCGGATCCGCCACCGCCGCACAGTTGCCGCCTGTCCAGCCGGGCCGGTCGAAGAGTGTCCGAATTGGTTCCCACGTCTTGCCGTTGTCCTTCGAACGCCGCATGACGCACTGCACGTAGGTGCAATGGTCTCGGGCGGTGCCCACGCGGACGTTGGCAAAGGCCAGGATCGTTCCATCCTTGGCAATCGCCAGAGCGGGAATACGATAGAAGGCGTCTTGGCCATTTTCCAACTTGCCGTTCTCGAACAACCGCGTGTGAACCAAACTCGGTTCTTCCGCGGCACACGTAGCCGCGATGGCGGCAAAGAGTGTCACGCAATACGTCGTACGCAAAGTAGTCATGCTTATCGCTCTCTTTCCTTGGAACAATACGAAAGTCTCAGCGCCTTTTCGGCACAACAAACTCCGAAGCGACCGTCATCGTTTTCCCGTGCGGTTAACGAAACCGCTTATCGACCGCAGCGCCGCTCATTGTAACAGCATAGGGCCCTGCGTGTCTAACGCGGAATATTCATACCAACCCGAAGCGCAAGCGAGGTGAGCGTGGCCCGCACTCCAGCGCCGCCTGCTTTCATCAACGTCTTCACTCCTCGCTTGCGCTTCGGGTTGGTATGAGGCTGCGCCGAAACACGGTTTTTGAGTGTCTTGGCGCCGCCACCTCCGTGGAGCCTCAGATTGTATCACGAATGGGCCTTTCAAACACCCTGTCCTAGAAACCGGCCCAACGGGCACGCCGGGAAAGTGGGTTGGAGAATCCGCGCTCCCGGGCCGCCGGAGGCGGCGTTTCGAGCGGGAAACCGTGGCACTTACGCGAGATAATCGGACCTGCCGCCTTGCAGGCTCGGCGTACCTTGAGTGCGAGGGCAGACTTCTCCAGTTCCTAGGCTTGCCGCGCCCCGTCCGGATTATGGCGGATAACTAGACAAACTTGCCGGTTTTGGCCTTGGTATTCGCCATTTTTCACCTCGGCGGACCAAGAGCTTTACACCCCATGGGCGATGCATTACACTGATCTTCAAATATTTCCCACCCTTTTAGTTTCAACCCCGGAGAAGTTCACATGAGATGTTTGATCAGAAGGCTCGGAACCCTCGCCGCGTGTATCGCGGTGTGTGCCGTCGTGCTGGGTGCCATCGCGCCGATGGCAGACGCGGCCGAATCCCGCGAGATCAAGATTACCGGCAAGTATCTGCTCGTGCCGATCGGCAACGACGGAGTTAAGAATACCCGCATTACAATTCACGTCGGCGACACGCTGGTCCACAACCTCGACATGTTTGTTCCGACCAAGAAGGACAAGATCACTTGGTGGACCTACCTCGATATGAGCGAGTATGTCGGCAAGACGGCCAAGGTCGACGCGCCGAACATCGAAGCTCCCGCCGAGGGTTTCGCGGCCATCGAAAGCTCCGACAAGAAGCGGTTCCTCAAGCCGATCTACGACGAGAAGGTTCGCCCGCAGTTCCACATGAGCCAGCAGAAGGGTTGGAACAACGATCCCAACGGCATGGTTTACGCCGACGGCCTCTATCACTTCTACTGGCAGTGCAACCCGGGCGGAATCCCCTGGTGCAACATGTACTGGGGACACTCCACCAGTCCCGACATGGTCAACTGGACCGAGCATCCGCGAGTCTTGCGCAGCCACGGCGGCGACGTCAAGGACCGCCACCCGGCCATGGCCGTGCGCAACTGCTTCTCCGGAACCGGAAACGTCGATAAGAACAATTCCGGCGGATGGCAGAAGGGCGACAAGAAGACGATCATCGCCGCCTTCACCGACACCGGTTGCGGCGAGGCGATCGCCTACTCCACCGACGGCGGCATGACCTTCACCTACTACGAAGGCAACCCGGTCATCAAGCATCGCGGCCGCGACCCGAAACTGGTCTGGTATGAGCCGGGCAAGCACTGGGTCATCGCCGTTTACGATGAGGACCCCGACAAGAAGATCGGCCGCAACATCGCTTTCTATACCAGTACGAATCTCAAGGACTGGACGCTCACGAGCAAGTTGCCCGGCTTCTACGAGTGCCCCGAATTGTTCGAACTGCCGGTCGACGGCGACAAGAACAACACGCGTTGGGTGGTCTTCGGCGCCGATGCCAAGTACGTGGTCGGCAAGTTCGACGGCAAGACCTTCACGCCCGAACACTAAGGAAAACATCAGGTCCACTGGGGTGCCTACTACGCTTCGCAGTGCTTCAGCAACCCGCCCGACGGTCGCGTGGTTCAAGTCGGTTGGGCTCGGATCAACATGGGCAAGGACATGCCCTTCAACCAGACGTTCTCGCTGCCGACGAACATGACGCTCCGCACCACGCCCGAGGGCATTCGCATGTTCGCCGAGCCGATCGAGGAAGTCAACACGCTTCGCGACGGCGACGCCAAGTCGGTCAAGGCCGAAAAGGCTCCCGTCTCGGTAAACGTCGACGGCCAACTGTTCGACATTCTCGTGACGCTTAAAAAGGGCGACGCGAAGACGGCCGTTCTCGGCTTCGGCAAAAGCAAAGTCACCTACGACTTTGAAGGCCAGAAGCTAAACGGCATGCCGCTTAAGATGAAGGACGACAAGGTTTCGTTCCGCGTCTTGGTCGACCGTCCCATGTTTGAAGCGGTCGGCGGCTCGGGTGCCTGCTACCTGACTTCCCGTCGCGAAGACGCCGGCGAGCCGATAAAGGCCATCACGATCACCGCCCCCGAGGGTTCGGTCGAGGTCGAATCTTTGGACGTCTACAAGATGAAGTCCATCTGGAAGAAGTAAGAACCGATTGGTTCTTCGAGCAATCAACAAACCCTCCTCGCGGCCGAGTGTCGCGGAGAGGGTTTTGTATTGGGTATCGCGTGTGTACTCGCAGCCAACGAACAGTGGGGCAGGCATTCCTGCCTGCTACGATACGCCGACAGGACGCCATGCCCGCTCAATCACGACAGACAGACTGGGGCACCTTACCTACTTTACCTATTTGCTCGCCATGCCGGGCGACAGTGACCTCCAATATCGCCCTTGGGGGATTGCAAACCGGCGGCGGATAGCCGATAACTTATGCTCTGGAGTGGACGCTTCCCACCAATGGTTCTTTCGGCAAACGGAGAGCATTCGACATGAAGAAGGTATTGATCGCGCCGCGGAAATACGTGCAAGGTCGCGACGTTTTGAGCGAGGCCGGAACTTACGTGGCCATTCTCGGAAAAAAGCCCATGGTACTGTGGGATTCCTGCGTCAAAGGAATCGTCGGCGAGACGCTGCTTAAGAGCCTCAAAGACGCGGGCCTAGAGGTCGTTGATGTCGACTTTGGCGGCGAGTCGAGCCACAAGGAGGTCGATCGGGTGGTGGAAATCATCCGCGAGAAGGGCGTCGACGTTTCAATCGGCGTCGGCGGCGGAAAGACACTGGATACAGCCAAGGCGGCCGCCCATTTCGCCGACGTCAAGGTCGTCACCATACCGACCATCGCCTCGACCGACACGCCCACCAGTTCCGCCACCGTCTGGTACGACGAGCAAGGCAACTGCGAAGGCTTCGACTGTTGGAAGCACAACCCCGATCTCGTGCTGGTCGATAGTCAAGTCGTAGCCGGCGGACCGGTTCGGGCCTTTGTTTCCGGCATGGGCGACGCATTGGCCACATGGATCGAGGCCGAGGCCGCTTACAAAACCCGCGCCACGAACCTTGGCGGCGGCGTTTCAACAATGGCAGCCATGAGTCTGGCCAGTCTGTGCTACGATACGATTCTCGACTTCGGCATCGAAGCCAAACGAGCCGTCGAGCAGAACGTGGTCACTCCGGCCGTGGAGAAGGTTATCGAAGCCAACGTTCTGCTTTCCGGACTGGGATTCGAGAGCGGCGGACTGGCGACCGTTCACATGATCGCCAACGCCCTGTCGTCTTATCCTGAGTGCAAGGACATGATGCACGGCGACAAGGTCGGCTTCGGCATCATCAGCCAGCTCTGCCTGGACGATGAGATGGACGTCGAGGAGATCTACGAAGTCGTCGATTTCGAGATCGCCGTCGGCCTGCCCGTCACGTTCGAGGACTTGGGTCTCAAGGGCGCCACGCGAGAGAAGCTTCAGCCGATCGCCGACATCTGCGCCAGCCCCGGCTCGTTGTGCGAGACGCACCCATTCCCGGTGACCGCCGTCGACATCCTCGACGCCATGATCGCCGCCGACCAGTTGGGCCAAGCCCGAAAGAAATTGCAGAAGTAGGTCGTCGTACGTCCCCCGAGCGAAACTAAAGTAGGGTGCGTCGCGACGCACGCAGCGAAACATTTACGTTACCCGTTTTCAAAGGAGAGTTTCGAATGTCGAAGTGGATTACCAATTTTGTCGCATTGCCGCTGGCGACGTGTTTCTTGTTGACGACGATTTCGCTGACCGGCTGTCAGCCTCCGAAGGATCAACCCGACGCCGATGGCGGTGAAGAAGTCGTGGAGGAAGAGGTCGTCGTGGAGGAAGAGGTCGAGGGGCCGGCGCTTACCGATCCCGGTACCGAACCGGCCGCCGAAGAGCCGATTCCCGAGGAACCGACCGTCCAGGAACCGGCGCCCGAACCGATTATCGAGGAGCCCGCGACTGAAGAGCCGGCCGCCGAGGAACCAGCCGCCGAAGAGCCCGCAATGGCCGAACCGGTTGCTGAAGAACCCGTCGCCGAAGAGCCAGCCGCGGAAGAACCGGTCGCCGAGGAAGCCGCTGCCAAGACGGCCGAGCCGCTCAAGAAGGCTGAGTTGCTGGTCGAACTGACCGACGAGCACAACACGCCCGACGGCATGTGCCTGCTGCCCAATGGCGAAGTGATCATCGCCGTGCCCAACGTGAACACTTTCCTTGCTCAAGAGGACAAATCGAAGCAGGAAGTCCCGCCCGTGTTGGTCAAGCTCAATAAGGAAGGCAAGATCGAAAAGTGGTACGATCCTCCGATGCATCCGGCCACCGGCAAGGCCTTCCCGTTCGGTATCTGCATTGATCCCGAGGGCAAGAACTTCTACATGACCGACCTGCAGTGGTTCGCCAACACCGAGAACCCGGGCAACAACTCTCGCGTGCTGCGTATCCCGCTGGACGAGAACTACAACCCGGCCGGCGACCCGGTCGTGGTCATCGACGGTCTGGTCGTGGCCAACGCCGTGGTGGTTCGCGATGGCCATCTCTACGTTAGCGACACCCTGATGGTGCCCAGCTCGAACCCGATGGTCAGCGGCATCTTCCGCATGAAGCTCGAGGAAGAGGGCTTGAAGCTGACGCAGCCGATCGAGAAGGACCCGCACATGATCGCTTCGATCGAGTCGAAGAACATGGACGTCGGCTTCGGCGCCGACGGCCTGACCTTCGACAGCGAAGGCAATCTGTACTGCGGCAACTTCGCCGACGGCCTGCTGCACAAGATCACGTTCAACGAGGACGGCTCGGTCAAATCGAACGAGATCTTCGCCAAGGACCCCAAGATGCTTTGCTGTGACGGGATTTTCTACGACAAGGCCACCGACAAGATTTACATCGCCGACTCGTTGGCCAACGCCGTGCAGATCGTCGACCCCAAGGACGGCTCGGTGACGACGCTCGCCCAGGACGAAGAGAACGACGGCAGCGACGGTCGCCTGGACCAGCCGTGCGAAGTTCTGGTTCGCGGCAAGGAAGTAATCGTCTCGAACATGGACTTCCCGATCCCCGGCGGCGTGAACAAGAAGTTCGACAAGCCCTATACGCTTTCGGTCATTAAGCTCGACTGAGCGGAATGGTGAACAACCTCGAACGGCCGGCGCCCGACTGCGGCGCCGGCCGTTTTTCATGCGCGGTCGGGGAGTGGAAAATGGGGACTGGCTCCGGGCCAAAGAAAACCCACGCCAACCAGAAGCCGTTGTCGGCGCGGTGCCTGTCCTCTATTCCCACGTGAGCTACAGAGCTGCGTGTCTCCCGCCTCATACCGACCCGAAGCGCAAGCGAGGCGAGATTGGATTGCAATTCAGTGCCGCTTGCTGTCAGCAACCGCTTCACTCCTCGCTTGCGCGTCGGGTTAGTGTGAATATTCCCGGCAAAAGCTGGACGTTCGCCACGCGCGGTGCTAGAATGTCCGGCATGGAACGTCTGGGAGATACTCCTCGGGCATAAGTGAAAGGAGCGGTCGATAGTCGCCGCTTATGCAAACATCTCGCCGATAGACAATAATCTTGCCAGTAGACAAGGAGTACTGAAATGCCAGTTACACGTCGACAGTTTCTACATGGAACGGCCGCGGCGGCCGGCGCGATGGCGATTCCGGCTGTTGCCAAGGCGAGCGTGCAACAGGCTAACGAGACGATCAACTTCGGCGTGATCGGTTTGGGAAACCGAGGGAAGTATCACATCGGTCGCTTCGGCCGGCACAAGGGTGTAAGACTGGCCGCGATCTGCGACCCCGACCGTCAGCGGCTCGACGCGGCGGCCGCCAGCATCAAGGGACAGTTCGGATACGAGCCGGCCAAGTACGTCGACGTGCGGAAGATGATCGAGCAGGCGAAACTCGACGCCGTTTCCGTGGCCACCATGCAGTATTGGCACGCGCTGCCGACCATCTGGGCATGCCAGGCCGGCCTGCACGTCTACGTCGAGAAACCGCTTGGCCACTTCATCGACGAAGGGACATTGATGGTCAAGGCGGCGAGAAAATACAAGCGGCTCGTGCAGATCGGCACCCAAAGCCGCTCCACCCGTTCGGCCATCGCAACGATCGATTACATTAAGAAGGGACAACTCGGGAAGATAAACTATGTGACGGCCTTCGCCAACAAGCCGCGAACGCCGATTGGCAACCGTAGCGAACCGCTGCCGATTCCCGACTACGTCGACTACGACCTGTGGTGCGGGCCGGCCGACAATGGGCCGATTTACCGCGACCGCTTGCAGTACGATTGCAGCTTCACCTGGGACAAAGGAGACGGCGAGTCGTGCAACCAGGGTATCCACGAAATCGACGTCGTCCGCTGGCTGCTCGACGAAAAGGAACTGCCGCGGCGAACGATCAGCGTCGGAGGGCGGTTCACCTTCAACGACGCCGGCGACGTGCCCAACACGCAGATTATCTACTACGATTTCCCCACCGCCCCGGTTCTTTACGAAGTGCACAACCTGCGCGAGTCGAAGGGGTCGAGCAAGGCCCCGACTTTCCGCGGCTATCGCACCGACGTGTGTGCCCATTGCGAAGGCGGATACGCTTTGATCCGCTCCGGCCAGGTGTACGACAACGAAGGCAAGAAGATCAAGAGTTTCCCCGGCGGAGAAGACATTTTCGAGAACTTCATCGCCGCGCTACGAAGCGGACGCCAGGAAGATCTGGACGCCGACATTTACGAAGGCCATCGCTCGACAACCGTCACCCACCTGGGCAATATTTCATACAGATTGGGAAAGCCGGCCTCGGCGGCCAAGATTCGCGAGCGGATCGAAGGCGTGAAACTCTTCGAGGATATGTTCGAGCGAATGGTCACCCACCTGAAGGGACACGAGATAGACGTCGACTCGCCGACGATAACCCTCGGCGAGTGGCTCGACGTGGACCAGGAAAACGAGTGTTTCAAGAACAACGACAAGGCCAACGCGATCGTCAGGGGCACTTATCGTGCGCCCTACGCGTTGCCGACGGAAGTTTAAACGACTGAATGTACTCGTCTCGCTCCGCGAGATGAAACCGAATCGGATGGCTTCGATACCAACCCGAAGCGCAAGCGAGGGCGGTTCATAGTAGCTGGAAGCGGAAGAGCGTGGAAAAGGGGGACAGGCACCGAGCCGCTTGTCTCTTTCGGCGGGGCGACATCGGAGCGAGGCTCGGAGCCAGTCCCCTTTTTCCACTCGCCGTTCGCAATTCACACAAGGAGACCCCACGATGTTTCGCACCGCACTGGTCATTCTCGCATGTTTTTCGCTACCAATGGTCGTTCAAGCAGAGGACTCCGAAAAAGATAATGCCGAGCAACTCGACGGACTGCCGTTGATATATTCCGACGACTTCGAGAAAGGGGCCGACAACTGGGAGCCCACGGATAAGAAGTCCTGGAAAATCACCGACCTGGAAGGCCGCGGCAAGGTCTACCATCTGCACCAGCGGAGCGACTACAAGCCGCCGCATCGCAGTCCCCGCGAATTGTCGCTGCTGAAGGACATCGTCGTCGGCGATTTCATACTGTTGATCAAAGCCCGCAACACGGCCTTCAAAGCCGGCGGCCATCGCGACTGTTGCATCTTCTTCGGCTACCAGGACGACGAGCATTTCTACTACGCCCACCAGGGCCTGATCCGCGACGCCATTTCCAACCAGCTTCTTAAGGTCGACGAAGGCCCCCGCAAGCCGATCGGCCAGACCAACGAGAAGACGCCCTGGGACGAAGGCTGGCACCAGATCAAACTGATCCGCCGCGTGAAAGACGGCACCATTGCGTTGTATTTCGACGACATGAAGAAACCGGCCAAGACGGCCGTCGACAAAGACTTCACCTGGGGCCGCATCGGCCTGGGCTCCTTCGACGACACGGTCCAATGGGACGACGTGAAGTTGTACGGCGAGAAGGTCAAGCCGAAGAAGTAGAGCGTTTGTTCCGTGGCGTACACCCATCTCGCACTTTCACCTTTGCACATTTTCGGACCATTCCTGACACAACAAGTTGATGCCAGCGACTCCCGCCAACGATCGTTGACTTGCTTGTAGAAACCGACCATAATGTCCATATAAGGGCAGCCGTTCTTCATAAGGTCACGGACATGGCGAAGCGGACAAGATGGACTTTCGCTAGAATTGCAGTATTCGCGTTAAGCGTCGGCCTTACAGTCGGACAACTATCGATTGTCAAAGCCGACGAAGAGATCGAACTATCGACCCAAGCGGTCGAAGTTACCGTCTTGGCTGAGTTGTCTAACCGCCGAGCGACCGGCCCTTACGAGATCACTGACATCGCCACAACCGCCGAGGGCTTTCTTCTGGCCACAGGCAATGGCGTAAGCCGTTGGCGTTACACGGGTGGATTGCCCCGTCACGAAGGTTCAGCTACTCGGCCCGACGGCTCCCCGCTGGGCCCTTGTCATGAGTTCATCACCGACAACAAGGGCGGTGTCTGGATTCGCGCCGCCCATGGCGTCGGATATCTGAAGAAGCAGAAGCAAGTAGCCCGTTGGTTTACTGTCAAAGACGGGCTGCCCGAGGGCGGCATTCTCGACATGGCCCTGTCCCCCGACGGCTCGCGCGTCTGGGTCGCCGGCCCGGGCGGTCTGGC
>Ga0180432_10011019_pt1 | contig 10712 bp, 6 predicted proteins | sample SS_ome_10_FD_132414 | JGI IMG/M metagenome (GOLD analysis project Ga0180432, IMG submission 132414) | Hypersaline lake sediment archaeal communities from the Salton Sea, California, USA - SS_1_MS_2 metaG | ecosystem: Environmental > Aquatic > Non-marine Saline and Alkaline > Hypersaline >...
CATATTGGACACCGGCGGTCGTTCAAGTACATAACACCTGAGGACCAGTATGGCTGTGTGCAAAAGGAATGCACCGACTGCAAAAAACATGTATGTTCGATTTTGCAGGAAAACACCGCTGAGGAAAGAAAGCGCGTAAAGGGCAGCGCAAGCGATCAACCAGGAACGACTGTACAGAAGACTCTCTGCTTGTAATTGGGAGGTTGAGGGATAGGTCAGTGCTTTTCCTTCTGCTTCTAAATAAGGCTGACCGGCAATCGTCTGGTATCCTTCGTTCAATAGTTGTGTCAGCTGATCAATATTTCGTGCTTCGTATGCTGCTTTCAATTTTACATACAGGTCATCTGGATAAGGGGTGAAATTTGAAACATCAAACGCAAGGGCTCTAAGTGAGATCCATTTGCCAGGCATTGCACGGTAGGGAAGCGCTTTGAAATCATCTCCAGCCCTTTGAAGCCTGATATGCAGGGGTTGTAAACGATCATCTGCTGGAGGGAGGCGTTTTAAGCGGTATAGCTTACCAAGCAGAGATTCCGCTTCGGTCTGCGCTTTTTTGTTGACTCCTTTCGCAATCACAGCTCCAACCTCAAGAAAGCTCCAGGGGCGATCTTTAGGCGTCGATAGAATTTCAATACCGCTTTCCGTGCCTTTGACCCAGAGGCCGGGAGCTATTCTGTTGAGCTCAATCGGCTCGTCGCCAGGAACATGCTGCCCTGCAATTAAAAGGGACGCAAATCGACGGCCGGCCTGAGGATCGTGAAAAATCGATTGATTGATTTCAGTAAAAGAAAAATGGGACTCCTTCACCTTCAGTCCGAGCGCATTTTTCAGCTCTGCTGATTGAACAAACAGAAGAGGAAAAGCGGTATTTTCGGGCCCGTTAAAATGCAGGTCCCATACAGGATCGTTGCTATCGTGTTCCAACAATGAACGATGTTTTTTCTTGATAGACTGCGTGTGGTAATACTCGTAGAGCATCTGTTTGCGGTAGACGTCATCGGGATGGAACCGCCCCTCGTGGGCGACAGGGAATGATCCGAAAGCCGCTGATGCAATGAAGAGAAATAGGTAAATGAATTTTTCAATCATAATCTAAAACTATAGAGGACTCTTTCTTTGATAACAATCTTCAAACTGTGCTAAAATCTTAGGAAAAAACATTTTCAGGGAGTAATAATCATGAACTTAAAATCCATGTTTCTTGGAGCTCTTCTGTTTATCCCGATGATATCAAATGCAGCGGTTGATACGAACAGACAAGAAGCTTTTTTGCAGGAATTGCAGGCAGCTAAATACGCACTGACATTCAAGTATGCCCCAACTGAATGGAAGCAGGAGTATCTGCAATGGGATGCAGACGCCGCCTTTGAAGACGCAAAAGCCAGTATGATCGAGTGCGACCGCTTAACAGTGCGCGATTATCAACGCATTTACAGAAACTTTCTCGGCTCTCTGAACGACTATCACGTCAGCACGATTTTTTATTCTTCGGAATGGTCGGCTTTCCCCATTGTGGTCAAAAGCGTCAATAACAGGTACTTCATCACCAACTTCGAGTTCCAGCTTTCCCTAAGCATGGCCGACCTGGCTTTCGAGTTCGATGATTATGACTTTGACCGCGTGATCGATGAACTGCAGAAATGCAAAGTCGGCGATGAGATCATCGCGATCAACGGTGTTCCGGTTCATGAGTTGATCGAGCAGCTCATTGATTCAGAACTTTCAGGAAACCGCACTCCCACAGGTTATGCGTTGGCGCAGAAGATGTTGTTCGCACGCTATGGAAAAAGAGGCCACACAGTTCCGACAGGAAATTTCACGTTGACGGTCAAACCTATCTTCGGCAAACAACATACAGTGAACCTTGCCTGGCTGCACGTTTCGGAGTGGGTCAATGATCCGCAAGTTAAAGAGGTAGAGACCAAACCCGCTAATCGGTGGCAGAAGCTCGAAAAGTATCTCGCCAAAGATTACAGCGTATCCCTGGCTAAGGACCTGTTAAAGTCACCGGCAGCACAACTTCTCGCTTCTGATGACCAGGATGATGAGGAATACGACTGGAGAGAGAAGAGCTTTGTTCCTCCTCTCGGCCAGATCATCTGGGAGACAGGAATTGAAGACGATTTCTATGCCTACATCTTCAAAAATCAGAAAGGTAAAAAGATCGGATATCTCCATATCCCAGACTTTTCTGCAGGAGGTGCTCTTTCAGACATTTACATGGACCAATGGATAGCGACGATCAAAAAGTTTGAAAAGGAAACAGAAGCGCTTGTCGTCGACCTGAACGACAACCCTGGCGGCAATCTTTTTTACATGTACGGAATTCTCTCTCTCCTCGCTGATAAGCCGATGAACACGCTTAAAAATACTGAAGTGGTTGTTCAGGAAGATATTTACAATATGGCAGTCATCTACAATGAGTTGACAGCACTGTTGGAAGAGGAGGAAGCCGAGGACCTTGAGGGAATATCGTTAGGCGGGTATCCGTTGAACGAAACAGTCGTTAGAAAGATCGCCGATTATGCAAAATCGATCGTTGACCAGTGGGACTCCGGGTTGACCCGCACTGAGCCCGCTTATGTGTTCGGTATCGATACTATCGATCCTCACCCTGAAGTCAACTACTCCAAACCGATCCTTGTGTTGACAAACGAGCTGGATTTTTCATGCGGCGACATGTTCCCAGCCATTTTGCAAGATAACGGTCGTGCGACTCTGTTTGGTAAGACAACGGCTGGAGCTGGCGGGTATGTACGACCATACTTTCAGACCAGCCAATTTGGAGTGATGCTGTATTCATTGACCGGTTCCCTCGCTTACAGAGCTGACGGAAACGTGATTGAAAATCTCGGCGTTACCCCGGATGTGTCAAATGAACTAACCGAACGCGACCTTCAATTTGGATTTATTGATTATGTCCGTTCCGTCAACAAGCAAATCGATGCATTAATCAAGTAATTTCCACCTGAAAAAGAGGGGGTTTTCCCCCTCTTTTTCACTCTATTTTAACCTATTCTTTACTCGTTCTTAACCTTTCTTAGTTATAATATTAAGCATAAATATTTAATACTAACAAAGAATATCATGAGCGCTGTACAAGCAAGACACAATTCAGAATATCCACAACGTCTTGGTTCAGTTGATGAAATAAGGACTGAAGAGGATCTAGATAGCAGAGTTTCTCAATCCGCCCTTTCCCGATTTGGGCAATCAATTGCGAGTGGGGCGAAATCTCTAGGGAATTACGTCGTTCGGGCGGTCCGATGGGTCGGTCATTGGATCTATCGCGCCTATCAGGCAATTTTTGGCGGTTCCGATCCGCAAAATGAGGATCTCACAACGGATAGTCATGAAGCAAACTCTGATCAACCCTCAATATTAGATTCATTAGTTGGTGGTGACGATGACGATGACGATCAAGCAGCGGGAGGACCTCCTCTTGCCATGTCTCAGTCAACTGTTCAGGATCCGGATCCTGAACAGCCTTTAGTTTCACACCCAGTGACAACTTCCTCAGCCGCTCTTATCCCATTTTCATTACCACAGCCGCGGATCAGACATCCTTTGCAATCGGGTTCACCAAGTCTCGAACCGATGACACCGGTTTCAATACGTGCAAGGCTCATGCAAACCCCGCAACTGATTTTCAGGATTGGAAATGCGGAGTACTGGCTACAGAATCCTTTATTTGAGAATGCACAGCCAGATAGACAAGCAATGGCGATTTTTCGACAGTCATTTGCAGAGATAATGAAAGTAGCTGCTGAACAGCCTTACTATGACATGCAAGTAGGGGAGAATATGGTCCTCCGACTGCAAAATCCTGGATATGGAAGAGCAATCGACGGTGAAGCGCTTCAGCAACATACTGTTCACCAAGTTCAAGCGTTGATGAGTAAGGAAAATAGCCAGGCACTTGTTTCTACGAACTCTGGCCATGGAGCATGTTCTTGCCGGTTTTGCGCGCAAAATCAAACAGTTTTAGGTTCAGAGCACTACCAATTTCAGATCGGCAGTGAACTTGTGCGTCTGGACAACCCTTTTCGTTCTCCAACACCTCCCTCTGATGAACGCGTTTTTCAATTTAATATCGATCTTGGGAGAATTCTTGAAAGAGCGCGTCGTGAAGGTTCGTTTGCGATTGGCTTATCAGATGGACCGATGGTCCAGATCTCTCTAAACGGAAACCGAGCAATCGAATCCGGTCAATTTGGCCAGCTTCTATTGACCGTTGCAGACGCTCAACGACTCGATCCAATTGCCAGAGAAGCTCTTGCCTTACCAGCGCCAAGCTCAAGTAAGCAACCGGTGATCACATTACCTGCGCCGCAACAAGGACTATCAATTTATCCGACGGCTTCTTCGAGTGAAGAGCGAGCGGTTTCAAAACCGGCCGGCAAACATACGCAATCATTACAAGAGCTTGCCGCGCAGGCTTATGCTTCAACCTCCTCGAACGCTTCAGATGTTTTGATTGACCAAAGCAGGTTTCCTGCATTAGGTAATCAAAATGGCCGCAACCGTTTACTCTACTATATCGATGAATCAACGACAGTTTGGAATGAGCCACCAGTTAGTTTGGGTGAAGCTGTCCAGTACTGTGTTGATCTTTCCAATTCAGGAATTGAACTGTCTGAAGAACAAAAGACAGGCATTCGCGTCTTTTTCAACAAGTTAAAAGCCGCAAGGCATTTTGATCTTCCTTTTTACTTAAACGGCAAAATGCAGCTGCAACGGATCCTGTCGCCCAGACTTGATGAACTGCTCAAAATAGCAGCTCCGAACAGAGAACAGCAGCTTGAAATTGATTTAGCAAAAGCCGAATTGGCGACCAGTTTTAATTATGGGATTGTTCGGACTGAAGGTGGGGCAAACGGGGCAGTATTCATCAAAACATTTGAAGGGCGTCCTGTTGGAGTTTTCAAGGCACCGCACGATCTTGGGATATTTGATTTCGTTGAAAAAATGAAACAGTATTTTGGCCAGGCCCGCTTGTTAAGCGGTCGTCGAATGGTGCAGGAAGAAGCAGAAGTGATCGCTGGTGATCTTTCAAGATTCTTAGGTTTTGGAAACATGGCGCCTGAAGCGATCATGGCAAACTTTGGTGGCGAAGAGGGCGCTTTTATCGCGTTTCTCGATGGCTACAAGGAATTGTCCGAAATTAAAGAGGATTTCGACAGCCGCGATGATTACACCAAAGAAGAGGTGTTGATGTGGCAGATGAAAGAGATCTGGAACAAGTTAATCGGCAACCTCGATCCTCACGATGACAATGTTTTTGTCAAAGGGACGGGCGAAAGGGTCGAACAAATTTCGATGATCGATGCGGGAAACAGCTTTCCTGAATATAACCCCGGTTATTTTGGTTCCAGGGGGAACCTGGCCGCGTCAGCGTCTTATAATATTACAAAACGTCCTTTCCTTCCTGAAGTATGTGCTTTTATCACAAGGCATATAACGGAAGAAAGAGTGGAACAATTTATCCATAGCAGCGCAATGAGACAGGGATTCTTCTCAGAAAAAATGAGGCTGCGACAAATGGAACGGGTACGCTTGCTGCGGCGAGTCGCAAGCGGCGTTATTGAAACGCCCGTTCAATTGGCAATGATTCAGACCGATAATGATTACGCCAGATATCTGAGAATTGCCGAATAATAAGAGTTAAAAACAAAAGGAGTTAATCATAATGTCAGCATACGCAACATCAAGTACAGGAGAGAGGCAAGAAGACCTTTCAAGAAGTATAGTAGGACCGTTAAACCTTGTTCAAAGCGGAAGTCGTGCTCCAGTGAGTTTTATTGCCGAAACAGGAGGGCGTCAATATGCCGTGATTTGCCCTGAATTAATGGAAGTTTTCGGCGAACAAATGGAATTAATGGCAGCAAGCCAGAAAATCGATCAAACGGTACGCAGCGGTTATACGCTCTATTTAACTTCCTACCTTAATCCAGCATTTGTCACTGAAGCGAATAAAGCACTTTGCAGTCTGGATGCCCTGTTGAAACAACCGAATGCTCTTGATGGTGTCGATGTAAAAGCTAAACAGCTGTTTTTAGCGAGGGTACTTCAATGGACGGATGCGATTAGTCTGGCCAACGGTTTAAATGAATGTACGGACTTTGAAAACGGAAAGCTGCAAATGCTTCAACAGCGTTTGATACGCGCAGGAGCATCAAGGGATTATCTGAACGTCGTTAACTTTTTCCAACAGGTCTCTCAAATTGCATTTGCCGAGACAGGCCCTCTTTTTAAGTATCCGAGTTTTGGACAGATGCAAGAGATGGTGAAAACCTCTCCAAATGGAATTTTGAAAAGGGAAGGCGGCCAATGGTTGTTGGTGCAGACACGCGAGCAGCCTAATCAAAAAGCAGTATTTGACGCATTGCGGCCGATTGTCGCTTCCTTTAGAGATGCATCGGAAACGGGTATACCAGCAATGATGAATGAACAGGAACTGCTCTACGGTATCGCCTTGGTTGGTCAAATGATGACTAACTATCTGACCCATATTGATGAAGCGCCTGCAGTCAGCCACCAGGTATTCCGACAATTGGCAGAACTTCACGACCTGATGTACATAACCTTGGAGCAAAGGTCCGATGCAAAAGGACTTAGAGTGACACTGAATGAGCATGGTAAAGAAGATCTTCTTTTTACCTATGGGATTTTGAGCAATGTCTTGCGAGATAAGAAATTCAGCGACTTCTACTGTCAGGCTGAAGGTTCAGCTCTGCTTAAAGAAATCGACCCTTTATTAAGGCCTTTCATCACATATCATTTAAATCCAGAGCTTGTGCATGCAAAGCATGACTGGACGTTTATTTCTAAGAAAGACGGCGTCAATGTTTTCAAAACGCCCTCTGATGAACTCGTTATGATTTTTGATGGGAACAACGCGTTTTGGGATCGTAAGAAGTTTAACGCATTTGCGTTTATTGGCGGCAGGGGAACTTCCTTTGATTTAGAGGGAATGGTCCACCAGCAAGCATTAGACAACGCAGAACAAGCCAGAGCCGCCATGTTGGCAATCATGAGCAGCAGCAAGTCTGAAATCGGGCAGTTCAAATCGATCAAATTCATGGGATATGGACTGGATGGCGCGACAGCGCAGTTGCTGGGACAAGAATCCAAACGCGCCCATAAAGATCAGGATGTAACAGTTGTCGGTACAGGAGTTCCTCCATTCCTCGATGAAGCAGCTTCTGCTTCGATGGGACGTGCAATGACCGAAATGCCTGGGTTCAAGTGTGTGAACTTTGCGATGGCTGGCGATCCCAATATCCGCAACTTAGGGGTTACGGGTCCATTGGGAATGCGTTATGACAATACAGCATTTACCACTTTTCCGGTTCCTCATGGAGCGGTCTTTTTATCGGAAGCGGCCGCAGGAGATCACAGAAAAGCCTACCTTGCGATGTTAGATACAGGAGTATTTATGCACCGCACCATGCGCACTGTTTATGAGCGCACAGATCGTGCGTATGGACTCATTGAGAGCGTCAAGCCAATTAAAGACGAACGCGATGCTTTACCTTCTGTATCCCCAGCAAGCATTACCATGACAGGTGTTGATGACGGTTTTGTCATTGTTGATGACTATAAAGGAGGGCAAAGCGGTTCATCTGACGACTCTTCTGGCAGCAGCGGGTCACAAGACTAGTCGTTAAGTCTACAAATACAACACAGAGGTGCACTGCTCCTCTGTGTTTTTTATTTCCTGACTTCTGACTTTGATTTTCTCTTATTTGAGATCATCAACAACTTGTAGATGACCTATAAGATCGTGGAAAAACTGAGATGACCAAATGGATAATTTGTGCTTGTCCGGAATAAACACAGAAATGTCAGACTTGGCTAATTCCCAATCAATCTCATCAATTTTTGCGTGAACTCTTTCCAATAATTCGCTTTCCCCAAACTTCTCTTCGGGAGCCAAATGCTGAGTTTGTCTCATCCGTTCTCTTAGATGAACTAAATTTACCGGGATCCCGCTTTGTATGTACCAGATCACATCATACCAATCTCGCCCCTTGATCCGATTTTTCCAGTTCCGGCAAAGAGCTGCATGCATTTTACCCGCGAAAAGATCGACTGGCGCATAGGTAGAAACATAAAAGGGGACAGGGTTTTTGACCAATTTACTTTCCAGTGGTAAGTGCTTAAGAGGAGGATCGGTATCAATTTCGAGTTTGATCTGAATTTTCTGATCCGGATGGATACCCTTTAATCTGTTTATTTGATGGATAGACAACAACATCGAAAGGGTATTTCCTTTCAAGAACGCAGACCAAATTCCTGAGTCTGCATTTTTATCTCGCAGATCGATATCAAGTTCAAAACCCATTGATAATAATTCCTGGTGCATTCCACTAAGAAACGGAGTAAAGTTAAAATCCTTATCAGGTTTGATGAGAGAAAAATCAAGGTCTTCACTATATCGATCTAGTCCATATAAAATACGTAATGCTGTTCCACCGTAAAAAGCAGCGTGTTGGAAAAATTGGTGACGGGCCAATCCTAAAAGGGCAGTTTGTTGTAAAATCTCCCTCAATTTATCAATTTGAGGCATGGCATCCGGAAAGTTGTTAAGCATTTTTATAATGCTTGAATCGAAATTCATAATACCCCTACTAAATCTGCTAAATAATTGACGTGCTTAGAACGATAAGATATAACGATATCTTTCAATAAGTCTTTATTTAGTCCGTGAAAGCATTCGCGATCGATCCGTTTTGATTCCAATAATTCATCTTTTAGCTGATCTTTATCCAAGTTTTTGCATGTCTTATAAACCATATCAGCCATTGCTTTTTCTGGACTGGCTATTAAAAAACCCCCTGTTGAGTCTGGAGATTTTTTTTGCGTGATCCCTATAGAGTAACTTCGGGGAGATAAATTGGAGTATGAAAAATCTCCTACAGGAGTGTGATACTCTTTATTTCTCCCTAATGTCATGCTCGTGACAGTATGCACCCTCTCAGGAATCATTCCGTAAAAGGAGAGGGCCCATTCCATACTAACATATGATGGGCCATAAAGCAGGTTGGCTACCTGTTCAAATGGGACAACCCTGGATTTCCCATGCGTAATTTTGTCGCTAATCAGATAAAATCCGTTTTTCAGTCGGATCAACTCTTCATTTTTCACCATTCTTAAAATGGCTTCTCTGGGTTTTTTGTAGTTGTCTAAAAACTGAAGTAGCGTCTGAGCATCTATATAGGGTGTTTCAATGGAATGTAATATATTTTTCATATCCCTCCTGATTCAAACTTTACCAGAATTCCTATTTTAAATGGTAATTTAAGTAAATATCAATATTATTTCAACCAGAATTCCCATTTTTAGTGGGAATTCTGGCAGAGACGCAATCCCAACTTTAAGATTCTAACGTAAATTCTTCAATGTGAGGTTCGTCTGAGCTGTAATTAGACATATAATAGTAAGGTGAGCTGAAATGAGGTGCTATTGCCTTGAAATTATCCGATCTCTTGACAACTTCAAGACCTTGTGGAACTCCAATGAGACAAAGTCTGCACTTATCCTTTTTCTCAGGTCCCAAATGTCTTTCGACGAATTTGTTGAAAACTGAACTGTTCCGGGATACGTTTTCTCTTAAATTTATCAGTTGAGTAGGGAGTCTACCACGAGTAAGATCCCAGAAAAATAATTTATTCTTTCCATCAACCTTCTGGTTGAATTCGTCATAGCTCGGGATTTCGTAACCCTCGATTTTTCCTTGTGGAACAACATTCACACGCTTCTGAAATTTTCTGGTAAGATAGGTGTATTGTCCAGACTTTTCACTATCATAACAGTAGCGCAAAACTTCATCGGGTGGGTTTGAAATTCCTTCAAGCCGAAGCTCGGGCTGCTGATGGGGGTTGATCAAACCACGAACACCTAAGCAAACATCATCAACAATAGAAAAAATAGACAGCTGTCGCAAAGCTATTCCGTTAACTTTTGAATACGTTCCGAAAGTGAGTAGCGAAAAAAACGATACGAGCAGACCAAATCCAAAATCAGCGACCCTGGTAACAGTTGCAGTAAGAGGGTAAGCTGCATGTGTTAGACGTGAGAAAATGTGTCTTTTAATAAATGAACCTTCGCATTGAGAAAACTTGCGTGCTTGCTTGAAGATTGGAAGCGCCGCGCGTTCTGTGAGATAACCCAATTGGACGACCTGTCTTTTTGACTTCCCTTTGAACTTAGCCTTAGGGTTGATCACTCTGAGCGCTCTTTCGAGTGTGCCAGGTATCACGCAGCCTGCATACTTTGTATAGCGAGTTCCATCATTGAAAGATTTGCATTGCCCAAGAGAAAGAATCGATAGGGCCGTGGCAATGACTCCATAACCGGTAGCAATGGCCGCAGTTGGAACACCTATAGCAAAAAAAGATCCAAAATCTTCAAGATTTTTCAATCGATTGCTTATCTTCATATTATCCATCATTTTCAATAAAAATCAATATTAACAAAATTATATTAATATTTTATTAACAATAAATGATATTAGAAAAAATAAATATCAAAAAATTGCTTATTTTATTTATGATTCATCATCTGGAGATTGGGTACCTGGTCGAAAGACGGGTGTGTTGCCTAATTCCCTCTAAAGTGCTTTAGAAGGTTGAAAATCAAAATTTAGTGTTGATGATTGATAAAAACATGGGGTAATCTCTTTTCGCCAAAAAAGGAGAAGATACCCC
>Ga0180432_10011020_pt1 | contig 10712 bp, 19 predicted proteins | sample SS_ome_10_FD_132414 | JGI IMG/M metagenome (GOLD analysis project Ga0180432, IMG submission 132414) | Hypersaline lake sediment archaeal communities from the Salton Sea, California, USA - SS_1_MS_2 metaG | ecosystem: Environmental > Aquatic > Non-marine Saline and Alkaline > Hypersaline >...
CGCCAGCGGGCGGGGCGTCTCAGCGTCGGAGTACCTTGGTGTATTATTATAATACTTCAGAATATGAAGTGTCAAGATAATACTTCAGAACATGGAGTATCATGATAATACAGTTTGGCGGGTGCGGTGCTGGTGTGGTCGGTGCCACGCTGGGCGCTGACAGTGGACCTCGACGAGCACGCGCGCAACTCCAGGTCTCCCGCATCCCCCCGTGCCCACCAAGGTTGTTACATCCCCTTACAGTTTTCCCTCGCTTTTCACTTGACACGCTACTATGCCTATGGTATAGTAATAGTAGAATGAGAACGGGAAATAACGACAACCAAAACCGGGTACCAAGGGGCGGAGATGTATCCGCCCCGCACGGCGCCCACAGTTGCGAGGGTAGGATGATGACAACAACTGAAAAGATCGCAAGACATGCCGCACGGCGCAGGGCGCGCTATATCCGAACAGCTTGTCGCCTTGTTGCCAATGAGGATAGGCGCCGCGGATGTGCGCTAGCGATGGTGAATCATGCCGAGTTTGAAGTTTACCCAACGGACCTTGCCGTTTACGTCGATCGCGCCATTGCCGAGGGTACGCCCGCGATCCGCATCCCGCACACCGCAGCCCGTGCTTATATGGCGGAATAGAAATGCTCGCCGGCCCGGGGCGAGAGCTCCGGCCGGCGACCAGCCCAATTCCGGGCAGGAGGGCAGGACGATGAGGCTTGTTCATTATAATTCGGTGTTGGGCGAACCCGTCGATTTGGCGCGGGCGAACTTGCATACAGTGTCGGCATACCGTATGCAGCTCACCGTATATGCCGCCCGCATTTGGGGCAGCAACCCACGCAAATGGCGCATTGTGCAGCAAGAACGCGGCTGTTTGGTGCCGGTCAAGGCCGTGGCAACCGCCGCTAGCGGCGTCGAGGGCGAAGTTATCGTTGCGGAATAGTTCGCATCCCCCGCGCCCGCTGGCGAACGCTAGCGGGTGCGCCCACCCGGGCGCCGCAACCCGTGGCGCCCACAGTTGTGAGGGTAGGACGATGACAACGGAATTGATAGGGCGCTGGCTCTCGTGGGGCGATATGGCGAACCCCCGCCGGGCTGGCGTGGTGGTGAAACTCGGGGATCGCCCGGTGGCCGTCTTCGGGGCGAACGGCCTTGAGCCGGGCGGCAAGTGCTTCCGCGTGGTATTCGAGGACCTCCACATATCGCATGACGTGCATGAGCGGACCGTTGACGCCGGGCACGCCTGGCGCTGGGAGGATCGCGACCCGCTCACCGCCGAGCAATGCGCCGAACTGCTCACCAAGGCCGAAGCCAAGCAAGCCGCCGACCGCGCCGAACTCGACCGCAAGCGCGAGGAGGAGACCCGCCGGGCGCACGTCTTCGCCGAAGAGCTCGCGACCGTGCGGCCGGCTTGGGCCAAGGCCGCCATTATCGCTGAACTTCAAAAGGATGATTGTGACTACCAGACAGACTACTTCAACAGCATCACAACGCGGCGGATCGTGCTCGCCTGGAGCAAGCACCGCCGCGACCTCTTCCCCGAAATGCGGAAAGCCGCCGCACGGCACCCGGAAACCGAGCACCTCGCGACCGCCGACGCCAAAGCCGAACACCGCGAAAAATACAGCATGGGCCGCGGCTACTTCCTGCAGGCCGGGTCGACCTACTCCGGCTGGCGCGTGGAAAAGTACGATTTGGGCTGGCGTGGGCTTGAGGGGCTCTATCCCGCCGACGTCGCGCCGATCCGAGACACCGCCCCCGCCCCCAAGCCGACGCCCGAGCCCCAGCCCGAGCCGATCACCGACGCCCCCGCCCTAGCCGTCACCGTCAAAGAAAACGACAAGCTCGGCGGCGTTGAGCTACACTTCACCGCCAAGCCGCCCGAAGAGCTGCGCGAACGGCTCAAGGCTGCATTCTGGCGCTGGTCCCGCCGTTCCGAATGCTGGTACATCCGCCGCAACCCCGAAACCCGCGCCTTTGCTGACGCCATCGCCGCCGAAGTCAACAGCCCGGCGACCGTCGCCGCCACGTAGCCTCCCGCCCCCCGCCGCCAACGCGACGCGGGGGCGACCAGCCGGGCGGAATCCCCCGCCCCGCATTTGAAAGGGTAGGACGATGACAGGCAAGCAGGCAAAAGAGCGGGCGCGGCGCGGCCGACCCTACCGCCCCTGGCCGAACGCTGCAACGGCTGCCCGCGCCGTCAAGCGGGAACTTGAACGGTTCGGCGAAATCCCTATCCGGGCGCAATTCGACCCGGCCGGATGGTGTCTGTTCTGCGGCGAGGGCGGACGGTGCCCCGGCTACCACGCGCTCGCCGAAATCCACCCTTTTCGGAGACGGGACAATGCGAACGCCGAAACGAGAGAGAACAATGGTTAGCCTATCCGAACGCAACCGCCCGCACACGCTCGCCGACCTCATCGGCCAGCCGCGGGCGGTTGCCCAACTCCGGGGGATCGTCCGGTTGCGCCGCTCCGGCGCGGTCCTCATCTCCGGCCCGTCCGGCTGCGGCAAAACCTCCGCCGCCGTCGCGCTCGCCAACGAACTCGGCTGTCATCGCCCCGGCGAACGGCCCGAAAAGGGCAACGCGGCGAACTGGGATTATATCCGGGGCACCGACGCCGACGTCGAGCGAATCCGCTACCTGGAGCAATCCTTCCGCTACTGCTACAAAGCCTGGCGGATGGTCCTCATAGACGAGGCGCAGGACATGACACCCAAGGCGAAAGCCGCGCTCCTCACGCTCCTAGAGAACGCGCCACGCCGCGTTATGGTTGTCCTCACCACCACTGAGCCGGACAGTTTCAACACGCCGTTCCTGCGCCGCGTCGCCCACGTCCGCATGAGCACGGTTCCCGCCGATGCGATGCGCGACTGGCTCGTTACCGTCGCCATCACCGCCGGCATGGTCAACCGGGGCGGAGCGCTGACCCCCGACGCCCACGACGCCATCGGCGATGTGATGCATTGCGGACGCCCCGGCGTGGCGCTCGCTGAACTAGAACTCGCCGTGCTCGCCTACCACGGCGAACGCGCCGACCCCGATGCCCTCAGCGACGCCGCCGGATGCTAACGACCTCGCCGGCCCGGGGCGAGAGCCCCCCGCCGGCACCAGCCCAATTCCGGGCGTTGAGGGTTAGGACGATGGTAGGAATGAAGCACACAGGCGACGAGAAGCGTGAGAAGGCACGGAAGGCCCGTATCCGGGCGCGGAAGGTTCAAGGGGAAACCTGCGATTTCTGCGGCGGCAAGTGCGACCCGCACGCCCGCGTAAGCATCAACTATGGCGACACGCGGACGGAGACGCTGGAGGTGGCGGGGTTCAACCTCTGCCGGGGTTGCGCCGACCTGTGGCTCGGCCAAGTCAACCCGACGGACGCCGCGGCGTCCCGCAACGTGGCCCAGACGATCCGCGACATTCTCGGCGACACCATCAGCGACGGAATGATGGAGGCAACAGGACGATGACCGGCACCGAATACCGACGCATCCGCCACAAACTCGGCCTAAGGCAGCGCTGTGCTCGGTCGAATACCACCACACCAGCAAATTCTACAACGCAACCGACTACTACGACCTGCGAGAACTCGCGGAGCAGGACGTGCGCTGCACACTCGCCGCCGAGATCGCAATGCGCAGAGAATACACGCGACTCCTCCGCCGGTGCGACCGCCTCGGGATCGTCCACTTTGAAATGGAAGACGGCACCGAATGGTATCCAATCCCGCGGCGGTGGCGCAGCGGCGCGTTTACCGCGACTCCCACTGACCTGAAGCGCCTACGCGAACTGGTGGCACAGAAAAGCGGGCCAATCCGCCGTCCAGAAAGGAAACGAGGTCGGACCGTAGCCCGGAGCCTCGCCAACGAAAAGGCCCGCTAACCTGAATCGTAACGCATTGGTACGCCCAACGCAACTGAAAAACGCTCGCGACCTTGACAACGAATATGGCTGTGCCGGGCGGTTCAACAGGCGGTGTGTGGCCGCCCGTCCTACCCGCCGCCCGGCGCGGCCGCTTTGACGGGGAACCCGACCCATGCCTGTGTTACGTCCTATGCTCTGCGAACGCTACTGTGCGGGCGATACGCTCGACTACCCCTGCTATGCCCAGCCCAAGCTCAAGGGCCTGCGCTGCATGGCCGTCCCCGAACGCGGCGGCGAATGGCAACTCTACTCCCGGTCCGGCAAGCCGCTCCGGCTCCCACACATCGGCCGCCAACTCTGCTCTGCGTTCGCTGCGTCGTCCGTGGTGACCCCGCCACGCGCCCTCGATGGCGAACTCTACCTCCACCGCGCGACCCAAGGTCAAATCTACTCGATGACCCGCCACGCTGATCGGCGGCTACAGTTCCACGTCTTCGACTGCCTCCCCGCCAACGCCCCCTGGCGCCAACGCTATGCCGCCCTACGAGCCCTATTCGTCAATACCCGGCTCGCCATCCAAAACACCGTGCTCCCCGTCGATACCCAAGTCGTGCGCTCCAACGCCGAACGCGACACCCTGCTTGCCGCCTACCTCGCCGCCGGATACGAGGGCCTGGTGCTCCGAACCCGTGACGGACGCTACGAACCGGGGGTCCGCTCAACCGGGCTCCTCAAACTCAAGCCCCGCCGATCCGCCGAATTCACCATCGTCGGCGCCACAACCCCCACATCCGGCGCACACGCCGGCTGCTGTGTCTGGATCTGCGAGACCGCCGACGGCGAAACCTTCCGCTGCCCCGACGCCGGCCCGCTCCACGTTCGCCGGTTACACTACGCGGCCCGCGAACGCTATATCGGCATGCCCCTGACGGTCGAATTCGACCGCCTCACCCAACGCGGCGTTCCCGATTGCCCCCAAGCGGTCTGCCCACGCCCTGAATACGATCAGGATGCGGCTGGCGCGTAAGCATCGCCTCGACCGCGGCACTCATACAGGGATCATGGTCCTGATCGAAAGGCACGTCCACCCGCACCCCCGCCGCGCGGTCGCTCCTGCCCTCGTTGTACGCCGTACAACGGCGGCACATCCGGTGCCACGGCCCCGCGCTCTCGAAGAACGTCTCGCCCGGTCGGCACAGCGGGCCAAGGCACTCACGCACCGCCGCCTGCCCCTCGCCCGCCACCATCGCCTCCGCCGTCACCCTCGGTCCCGTCACGCCTCCGCCTCCTTCCTCGCCACGGCAACCCGCGCCACCGCCAGTATCAGGGCCTCCGCCCATTCAGCTACCTGCATCACATGGCCTCCTTTTCAGTAAACAGCGGTACCGGGCTGGTACCCGGCTCCTTGGCGAATATCGCAGCGGGGCGCGACCATTTGCGAATGAGAGGCCCCCACGCATCGGGGATATGCGGCTCTCGCTCATCGAGTCCCCGGTAGTACATGGCGAATGGCATGCCGCCGAACTCCAGCACACACTCCGCCCGGCTTTCAGCTTGGTCCGGTGTATCGTTACCGTGGCCCATGAGGATGTAGCATCCGACCTGGCGCTGTCGGAGACCGGCCTCACGCAACATACCGATGCAGCGTTCCGCATCGGCCATCTGCCCCGGCGAGTCCCAGGCGGTATACAGAATATCGAGGCGCATCCCCGCCAGCCGCTTGGCGAACCACGGGCGGCATAGCCGAGCGTCAATCCCGCCGCTGAACCGCGCGGGCTGCGGTTGCGTCTCCAGCATGTCAAGCACGGCCTCTATATGTGAACGCGGGCACGCAAGCAAATTATTGTCGAGCACGTCCCAGCCGGGCTGAATGTCAAGTGTTCGCAACCGCCCCTCGCGTGACGGCACAAAGCAGAATGGGCAGTTCCGAATGCAACCCCGGCTGGTGATCGTGTAGCCATCTTGTAGATACATGCCGGGCGTGAATTCGCCCGCAGGCGTACCGAAGGCCGGGCCGCCGAGCCGCACCGCGTAGCCCAACGCACCCCACGCCTCCGCCAAGCGTTCCGCTTCCGGCTTGTCCCAGGTGAACACGCACGACACATGCACCTCGTCTACCTTCCTTGGTCCGGGGCGGGCAAACGGCAGCGGCGGGTCACCGACAAACGCCAGGGCGTCTGTAGGCGTTGCCGATGTTCGTCGTGGAAACACACGGAGGGTCATCACGCCGTTGCCCTCTCCCACTCATCAGCCATGCGCGGGTACGACTTGCCCGGCCCATAGGGCACATTGGCGATGACGCGCAGGCGCTTGCCAAGGGCAAAGGCCGCGCCCATGTCAAAGTGCGTGCCTTTACTATGGGGCGAGTAGAACAGATGTACCTCGTCTGCCGCGGCTATTGCCGCCACGTTCTGTTGGCAGATATTCAGCCCCGCCGCGTCTTGTTTCGTGTCACGGTGGGGCAAATGGACATCGTGCCCCTTCCCCTCAAGTTCAACTACGTGAAGTTCGAGGGCTTGCCGCCATTCTCTTGTTGCAGACCGCACTGCACCGATCACAAATACCTTCATCACATGGCCTCCTTTTCAGTAAACAGCGGCGTTTCGGCGTCCAGGGCCGCCAGCCGCGCCCGGCAGTCGCCACAGATCACCGTCCCCGGCTCAGGCATCCCGCCTCCACCAGAACTCCTGCCGCCCACGCTCACAATGCCGTTGAAAGCGTTCACGGACATCATCCCCATCACACGCCTTACACACGAGAAAGTTGACTGTGCACTTCGCGCCGTATACCCAGCGCCACTCATCGCCAACGGCGAACTTGTGGCCGCAGAGGTAGCAGCGGAATCGCTCCCCCGGCTTTCCACAACCCCACCGCGCGGCCACGTCCTGTGCGGTCGCAATTCTCGGTTGTTGGTCTGTGAAACTCATATAGCCCCTTTCGCCGTCGCCGTGTCAGGCATCAGCAGGTTCCCCAACCGTTACCGGAAAATCCCCTGTATAACCGCGAAAAAACCGCCCTGTTGGCACCGCGCACCGCGGGTGCCGGAGGTCGGCCCCGCTGGCACCCGTAGCTAAGTGCGGGCGGTGTAGCGTGTTGCTAGTCGGGGAGTCTGGTACCCCCAAGGGGAGTCGAACCCCTGTCTCCAGACTGAGAATCTGAGGACACCCGTTGCTCATGCGTCCGAACCCCCTTGCCCGCCGCCTGTTGCGTCCGGCTCCGGCGAGGGCGTTACCGGAGAATCCCCTGTTAGAACCGCCAAATCTAACTCAAAGCGCCGTTCAATTTCTGCTTCGCACAAAGGTCGATAGCCCCGCCAGGCAGCTGCGGCGCAAACGGATTCAAAGCGGCACCAGTCGCAGTCTTCACTACCCGGCGCGTAGCAGCCGCCGCACGGCATATCCCACGGGCCTTCGGGTTTATGCTCATCATCCCAACCCCATTCGTCTTGCCGCTCGCCGTCCATGATCGGCTTGTCGCTCATCGTCTCGCCTCCAGTTTCGCCCGCACGTCGCGGGCCGTTGTCAAGTCTCCTGTAGCCACTTCACCAGTTGCGGGTTGTCCCTGAACAAACTCAACAGCATCGTCGCACACGCGTCGCAGAATCGCTCCTCGCCATCCAAGTCGTTACGAAAGAGGCCGGTCTGGTAGCAAAACGCGTGGCCGATCTCGTGACAGAGCACGCGCGGACGCAGCGGGGGGTCGACGTCGTTTGCGATCACGATGTTCGGGGCGTGCCCAGCAGAGAAGTAGCCGCCGGCGTCCACCACGTCACCCACGCCAACGCTGTACCGCACCGGGCCAAGCGTCACGCTATTCGGCGGAGCCGTCATTCACTTGGCCTCCACGATCCGGTACCCGGACACCTGCTGCATGCGGCCCGACGAGTCTTGCCGGTGCTTCGAGCAGCTCATTCATTTGTCGTCAAGCGCCATCGCATGGCTGATGGCGTCTCTCACGGACATGAATCCGTCGCGCGTGGTTTCGTGAAGCCGCCAGCCACGCCCAGTCGCCGACCATCTGAAGATGCAAAAGCCGGTATCCGCCGCCTTGTCGTTCTGCTTTTGCAGCCAATCCAACATCTCAGTGTCGCTTGGCATCGTTCATTCCTCCAATCCGAACTTGTGCCGTCATTTCACGAACCGATACGCGTACACCTTGCTCCGTCGCCCCGTGATGTCGCGCCGCGGTACCTGCACGGACTCCACTTCGCCCGCCGCAATCATCTCACGGATCAACTCAAGGGCCTTGTCCTTGCCGACGCCCCACTGTTCACGGGCCTCGCGCATCGTCCACGCGTCGTCCTTGACATCCTTCACCCTCCTGCGGTGCTTGAGGGCTCGTACCAGGTCCACCCGTCGCTTCGCCGGTGCCTTCGCCATCCTCGTTCCCCTCCTATGCGACCGTCCTGCCGTCCAGTACATTCGCTGAGAAGTGAGCCACGTAGCCGCGCTCGGCGTCCCACAAGTACGCTTCCGCCGCTCGCGGGCCGAGGTAGCCCTTCTTCTTCACCCACGCCGTTGCCGCCGCGAGCGCGGGGAGCGTGCGCACCACCACGCCGTCCCGTACCTGCGTGGAGAGGAAGCGCTTTTCAGCCTTGGTGTGTCGGTGTCCTACGTGCCATTCGCGGTGCCGCGTCGCCGCCCACATCTCGGGCACCTCGGCCGCCATTAGACCGGGCAGCGCGTCTTCCTTCTGGTAGTCTGCGTGGCAGCCGTGCGTCAGTCCGAGTAGCACGCTCCCCCACCGCAGGTACTTCCGAATCGTCGGTTCGTTGTCGACCGCCACGTTCTTGTCGTTGTGGAACCAAGCGGCCAACACTTCGCCCAGATAGAACGCGCGCTGTTCGTCGTGGTTGCCCGGCACTACCACAATCCGCACCGGGGCTATGCAGCGGAGGTCGCACGCCACGTCGATTACAATGTGATGCACCCGCTGAAACGAGCGTTGCCAGCGCGTATCCGTGTCCTGCCGCGTCCCGCGCGTCGTCGCGTTCACCGGATTGTCGACGTGGAACATGTCGTTGCCGACGACGAGCGTGATGAGTTGGAGGGTGTCGCGCCCGCCCAGCGCCGCCAGCCGCTCGACCGCGCCGCGGTACAGTTGCTCCGCGATCTCCGAATCATAGTCCGCGCCCGTCTCGGCCTGCCACGACAGTTGCGAGAAGTGCCAGTCCGGGATGTTGACCTCCAACATCAGCCGTTGACCGCGTGGCGGCTTGGGATACCGCAGTTTCGGCACGCGCGGCGACGCCTTCTTCATCTCGCGGATCAGGCCGGTCTTCACCTCCTCCAGCGACAGCGTCACCTTGCGCCGCAGCCAGACCTTCACCTGCCAGAGCGTGCGCGTCGTCACCACGTCCGGCGCACCCTTCCCGCCGCTCAATTTCATGCCGACATCCCAATGGTTCACCACGAACCGCTCCGGCTCCCACACGGCGGTATCCACCTTGGCGCGCTTCAGGGTATCCGCCAGCGTCGGCTTCACGTCCTGATACCACTGCTCCGTCAACTCCGCCGCGTCCCCATCCTCGCGGAACGCCCCGACCTCCTCGGTGACCGCCGGCTTCGGCAGCCGGTCCTTCCGCCGCTTTCGGTCCCCCGCGTTCCCCAACTGGCGTTTCGTTCGCTTGTTCATGCTTGTCCTTTCACCGATCCAGACGCCTCCAACACTTTCTCCAGCTTCGCCAGCGCCCGCCACGCGACCGCCACCCACTCGCCATCGAGCACATGCCGGAGCAACGCGTCCTCCTCGTCGGTGGACTTCGCCCGGTTCCAGTGCATCGGCTCGCCGGGGTTGTGCTTCTCGTTGCTCACGTAGCTGTGGTGGGCGACGGCCGCCAGGGCACGCGGGAAGTACAGGAACAGCCCGTGATAGAGCGGATAGCCCTTGCGCTCCGCACTGTCGTCCGGTAGGGCGTTTTTCATGCGGACACCTCCTCCCACCGCTCAAGAAACATCGTCTCCGCAACCGTCGGGCACCACGGGATGATCCGCACGTCCAGCGGTTCCACCCCCGCCGCCCAATAACCATTCGCCCACGCACGCCAGTCGCGCGTGCCGTTCGCCATCAACTGTTGGGCCTCCGCCCATAGCAACCGAGTATCGACGTGCTTGACGGTGTCACACGCGGCACCGCTCACCCCCAGTGCGCCGCCCGGACGCGGCCACAAGCCCCGCATGAGCACCGATAACAGTTGCCTCTCTGTGTCCGAATACACCGGCATCGCTCTCTTCAACGGCGTGATGACGTCGCCCAGGTACGCCTCCGCCGCGTCGTGCAAGAGCCCCAACACCGCGTACTCCTCCGGGACGTGCCGCGAGACGATCACCGAGTGTTGTGCGACCGAGTAGAACTCCCGCACATGCCCGCCGAACCGACAAGTGTTCGCCAACGCGTGAGCGATGTCCGCGATGCACACTTCGTCCGGCCGCGGATCAAGCGGCCAGAACTTTCGCCCGGTAAACGTCTCCATCCAATCGCCGCGCCGGTCGCCGTTCATCGTCGGTACGTGCGCGCCGTCGGGTAGCCCGTTCTCGGTCATGCGTTTTCCTCCTCACGTTCCTAACATTCGCATCTGCCCGTCGCAGTCCGGGATCGGCGGCGGGGTGTCCGGCTCCGGCTCCATGCACCGCGCCAGCACTTAGTTTGCCTCCTGCTTCGCAAACAAGGTACCGCTCAGGGCGTCCCGCTCGGCCTTGACAAGATTGCCCACGGCCACGCGGTAGTAGCTTGGTTTCAACTCTATGCCAACAAACTCCCGCCCCAGCCGAACCGCGACGTAGCCCTCACTACCAATCCCCGCAAATGGTGATAGCACCGTCTCGCCGGGGTTGCTGTACAGCTTGACGCACCGC
>Ga0180432_10011022_pt1 | contig 10711 bp, 5 predicted proteins | sample SS_ome_10_FD_132414 | JGI IMG/M metagenome (GOLD analysis project Ga0180432, IMG submission 132414) | Hypersaline lake sediment archaeal communities from the Salton Sea, California, USA - SS_1_MS_2 metaG | ecosystem: Environmental > Aquatic > Non-marine Saline and Alkaline > Hypersaline >...
CTCTCGTTACAACCGATGCGTCTTGACGACCGCGTCGCGGATCTTGGGGTCCAGGCGGGCGAAGTTCTCGAGATAATCGACGCGTTCCTTGTTGAGGGCCTTGACCAGGGCCTCCCGCTGCTCGGCGTCGTAGACCTCGCGCGGGTCGAATGGGTGCATGTCGAAATCGTTGCCCTTCTCGTCGGTGACGCCGCCGGCGACGAAACGGGTGCCGTAATCGGGGTCGTCGGCCCAGATGGCCTCATTGCGGAAGACCGCCAGCGTGATGTGCCCGATGCCGTTCTTCCAGGGACGAACGGCGGGACGCTTCGGGTTGAGCGGGTCGCCCGGCGTGGGGATCTGACCCACCCCGCCGGTGTTCATCAGGAACGACCGGACCTTGTCGTGGTATCGGTTGATGAACTCGAAGAACAGGTTGCCCTCTTCGTCCGGGTCACCCACGGTGAAGGGGTTGGTGCCGACGACGCGGAGCGATTTGCCCACCTTGGTCGGATCGCCCGCGGGCGTCTCGATCGATTCACCTAGCATGAAGTAGGCGGCCGACAGCTCGGGCCGCAACTCCTGCATGATGGGCGCCACGGTGTTCCGCCGCGTGTTGAAGATGACGTAGACCGCGTCGAGCTCGTCCAACGGCGGTAGGTCGATCGACTCGAACCGCCGGCCGCGTGGCAGGGCACGCAGCGGCAGGATGCCTCGCCCGTTCGCGCACAGGTCCTCCTCCAGATAGAGGATCTCGCCTTGGCGGTCCTGATAGAGGTTCTGGGCGACGAAGTCGGACGACTGCGTGGCCGGCCGGAGCAACAGGTCGTCTTCGTCCAGGTCGGTCTTGAGGAACAGGGCCTGCTCGGTCCGCAGGATCCGTCCGTCCTTGATGCGCAGCCCGACGAAGTCGTCCTGCACGATCAGTGACCTCTCGTCCTCCCGATCAAGGTAGTGCGTGTGGCCGATGTTGGTGGTCTTGCCCGTGGCGCTGAGGCCAAGTATGCGGAGATTGCCAAAGCTGCGGCTACGACCTCACCGGCAACGTCAGTGGCGTGTGCCCGGAATGTGGGGAGCGGATCTGAGCGCAGATCCACCGAACAAGGGAAAGCAGCGAACGAAGACTGGAGGCGGGGGAAACGGAACCCCCGCCCCAACCTGTCTCTGCCGGGCCAGCCCTACGCTTCGGGCATGGCTTCCGGGGAGGCCTCGTCGCCGAACTGCTTCTGGGCTTCAAGCAGGCGTTCGCGTTGGGCGGCCAGGACCTCAAACACCTCGTCCGGCGCATCGTCAACCTTCTCTCGATGGAACGTCTCGACCCGGTCCATCTTGGCCAGGTTCTCTTTGATGCGAATGGTGAACTGCTTGACGTAGGCCTCCCTCCAGTACTGCTTACCCGTCACCTCGTGGAAGAGCCGCTGGAGGTCTTCATAGCAGGGAATCAGACCGGTGGGCGTCAGCAGCGCCCCGGCCTCACCGTGCACGCGGAGCTCCATCCACTTGACCCACACATGCTTGTCGCGCATGCCGTTCACGAACGCGCCGTCCTTGTCTCGCAGGAAGTAGTTAACCCCGAAGACCAGCGGGGGCTTCTTGACCTTCTTTCCAAAGTCCAGGTTGTTCTGTATGTACTTGCCCAGGGGGATGGCCACGAAGTCCTGAATGCTCATCAGGTTGATCTCGGGTACGCCCTCCTTACCGATCGTGGCGAACGTCGTCTCGGTCTCCAGCGAGGCGCCGTAGGCGACGATTCCGTGCTCCCAACTGAAGGCTTCCTGACAGGGAACATAGGCCCTGGAATCGCGGCCGCCGTACATGATCCCGGCGAGCTCGACCCCCTTGGGGTTGTCCAGCTCCGGATCGCAGTTCGCCAAAGACTTCAGGGTCATGGCGTAGCGGGCGTTCTTGTGGGCACACGCTATTTCCGCGCCATTTGCATCCTTCTTTCCCTTGTGCCAGGCGCCAGAGAAGTTCTCGCCATCCTCTGGAGGGTCCATACCCATACCCAGCCAGTAGGGCTTATCGTCCTTGACCAACACATTCGAGAAGATCACCTCGCCGGGACCGTGCAGCGCGTCCCAGATGACCGGATCGTCCTTGGGGTTGACGTTCTGGATGATGCCGAAGATGCCCGATTCGGCGTTGACGGCCATGCAACGCCCATTGACCTCATGGAAGAACGCTATGTCGTCGCCAAGGATGGATTCGCCAGGGAGCATCGCCGTCGACGTCTTTCCACAGGCGCTCGGGAACGCGCCGGCAAGATAGGTCTTCCGCCCGTTGGGCCCGTACACACCCATCAAGAACATGTGCTCGGCAAGCCATCCTTTGCGATCTGCCTCACGGATCGTCAAGCGAAGGGCCAACTTCTTGAGCCCGACCGTATTGCCCGCGTATTGCGTGTTGACGCTGTACACGGTATCCGTGGTGTGGTCGATGTAGATGCGCTTCTTGTCGGGTTCAGCGCTGGTCATCCTATCATCGACTTTCCCGGCCGAATGCAGCGTGGCGAAGAACTTCGCCTCGGCACTTAACCGCTTGAACTCCTCGTATCCTGTGCGATACAGCAGATTCAAGCTATGGGACACATAGAAGGAGTCGGTGCACTCGACGCAGGGGATTCTGAAACCCGAATCGTTGGGGCCCAGCGTCATGAAGCGAACCGCCATGGTTCGGCCCTTCATCGCGCCCTTGAGAAGACCGCGCACTTCCGCCAGACCCGCTTCCCGCTCCACTTGGTTAAGCGCTTGGCTCAGCGTATCGGTCTCCGGAACCAGGTACTTGGTGACCTCTCGGTCACGGCCCTGGTCCTGCATCCCATCGAAGTGGATCGTGTGTCCCTCTGTCGCCAGTGGCTTCTCCTCGGCGAGCTCGAGCGCCATCTTTCGCGTATAGTCAATATCCTCGGGCGAATCCGTGCTGACCCATACAGCGTCCGGGTCACAGAGCTCGACCGCGTCGGCCACGAATGCGTGGAGCCGAGGATTGTCGACTGCTGCCAGCCTCTCGATACTCTCGCTGTCCAGCCTTGATTTGAGCAGTTCCCAATGATGGCTTGGCATGTTTGGCTCCTTGTTTCGGTTTCCGCGTGATTCCCACCCGCGCGGTTCATGGCCTTGTCTGCTTGGTTTCGGCTTTCCCGAAAGAGAGGACCAGAATGGCGTCGCCCGCAGCTGGGTCGACGCTGATCCGTGAGTGTTGCACCGTGCACCCCGTGATTGCCGTCATGGATCTCTACAGCTCCGTACCACTGCAGTCAACTGATCTGGGAAATGCGAGCTTGTTATCCCAGTTATAGCCGCCGTAGATGTTCCGGTGACCAAGCGACTCGGCGAATCGGCCCAGCGCCGGCCCCCACGTGGCGTGAGCGCTCAATCAGTTCGTCGACTTTTCGGCGATTCGCTGTCCATCGAACGGTATCGTCATGGTCAAGACTCCCTGTGAAAAAGGCGGGGTAGTTTAGCCGATCGAGCCGAGGTCTGCCAGCCCCTCCCCGAGAAAAAGCCCCTTTGAGCTTAGGCGCCGAGCGGTTACCATAATGGGTCGCTCGCCTGGTTAGGCGCCGGGGTATACCGGAGAGGGGTCTGCGTTGGCTAGATTCGTTCCGGCCGTTGCGGCGGCCGTGGTGTATATGCTGTTTGATACCGAGGCGGCTCTCGCCTGGGGACCGGCCACGCATGTGCGCCTGGCCTGCGACTTGCTGTTGGGCGTGGACGCCTTACCCGCCGGCCTGGCGGCCTTGCTGAGCAAGTTCGCCGTCGACTTCATCTACGGCAACATCGCCGCGGACGTCGTCTTCGTCAAGCGGCTCAGCGAGGTCAAGCAGTTTTGCCATCACTGGACCTCGGGCTTCGACCTGCTCGAGGCCGCTCAGGACGATCCTGGCCGGGCCTTCGCCTACGGGTACCTGGCCCACCTGGCGTGTGACACGGTCGCCCACAACAAGTTCGTCCCGCGGCAGGTGACGGTGACGGGCACGACGCGGTCGTTCGGCCATTTCTATTGGGAGCTCCGGGCGGACGCCGGCGTCGAGCCGTTGTATTGGCGCCGCCTCCGTCAGACGATCTGCGCGCGGTTTCCCGAGCACGACGAGCTTATGTCCCGCCAGCTCGACCGGGGGTTCCTGCCGTTCCGCATCAACCGCCGGTTGTTCAACCGCGTCAACCGGCTCCACAGCGAGCGATGGTGGTACCAGACGGTCCGCATGTGGGATCGGGTGACCCGGTGGGAGTTGAGCGGCCAGCTGCTGAGGCACTACCGTCAGGAGGCGGTCGACTGTGCGCTTGATGTCCTCAACCAGGGGCGGGACTGCTCGTTGCTGCACGTCGATCCGAGCGGCAACTTGGCGCTGCGCTATACCAAGGACGCCCGCCGTTACCTTCGCCGCATGCGCCGCGCCGGCCTGCTGTTGCCGCACGTGATGGCCGAAATGACCCACCCCCACGAGCCCAACGGATCGACCGGACCGCTGGCAGGGCAACCCTACCCCAGCCCGCTCCCACAACCGATGCACATTGGCTGAGAGGGCACGCGTCCCCAAGCGCGACATCCGATCCGGCGGGCCCGGGGGCCACCGGCCGAAAAACCCCGCATTGCCCGTTGCCTATTCGGCCCCGATCACTTAGAACATGACCGCAAACCAGGACCCATCGATGGGCAAGGACATGCGCGCGCGTGCAACGTCAATGTGGGTCGCGACGCTGGGCGTGGTTCTCCTGGCGGCTTCCGGCTGCGGAGAACCCGAACCAGGCGCCACCACCCGACCGAGAGGGGCGACACCGGCCACGAGGCCGTCGGGCGACCGACAGGTCTCCTCGGTCGTCGCGCCGGATGACCGCCCTTGGCATCCGGGCCGAGGACGGTTGAGCGAAGAGGTCTGTCGCCGTCACGGGCTGGTCGCGTCCTCGCTTCGAAGGAGCGGCCTGGGTGAGACGGTCTTGTGGGAGACGTTCACCAACGCCAAAGGAGCGACCGTGCCCGGGTGGCGTCGGGTGGGCGAACCGGGCGTGGCGGTCAGGGCCGATCCGGTTCAAGGCAAGTGGATTCAGCTCACCGCCCCGAAGCGCGGCAGCCGGTGCGGGCTGGTCCACGAGCTCCCCGCCAACGACATGGCGGGCCAGGTGGTCCGACTGCAAATCAAGGCGCTCCAGTTAGGCGCCGCCGGCGCACGGCCAGCGGACCTGCCCAAGGTGCAACTGGAATGGACCGAGAAGGGCGGCAAGACCGGAACCGCCCCGCTACGATTGCAGACCCGTCCCTCACCGGGCTGGGAGGCCTGTGAGACGCTCACCGCGATCCCGGAGGGCGTTAAGGACGTCAAGGTCTCGCTCATCGCGCGAGGCACCTCGGCCGCGGGCGGTCTCGACGACGTCCTGGTCGAGCGAATCAAGCCCCTGGCCGTGGCTCGCGTCGCAGGCACCGTCGGACAGCGGGACAACCTGATCGACGGGGGCGACTTCGAGGTCGGGCAGCGGAACTTCAGCGTCTACGGCGCTCGTCGGGTGCCCGGGCGTCCCAACCTCTGGGCGTGTCCGATCGCCTGGGCCATCGACGACACCGTCGCCGCGGGCGGAAAACGATCGCTCCGCGTCCCGTTGGTGCAGGAGGAGTTTCGCGTCGCCTTCGGCTGGGTCCGCGTGGTGCCCGGCAAGGACTACGTCGTCTCACTGTTTGCCCGCTCGAACACGAAGGTGGTCCTGCGGATCGGCGTGGTCGAGTACCCGGGCGTGTTCCGCTTTGACTACTTCACGATCGATCAGCAGTTCAGGCGGGTGGCCCTGAAGGTCAAGCTCGAACCGAACATTCCTTGGTCGGCGATGGCGGTGGTCGTGCGACCGTCCGATCGGCCGGCGGACGCCTACGCCAAGGACCCCTCTCACGTCCTCTGGCTCGATCGCGTCAGCCTGACGCAGGGTGATCCCAAGACACGCTACGACCCGCCCGCGCCGGTGGAGGTGGGTATCGTCGGCCCTGGCTTCGAGCCGACCGACGTCGCGCACCTGGTCCAGACGGGGGAACCGGCGCGCCTGACGATCCGGGCGACCAACTACCAGACCTCGGCCTGGGACGGGCGTTTGGCCATCGACGTGGTGGACGCTTTCGATCGTCCAATCCCCTCGGGCACGCGGACCATCAAGGTTAGTGTGGCCGCAGGCGAAACGACCGAACAGCCGCTCGGGGGGTTAGCGCTGCCTCGCGGGTACTACAAGGCCTTGGTGACGGCCTGGCCGGGCCTTGTCGGCCGAGGTCGTCCCCACTCGACGGCGGAACGCGCTTTCGGTGTGGTGAACCTCGCCGACCCCATCCCCACGGGCAACTACTTCGGGATGACCGTCGAGAGCCCACGGATGTCGCGTCGCATCACGCAGCTCGGCGCGGGGTGGGTCTGGCTCAAGGCGCCGCCTCAGTGGTGCGAAACGTCCGACGGAAAGCGCCAATGGTCGTGGTACAAGGCCCTGCTCGATCGAGCGCACAAGCAACGACTGGAGGTGTTGGCCGATCTGGCGTGGACCGGTCCCGGTGGCAAGCCGCCCGCCCCCGGTGAAAAATGGCGAGCCGTTTGCCGCGAGTTCGCGATCGCCAACAAGGCCGAGGCCGGCAGCGCGGGCAAGGTGGACGGACTCGGCGTGCTCGATCAGGCCGCTATCGAGGGGCTCGAGCCCGGCAAGTACATGGCGTTGCTGGGTCAGGCCTCGTTCGAGATTCGCCGGACGGTCGCGAAGGTGGACGTGCTGGGCGTAGCCTCGTGCGAGCTCGGGTCCAATCCGTTTGCGTGGTTGACCCAGGCGATGAAGGGGGGCGCGTTGGCGCGGGCGGCCAACGGCATCGCGCTGAGATTCCAGTCGACCCCGCTGCCGGAGGACATCGAGCCGGCCTTGGAGCAAGTTCGGTCATGGCGAGGCACCGACTCGTTCAAGCAGGTCATCGATGTCGCCGTCGGCCGGCGAGGACCCGGGGGGTACCTGCACGTGCCAAACCTGTACGGCTATCGCGCGGATGAGGCCGCCTCGGGCCCGGAGGTAGACGATCCGGTGCTGCACGCCTCGCGATTGGTCCGGGCGCTGGCCATTCGGCAGTTCGCGCCCATCGACCGGGCGGCCTGGTGGGTCGAGTCGCATCGCCCGCCGGATATCCTCAGGCCCTCGGCCGATCCCCAGTGCCACGAATACGACAACGCGCCCCGACCCAGCCTGGTCGCGTTCGACTTTATGGCCGAGATGCTCAACCCCGCCCTCCTGGTCGAATGGATCGACCTGCCGCAACAGATGCGGGCCCTGTGCTTCGAGCGATCCGACAAGAACATGGTGGTCCTGATCTGGCGGCCCTTCGGATGGTCGCTTCGACCGGTCGGCTTGAAGGGCATGGCCGGGCGGGTGACGGTCTACGATCTGTTCGGCCGGCGCGAGCGACATCCCACCCGAGGGGGCGACCTACTGGTCATGGTCAACGAGGCCGTCCGTTATCTGTTCCTGCCCGTCGCGGTCAAGGACCAGGTCCTGTGGGCCCTCAGGCAGCCGATCCCGGTGACGTCGGCTCCTGCCGCGTCGCGACCGTCGCCCAAGTGAGACGTCCGCGGACAGATCTTGACCTGAGCCCGCGTGGTGACGGTTCAAGAGACATCCGCCCCCGCTGCGGACCCGCCCTCCGGCGGGTACAATCCGCGCGGCCCGCGCAGCGGGTCGTGCGAGCGCGGTGGTCTATGCAGCGCAGGTGACAACATGGACAAGTTGCAGGTGGGTGTGATCGGCACGGGAACGATGGGGGCGACGCACATCCGGACGTTCACCGAGAACCCGCGTGCGCGGGTGGTGGCGGTGTGCTCGAAACAGCCCGACCGCTGCCGCGAGCTGGCCGATCAGTATGACATCCCGTCCGTCTACGACGACGCGGACGAGCTGATCGCCGACCCGGCCGTTCAGGCGGTCTGCCTGGCCACGCCGGACCATCTGCACGCCGAAGCCGCCACCGCCGCCGCCAAGGCGTCCAAACACGTCCTGACGGAGAAGCCTCTGGCCACCACGGTCGCCGACGCCGAGGCCATGGTCGCGGCCGCTCGGGAGGGCGGCGTGCTCCTGATGACCCAGTTCAGCCACCGGTGGATCCCGTCGTACCACACGGTCAAGCAGCGGATCGTCGCGGGCGACACGGGTCGACCGCTGGTGGTCTCGGCGCGCAAGAACAACCCCCTCTGGGTGGCGACCGACCTGATCGACTGGGCCGGCGGGACGAACCCGGCCTCGTTCCTCAGCTCACACGACATCGACCTGACGTTGTGGTGGCTCGAGGACGAACCCGACCGCGTCTACGCGCAAGAGGTGCGGTCGGTGCTCGTCGACCGCGGCATCGACACGCCCGACGCGATCCAGTCGGCCGTCCACTTCAAGGGCGGCGCGATCGCCACGTTCGAGGCCTGCTGGATCTACGCCAACTCCGCGCCGGCCGTGCCCGACTCGTACATGCACGTCGTCTGTCAGAACGAGACGATCAAGCTGCTCCGCGAGCACGAACAGGTCGAGTTGATGAGCGACACGTTCAAATACCCCCGCAGCACGATCGTGACCGAGCTGGACGGCCGCCTGCACGGCGCGCTGGTCTGCTCGCTCGCCCACTTCACCGACTGCGTCCTCGACGGCCACGACCCATCGATCACGCCCGAAAGCTCGCTAACGGTCACCCGCATCCTCGACGCGATCGACCGCAGCATCCAGACCGGGCAAGCCGTGACGTTCTGATCGGCGCGCGACGCGCGCCTGTAGGGCAGCGCGGAGCCCAGCGACACCTGCCATTGCAATGCCCGGTGCGTTTTGGCAGGTCTCCTTCGTCGACCTGCCCTACCTTCATGCTCACTTGCGGGGGACCCAGTCGCGGTACTTTGCTGGGATGTTCCATTTCGTGGGGTCTTGTTTGGCCTGGGCGTCGGTGATGAAGCCGAAGTATCGGCCTCGCCAGTAGGCGTCTAGATAGGCGGCGCCGCCGAGGTCGCGACGGGTGTTCCTGTCGAATTGGAGGCGCAGGTTGGCGTCGTGCCATCGGGTCTGGCCTCGGTCGAGGCGGTACAGGCCGGCGGGCGTGCCGGCGTAGATCTTGTCGCCCGACGTGGGGACGAAGAGCGTCCGCACCCTGGGGATGTCCAGGCCGTCCGTGATCTTGGCCCATTTCTTGCCGTGGTCGTGGCTGACGTAGAAGCCCTTGTCGGCTGATGCGCCGTAGAGGGTCTTCGGGTCCTTGGGGTCCTGCGCGATGACGTCGAGGAAGTGCGGCACGAGATCGGCCAGGGCCTTGAGGATCACGGCGTGACCGCCCTTGGTTCTGAGGCGGTTCATGATGGCCCGCTGGCCGTAGGTCCAGGTCTGCCCGGCGTCGGTGCTGCGCGACAGGATCGTCCCGACCAGGCTGCCGGAGAAGAAGCTCCAGTCCATGTTTCGCCACGCCACCCGGTACCCGCAGAGAAGACTCTTGGGATCACCCGGCCCGATCAGGAGCCAGGGGTGCAGCTTGAGATAGCGTCCGTAGCCGAGTTGGACGGCGTCGCTCCACCGGCTGCTGCCGTCGAGGGGCATGCCGCGGAACTCGCCGTCGAAAAAGCCGTAGACCATCGGTGGCTCGCCCTGGCCGAGGCTCAGCCGGACCTGGTGAGCCGGCGGGACGAGCGGCGTGACGCATTCCCAGCGCTCACCGATCCACTTGGTGCCGAAATCGAGGCTACGGTAGACGCCCTTGGCGGTGACGACGTAGACGCGATTGGGGTTCGTCCGGTCCAGTTGCAGGTCCGTCAGCGTGCCGCAGTCGGCCGGCAGGGACAGCCGGGTCCAGGCCTGACCGCCGGTGGTGCTCCGAAACGCCGCCGTCGGCGAGACCAGGAACACGTGCCGCCGCTTCTGCCCGGAGACGATCTTGAACAGCCCGGACGCCGGGCTCTTGCCGATCCACCGCCAGGTCTTGGCCCCGTCACCCGACCGGTAGAGGTCCATGGATTCGTCGGCGGCATAGATGACCATCGGGTCGTCGCGGGCCACGTCGAGGGCGACGACGGTGCGGCTGGTCCACCCGTCGAGCTGATAGAGGTGTCCCTTCCACATGTATTCGTTGTCCCATGCGGCCTCGAAGACGGCCATGGGCTCCTTGCTGTATCGGCCGTCCTTGGCGATGTCGTCCCGCAGGCTGTTCATCCGCGGCTGAAAGAACGTATTGGTCGGATGGCTCTGGAGTGTCCACAGTGCGTCGGCCAGGTACTTGTCCCTCTCGGCCGCGTCGGGCGTCAGGCCGAGGTAGATATAGTTGAACAGCGGGCACTTGCTGCCCTTGTGCGATGCCCAGAGCGCATCAAGCACGATCCGGTAGAACTTCAGCAGCGCCGGGTCCTTCTCCATGTTCAACAGGTTGTCGAGGTGGCCAAAGACGTGCTCGGCGTCGTCGGTGTCGAGCCGGCTGAAGTGGCGGAACTTGGTCTGCTTGCGGAAGCCGAACTGGGTGACGAGCTTCTCGTAGTGCTTAGCGAACTTGTCCTTGCCGGTGGCGACGTGGGCGACCTTCAGGCCGGCGGCGGCCATGATCACCGGCATCGTCGGCGTCTTGCCGTCGTTGAAGAGCAACATGCTGAACCCGTGTCGCGAGGGCCTCTCGTCTTTGGTGGGGATCTTCAGATCGTTGTCGGCCCAGATGCTGACCAGGTCGTCGATGGCCTGGCGGCATTGGTCTTTGTGCTCGCCCTCGGCCGCCAGCCGGTAATAGA
>Ga0180432_10011023_pt1 | contig 10710 bp, 9 predicted proteins | sample SS_ome_10_FD_132414 | JGI IMG/M metagenome (GOLD analysis project Ga0180432, IMG submission 132414) | Hypersaline lake sediment archaeal communities from the Salton Sea, California, USA - SS_1_MS_2 metaG | ecosystem: Environmental > Aquatic > Non-marine Saline and Alkaline > Hypersaline >...
CCCTTCGCCTTGACCAGGTAGGACTGGAAGAAGGCCACGACGATGACGACCGTCGTGGCTACCAGCCCGCCGAGGGTCACCCAGTCCACGCCCGGCGGGATCGAGGGCACGCACACGCCCCTCAGCGCAGCGGTCAGGTCCGGTCCGGCCCAGACCAGGTTGGCCAGGAACGCGACGGCCATGAAGATGAGGAAGAACACCATCATCTTCTCGACGACGCGGTAGATGTTCCTGAACACGAACAGAAACGCCACGGCGGCGCCCGTGAACGCGATCGGCCAGACGATCTGCGGAACGCCCGGCAGCAGCGTGTTCATCGCGGCCGTCACGCCCAGGCAGTTGCCGAACTGAAACGTCGCGTCGACCGAGAATAGGGAGATGCCGCACAAGACGGCGTACCACCGGCCGATCCGCTTGGCGGTCAGGCCCAGGAACGTGTCGTCGCAATAGATGCCGAAGCGCATGAACAGGGCGATAAAGCCGGCCATCAACGCACCCGACCCCAGCGCCAGCCACAACATCGCGTAGCCGTACAGCGAGCCGGTCTTCGACATCAGCGTGACGCTGCCCGGCCCGATGATGCAGGCACCGGCGATGAAGGCCGGCCCGATCCGACCGAGCACGCGACGTTTCTGGTCCATCGTCATGGCGCGTGGGTTCCGGTTGTCTACGGTGGGTCGAGATAGACACGGGCCCAGTGCTCCAGAAACAACAGGGCCCACAGGCAGTTGGCGAGGTTCAGCCACGGTCGCCGCTGACTGCGAACGACCCATCGCACGCCCGCGGGGTCGAGGATGCCCCGCGAGATCAACACGCCGTCGAGCAGCAGGTCGGCCGTCTGGTCGAGCAGATCCCGCTTGAACCACCGCCGGATCGGCACGCGGAACCCCATCTTCTTGCGATGCAACAGCTCGTGCGGCACGTACCGCTCGGCCACGCGCTTCAGCAGGTACTTTCGGACGCCGTTGCGGATCTTCAGGTCCACCGACAGGCCGGCGGCGAACTCGGTGATCGTGTGGTCTAGCAACGGCACGCGGCATTCCAACGAGCAGGCCATGCTCGCGCGGTCGACCTTCGTCAGGATGTCGCCCGGCAGGTACATCCTCGAGTCGACGTACTGGGTGATCTCGACAGGGGGCCAGCACCGGTTGTCCACCTCGCGTCGATGCCGGCCGAACACGTCCTCGCCGTCGGCGGCGCGATAGGCCTCGCCCAGGAGCCGGTTCGACAGCCACCGCGTACACATGACTTGACGTTCCTCGTACTGCGCGAGCGGGCCGTCCCAGTTGCCGCGGTACCGCCTGAGGAACTTGGCCTCGGGCGAGAACACCGCGCCGGCCGACGCAAAGGCGGCGCGTCTGACCAGCCGCCGCCACCCGACGGCGCGGTCCGCGTAGCCGCGCAGGTCGTCGTACCGCCGGTAGCCCGCGAACGTCTCGTCCCCGCCGTCGCCGGTCAGCGCGACCTTGACGTGCTGGCTGGCCATCTCGCAGACGCGATAGCATGCCAGCGCCGACGAATCGGCGAACGGCTCGTCGAAGTGCCGGACCAGCCGCTGCACCGTCGTCACCGGATCGATCCGGACGTGCTCCTCGTGATGCTCCGTGCGGTACTTACGGGCCAGCGTCCGCGCGAACGGCAGCTCGTCGAAGCCCGCCTCCTCGAACCCGACGGTGAACGTCTTGATCGGCTGGCCGGACACCGTCGCCGCCAAGGCAACGACCAGCGACGAGTCGACGCCGCCGCTCAGCAAGGCCCCGACATCGACGTCGGACTCGAGATGGCTTTGGACCGACGCACGGAGCTTGCGGTCGAGCTGTTCGATTGCCTCGCCCTCGTCGCTCAGCTTGTCGCCGCCGAAGTCGGGCGCCCAGTAGCGTCGCGTCTCCAGCGTGATCCGCCCGCCGTCCGCGTCGCGGGCGGCGCACAGGACGTGGGCCGGCGGCAGCTTGTAGACGTTCTCGAAGATCGTCAGCGGCTCGGGGATGTACTTCCACCGCAGGTACTCCCGCAGCGCGTGCCCCGAGATCGCCGGCCGGGACGGCAGCAGGGCGAGGATCGACTTGATCTCCGATGCGAAGATGAGCGAGCGCCCGTCGTGATAGTAGTACATCGGCTTGATGCCGTTGCGATCCCGCACCAGCGTCAGACGCCCCGCCGTCTCGTCGAGGATGGCAATCGCGAACATGCCCTGAAGCGAGGTGACGAAGTCGCTGGCGTCTTCCTCGTAGAGGTGCAGGGCGACCTCGCCGTCGGTGCGCGTTCGGAACGCATGCCCGCGGCCCGACAGGGCGTCGCGGAGCGCGCGGAAGTTGTAGATCTCGCCGTTGTAGCAGAGCCAGCGTCGACCCGACTCGTCGGTGATGGGTTGGTGGCCCCCCGCCAGGTCGATGATGCTCAGCCGTCGTTGCCCCAGGAACGTCCGCCCGCCGTCACGGACGAGATGCCCGCGATCGTCGGGCCCGCGATGCGCGAGCAGATCGATCGCACGGTCGAGCCGATCGGCCTGATCGGCCCAGCCGAAGGGGTCGACCGCCATGCCGCCCAAGATCCCGCACATCGTCTACACCAGCCCCATCGCCTACGGGTCGCTCGAACGGGGCCTGTTATAGCACAACCGCCGCTCGCCAAGAAGTACGAAGGGCAGACAGTGAAGCTGAGAAGATCCCGCGGCGTGTTTGCGGAGAACCGACGCCTTTGCAGGGCGTGTGACATGGGTCCGTTCTGCGGGCCCCGGGGCCTAGCTGTCCTCAATCAGCTTGCGGGTCGTCTTGTCCCATCTTCGCAAGCGGCGGCTCAGTCGGTGCTTACCGTGGCAGTCAGTACAGTGCTTCTTGGGCGTGCCGGTTGCATGCAGCACGGGCCGGTGTGGCTTGATGTCGATCTTGGCGCGGGGGTGGCACGTCATGCAGGAGGGATTGATCTTCGCCTTGGCGTATATGACGTCGGGCGGCGTGAGGTGGTCTTCGTCACCGCAGTGGGCGTCGGACGAGCCGTGGCAGCGCTCGCAGCCGACATTGGCCCGCGCGTGCATGACGGCGAGCTTCTCGTCCTCGTAGTTGATGTGGCACACGTGGCAACGGCCGTTGTCGGCCACGGGGCCGGCTGGCGGAGGCAGATCCTCCGCGCCATCGCCATCTTCGAGCAGCAGCAGTGGCTCCTCGTCGACGTCGCGCACCGGCGGAATCGTCTGTTCACAGCTTGCCGCTGCAACGACCACCGCCGACAGCACAAGCACCTGCGAGCGATATCTCGATTGCCTCACACGTACTCCCAGTCCTTGAGCCACTGGTAGTTGGCCGGCAGCCTGGCCCAGGCCTCGTCCATGGCGTGCTCGAGCTCAGCGGCCTCGGCCACGTCGAGCTCGCGACGCTCCTTGACGGCCTTGGCCATGTTGTCCACCTGGTGGGGGTTGATCATGCCGGGGATGGGTGCCGTGATGGCCGGGTTGCACAGGATGTACCGGATGGCGAGTCGCGCCAGCCGGTCGTCTTGCTCGGCGTGGGGGTTGCCGGGCGTGCTGTCGCCTTTGAACAACGAGTTGCTCGCGAACGGCTTGATACCGAAGAAACCCACGCCATGCTTGGTGATCGCCTCGAAAACGCTGTCTTTCGGCAGGACCTTGCTCTTGGCGGTGTAGGGCGTCACGACGACCTGAACCACGTCGGGATAGGTCTCGATCATCCACTTGATATGTGGCCGGTCGTGCGACGACAGCCCGACGAAGCGGGCCTTGCCCTGCTGGCGGGCCTTGGCCAGGGCGCCCATCATCTCATCCACTTCGCTCTTGCTGTGCCGGCCGCTCTGCTCGTGCATGGTGATCCGCCACAGGTCCACATAGTCGAGCTTGGTCCTGCGCATGCCCTTGTCGAGCGTACGCAGGAGGGCCTTGGTCGTGCGGCACTTTTCGTTGCGCATCTCCTCCTGGTACCAGGAGAAGCCGAGGTACATCTTGTCGCGCCTTCCCCTCAGGGCCTCGCTATAGGCGGTCACCTCCTGCCACGTGCAGGCGTCGATGTGGTTGATGCCCGATTCGATGCAGCGGGTGACGACGTCGCGGCGGTTCTTCCGGAAGCCCGGGCTGTCCAGGTCGGCGCTCAGCCAGCCCTTGCCCTTGAAGACGCCCGGCACCATCTTGTCGATCCGCTTCCAGTGACCGCCCATGCACACGGCGGAGACCCACAGGCCGGTCTTGCCCAGCCGGCGGTACTCCATGTCGGGGTTGTAGCTGCGGGTCTTCCTCATGGCCGCCTCGGCTTTGTCGTGGGACTCGCAGGGCTTGCCCGTCTCGCCCTTCTGGGCCTGTTCGCAGCCCGCCGCCGTCAGCGCAAGCCCGGCTGCCCCCACCGCGCCGTTGCGCATGAACTTCCGACGGGTCACGTCGCTCGTCTCGTCCGATGGTCGTTGCTTCTGGTCCATGATTTGCTCCTTGGTCCTGTGATACCGGCTCACATTGCGGATCACCTCTCACGTCATTCGGGCGGGCCCATTATACCATGCTTACCGGCCCTTGCCCGGTCCGCACAACCGGGGACGTGTCATGGCTGGATCGCCTCCTGCTGGTCGGGCCTCAGGACGGCGTGGTTCCCGTGGCAGTCGGTGCAGACCGCTTCATCCAGGATCATCCGTCCGTTGGGGCGGCGCTTGCCGTGCCACTTCTTGACGAACGCGTCGTAGATGTCGCCGGTCTTGTGCGTCGGGTGGCAGGTCTTGCAGAACGGGTCGATCTCGGCCCGCCCGAAGAGCTTGTCGGGCGTGGTGATGTTGACCTCGTCGTCGCCGTGGGCCAGCGACTGGCCGTGGCACGCGGCGCAGCCGACGCCCGCCTTCACATGCACGACAGACAGCACCTCGGCCTTGAAATCCATGTGGCAGATCAAGCAGACGGCGTTGTCGGCCGGTTCGCCTGCGGACAGCCGGCCGCCGCTCGTCGTGGCAGGCTCGGGCTGCAAGCATCCCCACGCGGCGAGCACGGCGCACGCCGCCGTGCACAGGGCAAGCGACCGGACGCCAGGTCGCCCCGGCCACCACCGGCTCACCCGACGGCTCATGCTAGACCCACTCCCATTCTTGCTTGAGCCACCCGTACTCGGGCGGCAGGTTGGCCCACATCCCGTCGACGGCCTCTTCGAGCCGTCGGGCCTCGGCCAGATCGAGCTTGCGGCGCTCGGTTACCGCCAAGGCCGCGTTCTTGACCTGATCGACCGTGATCATCCCGGGGATGGGCGCGGTCAGGGCATCGTTGCCCAGGATGTAGCGGAGCGTCAGGCGGGCGACCTCGTCGTCGGCCTTTTTGGTGGCAGCGACGACCGCCCCGCGCGACTTGAAGATCGAGCCGCTCGCAAACGGCTTGATCCCGAACCAGCCGACGTTGTGCTTCTTGACCGCCTCGATCACGCTGACCATAGACTTATCGTGCCCGGCTTCGGCGTCGGGCACGGGCTTCCACCCGGCCGGGCCGCCGGGGTCGACGCGGGCATGGGCCTGCTTCGAGCCGGCCGTGTAGGGAACCACGACGGCCTGGATCTGATCCGGATAGGTCGCCATCATCCGGATGACCCAGTCGTGCTTGTGCGTCGAGATGCCGGTGAAGCGGGCCTTGCCGGCCTTTCTGGCCTTGTCGAGCGCCTCGACGATGGCGTGCTCCTGCGCCACGGTATGGTTGGTCTTGGGCAGCCAATAGCAGGTGATCCGCCAGAGGTCGACGTAGTCGAGCTTGGCCCGGCCCAGGAGGTCGTCGAACCCCTCGAGCAGCTTCTTGGTGGTCTGCCATTCTTTTCGGCGCATCTCGTGCTCGTAGAACGAGTAGCCGAAGAACATCTTGTCCCGCCGCCCGCGCAGGGCCTCGGCATAGCCCAGGACCTCGTTCTCGGTGCAGGCGTCCACGTGGTTGATCCCGTGGTCAATGCACGCGCCCACCACGTCCCGCCGGTTCTTCTTGAAGCCGTCGGTGCCGAAGCGGTGAGGCAGGTTCTTGAAGTGTCCGCCCAGGCAGACGGCCGAGACCCACAGACCCGTCTTGCCCAACCGCCGATACTCCATGTTCGCGTTATAGCTGCGGGTTTTCTTGATGGCCGGGTCGTCCGCGGCCCGGGCGCTCTGGCCTGGCACCGCGCCGATCCCCGCGGCCAGGCCGGCCGCACCGACCGCGCTATCCCGCATGAATTCCCGACGGGTTACCCCACTTGATCCGCCCGACGGCCGACGATCATCAGACATGACTTGCTCCCCTATTCCGTAATCCCAATCTGCGTCCCAGACGACGCCCTACGTTCCACGCATCGCCCTTTTATAACATTCCTTCAGGTAATCGCGGGACTTGGCCAGGTTGACCGACATCACGTCGGGTTCCGGGTGTCCGTGCATGAACGGATTGACATATCCGCGATATCGTACGCTCGCAAGGGCCCGGATCCACGGCGTCATGTCGGTCGGGCCGATGCCCGGCAGTTGTTTGGCGTCCGGTTGGTGCTGCCAGGCGTAGAAGAAGAACAGCTGCTTGCCGCAGATGCGAATCGCCTCGGGCACCGAGGCCTTGAGCGTCTGGAGGTGATACGGCGCCAGCGCGATCCCCAGCCGCGGCGAGGTGTTGATGTCCACGAAGGCCTTGAACGAATCGAGCGAATCCAGCAGCGCGTGGCCGTGGTTCTCGATGGCGAGGTACGAATTGTATTTCTCGGCCAGCTCGGCCAGCGGCTTGAGGCCCTCGAGGAACTGGCGCATTCGCGTGGTCAGTTCGTTAGGCTTGCACGGTCCGGGGCCACCTTGAATGGCCACGCCGCCGCCGGCCTTGCCCAGCAGCTCCGCGTAACGGGCATACCCGCCGCTATAGACCGAGAACGCGAACAGCTTCAGGTTGTGTTTGGCCAGCAGCGCCTTGAGGCCATCCGGACCCAGGCGCTGGGCCACGTCGTCCAGGTGCGGGCACTTCTCGTGCGCCGACCAGATGTCAATCGCCTCGAACCCCAACGTCGCGATCCGCTCGCATGCCCGTTCGATCGGTAGCTGCATGTAATGGATCGACGAGGTGGACAGCCGCATTCGCCACCTCGTGCCCGAGCCTGCGCCTTGTGCCCGCGGCGCCAGGACCGGCGCCGTCATCCCAGCCACCGTGCCCAGACCCATCGCCTTGAGAAACCCCCGTCGGTTCAGCTCACTGTCCATGACCGCACCATCCTGAGAGATCATCCCCACGCGGCAGCCACCGGCCAGCGACGTTCGCGGCGCGTCTGCTCGTACAGGTTATGTGCTACCGGTGTGCGACGCAACCCGGACATCGAGGGGGCGGGATTGGCCGTCCCTTTGGCCTGGACATCGTTCTCGAGGACGACATCGTTGACGTCTGCGTGGACCATCGTCGCTGTCTGGTAAGGCGGAAACGCGAGCTGGACGGCGACCGAGCGTTCTTCTTCTCACGTCGTGAGGCCGTGTAGGAAATGGTACGGGATGTTCGCAGAAAGGAACGGTTCTTGGCCGCGCCTCTGCGCGCAGCTGCCTACCCTGTTCAGCGCGGTGACGCGGAAGACAGCGGTGCAACTAGCGGTTGGGTCTGCCAGGGCCCCCTCGCCGGCCCGGAGGACCGGGTCGTCCCAAACCGCGGTCGGCGCGCCGTTTCGCCATGGCCTTCATGTAGACCGTGAACTGGGCGCGTTTGTCCGCCGGCATTCTGGCTAGACGCCCCCCCGGTCCGCCTCCCCCCCGACGTCCCCGAAATCCGCGCGGGCGACCACCTCGGTCGCCAGGACGGCCCCGATATCCCTCCGGCCGACCGCCCCGGTCGCCCGAGCGGGCCTGTCCCTCGCGCCTGGGCGGGCGATCGCCCCTCGGACCGCGCCCCATCCCCCGCCCGCCCCTTCCCCAACGCTGCTGCATCTCATCGATTTGCTTATCGAGGAACGCCTCACGCTCTGACTCAGGCAGCGAATGATAGGTTTCCACATCACGGTTGATCCGCTCCGTCATCATTTCGCGCATGTTCTCGCCGATCCGGCGGCGCGTCTGCTCGTCCGTGTTCCGCCAGAGATTCCGGCGCTCCTCATCCTCCATCTGCGCCACTTTCCGCATCGCCTGACCCATCCATTCGGTCCGCTGATCCAAGGGCAGCTGTTTGAAGTCGTCACTGGCGAGGTATTCGCGCGCCTCTTGCGTGGTGGCGGTCTCCACAGGGGGCGGAGGCTTCGGTGCTCCCTCGGGCCAGAGGTAATAGCCCGCCACTCCCACGCCGCTGAGTGCCAAGACGGTGGCCGCCCCGATCACCGTGGCCTTGAATCCACGCTTATCCCATAGCGCTTTCCAATCGATTGTGGGCATCAGCATCTTTGCGTTCCTCAAGAGATGACAGGTTCGACGTCGGCTCGCGCGAGGCCAGGGACGCCCAGGACCCCCACACTAAAATCTATTGGGGTCCTCAAGGAGATACTCCTCGACGTGAAGATCGGCGTAGAGTGTGTTTCGGATTCTCGCCGTGCCGCGCTTGCCGTGAAACGATTCGAACTCCGTCAACAGATACAGTTCGGACGTCTTCATGCCCGGCAAATGGTGCCAGGGGTGTCCCGTCGGCTCTGGCTTGATCTTCACCACGGTGTCGCCCACGTTGAAGACCCCCGACTTGCCGTCCCCGGCCAGCACGTCCGCCACCCCAGATACCCAAGGGTTGTACTGGTAGCTGGTCCCGTCGGTCTCCCAGAAGCTCTTGTCCATCTTGTCGGGGTCGGTCCGTTGGGTCCTTCCGGGCGTGTCAGCGGGGCAACGGAACAGTTCGAGGTTCCTTGCATACGGTTCGAGGAACGTCGTGATGGGCGGGTGGTTGAATTCCCAGTTCGGATCACCGCCATCGACCGACGGTTGCATCGCCGCAAATGGCAGGTTGTCGTTGTACTTGTGAAGGTACTGCTGGAACGCCTGGCCGAGGTGGCGCAGGTTGCTCAGGCACACCGCCCGACGTGCGTTCTCCTTGGCCCTGCCCAGCCCTGGGAGGATGATGCTGATGAGCAGGCCGATGATGGCCACGACCACCAACAACTCGATCAGCGTAAACGCCCGGTTGGGGATCCGTCTTGCCATGGGTCTCACCGCTGATATGGCGTGCGGCTTCTTGTTAATATGCTATCAAGTTGACGCCTGGGCAGCCAAGCGCGCGCCGCCACTACCCCCTTAACGAACGTCGCCGGCGGCTATTGCATTCAGGCGGCCAGATTTCCGTGGGCGTGGGCAGATTCCGCACCCCCCGGTCCGCCAGGTGGATGCGGCAGACCCGGGCAATACGTGCCGCCACTGGCTGTCCGCAATCTATCCGGCCTCCAGAATTCGACGGCTGCTCAGACGGTAAGGTGACTCAGCGCCGACCGCGCCCCCTCTGCAGCTCGATCTTCTTGCCCTTCATCTTCTCGAACGCTTCCTTTTGCTTGGCGGTTAGCACCCCGAGAGCTTGCTTATCCGCCTCGCCGCGGATCTTGCGAAACTTCTCGAACATCTCAGTCCGCTGCTCCCGACTCGCCCCCCGCATGCCGCTGTAGAGCTCAGACTGCTTCGCCTGCATGTGCTTGTTGATCTGGGCGAGCTTCTTCTTCTGCTCCTCGGTCAGTTTCAGTTGGTCGGCGACGCCCTTGTCGCCCAGACTCTGCACGGCGGGGCGGGTCTGCATGTGGATCTGGTTCAGTCGCGTCATCTGCTCTTTGTTCAGCACGCCGGGAAGCTTCTCGCGGGCCTTGCAGTCGAACTGCTCGGCCAACTCGGTCATCTTCGCCCGCCGTTTCTGTCGGTCCTCGATCTCCCGCAGGCTCGAAAACTGCTCCCTCATCTCCGCCCTGACCTCTTCGCTGAGCTTCGTGGCCTTGGCCACCTGCTCCTCGCTCAGTTTCAACTCCTTCTGCACTTGCCCCATCCCCAGCAAGCCGAGGAGACTGCCGCGACCTGCTCCCCCTCGGCCGGCCCCGCGGCCGGAACCTCTGCGAGCTTGGGCTTCCGCGACGCTAACGAATGCAACTCCCAACACCAGCGCCATCATCAACACCAACAAGCTTCGAACACGGACCATCTCACGCTCCTTTCAAATCAAGAAAACGAAATCAGTAACCTCTCACAACCGCTTATTCTTAAACAGCGGGGGCGGCCATGCAAGACCAGCGCTGACGCGTCTTTGCTCCTTCAGGTTTGAGAGAACCTTGCAGCAAGGTAGCCTTGGGTCCGGAGCGTCACGGACATAGTTGGCTCACCGCTTCTTCAGTGTGACGCCAACGCCGGCGCCTCCCTGCCAGAAGGCTGCGCGGATGAAGGGGTGACCCATACGAGGATGGCTAGTCCTGAGGCCAGCAAAGATCTTGTGGTCCTCATCGAATACCTCCTTTAACCCAGTGGTCGTGACGATTACTGCGCATCACGGACAAGACAATCTGTGTTGAGTACCCACCACGTCGAGCGTTGTTTTCGCCCGCCGGACGGTCCCATCCGGGACGGCCCCATGGCCCGGAATACCCGCCCGGGCGCACGCGCCTCACTGAACCGCACACCAGGTCAAACGATCGGGGTGGCGTGTTATTGCATCCTCGACCCTCCTACAACTGCGCTGCCGCCCGTCCAGCCAGAACCGAGGGGGGTTCCCTGTCCTTCCCGGCTCGATTCTCGTGGATCGGTCTCACCCCGATCGTCGGCGTGGAGCACCGCCGAGCAAGCGACGCGACCCCATGACGGCTCGGGTCAAGAAGGGGTTAC
>Ga0180432_10011024_pt1 | contig 10709 bp, 9 predicted proteins | sample SS_ome_10_FD_132414 | JGI IMG/M metagenome (GOLD analysis project Ga0180432, IMG submission 132414) | Hypersaline lake sediment archaeal communities from the Salton Sea, California, USA - SS_1_MS_2 metaG | ecosystem: Environmental > Aquatic > Non-marine Saline and Alkaline > Hypersaline >...
GCTTTGCATAGAGGATCGTGTCGTGCCTGAGCTCCGTCCACGACCCCAGGGAGGTTGCCAGGGACTTGTCGAGCCACATCGTGGTTGTCATGAAATCGGGAACGTGTTCACCTTCAGGATTGTAAAAAAGCGGCAGGAGGGTATAGAGCCAGCGCCAGTAGAGATTCTGTTTCCACTCGTCTTCGCCCTTTTCTGAAAACTCCTCCTTGAGCATCTGGATCTGTTCGTCGTAATGGAGGTAGTCGGTATCCCCCTCGTTCCTCAATATTTCATACGCCCGCTCGGAGCCTAGGACGGTCATGACATCCAACCCCCGGGGAAACGCCCTGGCGGGGCCGACGTTCGGGATATACTCCATTGTAAAAGGAGAGCCCTCCCCCGTGTAGACGAGGTCCTCTACGCCGTAGACAAGCTGCTGAAAGACATATGAATCGGGGATGAAGCGCTGCCCCATGAAGCGAAAGCCCATGTTGGTATCGTCGAACTCCCCGTCATCCGTAAACGCAGCGCCGGATAAGATCTTCGGCGGGTTGAGCTTTTTGGCCTCCTCGATGAAAGTCGAAAGGGCATCGGCCTGGGCGAATCTGTCGACCGATTTCCCCCGAGGGAAGATCTCGTCCGACAGCTCCAGATAGTCATATACGGTCAGATCATCGGCCTTTCCCACGAAGTAGACCGTCGGCTCATAGATCTTCTCCCACATATCGAAGGCATCATCATCCTTCGCGAGGGCGTCGGTTATGAGGAGCGCCTGGAGGGTCATCATGCGTCCATCCCCTTTCGCGTCTTCGGACCTGCCCGGCATCAGCTTGAAATCAACCCTCCCATACCATATCATGACCATGAAATACTTTTCGAAGGTTTCGTTTCTGGTGTAGTGACCCCGGGGGATGTACTGGGAATAGTCCTCGAAAGCGTAGGGCGTTGCAAAAAGGCTGGGGTCTTCGACGTACGAGAGGAGCTCGCGAAACTCCAATCCCTCATGAGCCGCGATATGTTCAATCTCCGTATCCACCATATCTTCAAGGCCGTAGCCCGGCTCGAACGTGGGGTCCAATAACCTTTTCGCCACGGAGAAATACCCGATATTCAAACGGGCAGCCTCCTTGACGTCGGGATCCGTCGCCGAGTTGTACTGGTCGATGGACAGGGAAAGCATCCTGTCGGTCAGGTCCGCTGCGATACCGGAAAGCTCCTTGATCTCCAAAACCCGCATGAGAGTATCGAAGAAGATATGGCCGGTATGCAGCACCAGATCGGTCGTCACAAAAATCGGCTGTCCTTTGTCTTTTGCCTCGATGTAGATGTCGTATATCTCATCTTGATTTCCCTCGACGACGACAAATCCGTTTTCTTCAAGGAGCATTTCCGCATCACCGGTAAGATGAAACGATGAGAGAGGCATTTCTTCGTTTCCTTGGGAAAATGAGGAACACGCTGCAAATATCACAGAGATAACGACGGCGATAAAAAGTATATGAGTTCCTTTCATTTCTCAATCCTCCTCAGAGAGATATTAAAAGAATGTATGAATACTTTTTTTGACACTCCTGTGAAATACCTGTTCCTGCTTTTCCAATTCAGAGTCCTTTATTTCAGCTTTTTTGCGTCGAAGGGTTTTCCGTGGGCCGGGTAGATCGTCACGGCGCCGGCATCCAGTACCCGCTCCCAGCTCTCCTGGACCTGAGGCATGTCGTGGACAAAGATGGGGCGATACTTGATACAGCAGATCTTCAAAAAGTTCATGGCCAGATCCCCCACGAAGGCGGTGCCGTCGGACATGATAACCGAGATCGAATCGTCGGTGTGGCCGGGGGTGTGAAGGATCACCCCGTCGATGCCAATGGAGGAGAGCAGCTGGTCGTCGTCTCCGGTGAGGATGATGTCCGTCTCCCGTACGACGTATCCCGGGAAGCCGAATTCATGAAAGGCCCCGAACAGCCCCAGGAGCACCCTGATGCACCCGTTGAGTGGGCGGGCGTCCTCGTTGTTCTCCCCCGCCGCCAGCCATATCAAATCCGCCTCGTGTACGATGACCGTTATCTCCGGATTGTTCTCGATAAGCTCGGCGAGAAATCCTGCATGATCGTCGTGATGATGGGTCAACAGGACGTATCGAATCTCCGAGAGCTCCACGTCGACCTTTGCCAGCTCCTTTTTGAACTTCTCGTACTGATCCGGGTAGCTGGTATCAATCAGGAGATACCCGCCGTCACAGGGGAGTAAATAGCAGGTGGTCACCGACAACGTGATGGGGATGAATGAATTTTCCGCCGTATCCCGGGAGTACGCCGCCCCGGAAACGGCCAGTGCCGCCGCCAGGATGATGCAGATTACCGCTGCAATGCCGATTCGTTGTGTCATGGTTTGCTCCAGTTTACCCATTGGGATTAAAAAAGTTAGTCGTGACTAACTAAAATACTCCCTTCATCTCGGCTCTGTCAAGTATTTTTTTTGTGTCCGAAAAAACGACGCTGAAAACAGGGTATGCAGGGAGGGAGTGGAGGTTATATGTCTGTATGTCCCATCGATGTCGTTCCGATGCGTGTTTTTCAGGAGATGGGGAGCTCCACCGTCTCCCCCGGCTCCAGGAGCGTTGTCCCCGTGGATATCACGGCCCGAACCGCCTCGGTCGGCTCGGCATAGTGGCTGAAGGTCCCGTAGTGAATCGGTACGGTCACTTTGTGGGAAACGAGCTGTTTCAGTCTCTCCATCATCGACACATTCATGGTCAACGCACCCATCAGGGAGGCCTTCAGTCCCCGCCCCACCCGTGCCTCACCAATGTAGGGAATAAAGAGGTCGCAGGTCTTTCCTGCAATCGCCCGCTTCACCCGCCGATGGGGCACCGTATCGCCGGTGAGGTAGAAGACGAATGTCGATCCATTCCCGGCGATCTCCACCCAATAGCCGTTACCGGAGCCGGCCAGCATGGCCACCGGCGGGAGAACCCCGTGCACCATCGGGATCGCCTCAACGGATATGGAGAAATCCCTTCTCTCAAGCTTAACACCCTCACCGGTCGCAAGGACCCTGAGATCGCCCGCACCACTTGTCTCCAGCATCTTCTGCGCGGTGGCGTCTGCGACGACGACGGCTTCGGGACGAATGACCGCCAGCCCCTTCTCGTCCAGGTGGTCCTCGTGTCCGTGGGTGATCAGCCACAGGTCCACGTCGTCAAATGCATTTGGGGTGAAAATCGGGTCGCTTTTTCGAACCGTGCCGAACCAGGTGTAATCCTGTTTCGTCCCCGCCGGAGCCAGGCACGGGTCGGTGGCGATGGTGAGATCGTCCACCCTGATGATCGCCGTCGCCCCGCCCACCCAGGTGAATTGCACCTTCATGGCGGCCTGTTCCTTTCTATACGTCAATATCGAAAAAGAGACGAATCACATATCCCATTCCGAAGGATATCATCGCGATGCCCAGTGAGATGGCGGCCATCTCCAGAAACCTTCCCCAGAACGAGAGGTCCCGGGCGATGGAGATATAGTAGGTAAAGGCCAGTATCACCAGCATGGCGTTGAAGAGCGTCAGACAGAGGCTCATAATCGGATCGGGGAAAATCAGGTACGGAAAGATGAGAAAGAACACCGTCAGAATATAGGCGGTCCCGGTATAGACCGACGCCTTGATCGGATGCTTCTCGTCCTCCTCCGCCTTGGTGGAGAGATACTCCGACGCGGCCATGGAAAAGGACGCCGCGATGCCGGTGATGAGACCGGCCATGGCGATGAGCTTGGCGTTTCTGAGGGCGAGGGTCAGCCCCGCCAGGGCCCCGGTCAGCTCCACCAGGGCGTCGTTGAGGCCCAGGACGATCGACCCCACATACCTGAGCCGCTCCTCGTCAATGAGGCCGATCAGCTCGTCCTCGTGCTCGTTTTCCTCGCTGATGATCTTTTTTGCCTCGGGCGCCGTATCCACCAGGGCCTCGTAGGCGTGCTGGGCCGCCGCCTCGCCCCGCTCCATCAGCTTGATGCCGAAGGTGATCCCCAGGATGCGGGCCACCCAGTAATAGAAAAACACCTTCAGCCGGTTGGGCCGTACGTCCCGGCCTGAGTACTTCTTCCAGATTCCGTAGTGCCGCAGCTCGTCATCGGAAATCCGCCGGAGGATATCCCGGTTGTTTTCATCCGATATGACCCGGGCGAGCTTCTGATAGATAATGTGCTCGGTGATCTCGTTCTTCTGTGCCTCGAGAAATACCCGCTTATCGACGTTCGATACCATGATTTCCCTCTATTTCGGTATTATGTTACATCACAGCCCGCGCGACTCAACCGGGCTTTTGAGATAATGCAGGGGAGGACCGCATCATCCCCTACCCGTGTTGCTCCCGGATTGACGCCGACTGCTGTATCGTCCCCACATATTTCTGTCTCTCACCGTAGGAGACTTCGGTGGACCGTTTCCATTTTGGGATGATGCGCTCCAAATACGCATCAATCAGGTGAATGTTGATCAGCGAATCCACAGATTTGGCGAGCTTGTTGAGGGTCGACTTCCTGACGGAGCGCTTTATTTCCCCCCACAGGTCCGATGTCTGCCTGCTTTCAGCGGCGTGTTGGGGATTCATGGCATAGTGTCTCCCATCCAGAAGAACCACCTCCGGTCCCAGGTGTCGAAATTGCTGATCCCGGGCGTCCAGGCCGTCCGGCGGAAGCTGGGGGATGACGTCTCCCTCATTGATAATCCTGATGACATTGAGATCGCCGTACTTCTCGACTCCCTCAAGATCGGTGAATTTGGGTTGACCGAAGGCGAATACCTTCTCGACCGGAAACTCATCGGCCTGAAGCATAAGGGAGAGTATCACCGCCGCCGCCCCCCCCAGGGAGTGACCACAGACGACGAGCTTCTTTTTGACGTCTATCCGGGGGATGATATCGTCATACACGGCCTTGGCGAAATCGGAAAATCCCTTGTGGATCATGATGCCGAGCTTTTTATGCTTCACATGCTTCGTGTCCAGGTCATGCAGGAGGTTCGTGAAATTGGTCGTTCCCAGAATATAGGCCTCCTGGACCTTCTTTCCTCGGACGTCGCCGATCAGGTATCGGTTCTTGGTTCTCTTGATATCCACAATATGGAGATCTTCGAAGTAGTTCCCCCATTTATCGAGGATTTCCACGTTCGTTTCATATCGCAACGATCGATACACCTCGGCCAGGTGGAGGATTTCATTGAAATCCACCCCGCCCCTCCCGATGATATCGAGGGTTTTTTTATAGAGTTTCTTTAGCATCTTCCTTTTTTCAGTTTTCTCATGCATTTCATCCGTTTTTCATGGTGCACCGCATGAGAGGAGCTACAGCAGTCCTTCTATGATGATCCCATCGTCGAAATAGCCCCGGATCATCACCCCGTCATGGCTGATAACCGGGATCAACATCGTGTCCGACGAGAGAAACAGGTCGCTCAGCCAGCGGGTCTCGGCTTTCAGGGCGTCCCGATCTTCCTTCATCATGGCGCTGGTGAGCCAGGGCTTGATCGTCGCCCTTTCGATATTATCCCACTGCCAGACCACATCTCCGATGAAGAGATACTCTGCACCATCGGCGAGGACCACATAGATCATCTGGGAGCCGGGGGTGTGACCGGGAGACTTAATCAGCACGACTCCCGGTGCAAGAGGATAGAGCCCCTCATACTCCAGCGGCTCGTAAGCCTCCACGATACTTTCAGGGAAGCCCGCCTCCTCAATAACGGGGCTTTCGACCTGCTCACTGGTCAAGACCGTTTTTTTCATCAACTCAGACACATGAGGAGACATGGAGAGCCCCCCGACGTGATCCCAGTGCTCGTGGGTGGCCGTGATCAACCACGCCCCATCCATCGCTGCCTGCATCTCTTCATAGGCATCGCGGTGGAATTCGAGATCGTACATCCACTCCTCGAAAAGCGGCTCGTCGTTGACCGGGTCGACGATGATCGTCCGGTCGCCATAGACGATCTGGAAGGTCGTGAACACCCAGTCCGAGACGTCCCCCCCGCCGCCGGCGATGAACATGCGGTCAGGCATTCCGCTTTCCGCGATGATGGTCCCCCGGATTTCCACCGGAAGCGCCCCGCCGCTTTCCGTAGCGAGCCTCCTGACCTCGTCGAGGTCCACGGCGTAATCGGTCTTCTCGGGAGCCTTCCCCAGGTTCATCGCCAGGTGATATCCCACACCACCGGCGACGATCAAAACCGCCAGCACGATCAATATGATTCGAATCGTCTTTTTCTCCTTCATGGAATAACTCCGTCAATGCTGCAAAAAATATAATACTGAAATTGCATTTTTCCGATTATACATTCTTTTTGTTTCGATTTCTACAGGTCTTTGCTCATGATATTGAGCTCGTCACGCACCCACCAGCCCCGCTTGCGGTAAAACTCTGACGCCTTGTTGTCGATGTAGATCATCAAGTGAAGCCGCATCGCCCCCAGGGATTTGAAACGTCGCTCCAGCTCGGTCAACAACAGTGTGCCGTACCCCTGGCCTTGATCTTCCTCCTTCACCGCCAGGTGATAGAGATACCCCCGGCGGCCGTCGAATCCGCCCAGGACACTGCCGATGACGACATCGTTCCTCGTCAAAACCAGCACCGTTTCCGGATTCGCGGTGAGAAAGCGCTCGATCTCCTTCGGCTCATCCGCGCTGGACAGCCCCATGCCGGTCAGTCCCCGCCACAGGCCGATGACCGCGTTATAGTCTTCCATCGTCATTGCTCGAATATCAATGCTCAACGGAATGCTCCCTCGATGTGCCGGTGGGTCTTGTGCGTGACAGGCACGGATGACGCCACCACGTATGGTCTCATCATATCGGAAAGGGATATGTTCTATTCGATCTCATTTTTCTGCCGGTAATATTCCTGCACCGAGTTGTACAGGGCGATATGGGGCTGGGCGTCGGGACGTTTTCGCTTGATGAGGTTCATCGCCTCCCGGAGGCTGAAGCCGCACTCATGCAAGTAGCAGAGCACGATCGTGGATGACCGGCTGACGCCCATCAGGCAATGCACCAGCACCTTGCCCCGGCGGATGCGGGTGTGGATGTACTCCACAGCGTCCGACAGGTGGGAAAAATCCATCGCCTGGCCATCGTCGATGCTCACCTTGTAATAATCGAACCGGGAGAGATCCGGGTCCGGGTGCGCCTCCTGGGCGACGTTCAAAATCGCGGTGATGCCGCAGCTTGTGAGAATTTCTTCGTTCTTGGCGTCGCTGAGATCGCCGATGGCGAGCCTATCCAGAATGAAATCCAATGACCTCTTCCTCCTTATCACGTAAGATATCGACCAGATCATCCGGCCGAACCGAAAGCGAGCGAAACAGTTTTTTCTCCAGCTCCAGGGTATGCACGTGTATCTGCCTCACATGCTCCATCGCCCAGGGGGACCGGGAGCCGTATCGAATGTACAGGTCGTCGAACCTTTCTTTCAACGTGACGATTCTATCGTGGGTAACCCGCTTATCGCCGTAGTTCACCAGCTCCGCCTCGGTCACCGCCCCGTTCTGGGTATAGTCGTCCAGCAGCACATGCTGGCGGACCAGCGGCTCCACTTCGACAAATCCCAAATCCCGCATCATGTCCGCCCCCATGTCCGAGTGCTTCACCCCTGCGTAAATCGCCGGAACCTTGGCGATATCATGGAGCAGTGCCCCGGCGCTGACCAGGGACAGATCGAGGGACCCGTCGCCGTTCTGCTCTGCATGCAGACGGGCGATGTGGAGGGCTACCCGCTCCACGGACATGCTGTGGGCAATGATGTGCTCATCGACCTTGTGATCGGCCAGAATGGCGAAACAGGTGTCTCTATCGGGAATCATACGGTACCACGTTATTAGCCGGTTGTGTATAACATCAGTCTCTCCGCCCCACGTCCGGTACGACGGACCACCCCCCGCCCGGGCAGACGGCTCCCGGCGGCTAAAACAGGTAACTATATCATACAGGATGCCCAAACACAATATTTTCAGTGTTTATTACAATCCATATGAAGCACACAGTATCTTCTCTGGGCCGTTTTTTCCTTCACCCTTTTGAATAATGCTTGCGCCGGGGAAAGTTTTTCGTTATGATTATACGATTAAGGAGAATTGTATCATGTCAACCGCCGCCATCGCCCTCGAAGACGGAACGATTTTTTACGGACGGGCATTCGGTGCCCACGGTGTACGGTATGGTGAAGTGGTTTTCAACACATCCATGACCGGCTACCAGGAGATACTCACCGATCCCTCCTACAAGGGTCAGATCGTCACGATGACCTACCCCCAAATCGGCAACTACGGGACCAACCACGACGACAACGAATCGGTGATCCCCCACGTGGAGGGATTCGTCGTCAAGGAGCTGTCCCCCCGGGTGAGCAACCACCGCGCCCGGGAGAGTCTGTCGGCTTTTTTGAGGCGACACAACAAGATCGGTATCCAGGGGGTGGACACCCGGGCCCTGACTCGACACATCCGCTCCAAGGGGGCCATGCGGGCGGTCATCGCCACAGTGGACCTGACGCCGGACATCCTCATCGATCGGGCCAAGAGCGCCCCCTCCCTGGTGGGCAGGGACCTGGTCCAGGAGGTGACCGTCGGCTCTTCATACGAATTCACGAAGGAGTCCGCCGATCTTTCCGGCGTCACCGGGAGAAAGAAGAAAAAGGTGAAAGACACGGGGAAGCTGGTGGTGGCGTACGATTTCGGCATCAAGGAAAACATCATGCACTCGCTTGTGGGTCGGGGCCTGAGGGTTATGGTCGTCCCCGCCCATACCACCGCCGACGACGTCCTGGCCATGAAGCCCGACGGCGTCTTTTTAAGCAACGGCCCCGGCGACCCCGAGGGGATCCCCTACGCCATCAAGGAGATTCGAAAACTCATCGACTCTATAGAGAGGACCGGTCCGATCTTCGGCATCTGCCTAGGCCACCAGCTCTTGGCCCTGGCCCTTGGCGCAAGGACGTACAAGCTCAAGTTCGGACATCGGGGTGCAAACCAGCCGGTGAAGAACCTTCTGACCGGGCGGGTGGAGATATCGTCTCAGAACCACGGCTTCGCGGTGGAGCCCGACTCCCTGCCCGAGGAGCTGGAGCTGACACACATAAACCTGAACGATCAGACTGTGGAGGGGATGCGCCACCGGGAGCTTCCGATCTTCTCGGTGCAGTATCATCCCGAGGCGTCCCCCGGACCCCACGACTCGGCGTATCTCTTCGACGATTTCCTTTCACTGATCAAGGAACACGGGTAGGTTTTCATGCCCAAGCGCACAGACATAAAGAAGATATTAATCATCGGCTCCGGGCCCATCATCATCGGCCAGGCCTGTGAATTCGACTACTCCGGAACCCAGGCGGTCAAAGCCCTCACGGAAGAGGGATATGAGGTGGTGCTGGTCAACTCCAACCCCGCCACCATCATGACCGACCCCGACTTCGCCCACGCCACCTACGTGGAGCCGATCACGCCGGAAGCGGTGGAAAAGATTATCGCCAAGGAAAAGCCGGACTGCCTTCTTCCCACCCTGGGGGGGCAGACCGGCCTGAACATCGCCGTGTCCCTTCACACGTCCGGCGTCCTGGGAAAACACCGGGTGGAGCTTATCGGGGCATCGTTCGACGCCATCGAAAAGGCCGAGGATCGGGAGCTGTTCAAGGCCGCCATGAAGAAGATCGGCCTGAACCTCCCCGAGAGCGGCTACGCCACGACCCTCGCCGAGGCCCGGGAGGTGCTCAAGGATGTCGGCTTCCCGAACATCATCCGCCCCTCCTTCACCCTGGGCGGCACCGGCGGCAACATCGCCTACAACATGGAGGAGTTCGAGCAGTACGTCAAGTGGGGCATCGACCAGAGCCCCACGAACCAGGTGCTCATCGAGGAATCGGTCCTGGGGTGGAAGGAGTTCGAGCTGGAGGTGATGCGGGACACGTCCGACAACGTGGTCATCATCTGCTCCATTGAAAACCTCGATCCGATGGGCATCCACACCGGCGACTCCATCACCATCGCTCCTGCCCAGACCCTCACCGACAAGGAATACCAGATCATGCGGGACGCGTCCATCGCCATCATCCGGGAGATCGGCGTGGACACCGGCGGCAGCAACATCCAGTTTGCCGTCAATCCCGAGGACGGCAGGCTCGTGGTCATCGAGATGAATCCCCGGGTCTCCCGGAGCTCCGCCCTGGCCAGCAAGGCCACCGGCTTTCCCATTGCTAAGATCGCCGCGAAGCTGGCGGTGGGAATGACCCTGGATGAAATCACCAACGACATCACCCGGGAGACCCCGGCCTCCTTCGAGCCGACCATCGATTACGTGGTCACGAAGATTCCCCGCTTCACCTTCGAAAAGTTTCCCCAGGCGAAGGCCCTGCTGACGACCCAGATGAAGTCGGTGGGCGAGGCCATGGCCATCGGCCGCACCTTCAAGGAATCGCTCCAGAAGGCCATCAACTCCCTGGAGACCGACCTGAACGGCTTTGTCAACCCCCTGACCCCCGAGGAGCAGGACCTCACGAAGCCCGAGCGGAGGGACGTGCTGTTGAAGCGGCTGGCTGAGCCGAGGCCGGACCGCATCCTGGTGATCGCCGAGGCATTCAAGCACGGCGTGGGCGTGGACCGGGTGCATGAAATCACCCACATCGATCCCTGGTTTCTGACCTCCATCTCCCAGATCGTTGAGATGGAAAAAGAGATAAAGAAGCTGCTCGCGGGCCGCTCCA
>Ga0180432_10011025_pt1 | contig 10708 bp, 10 predicted proteins | sample SS_ome_10_FD_132414 | JGI IMG/M metagenome (GOLD analysis project Ga0180432, IMG submission 132414) | Hypersaline lake sediment archaeal communities from the Salton Sea, California, USA - SS_1_MS_2 metaG | ecosystem: Environmental > Aquatic > Non-marine Saline and Alkaline > Hypersaline >...
CACCACGCGTCCGGCTTTCACTTCGCCCCCGTCACGTCTTCGATGTTCACCGGCACGTAGCGGCGGTTCCGGACGAGCAGGATCTGGTCCAGCCGGACCCCGTCTTCCCGGTTCCGGACGGTGAGAGTGTGTTCACCGGGCGACAGGTCGAGCTGCTCGAGTCCGGACGGCGCCTTGACCCAGTGCCATCGCCGGAACGTCGGGTCCTGGCCGAACGTGAACGGCGGCGCGGCGTCCACGTGCATCGTGAACGAGTTGGCGCACTCGTCGGCCCACCAGACCCGGCACCAGAGGACGTAGACGCCGGCCTCTCTTACCGCGAACGGGAACACAGCCTCGCCGTCGTCGTTTTCAGGCGGGCTGCCTTTGCCTTCGGCGATCTCCAGGTAGGCGTTGCCGGAGGGGATCTGAGCCGGGTCCCGCCGGGTGGCGCCGGCCGGTTCGGTGACGACCTCGAAGGGGGCGTGCAGGCTCTGCGCCGATTCGGCCTCAAAGCAGACCGTCGGCGTGCGCGGATAGGCGGCCGGCGCAGCGAGCAGGAGAAGCGCGAGGGCGGTGAGGAGCTTGTAGTGGGTGTTCATGCTGTCAGCTAGAGAGCCTATCACAACGCGCCGTCGGTCACAAGCCGCCCTCGTAAAGCGCCCCGATCCGTTCGAGCATGTCGGAGAGCCGGAAGCGCTCTTCGGCGGTCCGTCTGGCCTCCTTGCCGAGTGCCTGTCTCCTCTGCGGATGGTCGAGAAGGGATCCGACCGCGTCACGCAGGCCGGGAACGTCCCGCGGGGGAACGAGGAGACCGTTGTGCCCGTTGGTCAGGACATCCGGGATGCCGCCGACGCGAGCGGCCACAATGGCCCGCCCTGCAGCCATGGCCTCGATCAGGGTATAGGGAAGGGCTTCCCAGCGCGACGGGAACACGACCACGTCGAGCAGGGCGTAGAACGGGTCCAGGTCCGTACGGGAACCCAGCAGGCGGAAGTCCGCCTGGAGGCCGATCCGCGCGACCAGCCTTTCGATGGCGCGCCGGAGTTCGCCGTCCCCGGCAAGCACGAACTTCGTGCCCGGCCGACGCTTCACGATTCCGGCTGCCGCGCGGACGAGATCGCTGTATCCCTTCTGTGCGGTGAGCCGGCCGGCGGCGCCCACGACCGTGTCGTCGGGAGCGAAGCCCAGCTCACGGCGCAGCCGGGCCGCGGCGTCCGGGGAGCAGGATGTCGGCATGCGGATCCCGTTCTCGATGACCGTGAGCTTGTCCGCGGGCGCCACGTGTCGGCGCAGGGCGGACTCGCGCTCAAAAGGGCACACGCAGACGATCCGGTCCGTCCAGCGTGCGGCCATGCGTTCGAGTCCCGCGTAGAACGATCTTCTCAGGGGGCCGACGTCCATCTCGAACGGGAAGAGGTGCGGCGTGTGGATCACGCGGCGCACCCGCGCCGCGTGCGCGGCCAGCCGGCCCAGGAAACCGGCCTTGGAGCTGTGTGTGTGGACCACGGCGCAGCGCCGCCTCTTCAGATGCCTGTAAATGGCCGCCAGCGCGGCCGGATCCGACAGGGGATGAATGGCGCGCCGCATGGGCACGATCGTGACCGGTATGCCGCGGGCGCGCAGGGCGCGGACGTCGCCGGCAAACGCGGGATCGCGCAGCGTGGAACAGAGCACGCGGACGGCGAACCGGCGCGGGTCCAGGCCGGCGGCCAGGTCGAACAGGTGCCGGCGCGTGCCGCCTGTCGTGGCCTCCAGGATCTCGAGCACTTGTATGGGGGACGGAGTCATCGTGTCCAGGCCGCAGAAAGCCGCAATCGAACATCGAACATCGAACATCGAACATCGGACGTTGAGCGACAGGAAATCACTCTGGCACAGGTCCCGCATCGATATTCGGTTTTGAGCATTCAGGATTCCTGTTGCGACCGTCTCCTCGGTCGCCGGGCCCGCAGCCGCGCCACGGCCCAGCGGAGCATCTGCACCGGTTCCTCCAGGCGGCAGAAACGGAGGGCGACCCAAAAGCCCGCGAGGCCGCCGGCCCCGCCAAGGGCAAGCTGCGCGAGCAGCCGGGCCTTGTTGTGGCCGGGCACGAGCAGGGCGCCGGCTCCCTCCCGGCACGCGTAGCAGGCCGCGCAGGAGGCGGCCCCGACCAGCAGCGCGCGGCCCAGGAAGCGGGCGCTTTCCCGGCCGGCAAAGAGCGGAACGGACCGACGCAGGAGCGCGATCAGGGTCCCCGTCTTCAGCGTTCGCGAAACCGTGAAACCCAGTGCCACTACCGCCAGGGCCGCGATCCCCGACCGGCCGCAGACGATCACACCGATGTAACTGACCGCCACGGACAGGGCCGAGAACACGACACCCACGACGGTCACGCACACCATCCGGCGGTGCGCGAAGAAGGCCTGCATCAGCAGGAACTCCAGCGCGAACGCCGGCAGGACCAGCGTGTAGCACGCCATGGAAACGGACGTCCATTCGGCCTCCGCGACGGTAAACCGGCCGCCCGCCAGGATCAGCAGGCAGAGCGGTCTGGCCAGTACCACGCACACGAGGCTGAGGGGGATGAACACGGACAGCAGCATGCGGCCCGCCGTGGTCAGCAGGCGACCGAACTTCTCGCGGTCGTTGCGATCGGCGAGCTCGCAGAGGAACGGGAACATCGCGATGGCAATGGCATAAGGGACCAGCCAGCCGATGCTCGTGTACAGCTTCCGGCCGAACGAATTCGCCTTGAGCAGTCCGTCGGTCTCCAGATAGCTGAGCACGGTCACGTTGTTGAACAGGTCGCGGAACTTGGCGAAGAAGATACCGAACAGCAGCGGGAGCATCAGCACGAACATGCGCCGTGCCGCGGGGTTCCTCAGCGCCAGGGACGGACGGTAGAACCGGATCTCGCGGACCAGGCCCAGCAGGTGCGTGGCGAGCTTGGCCACGCTTCCCGCCAGCAGTCCGAAGATCACAGCCCGGTGATCCAGTCCGAAGAGTCCCATCCCGACCAGCACCGACAGCAGGACGCACAGTTTCCACGAAGCGTCTCCGAAGGCGGCCAGGAAGAATCGTTTGTGCCCGTTCAGAAGCATGTAGGTGGTGGATCCGAGCGAGAGGCAGATCAGCGAGGGGGCCAACCAGACGAGCGCCGTCCGTCCCAGCCGGAACTTCTCGGGATTGGCTGCCACCCGCCAGAACGTCACCAGCCGGACCACGCCGTCGGGGCGGAAGACGATCAGGAACACCGCCGCCAGCAGGATGAGAAACTGCACGGTCAGCACGGCGTTGGCGAACTGCCAGGCCGGTCGTTCCCCGCGTTCGCTTTTCTCGCGCATGAAGACCGGAAGGAACGAGGGGCCGATGGACTCCTCGCCGATGAGGAACAGCGTAAAGATGCACCCTTCGAAGGCGAACGCGTAGACGGCGTCGAACGTGGCCCCATCGAGGTGCTTTCCCACGACGATGGCCTGGACCAGCCCCACGAGTTTGAACAGGGCGTGGGCGACGGCGACGGCCAGGCTGGCCCGGACCAGCGGCTCGCCGACCGAGGGCTGCGGTTGGTCGGGTGATCGGTGACCGGTCATCGATCACCTACTCTCCGGCAGGCGTCGAACTGCCGGATCAGGGGCTCGATGTTTCGGTCCATGTCGAATTCCCGTTCGATCCGGGCGCGGCCGCGGCGTCCCATGGCCGCGCGCAGACCGGCATTCGCGAGCAGGGCTTCCACGCTATCAGCCAGCGGCTGGGCCTGGCCAGCGGGAACGAGGAAGCCTTCCTGCCCGTCGGCCACGGCCTCCCCCGCGGCGCACGCGTCCGTGGCGATGACGGGCAGGCCCGCGGCCATGGCCTCGAGGATCACGTTGGGCAGTCCGTCCCGGTCTCCGTCGCGCGCCGTGACGGACGGCGCGACGAACAGGGCCGCCTGTCGGAACAGGCCGGCGAGCTCCTTCTGCGACAAGGCGCCCGTCAGTGTGACGTGAGCGGACAGCCTGGCGCCGCGGATGCGATCCGCCAGCGCGCCGCGTTGCGCGCCGTCCCCGGCGATGACGCAGCGGAAAGAAACGCGCCGGTCCCGGAGCAGCGCGCAGGCGTCCACGAGATCGACAAATCCTTTCTTCTCCACGATCCGGCCGGCGGCAAGGACCAGGTTGCCGGCGGCGTCGCCGGTCCGGAAGCGCACGGGCTCGAGGCCGTGCCGGATCAGGACCACCCGTTCGGGTGGGATTTCCGGGAACGCGGCCCGCAGGGCGTCCCGGCCGCGCGCGGTGCAGGCGGCGAGAAACGCCGCGGTCCGTGCCGCGCCGGCGTACGCGCGCGGATCCCGTGCATACAGATCCCAGGCGTGCGCCGAGACGCTGAACGGAACGTCCAGCAGCCTCCCCAGCCAGCGCGCAACTTCGGCGGGAACGAAGAGGAAGTGGGCGTGCACGTGTTCCACGTTTTGTTCCCGTGCATGTTGGACAAACTCAACGGCCGCGCAGAACGCGCTCAGTTTCCGCGCAGCGCGGACCGGCGCAAACGGGAGGCGCGCGAGAACGGACGCGAGTGCGCGCAGGTACGGGCCCGGGCTGCGCGCGAAACATCGCGCGTGCCGGGGAAGCGTTCGAAGGAGTCCGTGCCGCGAACGGCAGCGCACGCGCTCGAGGAACGGCGCCGCATCCGCGTGGACCGGGCCGGCGCGGGGACGGCGCAGGGCCAGGATCGTCAGCTCGTGGCCTTTCCTCTCGAGCGCGGCCATTTCGCGGACGATGAACGTCTCGGACAGGCACGGGAACGTCCCGACGACGTACGCAATTCTCATGATGCCATGTCCCGGTAGAACTGTTCGGTCGCCGCGGCGGCCTTGTCCCACGAGAAGTCGGCGGCATGACGCAGACCCCCGGCGATGAGCCGCGATTTCAGCCCGGCGTCTGTCAGCACCTCACGCACGGCGCGGGCCAGCGCGGCCGGGTCGCGGGGATCGGCACGGACCGCGGCCGACCCCGTGGTTTCCGGCAGTGCGCCGCGATCCGACACGATCACCGGCGTGCCGCAGGCCATCGCTTCCAGGGGCGGCAGGCCGAACCCCTCGTAGAGCGAGGGGAAGACGAATACATCCGCCATGCCGTAGAGATCGGGGAGGAGCGCGGCCGGCACGAAGCCGGTACAGACCACCTCTTGCTCCAGTCCGAGACGGCGGACACGCCGCACCACGGCGTCGTGGGCCCATCCGCGCGCGCCGGCGAGGACCAGCTTGTGCGGCAGGCGACCGTCGCGCTTGAGGACCGCGAAGGCCTCCACAAGCGTTTCGACATTCTTCTTCGGCTCGGTGCGTCCCACAAAGAGAATGTAGGGCCCGGCCAGGCCGTAGGTCCGGCGCACCGGGTCACTGCCGGCGCCCTGCTGTCTGCCGCGGAAGGAAGGGTCCAGCCCCGGCGGAATGACCCGGATGCGGTCCGCGGTCCGGGGATCAAACCGGACCAGGTCGTCGCGGGTGGTTCGCGAGGGCACGATGATTCCGGCCGCCTTGCGCACCGACGCCGGCAGCAGCAGGCGGTAGTGCAAAGCATTGCTCGCGGTGCAAAGGCGGGGAAAGCGCAGCGCGATCAGGTCATATACGGTCAGCACCACCGGCGGGCGCGCGGCCAGCGGCGCGATATAGCCGGGCGCATGCAGCAGGTCGGCGCCGTCCCGCGCGAGGATGAGGGGAAAAAGGCACTGTTCCCAGAAGATGCGCACCGGCCGGAGTCCGACCGGCAGGCGTGAACGGCTGATCCGGAAATGGTTCGACGACAGCCCGTTTCCCCGGAACGCGCCCGGCGCGTACAGCCGGTAGGTCTCTCGGCCGGTTTCGGCCAGGGCCCGGGCGAGGCTCAGGATCGCTTGCTCGACGCCCGAGCGTCTCCCGCCCAGCAGCATGGCATCCAAAGCGATCTTCATCTTGCCCCGATCTCTCAGAACAATGCCCGTCAACCGATTACCGATCACCAGTCACTTCTCGTGGCGGCCAGGATTTCCGCGTACAGGCTTTCGACACGTGGTAGAAAGTCTCGCAAGCTGAAGGCCTGTGCCGCGCGTTCCCTTCCGCTCCGTCCCATCCGACGCGCCCGGTCCCGGTCCGCGACGAGTTCCAGCACCGCATCGGCCATTGCCTCGGTCTGATCGGGCGGAACCAGGATGCCGTCGATCCCGTTGCGGACGATCTCGGCCGGGCCGCAGCGATGGACGGCAACCACCGGCTTCCCGGCCGCCATGGCTTCTACGACGACACGTCCGAACGGTTCGCGTGATGCCGGGTGCACGAGTACGTGGATGCCGGCCAGGATGCGGGCCATGTCGGTGCGGTACCCCGTGAACACGAGGCGGCCGGCCAGGCCGTCCTCCGCGGCCAGCGCCTCGAGCCGCCGGCGATAGCCGGGATGATCGCCGAACCGATCGTCGCCGATCACGAGGAACCGCGCCTCGGGCGCGGCGCGGCTCACACGCGCCGCGGCGCGGAGGAAGAGCGGGTGGTTCTTCCACGGAACCATCTGTCCGGCCATGGCGATCACGACACTTTCTTCCGGGAACCCGAATTCGTGCTGCAGCCGGTCGGTGGTGTCGGCAGCGCGGAAGGGCTCGACGGCGATTCCATTGTACAGGGTCATGAGCTTGCCCGGCTCGGTGACGTAGGGCTGCAGATGGTCCCGGACCGCGTTTGAAATGGCGATGATCCGTGTTGCGCCGCGCGCCATCCATTTCCCGGCCGCTCCCAGCGGCGCCAGGTCGCGGCTGTGCCAGACGCAGGGCCGGCGGGCGCGTCGCGCCGCCGGGGCGGCGTAGATCTGGGCCTGGTTCCCGTTGGCGTGGATCACGTGGATCTTCTCTTCGCGGGCGAGCCGGACCAGCGCGGGCACCACCCGGCACAGAGCCGCGAGCGATGCAGGACCGGACGCAAGCCCTCTCTTGAAGCGCCGGAACGGCAGGTTGACCGTCGGCACCCCCCGCTCGCGCACGGCGGCGTCGAGCTCTCCGGACGGGACGGCCGCGAGGACCTCGAAACGGCTCCGGTCCAGTCCCGCGGCCATCTCCAGCAGGCTGCCCTCGGCCCCGCCGATCCGCGGCACGGGATCCACGAACAGGATTCGGATCCTGTGCGTCATGTCCGGCTCCAGGCGTGCAGGCGTGCGAGCCACGCGGCCGACCGTTCGATCGCTTCGTGTTCCCACGCCAGGGAGTAGAAACTGTGGTTGGATTCCGCGATCTCGTGGAACTGGTGTGCGATGCTGTTCTCCCGGCAGAAGCGCCGGTAGGTATGGGCCGCCCGCTTCGTATCGGGATCGTTGCCCCCGTAGACGAAGAGGGCGCGGCCGCCAAACGCGCGGAACGCCTCGAGCAGGCGGTCTTCGTCCCGGCGTTCCGCGCGGTCGGGCGTCTCGGCCTGAAGAATCGCCTTGCCGACGAGCTTGCCGTGCACCTGCAGGCGGAGCAGCTTGCGCCAGGTCTCGGGCCGTGCGAGCTTGTGAGCATACTCGCGCAGCACGCGCGCCGAGCGGCCGGCCCGGATCGGGCGCCCCCCGAGCCCTCCGAGCGGCTCCGCCGACCACAGCACGAGGCCCTCGGCGCGGGCATCGGACGCGGCTGCGGCAACGGCCACCTTGCCGCCCGAGCAGATCCCGAGCAGAACGACCGGGCGAACGGTCTGTCGCGCGCGCAGGAATTCGATCGCACCGTGTGTATCCGAGATCATCGAGTGGATGGTGGTCCGGTCGGATGCCCCGTCGCTCTCCCCGCGGCCGCGAAAATCGAAGCGGAGGCACATCCACCCTTGGGCGGCGAAGCGGCGCGCGGCCTTGACGAACATGCGGTGGGGGCCAAGTCGGCACCCGGACCAGCCGTGCAGGAACACGACGCCCGGCGGCGGGCCGGACGCCGTGCGAGCGGGAAGGTGCAGGATGCCCCGCAGCGTCTCGCCGTCGTTCTCAAAACAGATCGCCTGTTCGGTGGTCATGTGAGGGCTCGTTCAATCCAGTCGCCGGTCGTCCGGATCAGGGCCGAGCAGTCGGTCAGGCCGATCCGGTTCCAGAAGGGCAGCGCGCGCCACGTCCGAAATTCGGCTGAAGAAAACCGGTCGCGCAGGGCGGCCAGGCGCGCCGCGGGCGGGTCGCGTGGCCCCACGTGAACCACCAGCACGGGCGGGTGGGCGGATCCTGTCTCACCGGGAACGTCGCCGCAGAGCTCGCGGAACAGGCGCGGCGACACGGGATAGCCGTCGAGGTCCACCAGGCAGCCCCGTTCGAGCTGCTCCCGCAGCGCGCCGCGGCTGGCGCGGCTGCGGCCGAAGGTCATCATTTCCCTCACCATCTTCCGGCGCAGTTCCTCCTCGATCCAGGCCCGGCCCTCGGGAATCGGCTCCCAGGCGACGGCGAAGGCAGCGGGGAGGCGGCGCGCGCTCTGCAGCGCCAGGTTGGCCCCGAAACGCAGACCGAGCAGTCCGAACGGTATAGCCGGCGCGTGCCGGATCAGGAAGCCGGCCGCGGCGTCCACATCGGCCAGCCAGTCGGAGGGCGCATACTGCTCGAAATCGCCCGGACCGTCCCCGCAGCCGCGATAGTCGAACCTGAGCACGGCGCAGCCGGCGCCCGCCAGGTGCCGCGCGGCCTCGACCAGGGGCCGGCAAGACGACTTCCTCTCCTCGAACAGCGGATAGCAGAACAGGACGGCACAGCGCGGCGTTCCGGCGGGCCGGTGGAGTGTCCCGCGCAGAAGCTCGGTCCCTTCGCCGATTTCGACCTGTTCTTCCAGCGTGCCCGGCACGGCCCCTCCCTGCGCGTCGAGACGGATCGCTAGCCCATCTTTTCGCGCACGAACGCGGCCAGCGACGCCACGGTTTCGAAATGCTCGACCCGGAATTCGTCGTCCTCGATCGAGATACCGAATTCCTCCTCGAGGCCGACCACCAGCTCCAGCAGGCTCACCGAGTCGACGCCGTAGGCGTTGATCAGCGACTTGTCTTCCTCGATTTCGTCGGGCGCCCGCTTCAGGAACAGGCGTTCCACGATCATTCTCTTCAACCGGTCTTCGATGCGCTCCGCCATGTTGCTTTTCCCTCCATCCGCTTGCGGTCTCTTGCAAGTCAATCGTCCGAGAACCTGCAAAGCGTTGCGCCGAGCCGATCCCGGGCAGCCCAGAATTCTGACAGGATCTACAGGATCAACACGATAGGTGTCTGCTTCGCAGCCAGCCGTGCGCGCCGCAGGCGCGCGAAATCATCCTGTGAATCCCGTTCATCCTGTCCAAATCCATCCATCCTGTTCTCGTTTGTTGCAGGCATCTACTCGGCAACCGGGAGTTCCCCGATCTCCGACAGGTCGGGGGTCCGGAACTGTTGCCAGGCGGTCTCCGCGTCGGGCGGGCCGGCTTCGTTTTCGAACATCCGGCGCCAGCGGCTCTTGAAGAGCAAACCGTGCCGGATGATCAGCGACGTGTTCGGCAGCGAAGGCGTGCCCGCCGTGGTGACGCTCTCGAAATGGTACATCTCGACGGCCGGCTCGTACAGGAGGCGATACCCCCGGCTGCGGGCGCGGTAGCAGAGGTCCAGATCTTCGTATTCCACGGGATTGAAGGCCTCGTCGAATCCGCCGATCTCTTCGAGGACCCGGCGGCGGAACAGGACGCAGGCGCTGATCAGGGCCTGCGCCTCGCGCCGGGCGTTCAGGCCGGGCGCGTCGCGCGGCTCTCCGCGCCCCACGAACCGGACCCGGCCCGACCGCGAGATTGCCACGCCCGCGCATTGCACGGGGTAGGGGGCGAACGGGTATACCAGCTTGGGCCCGACGGCCGCCGCGTTCGCCTCTTCGGACAGCGCGGCGCCGAGCCGCGCGAGCCAGTTCCGGCTGCGCAGGGCCACGTCGTTGTCGACGAACGCGATGCACTCGCCCGTTGCGGCGGCCAGACCCTGGTTGCGCGCGGTGGAGCAGCCTGCGTTCGTGCGGTTGCGGATCACCGTCACGGGGACGTCCCGCTGCGCGGCGACGGCCCGGAACCGTTCCAGCCACTCCGGGGTGCCGTCGGTAGAGCCGTTGTCCACGACCACCAGTTCCCACGGCGTGCCGGCCGTGTCCAGGAAACTCATGAGGCAGCGCTCCGTGCAGGCCCGCTTGTTGTGCGTAAGGGTGACGACTGAGAACGGGTGGCTCATGAGGGTTCCTCGACCAGTTCCAGCGCGGCGCGGAAGATCCGGTCCCGGTCCGGCAGCACGGCCTTTTCGAGTACGGGACTGGCCGGTGCGGGCACGTCCGGCTCGGTCAGCCGGCGGATCGGCGCGTCCAGGTACTCGTGCGCGTGTTCGAAAATGCGGAATCCGATCTCGGCGCTCACGCCTCCCGTCCGCCACGCTTCCTCGACGATCAGGACGCGGCCGGTCTTTCTCGCGGACGCCACGATGCAGTCGGTGTCCAGCGGGCTCAGGGTCCGCAGGTCGATCAGTTCGGCGCGGATACCGGTCCGGTCCAGCTCGGCCGCCGCCGCTTCGGCCTCGGCACAGGCCCACGACCAGGCGATCAGGGTCAGATCGCGGCCGGAGCGCAGGACCCGCGCCTTGCCGAGCGGGAGCGGCCGGCCGCCGCGTGCGGCGACCGGCCCGCGCCGGCCGTACAGCAGCTTGTGTTCGATGAAGACCACCGGGTTGTCGTCGCGGATGGCGGCGGCAAGCAGGCCCTTGGCGTCCGCGGGCGTGGACGGCGCGACAACCTTGATGCCCGGCGCATGCAGGAACCAG
>Ga0180432_10011026_pt1 | contig 10707 bp, 5 predicted proteins | sample SS_ome_10_FD_132414 | JGI IMG/M metagenome (GOLD analysis project Ga0180432, IMG submission 132414) | Hypersaline lake sediment archaeal communities from the Salton Sea, California, USA - SS_1_MS_2 metaG | ecosystem: Environmental > Aquatic > Non-marine Saline and Alkaline > Hypersaline >...
CCACGATGCGGCGCCCGAGTCCTGGTCGGGGGCGCGCCTGGAGATCAGCTATGACCGGACCAACACGTGGACGGCTTTCAACGACCTGGCGACCAACTGGAGCCTGGGCGACGCCTTCCAGTTCACGCCGGACTATCCGTCCCGGCAAACCAAGGTGAAGGTCACGGCTCTTCAAACGCCCGGATTCTCGAACGTGTATGACGAGTCCGACGAGTTCTTTACCGTGGCCGGCCTGCTGATCGAGGCGCCGACCAACCGGGCGGTGTACACCATCGGCCGGAAACACCCGGTGGAATGGGTGTCGGCCGGTGTCGATGAGTGGTCGCAGATCTACTACTCGAACGCGGGCGGCGTGAACTACGTCAAGATTGCCGACGTGAGAAACAACCCGGTCTATCCGGGCCGGAAAGACTGGGAATGGCAGATTGTCTCCACGCTGCTCCCTTCGACGGAGGCCCGGATCAAGATGGAGTCCGGGACCTACGAGAACGTCTCCGACCCGTTCACCCTCCGAGGCCTGCGGATCACCTCGCCGGGGGCGGGCGATATCTGGGACGTGGGCACCGATCACGCCATCCTGTGGGTCCATGCGGGGCTCCAGGACGATGCGCTGGGTACGATCGATCTGTCCCTGGACGGCGGAGCCACGTTCCCCTACATGCTGCAGACCGGCTACGGCGTGTCGTCGGTTGACTTCTTCCCCTGGACCATGGATCCGGATCTCGATCCGACCACGAATGCCATGCTGCGGATCTCGATCGACAGCTCTTCCGTGCCCGACGACACGAATCTCGTGGCCTATTCCGACGCGTTCGCGCTGCGGGGAATCAAGATCTTGAGTCCGCAGGCCGGCGATAACTGGCCGTTGGGAACGACCAATCCGATCACATTCATTGCGGCCGAGGCCGGGAGCCCGGTGACGATCAGTTACTCGGTCAATGGCGGCGTTTCGTATGACTCGACGCCGGTCGCGAGTGTCGCGATTGCGACCGGATCCAACACGTACCCCTGGGCCATCGAAGCCTGGCGGGAGCCGTCCACGAACGCCGTGCTCAAGATCGCGGGCTCGTCGGCCGAGAAGGTCTCCCCCGCTTTCACGGTCGGCGGCATCCGCGTGATCCGGCCCATGCGCTTTGACATCTGGGCCGTAGGCGACGAAAACCTGATCCGGTGGAGCGCCGTGGGCACCGAGGGGACGAATACCCTCGAGCTGGTTTACGAGGACAGCTCGACTTTCCTGATCACGAACAACTACGTCGGATCCGAGCTTCTCTGGACCGTGCCGGCGGCCGCCATTCCCGGCGGGGTGGATACCGTGACCAACGTCGTGCTGCGGGTCCGTGATACCGGCGGGTACGAGGGGGTGTCCGAGGCGTTCAAGATGGTAAGCGGCCCGAGAATCGAAATCGTTTCACCCGCGCCCGGCGAATACTGGAAAGTCGACGATCTCGAGACGGTCTCCTGGCTTCGGGGCGGCCAGATGGAGGCCGGGGATTTCAGGGTATTCTTCTCGCGCGACAACTTCGTGACCTTCGACGAGATTGACAACGCGATTACATTCGACGCCGAGGCCAATACCTTCAATATGCCGTGGAGCATCCCGGACCGGCTGGGCACCACCCGCATCCTGGTGACGAATACGGTCAACTCGCTGGTCTGGGACATGAGCGAGCCGTTCGACGTGGTGGGGAATTTTGCGGTGATCTACCCCGACGGGGATCCGGGCGAGGACACGCTGTATGCCTTGAATACCGTCACGCTGCAGTGGGGCACGAAGGGATCGGCCAACGAGGTGGACCTCTTCTACCGGGTCGGCAGCAACGCGTGGATCCGGATCAATCCCGCGGCGGTTCCCAACCCGGGCGGCGGTACCGCCGAGCGAATCACAACCTATGACTGGCTCGTGCCGAACCTGCAGAGCGATACGGTCCGGCTGCGGGTGCAGGATCACAGCTATACCCAGGTCTTCGACGGCGTAACGGCCGGCCCGTACGACGACTCGGACAACCCGTTCCCGATCAAGTACTACACGATCGGCTGGGATGTCTACTACGTGGATGACAGCGGCGTCACCAACCGGCTCGACAAGCTGAGCGTGCGCGACAGCTCCGGCTGGACGGAGCCCGGATTGTCCTGCGTGAACGCCAGCGGCGATCCTACGGATCCGCCGCGCTACATCCTCCACAAGTATCCGTTCGGCACCTACGATACCTCCTGGTTCCGGGAGTTCTTCAGCGAGGAGACGGACTTCCACTGGGAGTGCGATCACGACCACGTTCGGCAGGTGGAGTTGATCCAGTCGGAATTCGATCCGGATTTCGACGTGATGGCCAGCTTCGCCTATGAAGTCTCCAACCGCGTGTTCACCATTCACTCGTGGCTGCAGCGCAGCGGCGCGATCCTTGCGGATCCCGACGCGTGCATCATCCGGGTGTACGGAAGCGGGGGATCGCTGCTCGAAAGCCTGACGAACACGGTGCACGACATCAACGGCGTATTCTGGCAGCAGTGGGACGTGGGGGCCACCGAGACCCGGCTGGGCGTGCAGTTTGACAGCACGGACATCTTCTTTGCCAAGGTGGATATCGAGTTCTCGGGCGTGACCTACTCGGCCGGCCTGACATTCGCCCTGCGTCTGGCGGCGGGCGAGGAGACGGTCCAGGCCATTGAAGCCATCGTGTCGCGGACCGAGGACGTGATCGTCAACGAGATCACGGGCGTCGGATCGAACGTGTCGGCCGTGGCGTCGAACGTGACAGCCGTGCGTTCTACCCTCGGCGCGTTTCGCACGGAAACCGCCCTGGGCATCCAGGGATTGTCCAATACGATTGAAGCGGCGGAAACGAAGATCCTCAGCGCCGTGGCCACCAACCTGGCGACGCTGACGAGTAACGTGGTGCCGAAACTCGATTTCGCCACCAACGCACTGTCCTTCATCCAACCCGACGCGAGCAACGCGGTGAAGCGCCTGCTGCCGCTGGATGAGTCGTTGAGCAGCCTGGCGCGGATCCTGACGCGACCCACCACGGTGCTCTACGGGTCGACGGTCAGCATGCTCTATAAGACGCGCAGCGGATACGATTCGTCGGTGGTTTCCATCCGCGTTTCCAACGACGAGCAGGGCGTCGTCACCAATGGCTCGATGAAGGAGATCGTAACCGGGATCTACCAGGCCGACCTGTTGGCGGACTGGGGCACGAACTCCTACGAGGTGGCCTGTACGGACCCGAACGCGGCCGATTGGATGATACTCGATGTCGTGGGCCAAATCTCGTACGGGGCGACGGCGCAACTTGTGGAGATGAGCAACACCCTGGACCGCATGGAATTCAAATTGGGCGGACTCGAGGCGCTCCTGACCGACATTGATATCGTACCGGGACTCGTGCGGGGTATGACCAATACGCTGGCCGGCGTGGAGCAGGACGCCAGCAACTCGTGGGCGCGGCTCCAGTCGCTGTCGGAGCTGGACTCGCTGGCCACGAATATCCCTGCCTTGAAGGACGCGCTGAGCGCATCGGGCCTGGCGACCATGCGTCGGGATATCAGCAACACGTGGCGCAAGGTCGAGGGCCTGGAAGGGCTGGAATCGCTCTCGACGAACATCCCATCCTTGATCGCGGCCCTGAGCGCCTCCGGCTTGACCACCATGCAGCAGGACATCAGCAACATATGGATCAAGGTCGGCGGCCTGACGGCGCTGGATTCGCTGGCCACGAACATCCCGTCGCTGAAGGATGCGTTAAGCTCGGCCGGGTTGTCGGTCATGCGCCAGGATATCAGCAACGTCTGGTATCGCGTGCAGACGATGAATATCGAGTCGCTGTCTACGAACATGGCGGCCCTCCGGACGGATCTGGCGGGCGTCAGCCTGCCGCAGATGGAGCGCGATGTGAGCAACACGTGGCGGGACGTGCAGGCGCTCGGGGATCTGCCGACCCTGGCCACGAACGTGGCCGCGCTGCGCACCCAGTTCGAGGGGATCAGCCTGCCGCAGATGCGGGACGACGTCAGCAACGTCTGGGTCCAGGTTTCGGCCCTGCAGTCCGCCGATATCCCCAACCGTCTGGAAGTGATCCGGTCCGAAGTCACGAACGTAGCCGCCTTGGTGCGGGCGCTCCAGCAGGCGGACGTGAGCAACCAGCTTGAGGTGATCTGGACGGAGGTGACCAACCTGGCCGACACGGTCGAGAGCGCCGACATGCGGAACCGGTTGATCAACATCTGGAACGAGGTAACCAATGTCGCCTCGTCCGTGATGGGGCCGCACAGCGTGGACCTCACCGAGGTCGAGACCAAGATTGCGGCGCTGCAGAATTCGCTGCAGGGCGTGACCGGAGTGGACCTCACGGGCGTGAACACGGCGCTCGGCCAGCTCCAGACGACCGTTCAGGGCATGTCAGGCGTCGACCTGACCGGCCTGAACACCAGCCTGAGCACGATCGAGACGGCAGTCCAGGGGATCGAGGGCGTGGACCTGTCCGGGGTGGATCCGGCCCTCGTCCAGCTCCAGTCCGTGGTGGACGGCATGGCCGCCGAAATCACCGGGGTGGATCTCTCTGCGCTCGACCGGCTGGAATCCCAGTTGGGAACCATCAACGATCCGGCGTCGCGCAACACGTTCTTCGGGCGGCTGGCCGGCATCTCGGGGCAGCTGAGCACCATCGGTTCGGACGCCTCGGAAGCGGCGACCAGCGCGAAGAATGCCCAGACCCGGGCCGGCGATGCCTCCGCACAGGTGCAGCAACTGAAGAAGGCCATCGAAGAGGGGAACCTCGAAGAGGCCATGCGGATTCTCCAGGAGGTGAAACAGTCGCTTGCGCAGGCGGAAGAGAACGTCAGCGAGATCCCGCAGCTCATCAAGATCGCGGGCCTCTACGATTCGATGCGCGAAATGTCCGGCACGATCGAGGAGCTGGCCGCAAGCGACGGCTGGCCGAGTCTGCTCTCCTTGACGCTGCCGGAACCCGGCGAGGCGGAGCGGGGGGTGGATCCTGCAACGCTCGGGAAACTGGCCCAGGATATCGAGCAGATGCAGGGCTCGATGGACTTCATGCAGAAGCTCCTGGACGAGATGCGCTACGAGCCGGTGATCCAGGAGTCCCTGATCGGCGTGGAGTGATCGGTTGGCCCGGGATCTGATTTCTCTTTGCCCGCCGCAGGGCTTCCTGTTATGATCCGCCCCCGTCTTATGCCGAACATGCGGAAAACGCGGCGGGCCGGCGGGGGCCGTGACGCAAGGCGCGTCACGACCCGGCGGCTGACGCGTTCCGCTCTGGTCCTCGTGCTCGGCGTCTGGGCGGCCACGCTGCGGGCGGACAAGGTCGTCCTCCGGATCCGGGCCGGCAACCCGATCGAAAAGGTGCAGCGGATCCAGATCCGGTCCAATCTTCCTTCCGGGGTCGGCACCAACGATATCCTCAGCACGGCCGGCCTGGATCTCGGCTACGATATCGGCAACGACCTCTACTACGTGCACAAGGAGATCGATCTCGGACCCAGGGAAGCCGTTCAGTTCGACGTGGAGATCGCCGATATCTGGGTCATCCCGCAGGAGGAAATCGCTTTGCTCCGGGAACAGGCGACGGCGCTGGTCGGGAAGCTGGAGGGGACCGGCGACTACGAGGATGCGGCGGCGCTGGCGCGCGAGATCGAACAGAACCTGGACCTGATCGTTTCCTCGCAGGCCGAGAATGCGATCGGAGCGGGCGCGCGCCCCGTCGAACACATCCGGGCCTACGAGGCCAACCGTGACATGCTCGACACGGTCAAGAAGGCGGTCGGCCACATCGAGAACCGGGTGCTGGCGGCCGGCCAGGACCCGGGTCGGCTGGTGGCGAGGTCGAGGGCACGCCCCCGCCGGTGCGCGCGGTGGAACTGGCGCCCGACGAGTATGGGTCGGTGCAGTACCGTATCACCGTCGAGAACATTTCGCCGGCCGAAACGCGAACGGTGGACATCCGGCGCGAGTTACCCCGCGAGATCCGGTTCGGCGACGTGCTGGATCCCGGCGGGCTCGAGGTCGCTACGGACGCCGGGTCCGGGAGCGTTTCGGTTTTCAAGGACGACATCGAGATCGGGCCCGGTGAGACCGTCACCTTCAACGTGATCCTCCGGGACAAGTGGAACGTCAACGCGCCGCGCATGCAATTGCTGGAATCGCGGGTGACGCAGCTCCTCGCGCGCATCCGGCAGATCGGCGGCTACGAGTCCATCGCCCAATCCCTCGAGGACCTGGCCGCCGATGTCGAGAAGGCGCAGGCCGAAGAGGGCCCGGCGGAGCTGAGCGAGCAGTACGTCGCGTTCTACCGGCGGCAGGCGGACCGCCTGGACGCGATCGAGACCCGGTTGAACCGGGTCGAGACGGCCTTGCAGCCGGTGGACAAGACGACCAAGTGGGGATTCCGGGTCAAGGCGCCCAGCATGAAGACCACCTGGATGATCATCTACATTATCCTTGGCTTCCTGGGCCTGATGAGCTTACTGTTCTTCATCCGGTGGTTCGGCCGGGCGCGCGCGGAGCCGCACAGCGGGAGCGGTACGGGGAGCGCCGGCTGAGGGGACCGGCGGCGGGCACGGAAAACGGAGAGCCGGATCCATGGCCATCAAAATTGACCTGCTGAAGCTCAAGGAACACGGCAAGGTCGCGGAGATCCGGCAGGACGTGGTCCACGTCACCGGCCTTACCAACTGCATGTACGGCCAGTTGGTACGGATCGGCAACGGGGCCCAGGGCGTCATCGTCGGGTTCGACCCGCACTACGTGCTCGTGCTGCTCGTGAACGAGGCAGCCCCGATCAAGCCGGGCGACTCCGTGATCACGACCCTCGACGAGTTCCGGATTCCCGTGGGCACGCAGTTCGTCGGCCGCCGGGTCAACGCGCTGGCGCGGCCCATCGACGGCGCCGGCCCGATCAGCGAGAGCGCGCTGTACCCGATCTTCGGCACGGCCCCGGCCGTGCTGGAGCGCATCCCGCTCGTCGAGGTGCTCGAGACGGGAATCAAGATCATCGACATGCTCAAGCCGGTGGGCAAGGGACAACGGATGCTGCTGATCGGGGACCGGATGACCGGCAAGACCATGATCGGCGTGGACGCCGTCCTGAACCAGAAAGGCAAGGACGTCATCTGCATCTACTGCTGCATCGGCAAGGCCGAGGCGGCGCTGAGCAAGGTGGTCGAGTCCTTCGACAACGGTGCGGTCTGGGATTACACCATCATCGTGGCCGCCACGGCATCGGACCCCATGGGCCAGCAGTATCTTGCACCCTACGTCGCGGCGAGTCTGGGCGAGTACTTCATGTACGAACAGGGGGCGGACGTCCTGGTTATCTTCGACGACTTCACCAAGCACGCCTGGGCCTACCGCCAGATCTCGCTCCTTCTGGAACGCGCGCCGGGCCGGGACGCCTACCCCGGCGATATCTTCTACATCCACTCTCAACTCGTGGAGCGCGCGTGCAAGCTGAAGCCCGAGCGCGGCAGCGGCTCGATGACGCACCTGCCGATCGTAGAAACACTCCAGGGCGACGTGGCCGGCTACATTCCGTCCAACAGCATCTCCATGACCGACGGGCAGATCTATATGAACGCCACGCTGTTCGGAGAGGGGTTCAAGCCCGCCATCGACATGGGGTTGTCGGTCTCGCGGATCGGCAGCCGCGTACAATGGCCGGCCATGAAGCAGATGACCGGTATGCTCCAGCTCGAGTTCGTGCGCTACAAGGAGCTCGAGAAACTGACCCGGATCAAGGCCGGCGTCTCGGAAGGGGTGGGCCGCCGCCTCAAGCGCGGCAGGGTTCTCGAGGAGATCCTGAAGCAGGGACAGAACGCGCCGGTCCCCATGGAGGAACAGGTGATCGTCCTCTACGCCCTGCAGGCCGGCCTGCTCAACGATGTGGAACCCGCTGCCGTGAAGCCGCTCCTGGCCCGTCTGGTTCAGCAGGTCAGATTGAAGCGCCCGGACGCCGTCCAGGAGCTGGTCAAGAAGCACCGGATGACCGACGAGATCAAGGAGGCTCTGAATGAGCAAATCGCTCGGATCTCCGATTCCCCTGTTCAAGATCAAGGTTGAAGAAAAGGGCCGGATCAAGGACATCAAGGAGATCATTGTCCGGATCCAGGGCCTGCCGACCTGCCTGAACGGCCAGATCGTGGACATGGGGAACGACGTCAAGGGGATCATCATGGGCTACGACGAGAACGACGTGCTCGTGCTGGTCCTGGGCGATCCCACCCGGCTGCGCATGGGACGCGAGGTCAAGGGCGTCAGCGAGCCGTTCAAGATCCCGGTGGGCGACGGATTCCTGGGCCGCATGGTCACGGCCATGGGCGAGCCGTGCGACGGCGCCGGCGAGATCCAGGCCGACGACCAGGTTCCGGTCTTCAAGGATTCACCCCCCATCACCTGCCGGAGCCCGGTCGACGAGTTCCTGCCCACGGGAACCAAGCTGATCGACGTGATGACCCCGCTGGCCAAGGGCCAGCGGCAGCTCATTCTCGGCGACCGGGTCACCGGCAAGACGGTGATCGCCGTGGACGCGATCATCAACCAGAAGGGCCGGGACGTGGTCTGCATCTTCTGCTGCGTCGGGAAATCCGTCTCCAGCCTGGGCAAGACCACCACGGCGCTGCACGAGGCCGGCGCGCTGGCCTACACCGTGATCATGATCGCGACCGACAACGCCCCGGTCGGGGAACAGTACCTCGTGCCTTTTTCAGCCGCCTCCATGGCCGAATACTTCGCGAACAAGGGCAAGGACGTGCTGGTGGTGTTCGACGATCTGACCAAGCACGCCTGGGCCTACCGCCAGCTTTCCCTGCTGCTGGAGCGGCCGCCCGGCCGGGAAGCCTACCCCGGCGACATCTTCTACGTGCAGACACAGCTCATGGAGCGCGCCGGCCGGTTCAACGAGAAGCACGGCGGCGGCTCGGTCACCTATATCGGCATCGCCGAAACCATCCAGGGCGATCTGACCGGGTACATTCCGTCCAACCTGGTTTCCATGAGCGACGGCCAGATCTGCACGAGCGCGACCATCTTTGCCGAGGGCTTCCGGCCGGCCATCGACGTCAACCTCTCGCTCTCCATCATCGGGGGGCGGGTCCAGCCTCCCGTTCTGAAGGCCCTGTGCGGCGACATCCGCGCGGACCTGGCCCGCTACAGCGAAGTGATCCGGCTCAGCCGGCTGCAGTCCGGTCTGTCCGAGGCGGCCGAGAAGGTTGTGCGCAAGGGCGAAACCATCATGGCCATCCTGCAGCAGTACCAGCACCAGCCCAAACCGCTGGCCGAGCAGGTGCTGCTGCTGTATGCGCTGAACAAGGGACTGCTCGGCGAACTTTCGGACGCCAACCGGAAGAAGTTCTGTGACGGCATTTACGAGTTTGCCGCGGAGCACAACCGGCCGGTGCTGGACGAGATCGACGAACGGACGGAGATGACGCCCGGGATCGAGGCCGGGCTGGGCGAGGTGATCGCCAGCTACTTCGCCAGCGGCGGCTGAACGGGCCGGATACAACGGGGCCGTGACCCTTGAAAGTGACGATCCTCAATCCCAAGCATGTGCTGTTCGACGGTCAGGCCCGGAGCGTGTTCCTGCCCGGCGACCTCGCAGAATTCGAACTGCTCGACCTGCACGCGCCGATCGTGAGCCTGCTGAGACCGGGCGAAGTGGTCGTGGACGGGAGCCGAGCCATTTCGATCCAGAAGGGGATGGTGAAATTCGACAAGAACGAATGCACGATTCTTGTGGAAGAGTAGAAGGCAGGAGGCAGAGGGCAGAAGGCAGAGGGCAGGAGGCAGGAGGCAGGAGGCAGGAGGCAGGAGGCAGAAGGGCAGCTTTGGAACCCACAACCTTGAACCTTGAACCCGCAACCTTGAACCTTGAACCTTGAACCCGGAACCTTGAACCTCTCCAACCCTTGATTCGGGGGCAGCACGTTTGGAAAAATTCGTCATCTTTCTCGTCATGTTCGTGACGATCATCGGGCCGTCGGCCGTCATCGCGTCGATCGGCTACGCCAGTATCCGGGCGCTCGGACGCAACCCCTCCGCCGCGCCGAAGATCCTGCAGGCCATGATCATCGCGCTCGTGTTCGCGGAGGCGATCGCCGTGATCGCCCTGTTGATTCTGTTCCAGCTTTTTGGGAGAGGATAACCGGTTTGACCGCCGGAAGAAGACTGGGGGAGCCATGACAGACACACTGAAGATACTGATACCGATCGTCATCGCCCATATCGTGGTCCTCGTGGCCGTGGTCTTCGTGATCAAGCGCCTCCTGCTGAGCGACACGATGAACGCCGTCCAGCGCATTCAGCAGGTCGAGGCCGACGTCCGCAAGCGCGAGGAAGGGATCCGACGCGAAATCGAGGAACACGAGCGGGAATTCACCCGGAAGAAGGCCGACGCCGAAACCGAGATCCAGCGCCACCGGGAGGAAGGGGAGAAAGAAGTCGCCCGCATGCGGGAACAGGTGCTCGAGGACGCGCGGACCGAGGGGGACCGGCTCATCGAGCAGGCCAAGAAGAACGAGCAGAAGTTCCGCGAGCAACTGGCGCAGGACATCGAGGAGCGGGCCGTCGAGTACGGAGGCGAAGTGTTCCGGCTGGTCTTCAGCGACAAGATGAACGAAGTGCTGAACCGCCAGTTCATCGTTGAGCTGCTTGACGCACTGGCCGAGGTGGACGGTGGACCCATCCACCCCCGC
>Ga0180432_10011028_pt1 | contig 10706 bp, 8 predicted proteins | sample SS_ome_10_FD_132414 | JGI IMG/M metagenome (GOLD analysis project Ga0180432, IMG submission 132414) | Hypersaline lake sediment archaeal communities from the Salton Sea, California, USA - SS_1_MS_2 metaG | ecosystem: Environmental > Aquatic > Non-marine Saline and Alkaline > Hypersaline >...
GATACTTCTAATAGTAACGTATCCTTAATTGGTGTTAATAGTCAAGATAGAGTATTTGTTGGTAATGGTGGTTACGATACATATATAGATAGTAATACTATTGTAGATGGTATATTGTCAGCACAAACCGTATTCCTAACAACAACACCGACACTTAATAATTCTGGTACAGATATATTAGTAAGAAATAGTAGTACTGGTAAAATAGAATATAGACCAGTTAGTGGTATTACACCCGACACAAATACATATGTCACAGGATTTACATACAATGATAATAATACCTTTACAATATCTAGGAATGATGGTTTAAGTGATTTAAGTGTTACAGCTGACACAATGGAAAACTTAACTATTACTGATACATTCACTAGTGAAAGGTTTAGTATTTTAAATGCTGTAACAGCATCAACAATTAGTCAATTAGATTATATAGATTTTAATACAACTTACACACCAACTCAACAAGAGGGTAGACTTCATTGGGATACTGATTTTGGTACACTTGATGTTGATTTAGAAGGTAATACAACACATTTAAAAGTTGGTTTAGATAATCTTTATTATATCAAAAATCAAAGTGGTACTACAATCGAAAAAGGTAAAGTAGTTAGAGCAGCTGGTACTCTTGGGGCTAGTGGTAGAATACTTGGTGAGTACATGATAGCTGACGGTACAATACCATTTTATTACACACTTGGTATTGCTAGTGAAAATATCCCAGATGGTGAAGATGGTTATGTACATGAGTTTGGTTTATTAAAGGGGGTGAATACAACAGGTTCGCTCTATAGTGAAACTTGGACAGGTGGTACTATACTTTATGTTCACCCAACAATACCTGGTGGTTTAACAAGTGTAGAACCTACTGAACCTAACTTAAAGATTCAGATGGCTATTGTTATTAACGCAGCCTCTAACGGTTCAATGTTTATCAGACCAGATTTAAGTAGAAACTTAGGTGATTTACATAATATACAAACAAGTGGTGAAACTGATGGTGATTTAATATCATATAATTCATCACAAGGTTACTGGGATTATACAAAATCACTTAGAGGTGATTATACGGTAAATGGTTCATTAAGCGCTTCAACAATAAGTGCTGGTACAATAAACGCAACATCTTACAATAATTTACCAGTTGACCCTAACTATTATATTACAGGTGGTACTTATTCTGATGGTGTTTATACATTTAATAGAAATGATGGTAATTCATTTAATTTTGAGGGAGGTTCAAATTATTCAGCTGGTGTGATAGAAGGTTCAACAGGTTGGACTTCTACTGGTACGGGTCAAATAAATCTTCCACAAGTTAAAGTTGCCTTATACGATAACGCTAATAATATTGAACCACTTAGAGTTTACACGATTAGCAGTGGTACAACAGGTTCTGGTGGTATTAGTGGTTTAACAAATGAGGATACCAACTACATTTACATAGATTACAACGGTGGTTCACCTAATTATGGTGTTAGTACTGATTATAGTGTTATAAATGATAGTAGTACTGTAATAGTTTACACAATATACAGACTTAATAACTTTATACACATTCTTGAGTTTGGTGATTTTGGTGCTGGTTTAGCTAATAAATTAAACGATAGAATTATCTTAACAGAAAGATTTAAAAGAGAGAGTGGTCTTTCTTTAGGTCTTAGTGGTTCTACGGGTGTTGTAACACTTACAGAAGGTGTTGCTTGGAACGCTTCAAATAGACAGGTTATAGAAGCTTTAAATTCACAAGACGATATATTCTTTAAAAACTACCATGTGGGTGGTGTTTGGTCTTATACAACGACTGGTAATACAATAAACAACACATTCTATGATGATGGTACTGATTTAGTTACAGCTACGGGTGGTAAATACTTAGTAAACTGGTACTATAGAGGTCAAGAGGTAAATGACCATTTATATGAGGTTTATGGTACTTCGCAATATGATAGTGTGGCTGACGCTGAATTATCGGAAGAACCAGCTTTACCAGAGTTGATTACATCTCACGCTTTCTTAACAGGTAGGATTATTGTTGGTGTTGGTCAAAACACAGGTTACACACAAAGTGCTTTTGTTACAACGTTCCAATCAACTAATATTCAAAACCACGATGATTTAACAGGTTTACAAGGTGGGACGGCTGGTGAATACTATCACTTAACAGCTAGTGAGTATACTAACAATGCTTACACTAATGTAAACAACAATTTTAGCGCAGACCAAACAATAAACGGTAGTTTAACTGTAAACACAATAAGTGCTTCGACTTACCAAAACTTACCAGTTGACCCTAATTACTTTGTGACAGGTGGTACTGTAAGCGGTACTGATTTATTACTTAATAGGAATGACGGTAATACGGTTACAATAGATACTTCAAATTATTTTGTTGATAATTATGTTACTGGCGGGACACTTAATAATAACTCTATAGAAATAAATAGAAATGATACCTCTAATGTGTTTACAATTAGTGGTTCTAGTACTATACTTATAACAGAACCAACGAGTGGTGTGTTTAGTATTGAGACTGCTGGAGGTACTGGTGAATCCAATACAGCATCTAATTTAGGTGGTGGTACTGGTATATTCGGGCAAAAGAGTGGTATAGATTTACAATTTAAATCTATTACATCAACAGGTGGCACAGTAACTATAACTAGTAATTCAACAACTATTAACATAGAATCCGCTGGTGGTGGAACGGGTGTTAGTGATGCAAATAAGATATTTAGTTGGTATATGAATGTAACATAATATGGGATTAAGTTCAGTAAAGGGAAATAGTGGTTATATCGGAATAGATAAACGTGGTGAAGTTGCTAGTACAGGAACTACAGGTAGTGTATCTGTGCGTAAACAATTCTTAGAAAGGAGAAGAGGTAATTTAGAACCTATCACACCTGGTGGGGGTAATATATTATTTGAGGATGATTTTGAAGATGGTACACTTAATAAATGGACTGTGGCTAATGAAGGTGGTGCTGGTACCTCCAAATCTGACTGGGTTGTTGGTACAGCGGTATCATCAAGTGGTGGTACACAATCAGCTTACATTTCAGATAATAATGGGACTAACGCACAATATTATGGTTCTAGTCAAAGAGATAGTCATATTTATTTTGATTTTGATGTTCCAGCTGATGCGACTTCTTTAACTTTAGATTTTGATTGGAGATGTAATGGTGAAAGTAGTTTTGATTACGGATATATAAATTATTGGAATACATCATCAACACCAGTTGCTGGTACGGAATACACATCAACGACTGATAGATTAGGTGCGTCAACATATAGTGGTAGATATAATGATAGTTATAAAGCTGGTGCTGATTTAAATTGGTTTCATGAAACAGTTACTATTGACGGTACAACAGGTAATGGACCATTGTTTACTCCTGGTACAACACAAAGAATAGTTGTTTCTTGGACAAACGATTCTTCAGTTGAGAATAACCCAGGTATGTGTATAGATAATATTAGACTAATTTATAATGTATAATGAGTATTAGAGGAAATAGTGGGTTTATAGATACGGATAAAAGATTTGGTTCATCTAGTGGTGATACTAAGGGTATTATACAAAGAGAACAACATTTTTTAGAAAGAACGCAAGGTAGATTTTCACCATCTGGTGAATTATTACCCCCAACACCAACTGTATGGTATGATGCTAAATATGTTACATTGAATGGTGGTGGCACAAACGTTGATGTATGGAGTGACCAAAGCGGTAATGGAATTACAGCTAGTGGTAATGGTTCATTAAATACACCATTATACAATAGTTCAGATGCTACATTCGGTGGTTATCCTTCATTACAATTTGATAACAATGATAGGTTAGAAAGTTTAGATGATGCTTTATTAAATTGTACAAATGGGTTTACTATTTACTTTGTAACATCTATCATCTCTTTTCCATCAACTTTTAGTTTTTTGGCTGGATTCATAAATAGTACATCATGGACACAAGGTTGGGGTATGTATTACTATAGTGGAAATTGGAGGTGGTTTGTTAATAACTGGAATTCATCATCAACGAGAGTTGATATGGGTAGTTGGTCAGATTTTTCAAATCCACATATATTTAAACTTCATTATGACAGGGTAAATATAAAAGGTGAGATATTTGGGACATCAGCGGTAGCTGAAACAACAACATCTTATTCAGTAGCCGTGTCAAATCCTAATAGTGAAGGTATTAGACTTGGTGATGGTAATAGTACAACGTATCAAATAAGAGCTAAAATGGCTGAAATGCTTTTTTACAACTCACCACTTAGTAGTGATGAACAACTACAAGCTGAAGAGTATTTAAAAAATAAATTTAATATAAGTTAAAAAATATGAAAATAGGTAAATTATTTACAAACACACAGGGATTACCCCAATACCAATTATCTGAAATATTAGATGAAACTAATTATATTGATATAACAAATGTTTATCATTGGTTTAGACTTACTGAATTAGAAAAAGACTTTTTATATAGAAGACAAATGGGTATTGAATATATAACTAGTGTAGGGGGGTTTGATAACCTGGATGAGTTAGATAAAGCATACGCTGCTAAAAATTACTGTGTGGGTTCAACAGATAGAGATAAACTATTCACTAGTAGTGAACAGGAAGAACATTGGTACCATTTTGTGGTAAATTCAGAAAATTGTAGAAAAGATAGATGGGATAAAGCAAAAGCTTTCGCATCGTTTAGACTTTCAATTATAGATTCAAACGATTTAGCATTATCAACAACTTCGTTAAATGAAAATTATATTAAATATGGTATAGAATCATCATCACTTGACGGTAATAGTGGTTTAATAGACTGGTTAAATGATACTGGTTCATATAGTGGTGGTACTGGTTTTTCTAGTAAACCTTATTATACAACAGAAATAAAAAACGGTATTATAGATAAATTAAACGGTCTATAATATTTATAAATAAAAAGATATGGAATATTTAAATAGTGGTTCAAATTTAGGTACTGGGTACACAACAACTCTTAGTGCCACATCAAGTACTAAATTATTAGTTAAGACAGCACATGCATGTAATGTATTCAGTGCTGATACATCATTCTATTTACAATGGTACGATAGTAGTGAAGCATCTACTTATACAATCTCACATAACATCACAATACCACAAGCTTCGTCTTTCCAAGCTTTAGATGGTACGTTTGTATTGGACAATAATGATTATTTACAAGCTAAGTGTGGTAATGGTACAGCTATTGACTTATCATTATCATTTATGGAAATAACTAATAGTGAAGGTTAAGAAATGAGAGCGTTAGTAATTAGTGGTGGTGGTAGTAAAGGGGCATTTGCTGGAGGTATAGTTGATTATCTTATAAATGAGGAAGGTAAAGATTATGAATTATATGTGGCATCGTCAACTGGTACACTAGTACAATTATTAGTAGCTTCTTATAATATTGATAAATTAAAAGAAGGTTATACAACTGTAACTAATGAAGATATTTGGAAAATTAACCCATTTAAAGTAAAAACCAATTATAATGGTAAAGTTAAGATGGAATTAAATTGGTTTAATGTTATCATTAATCTATTACCAAAAATAAAAATAGTAAAAAGTAAAAAATTCCCCTTTATTAAATTAGAAAAAATTAGTGGTAATATTTCTTTTGGTGATTCTAGTAACCTATTAAAACTTATTAAAAAGTTTTTATCACAAAAAGAGTTTTTAAGAATAAAAGAAGAGCTTAATAAAGAAATGGTTGTTTGTGTCGTTAACGCCACACTTAAACAAATAGAATATAAATCATCTAACGATTGGGGTTATGATGATTTTTGTGATTGGACTCACGCATCTTGTAGTGCTTATCCGTTTATGACACCTATTTTTAAAAATGAATACCAATATATTGATGGTGGTATACTGGAAACAGTACCAATACAAGAAGCTATTAATAGAGGTGCCACTGAAATTGATGTTATCATACTTAAGGAAGAAAACCCAAAAGAAGAAATAGAATATATGAGAAACCTAATTCATGGTATAATCACTGAGATAGATATGATGCATACTGAATTATCTAAGAATGATATATTGATTGGTAAATTAAAATCTAAGGTTGAGGAGGTTAAACTTAATATATATTACACACCAAGAAGGTTAACTAATAATAGTCTTATTTTTGATAAAGAGATAATGACCAAATGGTGGTATGAAGGTTACGAATATGCGAAAAATAAATCACATAAAACATATAACATGGTTAAAGGTAAAAAGACTAAACTTATAAAAGAATAGTCATTCACCATATAAGTCTGTAGGTTTTTTACACGCTTCTTTGATTATTTTTTCAACAAAGGCGAACATCTTTAGACCATTTTCCTGGCAATACTTTTTTAAAATTTTATGAGTACCAGGTGTAATCTTAAGGTTTTTACTTCTATTTATAGCCATAATTAAACTCTTTTTAATATAAGTATGATGAAAGTAAGAAAAAAATCATACTAAATATGGAGTAGAATACTCCATAAAAATTCTTTTGCTTTTTCTGAACATATTTATTATTAAATAACTGAAAATAATAAATTTTAAAAATAAGTAAAGAATGGCTGATAAGGTATTTGTAAGTCCTGGTGTTTATACTTCAGAAAAAGACTTAACTTTCGTAACACGTCAAGTTGGTGTAACAACTCTTGGTCTAGTAGGTGAAACTACGATAGGTCCAGCGTTCCAACCAATCTTCGTGTCTAACTATGATGAGTTCACATCATTTTTTGGTGGACTTAACGCAACAAAAATAAAAGACAACGGTGCACCAAAGTATGAGTTACCTTACATTGCTAAATCTTATCTTTCTCAGTCTAACCAATTATTTGTATCTAGAATACTTGGTTTTTCTGGATATGATGCTGGTTTGGCTTGGGGTATCACACTTGATGCTGCATTAGATGGTTCAACTTCTGGAACTACTGGTGGTGGTGTTACATCTTCTAGTTTAATTTCATATACTGCTGATAGTGGGACACTTACTACAGTTGTTGCTTCTGACCCATTTGTACAAACATTATGGGACAATGGTTTATTAACTAATGAATTAGCGTATTTAGCTACTGCTGCAACCGCTGCAACTCCAACACTTGTTGGTCCTGTATTTGATAAATTTGGTGGTACATTTAGTGGTGCTAGTATTAACCATAAGGTAGTTTCTGCTGGAACTTTCGGTAGTTCACAAACTGGTATTACTTCTGGTGTTACTGTTCATTATTCAGCAACTGGTTATTCAGATGTTGAAGATAAGATTGTAGCATTACTTAGAAGTAGAGGTTCAGTAGATGCTGATGAAATTATGAGATTCCAACTTACTGGATTCACAGATGTTGTATTTAATCCTACAGTTTCAGCTGCTGAAACTGATGGTAAGGGTAACTTTGGTTTAACTGGTGTTTCTACAACTCAAGGTGCATTCTCATATTCACTTTCATTTGATAAAACTAAGAAAAATTATATTTCTAGAGTACTTGGTAGAGGGGCTCAAGATGGTAAAACAGCATTATTCGTTGAAGAATTATTCGATGGTATGTTTGAAAGTTACTACGATGCTGAAAAAATTAGAGGTATTAATATCGATAATTTAATCAACTATAGTAATGATTTTGATGATTACTTAACTGAATACCAACCAGCTGTTACTCCATGGGTTGTATCTGAATTAAGAGGTTCTAATATCCTTAGACTTTTCAGACTTTGGACTATTTCTGATGGTAATGCAGCTAACAGACAATTTAAAATCTCTATCAAAAACGTTAAATTAGACGATAAAGAATTTGATGTAGAAATTAGAGCGTATGATGATACGGATGCGAAGCCTGTTGTACTTGAAAGATTTACAAGATGTACAATGGACCCAACATCTAACAATTACATTGCTAAAAGAATTGGTACACTTGATGGTGATTTCGCTTCTAGGTCTAACTATGTATTAGTTGAATTAGAGGAAGAGTCAGATACATCTGATGCTTTCCCAGCTGGTTTCGTAGGGTTCCCTATTAGAGATTACCAAACTAATTCTAACACTTCGGTACAATCACCAACAATTGACTATAAGCAAACTTATGGTACATTTGAAAACAAGAGAAAATTCTACTTAGGACTTTCTGAAACTGTTGGTATTGACCAAGACTTCTTCGACTATAAGGGTGTACCAGAAGGTGACTTATCAATGTGGACAGGTATGACTAAAGGTTTCCATATGGATATTGAAGCTACTGGTGCTACTATTGATAACGTAGAAATCGTAATTGATGCTACAGGTGGTACTTATTCACCAGTTTATGAATTTGAAACAGGTAATGCTGAATTTAGAACTGAATCTGGTGTAGTTGGTACAGACTACGAAAAAGTATATGCTAGAAAATTCACATTTGCACCATATGGTGGTTTTGATGGATGGGATATTTACAGAACTAGAAGAACAAACACTGATAGATATACAATTAATGGTACTAGAGGTGCTGATGGTCTTTTAAGTGGTGTATTCTCAAACAGAGCACTTTCAAATGGTGATACTGGTATTAATTCAGATTACTACGCTTACTTAGAAGGTATCTGGTCATTCAAAAACCCAGAGGCTGTTAATATTAACGTATTTTCAACTCCAGGTATTGATTCATTTGACAATACTAACTTAGTAGAAGAAGCTATCGAAATGATAGAACAAGATAGAGCGGATTCACTTTATATTGTTACTACACCAGATACTGATGCTGCTGGAGATGTATTATTACCAGAAGATGTGGTTGACCTATTAGATGGACAATTCGATTCTAGTTACACAGCTACATACTGGCCATGGATTCAAATTAATGACGCTGAAAATAATGTTTACATGTACGTACCACCTACAAGAGACGTAGTAAGAAACATTGCACTTACAGATAACATTTCATTCCCATGGTTCGCAGTTGCGGGTGTACAAAGAGGTGATGTTAACGCTATTAAAGCAAGAAAGAAACTTACTCTTACTGAAAGAGATACTCTTTACGATGGAAGAATTAACCCAATCGCTACTTTCGCTTCAGAAGGTATTAAAATCTGGGGTAACAAGACTCTTCAAGTTAAAGATACAGCTCTTAACAGAATTAACGTAAGAAGACTTCTTTTACAAGCTAGAAAACTTATCTCTGCGGTTTCTATCAGACTTTTATTTGAACAAAATGATGATATTGTAAGAAACCAATTCTTATCACTTGTAAACCCAATCTTAGACAATATTAGAGCTGAGAGAGGTCTTACAGACTTTAGAGTGGTATTAGATGATTCACCAGAATTAATCGACCAAAACACTCTTTGTGGTAGAATATTCTTAAAACCAACGAGAGCATTAGAATTCATTTGTGTTGAGTTCAACATTATGAACACTGGTGCAAGCTTCGATGATATTTAATCGATATAACATATAAAACATTAAAGGTCCTCAATGAGGACCTTTTTGTTTTTTAAAGATATTTATTATTAAAACAAAGTATGGGTAAGAAAGTATTAATTAATGAGCGTCAGTTAGCTATTTTAGTAAATCATATAAAGGAAAATGAAAAACCTATTGTAATTAAGGAAGAACAAATTATTGAAGAGGGTTGGAAAGAATTAGTTTTAGGTGCAGCCTTAGTTTTAGGTATGAATGTAGGTAGGGCTCAAGATAGGGCTGAAAAAATACTACAAAATGATAATCTTAGAAACCAAATAGAAAACACACTTAATAATGAACAAGGTATTAATGATTTAGCTGAAAAACTTAGAATAGATTCTGATGAATTAAAAAGTTATATGGAAAAAAATGCTGAAGAGATTAATAATACTTTTGATACTTTTGAGAAGAAAGGTAAGACTAATATAAATGTTAGACAAGGTGATAAGTATGGTAGCACTAAAAGTATGTTATCAAAAATTAAAAAACAAGGTTATGTGATAACTGGTATTGAAACTATTTATGATACAATCGTTAAGAACCCTAAACAACCTGTTGTAATGACTGATACAGTTTCTTTAGCGATACCAACAAGTGAAAGACATGATACATTTAAACATGATTTACCAGCTGAAACAATTAATTCAATACAAAACTTCTTACAAACTATAGAATCTACTAATGGTACAATTAAATCAATCACCATATTAGCTAAAACGGATGCTGAGAGGACACCTAGTTACGTAAGTGACTCTGACCCTACTGGTAACTATACTTTAGCTAAAAAACGTGCTGAAGAGGCTAAAAAAGCTATTGAAGGCTCTGGTATAGACTTTGGTGGTGTTAATATTGAGATTGATGCGACAAGTGAAGTTAATAGTGGTCTTAAACCTGGTTCAGAAGAATTAAAAAGAGCTCAAGAAGAATTTAATACTGATAGAAGTGGTTCAAGAACTAAATATAGTGATGATAGAGGTGTAGATATACTTATCGATTATGAATACTCATCATTAGGTGCTGATGATAATGACCCAGAGGTTATTGTTGATAAAATAGTTAAGATTACTTACGCAAAAGCTAATTTATATAGTTCTAAGTCTTATAAATTTAAATCTGGTAGAGGTAAAGGTTCATCAAACCAAAAAAGTAGTGGTAAAAAATGTAAGATTAAAATAGGTGGTGATATTAGGGAGTGTCCAGAATGGGGAGGTAAACCCCAACTTGGTTTTTAATGACCAAAATTCTGAACACA
>Ga0180432_10011029_pt1 | contig 10704 bp, 8 predicted proteins | sample SS_ome_10_FD_132414 | JGI IMG/M metagenome (GOLD analysis project Ga0180432, IMG submission 132414) | Hypersaline lake sediment archaeal communities from the Salton Sea, California, USA - SS_1_MS_2 metaG | ecosystem: Environmental > Aquatic > Non-marine Saline and Alkaline > Hypersaline >...
AATCTCGACGATCTGCAGCGCGCGATCGACTCGTGCGTTGACCTCGTCGATCGGGAGACACAGATTCTCCGGACCGAACGCGACCTCCTGCCGAACCCGAAGGGTGCAGACCTGGGCGTCCGGGTCCTGCTGAACAAGGCCTACCCGAGGTGCGAGATGGGCCGGATCGCCGTCCAAGATCGATCTTCCGTCGACTCGAACGTCTCCTGAGACATCGGCCTCGAGGAGCGACGGGACGAAGCCCGCGAGAGCACGACAGAGAGTCGTCTTGCCACAACCGGACGGACCGGCGATCGCAACGACTTCGCCGGGCTCGATCCGCTCCGATACGTCGTCGACCGCCCGAGCATCCCGATCAGGGAACCGGACGGAAAGCCGATCGAGAACAACCGAAGCCCCCTTAGTCGACGACAAGTCGCGTCACCCGCTTCACCCAGTAGCTGCCGTCGTATGAGGCGGCGACGAGTCGGAGCCGGTCCCCCTCGAGGATCAGAAGGAGTCCCTCGTCATCCATGACGCGGCCGAGGTCAAACCGAACCTCGTACCCATCGTCGGCGATGACCCGGAGACCCGTCGCCTCCGGTCGGGGACCGGCTCGTGAGAGGATCTCGTGAACGAGAACGCCCGTATACTCCGTTGGGGGAACGTACGAGACACTCCCGATGAGTTCGGCGATCACCGTGGACGTCTCTTCCCCCCATTCGTCGAATGAAAACGTGTATGGATCGTCGACGGATCCAGAAACCCGCGCGGCCCCGGGCGCCTCAAAGGGATCGTAGACCGCGACGTAGTAGTAGACGCCGCCGGCGAGGATCGCCCCCACGATGAGCACGGTCGCCACGTGCTTACGCCAAGGGATCCGTCGCTTCGTCGCTTTCCCGCCGTTGCTTTGAATCAACCTCGACGAAGCGAGGAGTCGACGCAGATCCCACGTCAGATACCCACCGAAGACCGCGCCGGAAACGAGCGACAACCCGGCCATCAACAGGATGAATCCGAACGAGACGCCGGAGAAGTAGATGGCCTGGAAGACAAAAACGTTCGACGCGGAGGCGACGGCGCCGACGACCATCGTCAGCCCCAGGCTCTGCCTCCGTGAGACGCCCATGCCGAGGTCAACGAGGAGCCCTTCGACAAACGAGACGAGGACGATGATGACACCGTGCGTCCCTCCGGAGAGGAACTCGACGAATCCCTTCGTCAGTCCGGTCAACGATCCGGAGCCGAACCGCCCGATGATGCTTCGCGCCAGTAGAGGCCAAACGATGTGCAATCCGGCAATCAGCTGGCCTGCTCCGAAAGGGACCCCGAAGAGCCGATTGATCAGGTTGCCGATGTACCCGACGTACGTCGAGAGAACGCCCCCGACCGCGGCGAGAAGGGCGACGAGAACCAGATCGCGTAGTCCCAGCTTCGATCGGTTGCCGCCGCCCTCGCTGGCGATCATCCCTGTGCTAGATGTCGAGCGTGATCTCACTCAGGAACTTCACGCTCCGCAGCCGAAGGTCCTCAGGAAGCTCAACGGTGTCATCGTAGACGAATCGCATGTACCCATCGCTCGACGGGTCGAGGAAGACGCCGTCCGACTTGAATGCGACGATGAACCGATCATCGCGAGCGATCAGATCGGAGGTCACCGTCTGCACGTAGCCGTCCGATGCGACGATCTCGATCGCATACGCCGTCGCAGCCAGAGCGTCGTTGAAGTCTTCCTCGTTGTAGTGAATCCCGTCTTCGGGAAGCGGGAACACATCATCGTCGGCATATGCGATCAGACGCCACAACGGAAGACCGGTATACGTATGCGTCTCGCCCTTGCTCGTTACGGTCACCGTCGCTGTGTGGCACGGACACCCGACCCCGGCCTCCAGCTCTCCGCGAGAGAAGAGCCTCTCGACCGCCCCAGTCACAAGAAGCGAATACTCCTCGTAGGTTCCAAGCACCTCGATCCCTTCGACCATCCGCGCGGAAAGGGAACTGGTGAAGTGTGGATTGCTCTCCCCGACTTGAACGACTCGAAGCGGGCCCGGATCGAACGGCATGTACGCCCCATTCTCCTCGAATGCGAGAATCCAGGTTCCTTCGCTCTCGTCCGAGAGCATCTCAACCGCGTAGTTCATCGAGTACCCATCGGACGCCGTCACTCGAACAGTCGAGTCGGACGGAACGTTCCCGACGAGGGTCATCATCGGAACGCCGGCGTACGTCGCCGTGTAGTCGACGCCGGCCGAGTTCGTGAACGTTCCCTCCGCGGTGATGACGTCGAGCTCCTCCAAGTCGGCGACGGTGTACTCCATCGTTTCGTCCCCCTTGACGAGAGTCAGGATGACCCCCTCCGGAGCCGACGCATCTGCGGCTGGGGCCTCATCCTCTTCTTCGGGGAACGGGATCCATTCGCCATCATAGTCGACCACGAGGTAGGCAACGCCCTTCACCATCAATCCCGTCGTCGACGGGGACTCGCCGAAGTAATGGGAGAGGTCGGGACCGAATGCCGCGAGCATGTCATCGTTGGAGAATCGTTCGTCGTCGGGCAGGAAGACGAGGGTCGGTGCATCATCCCACTCGTCGTAGGTTGAGTCGTCGACCGACGTCGCGAGAATCGGGCGCCCGGCCGCCGTCTCTCCGTAGACGACCTCTCGAGGAAGGATCTTGTACCACCCGTCGAGCGCGACAATACCGAGGGTCTCGCCCTCGGCGAGCCCGCCGGCAGCCTCGACGATCGCTCGAAGCGAGGCGCCGGAGTAGCTGTGCGTGGTCTTCCAGTTCTCCTCGCCGGGGGTCATCGTCGGCCCCTGGTACGTCACAGTCCCTGCAATCTGCGCGACATCCTCGAGCACGACCGTGCTCGATACATCACCACGGATGAACGTCACCGTGGCTTCGCTCTCTCCGAGCACCAGGACGGCCCCGAGAATGCAGACCGCTAGGGTAACAACGGTGGATCGTGTAACTGAGTGCATCACGCCTCCTTCGAGAATGCTTCGGTTCGGATCGCCGTCGCCTGTACCGAGGCGAAGACTTCGTCTCCCTCGGAGATCGCCAGCCGGTCGATCGTTCGGTCGGTGTGCAACGTGTTCAGTTCGAATCCGTCTCCGGCCAGGACCAGGTTTGCCACCTGCCCGAACCGGCGGAGCTTCTTGAGTCGCGCTGGAAGGATGTTCTCCCTCGCCGAGGACGCCGGACTCGGAGCCACTCGGTGAATGGAGACTACCTCCGGCGGGATGTGAATCCTCAGGTTCTCCGCGTCGGCGAACGAGAAGACGGAGAGCTCCGTGCCTCCAAGGGCAACCGTGCAGAGAGCTCCATCTCGCTTCAAGACGCGAACACGGAATGCGTTCTTGGCGATCAGCGGAGAACGCTCCGGCACATAGGCACCGAGATCCTTGCCGGGGAGGTTCGGGTGGAGCCGTTCCGACCAGAGAAGGTGCTCCATCACCTCTCGGGAAGTCCCCGTTCCGACGAGCAAGTCGATCATGTCCAGATCGAGAACCTCGGCGAGACGGCGGATTTCGGGCAACCCCGGCGCCGGTCGCGTTCCGCTCTCCATCTTCGCCAACCGGCTGTAATCGATCCCGACCTGATCGGCGAGACAGCGGAGGCTCAGCGCCTTCCGCTCTCGCCCTTCTCGAAGGAGATCTCCGAAGTGAAGTTTCGTCACGAGCCGGAACGATACCGTGAATGTTGACGTCTGTCAACAGCCCTCCATGCCACCTCCCGCGTGAGACGCCGATTGGAGGATCGGGGTTTTCGCATCGGATACAATCCGCCGCATGTCTGCACGGTCCGCACGAGCTCTCAGCGATCGCCTCATCAACGGCCCAATCGTCTCGTCCCTCATCCGGCTGGCCTGGCCGGTGATGCTATCGAACTCCTTCCAGACCGCGTACAACTTCGTCGACCGGATCTGGCTCTCCCGCCACAGCGAGGAGAGCCTCGCCGCCGTCGGGCTCGTCTGGCCCCTAATCTTCCTCGGTCTGTCGATCGGAAGTGGAATCACGATCGCCGGAATCGCGCTCGTCTCACAGAATCTTGGCGCCGGGAGGGAGGAGGAAGCGAACCAGTCCGCCGGCCAGGTCCTCGCGTTTACCGGCGCGCTCTCCATCCTGGTCGCCATTGCCGGTGTCTTCGCCGCGCGTTCGATTCTCATGCTCATGGGTCCGGAGCCCGCCTTGGTCGACGCAGGAACCACGTACCTGCGAATCATCTATGCGGGCGCACCGCTCATGTTCTCGACATTCATCGTCACCGCATTGCTGAACGGAGCGGGAGATACGGTCACGCCAATGATCCTGAGCGGAGGTTCGGTCGTGATCAACATCGTGCTCGATCCCCTGTTCATCTTCGGCTGGGGACCGTTCCCGGCGCTAGGCATCGGCGGCGCCGCCACCGCAACGGTCATTGCTCGCGGCCTTTTCGCACTCGTCGGCTTCGCGCTTCTCTTCTCCGGCCGCCTCGGCCTTCACATCCGACCCCGACACCTACGGCCGAAATGGCCGCTCATTCGGAAGATCGTTTCAATCGGCGGAATGGCCTCCGTCGGAAATGCCGGGACGGCGCTCGGATTCATCGTGATGAACAGCGCCCTGGCCAGGATCGGAACGTCCGCGATCAGCGCATGGGTCATCGGGAACACGTTCATCAACTTCGTGCTGATGCCGTCGATGGGACTCGGCCAGGCGACGGCGACGATGGTCGGCCAGAACCTCGGAGCTCGGAAGAGGCAACGAGCACGCAGGAGCGCGTGGACCGGAATCCTACTCACAACATCCATCCTCGCGCTCGCCGCCATTCTCGTCTATGTCTACCGAGATTCGCTGATCCTCATCTTCACCAAGGATCCCGAGATCACCCGGCTCGCGAAGGAGATGTTCGCCTTGGTCGTGTTCGCCTTCCCGTTCATGGGGATCATCCAAGTGGCGATGGGCACGTACCAGGGGTCCGGACACACGTTCTACTCGATGTTCTTCGGCCTCTTCCGCCTCTGGGCGCTTCGCGTCCCGCTCGTTCTGACGCTTCCCTTCACCTTCGGGATGGGCGCGAACGGGGTTTGGTGGGCGATGCTGGCCTCGAATTTCGGAACCTCGACCATCGCAATCGGCCTTCTTCTCTCGGGGAATTGGATGAAGCGAGTGATCAAGGAGTCGCGGCCACTCGAAACTTAGCCTTGCGGGACGGCCGGCCTGGACCTACTCTGTGCGCATTCAGAACGCGGAGGACTGACGATGTCGACGATCACGATCTCCTCGGCACTGCAGCACGTGGGAGAAGAAGTCACCATGCGCGGGTGGCTCTACAACAAGCGGTCGAGCGGGAAGATTCTCTTCCTGCAGGTCCGCGACGGAACGGGCGTCATTCAGGCCGTCCTGTCCCAACCGGAGAATCCGGAGCTCTTCGCCCTCGCCGACGAGCTTCCCCGCGAGACCTCGATCGTCGCCCGAGGAACCCTCCGAGAGGACAGTCGTGCACCGAGCGGATGTGAACTCGCGCTCTCGAATCTCGAGGTGGTCGGCCGAGCCACCGACGATTTTCCGATCGAACTCAAGGAGCAGACCCCCGGGTTTCTGATGGATCATCGCCACCTCTGGATCCGAACGGGTCGCCAGGTCCCGATCCTCCGAATCCGCGATGCAGTCTTCTGTGCCTTCCGCCGGTTCTTCGAGGATCGCGGGTTTGTGGCAACCGAGGCACCGATTCTGACCGGGACCTCCGTCGAAGGGACAACGACCCTCTTCGAACTCGATTACTTCGGGGAATCGGCCTACCTCGGCCAGAGCGGTCAGCTGTACCTCGAGGCGACGTCTGCGGCCCTCGGGAACACGTATTGGATCGGCCCCGCCTTCCGGGCCGAGAAATCGAAGACTCGGAAGCACGTAACCGAGTTCTGGATTGCCGAGGCGGAGATGTCGTTCGTCGAGCATGCCGAGAACCTGCAGGTCCAGGAGGACCTCGTTCGGTTCATCGTCGAATCGGTCGCCGAGGAACGCGGCCCCGAATTGAAGCAGCTCGAGCGGGATGTCGAGCTTCTCCTGGCCGAGGTGCGGCGTCCGTTCACGCGAATTGATTACGGCGACGCCATCGACCTTCTCCGAGAGAAGGGCTATGAGATCGAGTTCGGCGGCGATTTCGGCGCTCCGGAAGAGGAGGCTCTCGGCGACGCGTTCAAAGGACCGGTCTTCGTCGAGCGATTCCCGGTCGAGATGAAGCCGTTCTACATGAAGCGGGATCCGACCGATCGAACTCGAACCCTCGCCGCCGATCTGATCGCTCCCGAGGGGTACGGGGAGATCATCGGCGGAAGTCAGCGGGTCGACACGGTCGACGAGTTGGTCGCGCAACTCAAGGAACGGAATCTACCGACCGCCGCGTACGAATGGTACATCGATCTTCGTCGCTATGGTTCGGTCCCGCACTCGGGTTTCGGGATGGGCCTCGCCCGCGTGATCTGCTGGATCTGCGGCGTTCGCCACATTCGAGAAGTCATCCCGTTCCCGCGGCAGATCAACCGCCTCTATCCGTAGCTGCAGGAATCCCGAGGTCACTCGCCCGCAGAGAGCGCGATCAGGATATCGACGGCAGCGGGGCCGTTCGGGCCGACGATGACCGGATTGAGATCGACTTCGTCGATCTCCGGAAGGTCGAGACCGAGACGAGCCAACCCAGACAGGAATCCGGCAAGGATCTCCAGCTCGACCGCCGGTTGACCGCGAAAGGCTCCGAGGAGCGGAAAGGCACGAATCGACCGGACGGTGGCGATTGCTTGGTTTTCCGTTACGGGCGCAACAGCAAACGCGACATCCTTGAGCGCCTCGACGAACGTCCCTCCGAGACCGAACATCGCGACCGGCCCAAAGGCCGGATCGCGCTCCATTCCGAAGATCAGCTCTCGACCGGAGAGCGACTTCTGAACCAGAATCCTCGCATCACGGACTCCGATCGATTCACTGACCTCGAGAAGCTCGTGCATCGCCGTGTCGAGGCTCTTGCGATCCGCGATCCCTGTGATCACTGCCCCACGTTCGACGCGATGGCGCAGATCGGGCGCGTCAATCTTCAGTACGACCGGGTACCCCACCTCTGACGCGAAGGCCTGAGCATCGTCGGTCGTCGACGCGTACGCGTGCGGACAGACGGGGATCCCGTACGAAGCGAGGATCTCCGCCCCTTCGCTGAAGAAGAGGCCGCGGCGGCCCGCCGCGACTGCGCGCTCCACAACCCGTGCTGCGGCTGTCGGAGCGACCGGTCGGCCCGCGTCCCCGGACTTCATCTCGGCACGAAGGTCGCGGATCCGGTGGAAGAAGCCGAGCGCGTCGACAGCCGTCTCAGGCATTGCGTAGACGGGAATCCCGCCGCCCCGAAGCCTTCGGACCACCTCCGTCTCCTCGCGGCTCAGGGTGCACACGAGAATCGGCTTGTCTGCGTACTCGGCCGCGACACGAACGATCGCATCGGCAACCGCTTCAGGCGGGTCGGGCAAGACGAGCGGCGCACGGAAGATGACGATTGCCGAATCGACCGCTTGCAGAATCGTCCGTAGCCCGTTCTCGTAGTGATTGGCTCCGGCAGTCGCGATCATGTCGACCGGGTTCCCGAGTCCCGCTTCGGGAGGGAGGAAGCCAGAGAGCGTCTCCCGGGTCGGCGTATCGAGAGGCGGAACGTCGATGCCGGCTCGTTCGCACGCGTCTGCGGCGATGATTCCGGCTCCACCGGCGTTCGTCACGATTCCGACGCGATCTCCCTTTGGAAGAACACCGCGCTCGAGCGCCCGCAACGCGGTGATCGTCTCCTCGATCGTATTGACGCGAACGACCCCGCATTGCCCGAGAAAGGCATCGACGATTGCATCCGGACTCGCGAGGGACCCGGTGTGCGACGCGACGGCAGCGACGCCGGCCTCTGTCCGACCGGCTTTGAGAACAACGATCGGTTTCGCTCGAGCGATCCGTTTGCACCACGTCCGAAACGCGTTCGGCTCGGCGAAGCTCTCCAGGTAGAGGAAGATCGCTTGACAGGTCTCATCCGTTGCCAGCGTGGAGAGGAAGTCGTTCTCGGTCAAGCCGGCTCGGTTTCCTAGGTTGACGAAGAGCGAGACCCCGAGACCGGCCCCCTCGAAGCATTCAAGGAGCGTCTCGCCCAACGAGCCGCTCTGCGACACGAACGCGATCTGACCACCGGAAGGGAACCATCGCGAAAACGAAGCGTTCAGCAGCACGTCCGGACGGCTGTTGATCATCCCCATGCAGTTCGGGCCGACGAGATTCAAGTCGTACTGAGAGATCAAGTCCCGCAGTCTCGCCTCCCGTCGAACTCCCTCCTCGCCGCTCTCCTTGAAGCCGGCCGTGATCACGATCAGATTACGGATCCCCTTCTCGCCACACTCGGCGACCGCGTCGAGGACGATCTCGCGATTGATGGCAAGGACCGCAAGATCGACGGGCTTGCGGAGCGCGGAGACGGACGGAGCACACGGGAGGCCGTCGATCTCCTGATGCTTCGGGTTCACCGGGAAGATCTCGCCGCCGAACCGGCATCGGACAAGGTTGCGAAGAATCTCTCCCGCGACGGAGCCCGGTCGGGGACTCGCGCCGACGACGGCGACCGAGCGAGGAGCGATCAGCCGATCGAGATTCCTAGGCATCGGGCCTCATTCCACGGACGATCAGCCACGCCAATCCGATCATGATCACGACGTCGCCAATGCTGAGGGCCGTCGCAAAGGGAACCCATTTCGGAAGGTAGAGCCAATCCCCAAGTAGATTCAGCCGCGTCGCATCCCCCATGAGAAGAACGTTCCCGTGCGCCCCCTCAGAAACCAACTGCGCCGAGGAAACGACGAGTCCGGCCCGTTCGAGTGCCGTTGCCGAGGCTGGCATCAGGCCTCCGTTCGCGGCGATCGCCGCGAAGTTGAGGAGCGCGCCGACTCCGAGTGCGAGAAGCGGCTTCACGTTCAGGTTCCAGATGAAAAAGGCAAAGACCAAGACGTACGAGACGATGTGCAGCGACGCCGTCGCGTAGGGGAGAAGGGGGCGATCGGAGAAAAGGGGAAAGATCAGAAGCTGCAGGACGAGCGCCGCAACGACGAGCCAAAGTCCGTTCAAACCCAGAGATGGAAGGTTCGAGACGCGGCCGCCGAACGCGTATCCAACAAGAAGACCGATCAAGGCGGCAACGAGGAAGATCATCCGATCAGCTTTCCTCGTCCGCCGGCTCGGCCTTCGACTCCTTCATGACGACCCGAAGGAGCGCGTCGGCGACGGCGGGATCAATGTCCGTTCCGCGCATCTGTCGAATCATCTCGACCGTCTCTTCCGGACTGAACGCTCCGCGATACGGTCGGTCGGTCGACAGCGCATTGTGGATGTCCGCCGCCGCAATGACCCGGGAGATCATCGGGATCTCTTCGCCACGTAGGCCGTCCGGATAGCCGGATCCGTCCCACCGCTCGTGCTCGTGTCGGACGGCGTCGGCGACCGGCGCGTAGATCTCGAGTCCTTCGATCAGCTCCGCACTGACGATTGGATGTCGTTTCATGACCTCCCATTCCTCGTCGGTGAGTGGTCCCGGCTTGAGAAGGATCGAATCGGGAACAGCGACCTTGCCGATGTCGTGGACACGCGCCGCGATCTCGACTCGCTCGATCTCCGCCTGCGACAGGCTCATCTCCTCGGCAATCCGTACAGCAAGGTCGGCCACATCGGAAGAGTGGACGGCCGTGTAGTGATCGCGCTCGTCGAGGAGGCGTGAGATCTTCTCGAACGTCCTTCGGGCCTCGGTCCGCAAGCGCTGATAGCTGCGGAACGAAAGGTGGACAAGGAAGAGCGGGACGATTGCGAGGAACATGTGCCAGACTGACAGGGAGTAGAGAACGGCCAGAAGGAGAGCGAGCACTGCGAGCACAAGGTACTGGACGCTGAAATCGCGAATGTACGTTCTGAGGAAATGACCGAACCGCTTGTCGGCCGTCAGCGTTACCACCGTCGTCACGAGGGTGACGTTGATTCCCGCGTAGCAGAGGAAGGCGAGCATCGCCCAGAGGTAGTCGCTGCCTGACACCAGCGCAGGGGGGGCACCTCCAAGCTTGAAGAAGAGCAAGCCAGTGATGCCGACGGTCACAACGAGCTGGCTGACATTGAATCCTAGTACGTAGCCGAAGCGTTTCGGATCTGCGCGAAGCTGCTCCCACCGCATCATCAGCTCCGAAGCGAGCGTCGTCACCAATACCAGGAAGAGAGCCAGAGCTGGTCCAAGAATGAAGAGCGAGGCCATGTAGATCGCGATGCTGCTCGAGACCTCGCCACCGTAGGCAGGAATCCATACGGCGTAGACCTCAGAGAGAAACCCGAGAACAAGAAAGAGAGAGAAAGAGAGAAGCTGGGAAGTTGTAGGTTGTGCAAGATCCCGCGCGAAGAAGGCGATCCCCGCGATCGCCAGAAGTACCAGGGAAACAACATAAACCCTTGCCTTGGTCGGGATCACGCACTTCTCCTCAACTCATGAATCGACGACGACGTCGCCGACTCATTCTACCCGAGGCAAGGGACATCCACTACGCGAACCGGTTCAGTCCAGCTCGATTCCCTTCTAGCCGTGCCACTTCAGGCTCGCCCCGAGCAGCAGCCCGAGCGTCGCAATCGTCAACAGGTACGTGAACCCCTTCGCGCTGAACAGCTTCTTCATCGACTTCGTCCCTTCTTCCGTGTATCC
>Ga0180432_10011031_pt1 | contig 10703 bp, 5 predicted proteins | sample SS_ome_10_FD_132414 | JGI IMG/M metagenome (GOLD analysis project Ga0180432, IMG submission 132414) | Hypersaline lake sediment archaeal communities from the Salton Sea, California, USA - SS_1_MS_2 metaG | ecosystem: Environmental > Aquatic > Non-marine Saline and Alkaline > Hypersaline >...
GCGGGCGACCCGCCGCATCGCCTCGTCGATCGACGCGGGCGGCTGGCCATAGAACTGACCGATCAGCTCCAGGTTCGGCGAGGGATACCCGCCCAGCGTCCAGCTCAGCATCATCCCGTCCAGGCCCAGGTCCGTCAGGTTCTGGGCATGTTGTCCGACCAGCGCCAGGACCGGCACGTAGGGGACGGCGGCCATCTCCCACGTATTGTTGATCTGCATCTTGGCGACGATCCTGTGCCCGTGTTTCTTGGCGATGGCCCAGTGGCGCTGGGCGCGCGGGCCCGGCCCGACGGCCGACAGGCTGTACTCGCCGACGGCCGTCTTGACCCCACCGCGCTCGATCGGCAGGCTCCACTCGCTGACGCTCATGAACCAGACATCTTTGGGCAGCGCCGCCAGGATCGGGTCGACCCACGCGTCGGCCCAACCCCAGTCCCAGGCGATGAACTTGGCCGATGGCTTGGCCCGCCAGACGCCCTCGGCCATCGCCCGGTTGGTGTCGGCGATCACGTCATGCGCCCCGCGTTTGGAGCAGCGGGGACACTCCTTGCCGCGACGGTGCGACCAGCAGTTGGTCAGGTTCTCCGAGGCCGTGATCGTGAACGCGCCGGCCAGGTCGGGCACGTGCTTGAAGAGGTGCTCGGTCGAGTCGCTCAGGAACCGCTGGACCTTCGGCGTGGAGACGCACATGGCGATCTGGTCGCCTTCGGCCACGCCGCGGACGTCCTTGTGCTTGGCGAAGAACGACTCGCCCATGGTCCGCGGCTCGTTCAGGTACAGGTACACGCCGATGCCGTGGCGTTTGGCGCGCTCGACGAGCTTCCGCAGGTTCGCCAGGCGCTCCTGCCAGCCCTGCCCGAACTCCGGGAAGTCCTTCGATGGCGCAAGCCGGTTCAGCACCGCCTGCATCCACACGCCGTTGACGCCGAGCGCGGACAGCTTCTGGAGGTAGCCCTCGGGATACGGATCGATTTCCGGCTCGGCCAGCGGGTCGCCGTAGAGCGCGAAGTAGGAATAGAGGTACCGCAGCTTCAGTCGCTCGTCCTCGGGGGCAGGTGTGGCTCTGGGTTTCGAAGCGGCGTCGATCCGGCTGAGTTGCCTGACGAATTCGAACGGCGGCTCTCCTGACGGCACGATGGCCTTACCAAACGTTTCGTCCACGATTGCGGCGATGGCCTTGGCCCGCGCCGCCTGGGCGTCGGTCGGCGCCGCGTAACGGAGCGGCGCGCATTTCGGCTTGAGCCGGCCGAGCTTGATGTACAGAAAATCGTCCTCCTTGAGCGTGTAGGCGAGCTTGGCGGCGTCCCAGCCGAGCAGATCGATCATCTGCTCGTACGGCAGCAGGTGCCAATTGCACCGGATGATCGTGATGTAGCTGCGCCGCCATTGGTCATCGGATACGGCGGGCGGGTCAGCCAGACCCATCGACCGGCCGATGGCGACGACGTCCTGAGGCTTGCAGCCGAGGACCCGGGCCATCCGTTCCGCCGGCACCAGCTCCCAGTTCCGCCAGACGAACGTGTGCAGCCGACTCGGGAAATGCGGCGCGGACAGCGCCGGGGGTGTCGGGCCCGCCGGGAGGTCCATCGCCGACGCGCGCTGCGCCAATGCGGTCGCCAGCAACGCAAGACACGCCAACACGATCATGTGGTTAAGGTGCAGCAGATTCATGGTGAGTCCATCCTTTCCGTGCCTCTCGTTTCCTGACGGCATCGGGTGCGATGGGCAAGGCCCAATCCGCAAGAATTGGGTCTTGCCCATGGCATCCGTCGGCATCGGGCCGAAACTCGCCGACCGAAGACGGGGTCAGCGACGTCGTTCCTGATTTCGGTCGTCTCGCTCAAGGTCGTCCGGCGGCCTGTCGTCGCGCGGGTCCCGGGAATCCCGTTGATCGCGGAATCGGCGATCGCGCCCGCGGTCGTCGAGATCGTCCGTTCCGCGACGCCGGCCGCGCTGTTGATCTCGCCCGGCATCGCGCTGGTCATCGGAGAATTGCTGGTCGTCCTCGCCGGGTCCTTCTCGCCTCGGCAGGGCCCGCCCGCGGGCGACGCGTTGGACGGCCCTGTAAAGGGCCTGAAGCTGCTTGTGAAGCGTCCCGAGGTCGTCGGCGTTGCGGCCGCGCGGAGCGCGGGTTCCGCGTGCCGCCCGGTTGTCGGGTTCGGCTCGGTCGCGACTGTCTCGATCTGGCCCGGTTCGGTCCCGGTCGCGTCGAGCCTCGCGGTCGCGGTCCTGGGCGCGTCCATCCCGGTCGTCTCGGTCGGTGCGGTCTGGGGATCTGGCGGCCTGATCCGTCTTGCGCGGGTCATCTCCGTCCGGGCCGCGGTCGTCGAGGCCCCGCCCGTCGGGATCTCGCTCGCCCACGCGTCGGCCGGTCTTGCCGAGCCGGCGGCGTTTGCTCGATTTGGCCTTAGCCGGCTCGAGCCGCTTAAGCTCGCCGACCAAATCGAGCGTCTGCGCGACGTGCTTGGCGAACACCTTGGCGTCCTTGCGATCGGCTTGATACTTGTCGGGCGCTTCGATCTGGTCGTCGATGGTGGTCCCGCCGACCCGTTTGCCGCGGTGGTCGTCGATGGCGGCGCGGAGCTCGCGGACCATCGGGTCGCGCTCGATTTTGGTGACAGTCAGCTTGCCCAATCGCCCGCGGGACTTGTCCAGGGCTGCCTTCAGGCGGTTGGCGGCGAGCAGCTCGGCGAGCGATTTGCCCGCTTCGTCCTCGCACAGTTCGCTGAGCTTGGCCAGCTCGTCCTCGTCGTCCTGGCAGGCATAGACGAGCCGCGTCAGGTCACTGACGGCGGCGTCGAGCTTGTCGTCCTCGATTTTGGCCAGCGCCTGTTTCAGGAATGCCGGCTTGTCTTCGATCTTCCTGGTCGACTTGGCGGTCGTGCGCGGCTCTGCGTTGTCCTTGGTGATCCCGGTGCGCTTGCGCTGCGGACGGGTGGTCTCGGTCTCGTCGTCGTATTCGATCTTGACGACGTCGGCGGCGGGATAGCGTTTGACCATCTTCATCTTGCCGCCTTGCATGATGATGCGGAAGTCGATGAAGTCTGCGTCCTTCTTGACGAGCTTGCCCACCTTGACCTGTCCGTTCTTGAGGTAGAGCTGGTCGGCTCGGCACGCACTGGCGGCCATGATCGACAGCGTGGTCGCCAGCGCCCATCTGGTGGTGGTCGTCATGCCATGCGCTCCTGGCCCCCCTGGTCGTGCGATCGCACAACACCCATTATAGGCCGGTGCGGCCCGGCCACAATCGGTCAACGCGCCGTTTCGAGACGATGCGGGTAGACGAGCGCCAACCGCGGACTGGCCAGGGACGTGGCCGCCCTCTTATGATGATACGTCCGGCCGCGGCGGGCGTGGGACCGAACGCCTTGGCGTCGTCTGTCGACCGGGCCGCGCAGGAGCCGCTCATGCCCATGGATCGATCCGTCCGTCACTCGCCCGCACGCTCAGAAGGCGTGCGGGCATACAGGATCCTCGCGGTCAACCCGGGCTCGACCTCGACGAAGGTCGCCGTCTACCAAGCCGACGACTGCGTCCACGAGACGGAGGTCAGCCACGAGGTGCCCGTGCTGGCCAGCGCGGCCGAACGAAATCGACAGATCGAGCAGCGAACGCAACTGGTTCGGCGGGTGCTTGACGAGTGCAAGGTCGGGCAGATCGACGCGGTCGTGGGACGGGGCGGGTTTCTGCCGCGACCGCCCGGGAAACTGCCCGGCGGCACGTACGTCGTCGCGGAGCGCCGCGAAGGCCGGATCGTCATTGACGAGGGTATCGTCTCGGCCGTGCTCGAGCGCCCGGAGAAGGACCACGCGAGCAACCTGGGCATCCCAATCGCGGCCTCGTTGGCGCGGCAGTTCGACGTGCCGGCGTTCGTGGTGGATCCGGTCGTGGTGGACGAGTTCTGCCCGGAGGCCGAGATCTCCGGCTACGCCCCGATCGTCCGGCAGAGTACGTCGCACGCCCTGAGCGTCCACGCGGCCGCGCGGCAGGCGGCCGAACAGATTCACCGGCCGATCGAAGACACCCGCTTCGTGGTCGCCCACCTGGGCGGGGGGATCACGGTGGCGGCGGTTCGTGGGGGTCGGATGGTCGATAACAACGTCGCCCTGTTGGGCGGTGGGCCGTTCGTGCCTCAGCGCGCCGGGCACCTGGATACGGACGCGATGATGGATCTGTGCTACTCGGGTCGATTCACACGCGCCGAGCTGACCGAGGAGCTGACCAAGCGGGGCGGGTTGCAGTCTTATCTCGGCGAGCATCGTATGGAAGTGATCGAAGAACGGATCGCCGCTGGCGATGATCACGCCCGGTTGATCGTGGACGCGATGGTCTATCAGATCGCCAAGGAAATCGGCGCGATGGTTGTGGCCGCCGGGTGCGACGTGGACGCGATCGTCCTGACCGGCGGGCTGGTCCGAAGCGAGCGGGTGGTGTCCGGACTGCGGGCGCGGATCGGCCGGTTGGCGCCCGTCATCGAGTACGTGGGTTCGCTGGAGATGGCGGCGATGGCGGCCGGGGCGGTGGCGGTGCTGTCCGGCAGCGCGCAGGCCCGACGGTACGAGCCGCCGGCCTAGGACCCGGCGCAGGGCGAGACGGCCCTGGCCCGGTCGACGGGTCGAGGGCCCTCATGGACTCGCGGGCGCCGCGACGTGGAGTACCTGGATGGACACGGATTCGGCCCCGATCCCGGTTCCGCCGTTAGACGCGCGGAACGGTTCGGGCCATCAGCCCCGTCACCGGACGGTCCGGGATTCGGCGATCTTGGCCGTCTTGGCCTCTGTCGTTGCCGTCGTCGTGTTGGCAACCCACTGGCCGGCGCTGGGGTCCCGCGCGCTGTTCTTCGACGACGCGATGTACCTGACCCAGAACAAGCTGGTCAGAAACCCGAGCTGGTCTGGCGCGGGCCGATTCCTCCGTGAGGTCACCGAGCCGTCAACGGTCCGCGGCTACTACCAACCCCTGTCCATGATCTCCTTGATGCTGGACCGTGCCCTTGGCGGGCGGGTGGACGACCTGAGGCCGTTTCGTCGAACGAGTCTCGGTTTCCATGTGATGAACAGCGTCCTGGTGATCGTGTTTCTATACCTGCTGTTCGGCAACGCGTGGGTGGCCGCCATGGCCGGGCTGCTCTTCGGGGTGCATCCGCTGACCGTCGAGTCGGTGGCCTGGCTGAGCGAGCGCAAGACGATGCTCGCCGCCTTCTTCGCGTTGCTGTGCCTGGTTCTCTACGTCCGCTACACGCGCAGACCGGGTTGGGGCGGGTACGGCGCTTGCGCGGGCATGTACGTGCTGGCGTTGATGTCCAAACCCATCAGCACGCCGCTTCCGGCGGTCCTGTTGCTGTTGGACTACTGGCCCATTCGGCGGCTGAACCGTCGAACGGTTCTGGAGAAGGTCCCGTTGTTCGTCATCGGGGGTCTCTTCGCCATCATCACGGTCGTCTCTCAGGCACGCGCCGCGTCGGTCCAGATGCCGAGCCAATACGCGGCGGTACGCATCCCGCTGACGCTGTGCCGCAACATCATCTTCTATTTGTACAAGGTGATCTGGCCCGCGGACTTGTCCGTCTACTACCCCTTCCCGAAGTCGTTGACCCTGTCGGATCCCATGGTGTTCGCCGGCGTCGTCGGCACGTGCGTGCTGGTTCCGGTGCTGCTGATCTCGGTTCGGTGGACGCGGGCGCTACTGGTGGGGTGGCTGATTTTCTTCGTGGCGATCTTTCCGTCGATGGGTGTGGTCGGATTCAGCCAATTCATCGCTGGCGCCCGCTACGTCTACCTGCCGTCGATCGGCCTGCTGATCGCGCTGGCGTGGTTTCTGGCCCGGCTTTGGGGTGCTTCGTCGGGCAGGTGGCCGATCACCGGGCGGCAGCTCGGGACGTTGGCGGGCGTGTTGATCCTGGCCGGATCCGAAGCAGCGGCGACGCGCGCCTACCTGTGGCATTGGCAGGACAAGGAAAGCCTGTTTCGGTTCATGCTGACGTTGGACCCGAACCAGCCCGCGTTGCACAACGGGCTGGGCGGCGCGCTGGCCGATCAGGGCGAGTTCGACCAGGCGGTTTGGCACTTCGAAACGGCACTGCGGCTCAACCCACGGGGTGGGGTGCCACGTAAGAACCTGGCCGCGGTACTGGTTCGGCAGGGACGAATGGTCGAGGCCCTGAAGCAGTATGAACGGATCCTTCAGCGCAGGCCCGACTTCTCGGACATGCACTGCAAAGTCGGTGCGGTACTTCTCAACCTGGGCCAGGTCGATCGGGCCGTGGATCACCTCGCCGAGGCGCTTCGGCTGGACCCGAATGTGGCCGAGGCTCACGCCAACCTGGGCGTCGCGCTGGGCAGGCTCGGAAAGCTCGATCGCGCGATCGAGCACCTCAGGCGAGCGGTGCAGCTCGAGCCGGGCCTCAGCGTCCCCCGCAGGAATCTGTGTAAGGTCCTGGCGCAGACCGGCGCGGTCGATGAGGCCGTCGACGCGTATCGGCGGCTGCTCCAAATCCACCCACGGGACGCGGAGGCGCACTATCGGTTGGGCGTCCTGCTGGATCGACAGGCCAAGACCGAGGAGGCCCGGGCGGCCTACCGCGAGGCGTTGCGGATCGACCCGGGGCACGCCCAAGCCCGCCGTGCGCTGGAGGGACGGTGACCGGCGGGACCGACTCCGATGTTGGGTGGAACGCGATCGACCGGCTGCTATCGGCTGGGGGCGTTCAGCTGGTCGAGGGCGGCCTTGGCCTCGGGGTAGTCCGGCTGGATCGCCAGCGCCTTGCGGAAGTGCGCCGCCGCCTGGGCGGGGTCGTTTCGGGCCGCCAGCAGTTGGCCCAGATGAAAGTGGGCGCGGGCATGGTCGGGCCGGAGCGCAAGCGCCTTGCCGAACGAGGCCATGGCCTGATCCACCTTGCCCTGCCCCTGTAAAATGATCGCGAGGTTGTAGTGCGTGTCGGGCATGTCCGGCGCCAGCTCGACCGCCTCCGACAGCCATCGGGTGGGCTCGCGGACCAGTCCCCGTTGCGCCAGAAGGATCCCGAGCTGAGAACGGGCGCCGACGTGTTTGGGATCGAGCGCGATGCAACGGCGGAACATGCGCTCGGCCGTTTGACCGTCTCTTTTGACCACGGCGACCCGCCCGAGCTCGTAGTGGGTCTCCGCGTGGTTGGGGCGGAGTGCCAAGGCCTTTTGCAGAGCGGCTTCGGCCTGTTCCGGTTTGCTTGCCTCACGGAGCAGGCGGCCCAGCGTCAGGAACCCGTCGGGGTCGTTCGTGCTGCGGAGCGACTCGCGGAGCCGCGCGATGCCCTGCTCGTCCACGCCGCCCGCCGGGTCGAGCTGTGCGAGGAGCTCGGCCGCGCGAACGTGCCCGGGGTCGACCTGCAGCGCCTTGCGCAGGGCCTGCCGCGCGGCGTCGAGCTTCCCCATTCTCTGGTAGACCATGCCGATGTTGTTGTAGGCGTCCGCCACCTTGGAGCTTCCGGTGTGCGCCGTCACGCGGCGGAAGGTCGCCAACGCCTCTTCGTAGCGCTTCCGGGCCAGTTGGACCCCGCCCAAACCCAGCAGGGCCGTGTCCGAATCGGGGACCAGGCTCAAGATGCTGCGGTACCTCCGCTCCGCCTGGTCGACCTTGCCTAGCCGGAACAGCGCCCACGCCACCCCCGCCATTGCGTCAGTGTTGTCGGGCGTCTGCGCCAGGATCTTCTGATAGGCACCCAGCGCGTCTTCCAGTCGACCCACCGAGCGATACCCTTCAGCCAGTCTGTGCAGGCTGGTGACGTCGCTGGGGCGCAGCGCCAGGTGTCTCTCGAGCATGCGGATGCCCCGCTTGAATCGGCCGTGCATGATGAGCTGTTGGGCGAGCTGGCTCCGGTTCAGGTGCTCGATCATGTCCTTGGGGTCGGGCAGGTCGGGTCCGGCTACCTGAGTCGCCGTGGCGGTGGTTCCCGGCCGATCGAGCGGTACCACGTATCCCAGTGCCCGGAGCTTCTCGGCGTCGAGCTCCGATAGCGATACGTTCTCCCGGACCGAGGTGATCCGGGCGATGTCGTCCCCGACGAGGGTCTTGAAGGCCGCCGCCAGTTCACGCACCTCCGCTGCGTCTTGGCGGTAGAGGTTCTTCGTCTCACCGGGGTCCTTCCGCAGATCGTACAGCTCCGGTTTGGGCGCGAGGATCAGTTTGAAATCGTCTCGGCGAAGGCCCAACAGTGGGGCGCAGCCGTGCATCAACTTCGCGCCGAGCGATTCGATGTAGATCGCCCGAAGGCCTGGCGATCGGGCGAAGATGTTCGTGCCGTCAAGCTCGGCTGGCCCGTCGACGCCCAGAAGGTCCAGCACCGTTGGCACGATGTCCACGATGCCCACCTGCCCGTCAACGACGCGGCCCGCCGGCAGCGGGGGCGGACCGGACAAGATCAGCGGCACGAGCTGTGTGGCGTCGTAGATGAAGATGCCGTGGGACAGCTCCCCGTGGTCACCGAGCGATTCGCCGTGATCGCTGGTCAGGAGGATGAGGGTCCGTTCGCGGGCACCGGTCTCGTCGAGCACGGCCAGCAACTTGCCGATCTGCTCGTCGACGTAGGCGATCTCGCCGTCGTAGGGTGCCTTCTTGTACCGTTCCCGGTACGGCGAGGGGGGGGCGTAGGGCCAGTGCGGATCGAAGTAGTGTACGAACAAGAAGAACCGCTCGTCGGCGTGCGCGCGAAGCCAGCGGACGGCGGCCCGGTTGGTCAGCTCGGCCGGTCGCTGCCGAAACGTCCCCCGGGACGGCTGGTCGCCCTCGGTCAGATCGTCATCGTAGGTCTCGAAGCCCTGGGCCAGGCCAAAGCGGTTGTCAAGGACGAACGCGGACACGGCCGCCCCGGTCTGATAGCCATTGCCCGACAGTACCTCGGCCAGCGTCGTGAATGCGGCATCCAGCTTGAACGTGCCGTTGTTCCGGATCCCGTGTCGGGGCGGATTCAGGCCGGTCAGCATCGTGGCGTGGCTGGGCAGGGTCAGCGGCACCGGGGAGACGGCGTGGGTGAAACGAACGCCTTCGGCCGCCAGCCTGTCGATCACCGGCGTCTTGACGCCTCGGTATCCGTAGCAGGCGAGATGGTCAGCCCGAAGCGTATCGATGCTGATCAGCAGGACGTTCCGGCCCGCCAGCGCGCCCCGCGTCCGGGCGAGCTCCGCCGGGTCGAGCCGGTGATGGAAAAGCCACCGCCCGATCCATAGCGCTGCCGCGACCGCAGCCAGGATCAGCAGGGGTACCGCCACGGTGACGGACCAGTTACGGCCACGTTGTGCCGGCCGGGACAACGTCGAGTCGGTCGGGTTGTCTGGCGATGAGACGTTGCTCATGCTCGGTCGCTAACCCTCTGATCGCGGTCGATTGTATCTGCCGTGGTCTGCATCGGCCACATCGCCTCCTTGATACAGTCTCGAATCGGTCCCGACGGGGCACGCCCCGCCCATCGCAGCCTGATGGGGCGGGCGGCAGTCGGCGCCCCTATCGTACCAGACGAGCGCCGTGCCCTGAGGGTTCACGAGTTGGGCCCGGTCGGAAAGGGATCACCGGCTTTCCTTGCGAGCGAATTGGCGGATGAGTTCGGCCACGGTGAACTTCACGGGGTTTTTCTGCGCGGTGAGTCGGCGTGCGACTCGTTCGAGTTCGGCCAGTTTCGCGTAGAACACGGTACGATCCAGCGGCGGCGGGGGTGGGGCGTTGGCCAGGCGTTGCATGGCGCGATCGCAGCCGGGCTGCACGCGACCGGCCAGGCGGCCCTGATGGAGCACCCACGGGACCCCGTGCAATCGACAGATCATCGGGCGGTGGTCGTAGAGCACGCACCGGTCGTCTTTGAGGAGGGGGCAGGCGGCGCGGACGACCCGTCCGTCGGCTTGGGCCCGTCGCACCTCCGCCTGGTACGTCCTGGCCCGCTCGATCAGGTCGGCTCGAAGATCCCCCGCCAACCCGCCCAGCCCGGCTTCCAGATGGACCCGCTCGAGCACCGTGTGATGGTGGAAATGGGTCCGGCAGCAGGTATCGGTACATCCCTGACAGGTCAGGCCGATCGCGCCGGCCCGCTTGGCGTAGGCGGCGTCCATGTCGGCGTAGAGCCGCGAGAGTTCGGCAAGGGCCTTGTCGATGTTCATCAACGGTATTGTAGCGGCACGGCGGACGAGGGGTACGCCTTGTCCCGGACATCCCCGCGGGGGGGGGGGACGAAGGGACAGCGCGTCCCGGTCGCCGTTCTACTGAGCAGGCCCCAGGTCGTCGAAAAAGCCTGCACCCGGCCAGAATTTGCTTGACAACTTGGGATTGGTTGTCTATTTTTGTTCGGCGCGTTGTATCATATAGCGTGGCACGCGACCGCGATCGGTGTCAACCGCTTGCCCCAGGCTGGCGCTACTTCCTATGGCCTAGGGAGTTGTGTGAAGCAGCGGATGTGGCGAGTCCTGGGAGCCTAGGATGATAATGAGGAGTTGTGGTGCAACTACGATGCACATTTGTGCACAGATTTGTGCATCATGTCAATGCATGGATACGATTTCGAAAACCTATGCGGATGATGAGGGTTGTAAAGTGTTGGCGCGGCGAGACCTTCGACAATCGCAGAATGCTTCGTCAGTGGCACAGTAGTTGCGTAGTCACCCTTGGAGTCACCGGGAATTCCACCGACGGGTTCATCTAAAGAGACAGGAGCGTGATGGGCTGTTCGGGGGGAAAGGCCGGCC